>JAEEGG010000508.1_pt1 | contig 125351 bp, 92 predicted proteins | sample 9134161 | NCBI WGS metagenome assembly JAEEGG01 (sample SAMN16246543, study PRJNA631951) | gut metagenome | biome: gut microbiome; feature: rumen; material: CR-attached | host: Bos | place: Iran: Karaj | collected 2018-10
CCTCTTCTTCAAGGGCTGCCGCTTCCTCGGCAACCAGGACACCCTCTACACCTACGGCCGCTTCGGCAAATTCGGCGGTATCAAGCGGAACTACTTCAAGGACTGCTATATAGAAGGGACGACCGATTTCATTTTCGGCACCTCCATCGCCTATTTCGAGGACTGCACGATCCATTCCAAGAAGAACAGTTATGTGACCGCCGCCTCGACCCTCCAGGGCCAGAAATACGGCTATGTGTTCAGGAACTGCACGCTGACGGCCGCGCCCGGCATCGACAAGTGCTACCTCGGACGTCCCTGGGGCGCCTATGCGAAGACGGTCTTCATCGGCTGCCACCTCGGGGAGCATATCGTCGCGGACGGCTGGCACGACTGGGAGAAGGAAGGCAAGCCCGACACGAAGAAGAACTCCTACTACGCTGAATATGGCAACGACGGGCCCGGTGCCCGCGGGCCGCGCGTGAAGTGGTCCCACGCCCTCACGGCGAAGCAGGCGGCGGAGTACAGCTTCGAAAAGGTCATGTACCAGGCCGAAGACGGCATCGTCTGGAACCCCTATGACAACCGCTGAGATGAAACGGATCCTCCTGCTCGCCGCCTCCATCCTGGCCTTCGCCGCCTGTACGGAAAAGGTTCCGTACTCCGTGCGGATGGTCCGGAGCGAGATGCAGCGCTGCCCTTCCGCCGCCGAACTGGACGGCATGGGCGGCAGGCTGAAATGGAACTATACCACCGGCCTGGAACTCCTCTCTTTCCTCAGTGTGTACCAGCAGACGGCCGATACGGCCATCCTCGGCTATGTGGAGCGCTGGTACGACGCCGTCATTTCCCCGGAGGGGGAGATCCTCGGCGGTTATAAGAAAGAGAAATACAACCTCGACCATGTCTGCCCCGGCCGCACCCTGCTGCACCTGTACCAGTACGCGCCGAAAAAGCAGTATGCGGCCGCCATCGGGACGCTGCGCAGCCAGCTTGACGGGCAGCCGCGGACGGAGGCAGGCGCCTTCTGGCACAAGTCGGTCTATCCGTCGCAGGTCTGGCTCGACGGCCTGTACATGGCCGAGCCCTTCCTGGCGACCTACGCCAGCCAGACGGGCCAGGACAGCCTTTTCACGACGGTGGCACGCCAGTTCCTGGTCGCCGCCGACAAGACATACGACCCGGCGACGGGGCTTTACCGCCACGCCTGGGACGAGAGCCGCTCGATGTTCTGGGCGGACCCCGTGACCGGCCAGTCGGCCCACTGCTGGGGCCGGGCGCTCGGCTGGTACGCGATGGCCCTCGTCGATGTCCTCGACTTCTTCCCGGAGGACCGGCCGGAACGCGCGGAACTGCTGGCGGTCCTCCGCCACATCCTGGAGACGCTCCCGTCCTATGCCGACCCGGCGACGGGCATGTGGTACCAGGTCCTCGACTGCCCGGGCCGCGAAGGGAACTACCTGGAAGCCACCTGCTCCGCCATGTTCACCTACGTCTATTTGAAGGCGTCCCGGAAGGGCTATTTCGTCCGCGAGGATGCCCCGGCGCTCTATGAGAGCCTGGTGAAGACCTTCATCCGGGAGCAGCCCGACGGCACCATCGACCTCACGCAGTGCTGCGCGGTCGCCGGCCTCGGCGGCAAGGAGAACCGCAGCGGCACCTATGATTATTATATAGGAGAAAGAATCACGGACAATGACCCGAAGGGCGTAGGCCCCTTCATCTGGGCCTCCCTTGAATACGAAAGATTATGAAGAAAACCCTTGCCTTCCTGACAGCGCTCCTGGCGCTCGCCGCCTGTGGCGGCAAGGAACCCGTGGCGACGCCCACGGCCCCGGCCGCCCCGACCGGCCTGAAGGTCCATGCCGCGACGGAGTCGTCGCTGACCTTCCAGTGGAACGTTGTGGAAGGGGCTGCCGCTTACGACTGGCAGATCCAGAAGGATGGCGCTACGGTGGACGAAGGCCACATCAAGACCCGCAACAAGACCGTCGACAAGCTCGCCGCCGGCACGAAATACCGTTTCGGCGTGCGTGCGGTAGGGGAGGACGAGACCCTGCTCTCCGCCTGGACCTATCTGGAAGCCGAGACGCAGTCCGGCTCCGTCACCCCGGATCCCGGCACCGACCCGACCCCGGACCCGTCCCTCGCGGAGAAGTATTACAAGGACTTCCTGGTCCCCGCCCATGAAGAGGACGGCCAGGCGCGCGCCTTCCCGGGCGCCGAGGGCGGCGGGATGTTCACCACCGGCGGCCGCGGCGGCCAGGTGTACCATGTCACTTCCCTGGAGGACGGCTCGGCCGAGGGCACGCTCCGTTACGGCATCGAGAAGGGCCCGCGCCCGCTCACGATCGTCTTCGACGTGGCCGGCCTCATTCCGCTCACCAAGCAGCTCAACATCACCAAGGGCGACCTCACCATCGCGGGCCAGACGGCCCCGGGCGGCGGTATCTGCCTGAAGAACTTTACTTTCCGCATCAGCGCCAGCAACGTCATCATCCGCTTCATCCGCTGCCGGATGGGCGACGAGAAGCAGACCGAGGACGATGCGATGCAGATCCTTTCCCACGATGACGACAAGTACAGCGACATCATCATCGACCACTGCTCCGTCAGCTGGTGCACCGACGAGTGCGCTTCCTTCTATGGGATGAAGGACTTCACCTTCTCCTGGAACATCGTCTCCGAAAGCCTCCGCAACTCCGTCCACGGTAAGGGCGCCCATGGCTACGGCGGCATCTGGGGCGGCTCGAACGCCACCTACCACCACAACCTGCTGGCCCACCACGACAGCCGCAATGCGCGGATCGACCATGATTACGTCTCCACGCAGAAGGGCCCCCTCACGCTGGCCAACAATGTGATCTACAACTGGAGCGGCAACACGACCTACGGCGGGGAGAGTTTCAATGCCACCGGCACTTTCCGGCAGTACAACCTCGTCAACAATTACTACAAGCCGGGTCCCGTCACGCCGTCCAACCACATCTGGTTCCTCGATCCCACCACCTCCTGCAGCAACTGCACCGGCCTGAAAGCGTATCCGGACAATTCCGCCGTTCCCGCCGGGTCCTCCCTCGTCCCGGGTCATTTCTACATGACCGGCAATTACATGGCCGGGAAGGCCGGCCTCACGTCGGACAACTGGACCGGCACGACGGCCTCCGCCTCCCTCATCGCGAAAATCAAGGCCGATGCTCCCTTCTCCGCGACCGGCAAGCAGGGCAGTATCAGCCTCCAGGGCGCGGAAAAGGCCTTTGAAGCGGTTCTCGCCTATGCCGGCGCCAGTTTCGCCCGCGATGCCGTCGATACCCGCGTCACCGATGAGGCCCGGAAGGGGACCTTCACCTATGCGGGCAGCGCGCGCACGGACAAGGACGGCAAGCCCCTTGCGGAGAACAAATGGTCCACGAAGGGCCTGATCGACACCCAGACGGATGTCGGCGGCTGGCCGGAGTATTCCTCCACGACCGCCGAGAACGTCAGGGCGCGCGACTCCGACCGGGACGGCATGCCCGACTGGTTCGAGGAGCAGTTCGGCCTGGACAAGGGCAACGCCGCCGACGCCGCGGCGAAGGATTTCGATGCCGCCGGCCGCTACACCAACCTTGAAATGTACCTCCACTACCTCGTGCGCGACATCGTCGCCGCCCAGGTCGCGGGAGGCACCTACAGCCAATTATAACACTATCAATATCGTAACAATCAATTATTTATGAAAAATCCAGCAAAGAAACTCGTGCTCGCGTTGCTCTGCCTCGGATCGGCGTGGACCCTCTCCGCCCAGACGACCATCAAAGGTATCGTCACGGACGAGAAGGGTGAACCGCTCATCGGAGCCGGCGTCTTCGTGGAAGGCACGACCGTGGGTTCTGTCACCGGCATCGACGGTGACTACCAGCTGACCGTTCCGGACAACGCCGTGAACCTGGTATTCTCCTTCATCGGACTGGCGGACCAGACCGTCCCGATCGAGGGCCGTACCGAGATCAACGTCGTCCTGAAGGAGGACAGCACCTTCCTCGACGAGGTCGTCGTCGTCGGTTATGCGACCGTCAAGCGCCGCGACCTCCTCGGCTCCGTCTCCTCGGTGAATTCCGACAAGCTCGCCGAACAGCCCGTGAACACGGTCAGCCAGGCCCTTGCCGGCAAGATGGCCGGTGTCTCCGTCGTCACGACGGAAGGCGACCCGGACGCCGACATCAAGATCCGCGTCCGCGGCGGCGGTTCCATCACCCAGGACAGCTCCCCGCTCTACATCGTGGACGGCTTCCCGGTGGAATCCATCAACGACATCCCGTCCTCCGAGATCCAGTCGATCGACGTCCTGAAGGATGCCTTCTCCACGGCGATCTACGGTTCCCGCGGTGCGAACGGCGTCATCATCGTGACCACCAAGAGCGCGGAAAAAGGCCAGAAGGTCTCCGTCAAGTTCAACACCTACTACGGTCTCAAGACCATGGCGAACCGGGATGCCATCCGGGTGATGGACCCCGAGAACTTCGTCAAGTTCCAGTATGAGCTCGCTTCCCTCCGCGGCAACATCGACAACAACTACGAGCCGTATTTCGGCAGTTTCCGCGACATCGACCTGTACAAGGGCGTCGCCGCCAACGACTGGATCGGCGCCGTCTTCGGCCGTACGGGCAGCACCCTCTCCGCCGACTTCTCCGTCTCCGGCAGCGGTGAGAACTACAACTGGACCCTCGGTTACGCGCACATGGGCGACAAGGCCATCATGGCCGGCTCCGACTACACGCGCGACAACCTCAATTTCAAGACCAACTTCAAGACCTCCAAGACCACGTCGATCGACGCCAGCATCCGCTACTCCCGCGTCGTGGTCCACGGTTCCGGCGCCAGCGGCCTCAACGACTCCGCTTCCACCTCCGGCAACGGCCGGCTCAAGCACGCCGTCTCCTACTCCCCGATCCCGGTCTCCACGACCCTGATGGACGACGACTACGAGGAGTCCTTCGGCGACAACGCCCCGCCGCTCCGCTCCGTCGCGGACAACGATTCCAAGCGCCTCCGCACGACCTGGAACGCCAACGCCGCCTTCAACTGGACCATCGTCGACAACCTGCGCCTCAAGGTCGAGGGCGGTTTCGAGGACTACCGCCAGGGCGACGACCGCTTCTACGGCCTGACGACCTATTATGTCTCCAACCAGTCCACGGTGCCGAACACCCCTTCCAACGAACACAAGGAGCAGTTCCGCACCCGCTACCGCAACACGAACACGCTCAATTTCGACTTTGCGAACCTGCTGGGCGCCGACCACAGCCTGACCGCCCTCCTCGGTGAGGAAATGACCATCACCAAGAGCAACCTCGTGTACATCATGGCCGACGGCTTCCCGGATTTCTATACCTCCGAGTATGCCTGGAACTACATGGCTTCCCTGACGGGCTTCAAGGACATCCGCAACACCTACAGTCCGGATGACCGCCTCCTGTCCTTCTTCGGCCGCGTCAACTACGACTACAAGCACAAGTACTCCTTCGGCGCCACCCTCCGTGCGGACGGATCGTCCAAATTCGCGCGGGGTCACCGCTGGGGCCTGTTCCCGTCCGCGGCCGTGTCCTGGACCATCTCCAACGAGCCCTGGATGGACAACGCCCACAGCTGGCTCGACCAGCTCAAGCTCCGGTACAGCTTCGGTACGGCGGGTAACAACAACATCCCGTCGAACCAGATCATGATCACCTATGCCCCTTCCGCCACCAGCTGGATCAGCCAGGGGACGAGCTATTACTCCACGGGCAAGACGATGGTCAATCCGGACCTGACCTGGGAGACCACCTACACCCACAACATCGGTCTCGACTTCAGTTTTTGGCAGAGCCGCCTGAGCGGTAGCGTCGAGGTCTATCAGAACGACATCAAGGACCTGCTGATCAACTTCCCGATCCCGGGTTCCGGCTATGACACCCAGTACCGCAACCTCGGCTCCACCCGGAACCGCGGTATCGAACTGACCCTCAACATGCCCCTGGTCCAGAAGAAGGATTTCTCCCTGAACCTCGGCGGCAACATCGCCTACAACATCAACCGCGTGGTGGACCTCGGCGGCCTGCCGTCCATCGCGGCCCAGTCCGGCTGGGCGTCCTCCGAAATCGGTGACGACTACCTGGTCCAGGTCAACCAGCCGCTCGGCAACATGTACGGCTATGTGAGCGACGGTTTCTACACCCCTGACGACTTTACCTGGAACGGTTCCAAGTGGGTCCTCAACGAGGGCGTGGCGGACTGCTCCAGCGTCATCGGCACCGCTTACATGGTCCCGGGCGCGATGAAACTCAAGAACATCGACGGTTCCGAGGACAACAAGGTGACGGTCGCCGACCGTACGGTCATCGGCAACGCCACCCCGGACTTCACGGGCGGTTTCAACCTCTCGGGTTACTTCAAGGGCCTGGATTTCAGCGCCAACTTCAACTTCATGGTCGGCAACCAGGTGTACAACGCCAACAAGGTCGAATTCACCTCTTCCCGCAAGTACTACAACCGGAACCTCCTGGATATGATGGACGTGGACAAGCGCTTCACGCTGGTTGACTGGACCACGGGCGAGATGATCACCGACGTGGAGACCCTCCGCCAGGTCAATGCGGGCAAGACGATGTGGTCGCCCGCCGTGGCCAATGCGGTCTTCTCCTCCTGGGCGGTCGAGGATGCGTCCTTCCTCCGCCTCCAGAGCGCGACCATCGGGTACACCCTTCCGGAAGACCTCACCAAGAAGATCAGCATCCGGAAGCTCCGCCTGTATGTGACCGGCACCAACCTCCTCTGCCTGACCAAGTACTCCGGCTATGATCCCGAAGTGGATACCCGCCGCCAGACCCCGCTCACCCCGGGCGTCGATTACTCCGCCTATCCGAAGAGCATCGGATTCGTCGCCGGCCTCAACCTGACGTTCTAAGCTGCTATGGACATGAAAAAGATTTTTGCATATATCCTCGGCATCGCGGCCGCTGCCGCGCTGACCGTCTCCTGCGACCGTTTCCTCGACACCGAATCCCCTTCGACCTACGAGCAGTCCACGGTCTTCTCGAACTATGGCCTGGCGGAGAACGCCGTCCTCGGCGTCAGCGAAATCTTCGCCGAGAACAACTCCTACCGCAACCGCTTCCTGATGTACTACGGTTTCAATACCGACATCGAGTGGTACAACACCTTCAAGCCGACGGAAGTGAAGACCCAGGTCTCCAACTACGCCATCGCTCCGAACAACTCGGAACTCAACCTCAAGGACGGCCCGTTCCCGCGCATGTACCAGGCGATCGAGCGTGCCAACCTCGCCATCGAGGGCCTGCAGGCCTATGGTGACGTGGAGAACAAGCCCGACATGGCCTACCTGCTCGCCGAGGTGAAGACGCTCCGCGCGATGATTTACTATGACCTCGTCAAGACCTGGGGCGACGTTCCCGCCCGCTTCTCGTCCGTTTCCGGCGAGACCATCTACATGGCCAAGTCCAACCGCGACGTCATCTTCAAGCAGATCCTCAATGACCTCGACGAGGCGATCCCGCACCTCCCGAACCCGGGCGAGACGGCGGCGACCAGCCGGACCGACCGCGTCAACAAGGTGTTCGCGGAAGGCCTCTTCGCACGGATCGCCCTCGCGGCCGCCGGCAAGGCCCAGCGTCCCGCGGACGATGCCATCGGCACGGGCGACGTGGGTACGAACCGCGTCTCCAGCGACCCCGACCTTACCGTCGACAAACTCTACCGCCGTGCGCTGACCCATCTTGAAAACGCCATCGGAAAGGCCTCCCTCGAGGATTTCGAACAGTACTGGCGCAACTTCAACAACTTCGACAACATGACGGCCGGTCCCGCTTTCGAGACCCTCTACGTCATTCCGTTCAGCGACAGCCGCGGACGTTGGAACTATGCGTTTGCCGTCCGTTCCGACGGATCCTCCTACACCAACGGCGCGAGCCGCGGCGGTGACACCGGCCCGGTCCCGACCTTCTGGTTCCAGTACGACGAACAGGATGTCCGCCGGGACATCACCTGCGTCAACTGGAAGATCAACGCGGACGACACCTTCGAGCCCGCCGGCATCGCCAAGTGGTATTTCGGCAAATACCGTTACGACTGGATGGTCAAGCATCCTTACGACGGCAACCAGACCGAAGACGGCGCCAAGCCGGTGGTCATGCGCTACGCTGACATCCTCCTCATGGCCGCGGAAATCGCCAACGAACTGGGCGACCTCAACGCCGCCAAGGGCTACTTCCGCCCGGTGCGCGAACGCGCCTTCAAGGGCCACGAAGAGGCCGCCGAGACCTATGTGAACGGCATTTCCTCCAAGGAAGCGATGTTCAACGCCATCGTCGACGAGCGCGCCTTCGAGTTCTGTGGCGAGATGCTCCGCAAGGGCGACCTGATCCGCTGGGGACTGCTCAAGAGCAAGATGGACGAGGCCAAGGCCGAGATGTTCAAGCTCCGCGACCTGAAGGCCCCGTACGACTACATGAGCGGCGACATCTATTTCCAAATCACCGACGATCCGTCCGAATTCACCATCTACGGCCTGCACCGCGGCGAGACCCTCAAGCCCTCCGGCGACTGGGAGAAGAAGGGTGAATACATCACCAAGACGGTGGACAACAAGGGTGTCGAGACCGGCCTGTACGACGACCGGATCAACGGCATCTACATGGCGGATCCCGAGCAGCACATGTTCTGGCCGATTTTCTTCGACAGCATCACCAACAGCCAGGGCTACCTCCAGAACGATTACGGTTATGACAATCCTTAATCCGAAGCAAGCGTTATGAAATACAAGAATATCATCAAAACCGCGTTCCTCGTCCTTGCCGGCGCCATGGCGCTGGCCTCCTGCCAGAACAAGGAGTTCGACGAAGTGACCTCGCTCTCCCTCAAGCGCTGCCTGGAACCCCTGAACCTCAACGCCCGCGTCAACGCGGCGAAGGGGGATGAGGTGACCTTCAGCTGGGACGTCAACAAGGACGCCGACCAGTTCAACCTCGTGGTCTACACTGACGAGGCAATGACGCAGAAATACCTCGACGAGACCATCGAGGCCGCCCGGGTTCCCTATGTGAAGCGGGTCGATGCCGACGCCACGTACTATTTCAAGGTCCAGGCCCTGGCCGAAGGCCGCGAAAGCTCCAACTGGGCCGTCTATGACGGCAGCTTCAAGACCTATGCGGTCAAGGACAACCTTTATATGAAGGTGACCGGCAAGACGGAGGGGAGCATCTCCCTGTCCTGGTCCAAGGAAGTATCCGATTATCTGGAAGTTGACCGCATCGAGGCCAGGCCCGTTGCGGGCGGCGACCCTGTCGTGTACACCCTTTCCGACAGCGACAAGACGAAAGCCGGGGCGACCGTTCCTGGCCTCAAGGCCTCGACCGAGTACGACGTCGTGCTCTTCTTCAAGAGCGCGAGCCGCGGTGCTGCGACCGTATGGACCCTTCCGAACGCCGGATCCCTCACGCGCGTTTCCGACAAGGATGCGCTGAAGGATGCGATCCTCAGCGGCACTCCGGTCTATCTGACCCTCGCGGGCAGCCCGTATGAGATCGGCAGCACCAAGCCCGTCAAGGGCAGCCAGGTCTTCGGTGAGACGGATGCCGACGGCAACCGCCCGGTGATCATCTGCGACATCAAGATCGGTACCGACTACACCGGCGGCGACTTCTACTTCGAGGGCGTCGATTTCGACGGAGCCGGCACCTATTCCCGCATCTTCGAACACAACGGCGGCGAACTCAGCGTGGGCAGCATCAAGCTCGTGAACTGCGCCATCCACAACTACACCGCCGGCCTCTTCTACGACAACAACGCCGACGCGATGACCCTCGGCGAGTTCGCGATGGAAGGCTGCGACATGTTTGACATCTCCGGTGGCGGCGGCGACTGCTTCGACGTCCGCAAGACCTTCACGGTCAATAAGATCACGCTGGTCAACAACACCATCTACGACGGTGTCCGCACGCTCTTCCGCGTCGATGCCGGCCTGACCTGCGGCGACGTCGTCTTCGACAACAACACCGTCAAGAACATCGCCAACTTCGACAACTCGAACTGCCGCGGCATCTTCGCCTTCCGCTCCCAGGTGAACGAGTTCTCCTTCAAGAAGAACCTCTTCCTCTATGAGGAGGACGCCAACCCGGAGGCGGCGACGCTCCGCTCCCACCTGTTCAACGCCAACGCGGCGACCCTGATGCCGAACACGCTGAATGCGGCCGACAACTACATCTACATCCACGGCAAGGACTTCTTCAAGCAGTGCTCCGCCCAGGATGCGAAGATGACCGTCCTGGAAGCCGACCCGTGCTACAACGGCAAGGGCAACTTCTTCCAGCTGGCGAACGAAGCCCTCGCCGAGAAGAAGGTCGGTGCCGCCAAGTGGTGGAACGCCTTCGTCGAGGAGCCGGAAGACCTGACCCAGGAAGTCACGGCCGCCCCGCATGTGTGGGACTTCAAGGACGCCCGCCTCTTCGCCGGCAACGTGAAGAAGCAGATGGTCCGCGACGGCCTCCTCATCACCGCCTCCGAGGCGTATCCGGTCAATGCCGACGGCGCCATCAACTTCACGGTGGCTTCCGAACTCAACCGCAAGGGTGTCCCTACGGACGCTTTCCTCTCCTTCAAGGTGAACCAGGCCGGCTCCATCGACTTCGAGGTCGCCGATCCCGGGAAGACCGGCAGCAGCGTGGTCTTCGGCCTGCTGGATGACAACGGTTATTCCGTGCTCGGCGGCGCGGTCGCGTCCGCTGCGAATCCCGGCATCCAGAAGATCGTCGTCCCGGCCGTCGCCGGTGAGGGGACCATCATGATCCATGCCACCGGTCCGGTCAGCCTGACGAAACTCGCCTGGTCCGCCGACGTGCTCGCCGGCAACAAGGTGCTTGCCACCCCGAAGCCCGTGGTCGAGCCCGTCACCCTGACCGAGGGCGACGAGACCGCCGTCACGGTGAGCTGGGAGGCGGTCCCGAATGCCGCGGACTACGTGGTCGTGTTCAACAAGCGCGCCGCAGCGCCGCAGACGGAACTCAGCTACACCGTTGCTGCCGAGGACATTGCCGCCCTCAAGGCCGGCCTCTACACCTTCACGGTGACGGCCAACCCGGCCGAAGGCGACATCTATTACACCAAGTCCGAAGCCGGTTCCGCCGCCTTCGCGATCCAGCCGAAGGCCTCCGCCGGCGGCGAGACCGTCACGGTGACCTGGACCTGGGATTTCTCGTCTTCGGACTGGCAGCAGGAATTCGGCCGGTACGGCGCTGCGAACACCGACATCACGAACTGGAACCTCACCTACGACAACCTGACGATCGTTTCCACGGCGAAGTCGAAATACAATACGACCTTCTTCCAGTGGGGCGGCAAGGGTACGCTCGAGGACCGGTACATGAAGTTCACCGCTCCGGGTCAGGGCACCCTGAAGGTCTGGGCTTCCAACACCGGCGGCAGCGAGGCACTGGACCGTTTCGTCACCGTCAACCAGAACGGCGTGGAGACTTCCGTCGCGGGCGGCGTCCCGTCCGGCGGAACCCAGGCCGAGTGCGAGTTCAGCGTGATGGAAGGCGACGTGTACATCTACTGCACGGGGAACGCCCTCCGCTTCTACAAGGCCGAGTACACCTATTCCTACACGACGGGCGGCGAGACCCCGAAGGAAGACTATGTCTGGGATTTCTCGATGGCCGACTGGCAGGCGGAACTCGCCGCCAAGGGGGCCAAGAACGCCGATATCACGAACTGGGTCTCCACGGTCGAAGGCCTGACCTGGACCTCCACGGCCAAGAGCAAGTGGAATACCGCGACCATCAATGAAGTGGAATACACCTACATCCAGGCGGGCGGAAAGGGCTCTGCCACGGACCGTGTGTTCACCTTCACCGTGCAGTCGGCCGGTACCGTGACCGTCCTGGCCTCGAACACCGGCGGCAGCGCGGCTACGGACGACCGCCGTCCGGCCGTCATCGACGCGACCGGTGCCGTCCAGCTCGGTGCGACGCCCGCTCCGGCTTCCAACGCCCCGCAGGAGTATGCCTTCGAGGTGGAACCCGGCCAGGTGAGCATCTATCCCGATACCAACGGACTCCGTTTCTACAAGATTGAATTCCATAGCAAATAGCAGGAAATGAGCTTCATCAACGACAACTTCATGCTGCAGACGGAGACGGCCCGGCGGCTGTATCACGAGCATGCATCCAAAATGCCCATCATCGACTACCACTGCCACCTCGTGCCGCAGCAGATCGCCGAGAACATCCAGTTCCGCGACATCACCCAGCTCTGGCTGGTGGACGGCCACTACGGTGACCACTACAAGTGGCGCGCGATGCGGGCGAACGGAGTCAGCGAAGACTATCTCACAGGGGGTTGCAAGACCCCCTGGGAGACCTTCGAGAAATGGGCGGAGACGGTCCCGTACACGATGCGGAACCCCCTCTACCACTGGACCCACCTGGAACTGAGCCGCGTTTTCGGCATCGACAAGCTGCTCTGCCCGGCGACGGCGCGGGAGATCTTCGACGAATGCAACGCCAAGCTCGCCACGGACCCGTTCCGCGGCCAGGCGCTCATCCGCCGCTTCAATGTCGAGGTCGTCTGCACGACGGACGATCCGGCCGACGACCTGCGCTACCACAAGATGATCGCGGCGAAGCCCTTCGGCACCCGCGTCATCCCGGCCTGGCGTCCGGACAAGGCGATGGCGATCGAGAACCCCGAGGCCTACAAGGCCTATCTCGGGCAGCTCGGTGCCGCCGCCGGCAAGGAGATCGACTCCTACGCCGACCTCATCGAGGCCCTGAAGATCCGGCACGACTTCTTCGCCGCCAACGGCTGCAAGCTCTCCGACCATGGTCTGGAGACCTTCTATGCCGCTGACTACAAGGAGATTGAGATCGAGATCATCTTCAAGAAGGTCCTCATGGGCATCGCCCCGGGGCCCCGCGAACTGGACAAGTTCCGCAGCGCCTTCCTCCACGATATGGCGGTCATGGACGCCGAGGCCGGCTGGGCCCAGCAGTTCCATGTGGGCGCGATCCGCAACAACAACTCCAAGATGTTCAAGGCCATCGGCCCGGACACGGGCTACGACGCCATCCACGACCTGCCGACGGCCGCCGCCGGCCACAAGTTCTTCGACCGGCTCGCGGCGGAGGACCGGCTCGCGAAGACCATCCTCTACTGCCTCAACCCGAAGGACAACGAGGTCATGATGACCATGGCCTACACCTTCAACGACGGGACCTTCCCGGGCAAGATGCAGTTCGGATCCGGCTGGTGGTTCCTGGACCAGGAGGACGGCATGCGCAAGCAGATGAACGCCCTCTCGACCCTCGGCCTTTTCAGCCGCTTCGTCGGCATGCTCACGGACAGCCGCAGCTTCATCAGCTACCCGCGCCACGAATACTTCCGCCGCATCCTCTGCGACGTGATCGGCGCGGATGTGGAAAACGGCAAGCTGCCCGCTTCCGAACTCGATTTCATCGGACAGATGGTCGAGGATATCTGCTACAACAACGCCAGGAATTACTTTAACTTTTAATATGGAAGGCCTGTGCTCTTTTCAAGAGAGCGCAGCCCTTCCTCAATCCAGATGAGATACATCAAGATCAACCCTTCCGACAACGTCGCGGTGGCCCTGCAGGACCTCCGGGCGGGTGAAACGGTCGAAGGCGTCGTGCTCGGTACGGACATTCCGCGGGGCCACAAGGTGGTCCTGCGGGACCTGTCCGCGGGCGAGGACGTCATCAAGTACGGCTTCCCGATCGGGCATGTGACCCGGGACGCGGCGGCCGGCACCCTGGTCGACCACAGCTGCATCAAAACCAACCTCGAGGGACTCCTCGACTACCGGTACGACCCCTCCCTCGTCGAGATCGCCCCGGCGGCGGAGCGGCGGACCTTCCGCGGCTTCCGGCGGGCGGACGGCCAGGTCGGGGTCCGGAACCAGATCTGGATCCTCCCGACGGTGGGCTGCGTCAACGGCATCGCCGAAAAGATCGCCGAGCGCTTCCGCAGCGAGGTGGCCGGCCGGATGGGGAGTGTCGACGCGATTGTCGCCTTCCCCCACAACTACGGCTGTTCCCAGCTCGGCGGCGACCATGAAAACACCCGCACCATCCTCGCGGACATGGTCCACCATCCCAATGCGGGCGGCGTCCTGGTGATCAGCCTCGGCTGCGAGAACAACCAGCTGGACGCTTTCCGCGAACTGGTCGGACCGGTCGATCCGGCGCGCGTGCGCATGTATGTATCCCAGAAGGTCGAAGACGAGGTCGAATACGGCCTCCGGCAGCTGCGGGACATCTTCGCCGTCGTCTCGAAGGACGAGCGGGAGGATGTTCCCGTCAGCGAGCTGCGCGTCGGCCTCAAATGCGGCGGCTCCGACGGCCTTTCCGGCATCACGGCGAATCCGCTGCTCGGCGTGTTCTCCGATTGGATCGTCTCCCAGGGAGGTACCACGGTCCTGACCGAGGTCCCGGAGATGTTCGGTGCGGAGACGCTGCTGATGAACCGTTGCCAGGACACGGCGACCTTCGAGAAGACCGTCGGCCTCATCAACGATTTCAAGGAATATTTCATCCGGCAGGGAATGCCGGTCTATGAGAACCCGTCCCCGGGAAACAAGGCGGGCGGGATCTCCACCCTCGAGGAGAAGTCCCTCGGCTGCACCCAGAAGTGCGGCAAGTCCATCGTCCGCGGCGTCCTTCGGTACGGGGAACGCCTGTCAGTCAAGGGCTTGAACCTCCTCAGCGCGCCGGGCAACGACCTTGTGGCCTCCACGGCCCTCGGTGCCTCCGGCTGCCAGCTCGTCCTGTTCACCACCGGCCGCGGCACCCCCTTCGGCAGTTTCGTCCCGACGATGAAGATCGCGACGAACACCGCTCTTGCGACCGCCAAACCGGGCTGGATCGACTTCAACGCCGGCGTCCTCGCCGAGGATGCGCCGATGGCGGAAGTCTCCGCCCGCTTCATCGACGCGGTCCTCGCCGCCGCCTCCGGCGCCCCGGTCCGCACCGAGCAGAACGGCTACCGTGAGCTCGCCATCTTCAAGACGGGCGTCACGCTTTGACGAATAGACACCAACAGAATGAACATGAAAACAACACACCGGGCCGTGAGGCCCTACGAGGCCCCCGAGGCCGAAGAAATCCGGGTTGACATGGAATGCGGTTTCCTGATTTTGAGTGATGGTGAAACGGGCAATTCGACTACCACAGATTTGGAGGAGATTGACTACTCTTCAAGTACAATTTGGAATTAAGGAGGTATCAATCATGAAGAAAGTACTGTTATCTGTAATCATTCCGTCGCTTGCACTGGTTGCCTGTGTCAAGCAGGAGGAAGTGAATCAAAACAATCAGCAAGATAGGATTGAAAAGGTTTTTACCGTTTCTTCACCCGAGACCAGAACTTATATTGCTGCATCAGGAGAAGATAGAATCTATAATGTAAAGTGGTCGGGAGCCGATAGAATCCGCGTCATGGCTGCTACTTCGAGAAATCAATATGATGACTTTGTACTGATATCCGGAGAGGGTATGACAACAGCTACATTCAAGGGAACGATCGATGCGGCAGATGCTGCGGAAACAAAATTCTATGCTGTTTATCCAAGTACTGTCGTTATTGATAAAGTCAGCGGAGATGAAATCACTGTTGGGTCCGGAACTACCGGGAAGGGTGCGCTTGGTCATGATATGCTGGCAGTAAAAGACGGATATGATCCTTCTTTTGCCGTAATGGCGGCCGTTACGACTGATGGCACTTTCTCCTTTGTGCATGGTATGACTTATTTCAAGGTTGAAGTCGCCAGTGAAGGTATTGCGTCTTTAAGATTTGAAACGGAGAACAGCGGCCGGGTATACGGGAGACCTGTTATTAATCTAGCAGCACCAGAAAATACAAATATGACAAGTGCTGATAGTGGTAATAATTATGTGACGATTGCTCCTTCCACTGGTACTTTAGTCCCAGGAGTTTATTACATCCCCACTACTTGCAAGCCTGGAAGTAATTTTGGAGATCTCAAGGTTACTTTTTCAGATGCTGATGGTGTAACGATTGAACGTACTACATCGGTTCTGAAATCCGTCAAAATGCAAGCGGGAAAAATCTATAACTTAGGAACTCTTCCTGCGGTTTCTTTCGGCCCTGCTATTTCATACACGGCTCCTGCCAAGTTGGCGTACGATGCCACGTCCGGCTCCTTCCCCTATGCCGTCGCGAATCCCGTCTCCGGGCAGTCTGTCACGGCGACGCTCGAGAGCGGCGTCGATTGGATTTCGAACATTGTCGTCGGCGCGGATGCCGTCACGTTCACCTGCTCGAAGAACAACGCCACCGACGCGCAGGAGCGCTCCGCGGTCATCACGCTCCATTACACCGGTGCGGCTGATGTGCCTGTGACGGTTACACAGGGGATTGGGGGAGTCGAGGACTATGTGTGGGATTTTTCTACTACAGAATGGCAGTCTGCTTTGAATTCTTCTGCTTCCGAAGCTTGTTTAGACACCAATGGAAACAAGAATAAGAGTGGCTGGACGGTTTCGTACTCTGGATTAACATACTCATCTGGGGAAGGTGACGGAAAATGGTCTACTTCAGGTTATATTCAGCCGAATGGGAGTGGCTATTATGAGAGTGAAACAAAATTTCGGCGGTATTTCAGTTTTAGTTCTAATGGAGATGGACATCTCTATATGTGGATTTCTGGCACTGGTGGTTCCGGAAAAACAGCTACTGTTTATGCTCAGCATGGATATAAGAAAGCATCAAATGCAGATTGGAACGTAGAATCAAGTTCTTTGACTAGTAGTGATACTGAAAGAATTCATTTATCTGTTACATCTGGTGATTTGGTTGTCTACTTGAGTACTGGAATGCGCATAAAGAGAATTGAATTCCATACAGACGAATTATAGATGTTCCAATCGCGAATGAAATAGCGTGGAATACAACCATTTGAAACATAATAAATTACTGAAAATCAACTAGCCGAAACGGGGTAATTGATTTTATGTAAGGAGCTGAAAATCAGCAAGTTATAAAACACAATGAAAGTAAACAAACAGAACAGCCTCGCACCCTACACGGCCCCGTCGTGCAGGACGGGGGAAGTAGTGTATGACCGCAGTTTCCTCGCGAGCGGGGACTTCGGCGAAGGTGGTTATCCGGGCAAGGACCTCGAGCCCGGGGATGAATGGGAACTGTAAGGAGGACGGAGCGATGAGAAAGACAGTTTACCCCATTCTGATGATGTGCATCGCGGCGATGGCCTCCTGCCAGCAGGAGCGGCCGTACAGCGGTGAGAATGCCGTGGCGATTACCGTGACGGCAGGCGTGCCCGAGACCCGGACCTTTATCGAGGACAACGGCACCGTGTACCAGCCGTCCTGGAACGCGGACGACGTACTTGGCGTGATGGTGGACGGGAATTACGGTTCGCCCGTGAGCATGAAGAATACCGCCGGGAACGGCCGTACGGCCACGTTCTCCGGTACTTTGACCAACGTGGCGGACGGGGAGCATACCCTGACGGCCTGGTACCCCAAGGACCTGAAGGCGGGCCGCTCCGAGAGCGTGCACAAGTATGTGCTCGCCACCGAGCAGACCCTCCCGTCGCTGACCTCCTTCGATCCTGCGATGGACCTCCTCGTGGGCATGCCCGCGGTGTTCACGGTCGCGGACGGCAAGGCCAATGTGGACAACATGCAGTTCCGCCGGGTGTTCACCGTCGTCAAGGTGACCCTCAAGGACGGCTCCACGAAGCTCGCCGGCAAGAAGGTCAGCCGCGTCGCCCTCACCAGTTCGGCGGCGACCCTCGCCGGCAAGGCCAACGTGGAGATCACCACCGGTGAGATCACCCGCTGGGAGGATGCCGCCATGACCGTCGCCGGCAATTACGCCGGGAGCGATTTCGCCATCGACGGGAACCATTCGGCCTTCCTGCTGGTGAATCCGGCGACCCTCGCCGCCGGCACGGTGCTGACGGTCGATGTGACCACCGACGATGCGAACCTGCTGGTTTCCAAGACGGTGAACCTCGCCTCGGACATCGTTTTCGCCGAGAACAAGGTGACCGCCCTCAACATCACCCTGACGGATGAGAACGTCCAGGACAAGTCCTCCGTGACTTCCTATACCTGGGACTTCTCCACGCAGGAGTGGCAGGCTGCGCTGGCCGACCAGGCGTCCGCCGCCTGCGCCGAGACGAACGGCAACACCTACGTCGCCGGCTGGAGCGTCTCCCTGAACGGCCTGACCTATGCTTCCGGTTCGAAGACCGGCAAGTGGTCCCAGAACGGCTACATCCAGCCGAACGGCGGCGGCACCGCCTCGGAGCGCGTGTTCTCCTTCACGGCGCCCGCGGACGGTGTCCTCAAGGTAACCGTCTCCAATACAGGCGATTCCGAAGCGACGGGCCGTCTTGTGACGGTGAATACCGGCGGCAGTGAGACCTCCCAGGTCGGCGGCGTCCCTTCCAAGACCCCGACCGTCCTCTCCTTCGAGGTAAAGGAGGGCGCAGTGAAGGTCTATCCGACCGGCGGCGGCCTCCGCTTCTACAAGTTCGTCTATACCTCCGGTACGCCCGGCGGCGATCCGGGAGAGGATCCCGACGAGCCCGTCGAGCCGGGCGAGATCGCAGAACTCACGTGCCCGGATCCGCCCCAGACCGGCGAGGTGCCGCTCGACGGCATGGCCGGCTATGCCGAGGCGGCGAATGTGACCGGCGGCGATGATGCGACCGCCTCCAACATCCTCCATTTCAACAACGGCAAGGCCCTCCAGACCTGGCTGCTCGACCGCGCCAAGAAGGAGAAGAAGGGGGATCATACGCCCGTAACCATCTGGCTCAGCGGCACTTTCGGTCCGACTGACGGTCGTGACTTCTCCGAGGCCCATCCCTGGTTCGACGTCAAAGAAGTCTCCAACCTGAGCATCTACGGCACCGACGGCTTCGTGATGGACCGGATCGGCATGTTCCTCGTCCGCTCGAGCAACATCATCATCCGGAACATCGACTTCCGGCAGCCGAAGGCCAACAATGGCGCGGATGCCGTGTCCATGCAGGAGAGCGAGAACGTGTGGGTGGACCACTGCACCTTCACCTCCCTCAACCAGACCAAGGACTACGAGGACGGCTCGACCGACATCACCCATGCGTCCAAGAACGTGACCGTCAGCTGGTGCCGCTACATCAAGACGCAGAAATCCTGCCTCGTGGGCCACTCCAACAGCGCTTCCGCCGATGCGGCGATCACTGCGACCTTCCACCACAACTGGTTCGACGGCTCCAGTTCCCGCCACCCGCGCGTGCGCTTCGGCAAGGTCCATGTCTATAACAACCTCTTCGACGGCTGCACGACCTACGGCGTCGGCTCCGCCTACGGCGCGAAGGTGCTGGTCGAATACAACTATTTCGACGGCGTCCAGCTGCCGACCGACATCTGCACCTACCCGGCGAAGGAAGGCAACGTGTCGAACCTCCAGGGTTCGGTCGCGGGCTACCTCTATGCCACCGAGGATGTCTATGTCAACCGGCCGGAGAAGGCCAGGGACCCGTATCCGCTGACCAACGTCAAGTACACCTCCTACAACGGTTCGACCATCACCCCGCTGACCTATGCGGACTTCAAGCCGTCCTATGACTACATCGTCACCCCGGCGGCGGACGTGCCCGCCGTGGTCAAGGCAGGTGCCGGCTGCGGCAAGCTGACGGGTTATGCCAGCGCCCCCGTGGAGGTCAACAACGGCTACATCAGCGAGTACCAGGGCACCGATCCGGACGACCCGGATCCGGTCGATCCCGACCCGGACGATCCCGAGGATCCCGACCAGCCCACGGAAGGCTGGACCTGGGTCAACAACGGCGCGACGGCATCCTATGCGGTGTCCGACGGTGCCCTGAGCATCTCCTCTACCGGCAAGTGGGAGAGCGGTGCGCAGACCTTCGGCGCTTATTACCAGGAGTTTACCGGCGACTTTACCGCGACGGTGCAGCTCGTTTCCTATGATTACAAGAAGGACAGCAACCAGGCGGTGGCCGGCATCATCCTGATCAGCGGCGACGCCGCCGCGACGGCCAAGGACCTTGTCTTCGCCATCGGCGGCGGCAAGTACGGCAACTTCCGTCCGAAAGCCGGGGACAGCAAGTCCGGCTTTACGCTCGGAGCGCCGACGCTGCCGGAAGGCGTTGAAGCAAGCACCACCATCCTGAAGATGCAGCGCACCGGGAACCAGGTGAAAATGAGTTACTCCACGGATGGCGGTACGACCTACGGCAGCGCTTCCACCAAGGAGTTCGCATCCCTCCCGGAGACGGTCAAGCTCGGCCTCGGCTGCAACAGCGGCGACAGCTCCAAGGCATCCACCGCGGTCTTCCGCGATTTCACGGTCAACGGAACAACAATAACATTCTAATGATATGGAAAGATTAAACCGTACCACCGCCCCGCAGGCGAAACAGTACACCGAGAAGGTCATCCAGTTCGGGGAGGGCAACTTCCTCCGCGCCTTCATCGAGTGGATCATCTGGAAGACCAACCAGAAAACGGACTTCAACGGCTCGGTCGTCGTCGTCCAGCCCATCGAGAAGGGCATGGTCAGCTGGCTCAATGACCAGGACGGCCTGTACCACCTCAACCTCCAGGGCCTCCTGAACGGCGAGCCCGTGGACAGCGCCGACCTGATCGACGTCATCAGCCGGGGCCTCAACCCCTACGAGGATTTCGCGGCCTACCTGAAGCTCGCGGAGCAGCCTCAGATGCGCTTCGTCATCTCCAACACGACCGAGGCGGGCATCGCCTTCGACCCGGCCTGCAAGCTCGACGATGCGCCGGCTTCCTCCTATCCCGGCAAACTGACCCAGCTGCTGTACCACCGCTATGAGTACTTCAAGGGCGACCCGGCGAAGGGCTTCATCATCTTCCCGTGCGAACTGATCTTCGAGAACGGCAAGCACCTGAAGGAGTGCATCCGCCAGTACATCGACCTCTGGAACCTCGGCGAGGGTTTCCGGAACTGGTTCGAGACGGCCTGCGGCGTCTATTCGACGCTCGTCGACCGCATCGTCCCGGGCTATCCGCGCGACACCGCCGCCCAGCTCTGCGAGCGCGTCGGTTACCAGGACAACCTCCTCGACAAGGCGGAAATCTTCCACCTCTGGGTCATCGAGGCCCCGAAGGAGATCGCCGCGGAGTTCCCGGCCGACAAGGCGGGGCTCAATGTCCTTTTCGTCCCGAGCGAGGCCCCGTACCACGAGCGCAAGGTCACCCTGCTGAACGGTCCCCACACCGTCTTGTCCCCGGTCGGCTACCTTTCCGGCTGCAACACCGTGAAGGAATGCTGCGAGGATCCGGTCATCGGCCCGTTCGTGAAAAAGGTGATGTATGAGGAACTTCTGCCGACCCTGAACCTCCCGAAGGAGGAACTGGTCGCCTTCGCCGATGCGGTCATGGACCGTTTCCGCAACCCGTTCGTCAAGCACTTCGTCACGAGCATCATGCTCAATTCCTTCCCGAAGTTCAAGACCCGCGACCTGCCGGGCCTGAAGACCTACCTGGAGCGGAAGGGCGCTCTGCCGGAGGGCATCGTCCTCGGCCTCGCCGGCATCTGCACCTACTACAAGGGCGGCAAGCGGGGTGACGACGAAATCGTCCCGAACGACGACCCGAAGATCATGGACCTCCTGAAGGAGCTCTGGGCGACCGGCGATGTCCGGAAAGTGGCCGAGGGCGTCCTCGCGGAGACCTTCATCTGGGGCGAGGACCTCAACGCCGTTCCCGGCCTGACGGACCTCCTCACCGCCGACCTCGCGAAAATCCAGGCCGAAGGCATGCGTGCCGCGGTCCAATCCATCCTCTAGCCTATGTCCACACAGAACAAACTGATGACCAACTGGCGCTGGTGGCTGTGCTCGCTGCTCTTCGTGGCGACGACCGTCAACTACCTCGACCGCCAGGTGCTCTCCCTCACCTACGAGGAGTTCATCAAGCCGGAATTCCACTGGACCGATGCCCATTACGGCACCATTACGTCGTTCTTCTCCATCTTCTACGCCATCGCCTGCCTGTTCGCGGGCAAGTTCGTGGACTGGATGGGCACGAAGAAGGGCTATCTCATCGCCATCGGCGTCTGGTCGGGCGGCGCGTGCCTCCATGCCGCCTGCGGCTGGGCGACGGCCCACCTGACCGGCATGGATTCCGTGGCCGCGATGCGCGCCGTGGAGATCGGCTCGAACGCCGCGCTGGCCATTTCGACCACATCGGTCTATCTCTTCCTGCTGTGCCGGGGCATCCTGGCGCTCGGCGAGGCCGGCAACTTCCCGGCGGCCATCAAGGTGACCGCCGAGTATTTCCCGAAGAAGGACCGCGCCTTCGCGACCTCCATCTTCAATGCCGGCGCCTCCGTGGGCGCCCTGGCGGCCCCGCTGTGCATCCCGCCGCTGGCCAAGGCCTTCGGATGGGAATGGGCCTTCATCATCATCGGCGGCCTGGGCTTCATCTGGATGTTCTTCTGGGCCTTCATGTATGACAAGCCCGAGACGTCGAAGCATGTGAACGCGGCCGAGCTGGAATACATCCACCAGGACGATGCCGCCGAGGCGGCGGAAAAGGCCGCCCTCGCCTCCGAGAAGACGATCCCGATGATCAAATGTTTCGGTTACAGGCAGACCTGGGCCTTCATCGCCGGCAAGTTCTTCACCGACGGCGTGTGGTGGTTCTTCCTCTTCTGGGCCCCGTCCTATTTCAGCAACCAGTTCCACGCCCCGGCGACGTCCGGGCTGGGCCAGGGGCTGATTTTCACGCTGTACGCGATCGTGACCGTGATTTCCATCTTCGGCGGCTACCTGCCGAAACTCTTCGTGGAAAAGAAGGGCATGCACCCCTACAGCGGGCGCATGCTGGCGATGCTCATTTTCGCCTTCTTCCCGATTGCGGCCCTCTTCGCCCAGCCGCTGGGCATCCGCTTCGACAACCCGTGGTGGCCGACCATCCTCATCGGCCTCGCCGGCGCGGGTCACCAGGCCTGGAGCGCGAACCTCTTCTCGACGGTCGGCGACATGTTCCCGAAGAGCACCGTCGCCACCATCACCGGCATCGGCGCCATGGCGGGCGGCATCGGCTCGATGATTATCCAGAAGGTGGCGGGCAACCTGTTCACCTATGCGGAGAACGCGGGCGCTGCCTTCCGCTTCATGGGCTTCGAAGGCAAGCCGGCCGGCTATTTCATCATGTTCTGCTTCTGCGGCCTGGCGTACCTGATCGCCTGGACGATCATGAAGACGCTCGTGCCGAAGTACAGGCCGGTGGAGATTTAGGAATTGTGAAATAATAACCGGCTTCACCGGTGGCATTTACCCGGACAGGGCTGCGAAGCAGCAGACACCGGTGATGCCGGTTCTTATTTCTGTTTCACTTAAGTGATTGACAATGAAGTATTGATATGGCAAAAGTTGTAACATTCGGCGAGGTGATGCTCCGCCTTGCCACCCCGGGATACCAGCGTTTCTCGCAGGCCCGGCAGTTTGACGCCACCTTCGGCGGGGGAGAGGCCAACGTGGCCGTGTCCCTGGCCAACTACGGCGTGGACGCCCGTTTCGTGACCCGTCTTCCGAAGAACGACATCGCCGACATGTGCGTCGCGGAGCTCCGCGGCCTCGGCGTCGGCGTGGACGGCATCGTCTATGGCGGTGACCGCGTGGGAATCTATTACCTGGAAACCGGCGCCGTCGCCCGCGGCAGCAAGGTCATCTACGACCGCGCGAACTCCTCCATCTCCGAGATCCAGCCCGGCATGGTCGACTGGCGGAAGGTCCTCGAAGGGGCCGACTGGTTCCACTGGACGGGCATCACGCCCGCGCTCTCGCAGGGCGCGGCCGATGCCTGCCTCGAAGCGATCAAGGTGGCCAACGAACTGGGTGTCAAGGTCTCCTGCGACCTGAACTACCGCAAGAAACTCTGGAAATACGGCAAGACGGCGGCCGAGGTCATGCCCGCCCTCGTCGAGGGCTGCGACCTCATCCTCGGCAACGAGGAGGACGCCGAGAAGGAATTCGGCATCAAGCCGGAAGGCTTCGACGCCGAGAAGACCGGCGGCGAGATCGACCAGAGCCGCTTCGAGAGCGTGTGCCGCCAGCTGATGGCGCGTTTCCCGCGCTGCAAGAAGGTAGCCATCACCCTCCGCGGCTCCATCAACGCCAACCACAACACCTGGGGCGGCGTCCTCTTCGACGGGACCACGCTGTGGCAGTCCCGCCGCTATGACATCACCCACATCGTGGACCGCGTCGGCGGCGGCGATTCCTTCATGGGCGGCCTCCTGTACGGCCTGCTGGCCTATCCGACCGACCAGGAAGCGATCGAATTCGCGGCGGCGGCCTCCTGCCTCAAGCACACGATCATCGGCGACTACAACCGCGTGACCGTCTCCGAAGTCGAAGGTCTCATCAAGGGCGGCGGCTCCGGCCGTGTTTCGCGATAATTTTACGGCAGATGGCTTCATTGCGGTCGGTAACCTTCAAAAACCGTCGCTTCGCGACCCCTCCCATAAATGGGCCCCTCCCTATTATGATGCCGAGGGTGGCACAGGTTTTTGAAGGTCACCGACACTCCATTCCGGCCATCTGCCGTTCAAAGCATTGACTGTTATGGCAAAGTTCAAGAAAATCGATACCATCGGGCTGATCCGGGGGACCGGGATCGTTCCGGTGTTCTACAACAAGGACGTCGAACTGACGAAGCAGGTCGTCAAGGCCTGCTATGACGGCGGCATCCGCGCGTTCGAGTTTACCAACCGCGGCGACGGCGCCCACAAGGTGTTCGAGTCGCTCGTGGCCTTCGTCCGGGCGGAATGCCCGGAGATGGCCCTCGGCGCCGGCACCATCCTGGACGCCCCGACGGCGGCGCTCTACATCCAGATGGGCGCTGACTTCATCGTCTCGCCCTGCATGGTCGAAGAGGTCGTCCGCCTCTGCAACCGGCGCGGCGTCCCGTACAGCCCCGGCTGCGGAACCGTGACGGAAATCGTTCATGCACAGGAACTTGGCTGCGACCTGGTGAAGGTCTTCCCCGCCGGTACCGTCGGCGGCCCCGCCTTCGTCAAGAACATCCTCGCCCCGCTGCCCTGGGCCATGATCATGTGCACGGGCGCAGTCGAGCCGACCGAGGAGAACCTCACGGCCTGGGCCAAGTCGGGCGTCACCGCCGTCGGCATGGGCTCCAAGCTCTTCCCGAAGGACGTCGTCGCCCGCGCCGACTGGGCCGCGGTCTCCGACCTCTGTGCCAAGTCCCTCGCCTGGTTCCGGCGCCCTCTGCCCTGACAACCCGACAAGAGTCGCGCACAGAATCGGCCATTGAGGGCAATAAACGTGCGTCACCCGGCACTCAGACCCCTAGGACAGACACAGAAACAGCCTCCCAGCACCAAAAACGTGCTGCACTCGTCCTCCGACGTGCGCAAGGCGGAGAAAGCGGAGGGACAGGGACCAGACCGAATTTTCTGAGGGATGGGCCCTGTCCCGCAGCGACTGGGCCGCGGTCTCCGACCTCTGCGCCAAGTCCCTCGCCTGGTTCCGGCACTGAAGGGCCCTGCCCCGCAGCGGCGGAGCGTGTAGGGGGCCCCGTCAGGGCAGAGGGGCCTGTTCATTGTCAGTGTTTTCCGCACAGAATCGGCCATTGAGGGCAAAAAACGTGCGTCACCCGGCACTCAGACCCCTAGGTCAGACACAGAAACAGCCTCCCAGCACCAAAAACGTGCTGCACTCGTCCTCCGACGTGCGCAAAGCGGAGAAAGCGGAGGGACAGGGACCAGACCGAATTTTCTGAGGGATGGTCCCTGTCCCGCGGCGACTGGGCCGCGGTCTCCGACCTCTGCGCCAAGTCCCTCGCCTGGTTCCGGCGGTAGGCCCCTCCCGGCGGCCCTTTGCCAGTCCAGGCGGTAAGCCCCGCCCGGCGGCCCCTCGCCTGACGGCCTGTTGCCTGGTTCCGGCGGTCAACCAAATTTGGAACATTCAAATTGGAAACGCCTGAACCATAGCGAATTGTGAAAAATCGCTCCCTTGTTTTCGGGGGAGCGATTTTGCGTAAATAGCTGTCAAACAGTTATTTACGATTTGAATGTGGCGGCAGGGGCGTGTCGGGAGCGGGCCATGCGGGTAGCCTGAGAGGTAACAGTGAAGCCCTGGAGAACTGCGAAAGGGTAGCCCTGTCAGCCACCGGAGAGGTAGCAGGGGAGCCCCGGAGAACTGCGGCGGACCATCGCGAAGCGCTTTTTTTCGGGCAGGGATTTCCAAAACGGAAAAAAAACCGTATTTTTGGGAAATGGTTTGAAAACAACTAACAACTAAACCGTAATAGCAATGGCAAAGCAAAACACCAATGTCCTGGCGATTGCGATCATGTTCGCCCTCTTCTTCATGATCGCATTCGTGACCAACCTCGCCGGTTCGATGGGGGTCATCGTGACCAACCAGTTCGGCGCCTCCAAGGCCCTTTCCCAGCTCGGCACCCTCGCCAACTTCATCGCATACGCCTGCATGGGCATCCCGGCCGGCATCATCCTGAAGCGGAAGGGCTACAAGGTGACCGCGCTGCTGGCCGTGGCCGTCGGCTTCATCGGCGTCGGCATCCAGTTCCTGTCCGGATACATGGAGAGCTTCGGCGTGTATGTCCTCGGCGCCTTCATCGCGGGCTTCTCGATGTGCCTGCTGAACATCGTCGTCAACCCGATGCTCAACACGCTCGGCGGCGGCGGCAACCGCGGCAACCAGCTCATCCAGTGGGGCGGCTCCTGCAATTCCATCGGCGGCACCATCGCCCCGATCTTCGTCGGCTGGCTGGTCGGCGGCAGCATCCAGGACGCCACCGTTTCGAAGGCTGCGCCCGTGATGATCATCGCCATGGCCATCTTCGCCCTCGCCTTCCTCGTGATCTGGTTCTCCCGGATTCCGGAACCGCACATGGAGAGCGCGGAAGAAAAGGCCGCCCGCCTCGCGGGAAATGTCGCCAAGGATCCGCACAGTCCGCTGTCTTTCAGGCACTTCGTCTTCGGCGCCATCGCCATTTTCTTCTATGTCGGCATCGAGGTCGGCATCCCGAACACGGCCAATGTCTATTATTCCGGCCTGGACTGGGTCGGTCCCGCCCTCGCCGGCACGATGATCGGCGGCTACTGGCTCTGCATGCTGATCGGCCGTCTGGTCGGCGCCTCCGTGGGCTCCAAGGTGAGCAGCAAGGTCATGCTCGGCTCGATGGCCTCCCTCGCCATCATCTTCCTGGTCTGCGCCATCTTCACCCCTGAGACCGTCTCGATCACGGTCAAGTCCTCCCAGATTCCGCTTTCCCTCGGCTTCATGATCCTCTGCGGCCTCTGCACCTCGATCATGTGGGGCTCCATCTTCAACCTCGCGGTCGAGGGCCTCGGCAAATACACGGCGGCGGCCTCCGGCATCTTCATGGCGCTGGTCTGCGGCGGCGGCATCATCCCGTTCTTCCAGAACCTCCTCGCCGACCACGTGGGCTCGCTCCAGAGCTACTGGCTGATCATCGCCTGCCTGTTCTACCTGATCTGGTACGCCTTCGTGGGCTCCAAGAACGTCAACAAGGATATTCCTGTCGAATAATATGAAAGAATTCGTAGTCGGAGTCGATGTAGGTGGTCAGACCACCAAGATCGGCGTTGTGGACGCGCGCGGTGACGTGCTTTCCCAAACCATCATCCGTACAGATACGTACGGCACCGATGCCGCCGCATACATCGCGGCGCTTGCGGACGCCGTCAAGGACAGCGTCGCCCAGTCCGGGAAGACCATGGACGACATCCGCGGCATCGGCGTCGGCGCCCCGAACGGCAACTACTACACCGGCGAAGTGGCCTTCGCCCCGAATCTGGCCTGGGCCGCCTCCGCCGCCGTTCCCTTCTCGAAGATGCTGTCGGAAGCGCTCGACGGCATGCCGGTCTCGCTGACCAACGACGCCAATGCGGCGGCGGTGGGCGAGATGGCCTACGGCGCGGCGCGCGGCATGAAGAATTTCATCATGATCACCCTCGGCACCGGCGTCGGCAGCGGCATCGTCATCGACGGCAAGGTGGTGTACGGCCATGACGGCTTCGCCGGCGAACTCGGCCACGTCACCGTCGTCCGCCAGAACGGACGTGCCTGCGGCTGCGGCCGCCACGGCTGCCTCGAGGCCTACTGCTCCGCCATCGGCGTCGCCCGTACGGCCCGCGAGTGGCTGGACGCCACCGATGAACCCTCCTCCCTGCGCGACGTGGAGAACATCAGCTCCAAGGATATCTTCGACGCCGCCCGGACGGGGGATGCCCTCGCCATCCGCGTCTTCGAATACACCGGGACCATCCTCGGCCGCGCCTTCGCCGATTTCATCGCGTTCAGCGCCCCCGAGGCCATCGTCCTGTTCGGCGGCCTCGCCCGCGCCAAGGAGTTCCTCTATGAGCCGATCGTCCGGGCGATGAACGAGAACGTCCTGAAGATCTGGAAGGACAAGGTCCAGGTGGTCTTCTCCCAGCTCAAGGAATCCGACGCAGCCATCCTCGGCGCTTCCGCCCTGGCCTGGGAACTGTGATCCGGGACGCCTACAAGAGTATCGCATCGCGAGCCGGTGGCCTGTTCAAGGACAACGGCTCGCGGTTTATCGCCTGGGCTTATCCGGTCGAGACCGAGGAGGAGGTGAAGGAGATCGTCGCCGGGCTCCGGAAGGAGTACCACGACGCCCGTCACCACTGCTACGCCTACCGGCTGGGCTGGCTCGGCGACCGTTTCCGGGCCAATGACGACGGCGAGCCGTCGGGCTCCGCCGGGCGGCCGATCCTCGGCCAGATCGACGCGGCCGGCCTGAGCGACGTGCTCGTGGTGGTCGTCCGCTATTTCGGCGGCATCAAGCTGGGCATCCCCGGCCTGATCCGGGCCTACAAGAGTTCGACCGCGGACGCCCTCTCGCAGGCGGAGGTCGTCGAAAAGATCGCCGGGAAGTCGTTCCGCCTCCGTTTCGGCTACCTGGCGATGAATCCGGTGATGAAAGTCCTCAAGGACATGGACATCCCGGCGAAGGACCAGGAATTCGGCATGGACTGCGCCCTGACGGTCCGCGTGCGCCTCTCGCTGGAAGCCGCTTTCCGGGAACGGATTCTGCAGGTGGATACTTGCAATTTGGAAGAGATTTCGTAAATTTGGCTAAACATTCTATAACAGACCATATGAAAAAAGTGCATGTCTTCAATGCCGGCCCCTGCCTGTTGCCGCAGGTGGCCATCGACCATGCCATCGCTGCGCTGCAGGACTTCAGCGGCACCGGCGTCTCCGTCCTCTCCATCTCCCACCGGACGAAGGAGTGGGATGCGGTGATGAACGAATGCCGCGCCCTCTGGCGGGAGCTGCTCCACATTCCGGACACCCACGAGGTCGTCTTCCTCGGCGGCGGCGCCTCCCTGCAGTTCCTCTACGTGGCCATGAACTACCTGGAGAAGAAAGCGGCCTATCTCGATACCGGCGTCTGGGCTTCCAAGGCCCTCAAGGAGGCCAAAGGCATCGGCGAGGCCTATGCCATCGCCAGTTCGAAGGACCGGAACTACACCTACATCCCGAAGGGCTTCGAGATTCCGTCAGATATTGACTATCTGCACATTACGACGAACAATACCATCTACGGCACCGAGATCCGCGAGGACATGGACTGCCCGGTTCCGCTGATCGCGGACATGTCCTCGGACATCATGTCCCGCCCCGTGGATGTCTCCAAATACGACCTCATCTACGGCGGCGCCCAGAAGAACGTCGGCCCCGCCGGCGTCATCTTCGCCATCATCCGCAAGGATTCCCTCGGCCGCGTCAGCCGCTACATCCCGACGATGCTCGACTACCGCACCCACATCGACAAGCTCTCGATGTTCAATACCCCGCCGGTCTTCTCCATCTTCGTGATGAACGAGACCCTCAAGTGGCTGAAATCCATCGGCGGCGTCGAGGCCATCCACAAAATCAACCTGGAGAAGGCCCGGATCCTCTATGAGGAGATCGACCGCAACAGCCTCTTCGTCGGCACGGCGGAGAAGGAGGACCGCTCCATCATGAACGTCTGCTTCGTCATGGCCCCCGGCTACGAGGCGCTGCAGGATGAATTCATGGCCTTCGCCAAGGAACACGGCATGGTCGGCATCAAGGGCCACCGCTCCGTCGGCGGCTTCCGCGCCTCCATCTACAACGCCTGCTCCGTCGAGGACGTCCAGGCGCTGGTCGACTGCATGAAGGAATTTGAAACCCTGAAGAAATGAAAGTACTGTTAGCAACGCAGAAGCCCTTTGCCGCGAAGGCGGTGGAGGGGATTGCCGGGATTCTCACGGAGGCCGGGCACGAGGTGGTCCGGCTGGAAAAATATGCGGAGCAGGCGGACCTCGAGGCCGCCGCGGCCGATGCGGAGGCGATGATCATCCGCTCGGACAAGGTGACCGCGGAGGTGATCGCCGCCGCGCCGAAGCTGCGGATCGTCGTCCGTGCCGGCGCCGGCTATGACAATGTCGACCTCGCCGCCGCTTCGGCCCGCGGCATCGTGGTGATGAACACCCCCGGCCAGAATTCCAACGCCGTGGCGGAACTCGCCCTCGCGATGATGATTTTCATGGCCCGGACCCAGTTCACGCCCGCGACGGGCAGCGAGCTCGCAGGGAAGCGCCTCGGCGTCCAGGCCTACGGCAACGTCGGCCGCCTGGTCGGCGCGAAGGCCCGCGCCCTTGGCATGACGGTCTCCGCGCTCGACCCGTTCCTCACGGACGGGCAGATCGTCGAAGGCGGCGCCGAACCGGTCCACTCCGTGGAGGAACTCTACGCCGCGAGCGACTATCTCTCCATCCACATCCCGGCCCTTCCTTCGACCATTGGAAGCATTGGCTATGAGCTGATTACAAAGATGCCGAAGGGGGCGACCCTCGTCAACACCGCCCGCAAGGAAGTCATCGACGAGGCCGGGCTCATGCGGGCCCTCGAGGAGCGTCCGGACCTCAAGTACGTCACCGACGTCATGCCCGACAACTATGCCGCGCTCCAGGAGAAGTTCGGTCTCCGCGTCTTCGCCACCCCGAAGAAGATGGGTGCCCAGACGGCCGAGGCCAACATCAACGCCGGCCTCGCCGCCGCCCGCCAGATCGCGGACTTCTTCGCCACCGGCAACACCCGTTTCCAGGTCAATAAGTAGTTTATTTGTCCGGCGGGTATATGTGCTGAAACCTGTGGCCACCCTCGGCCGCATAAGAGGGAGGGGCCCGCAAGCGAAGCGCAGTGGGAGGGGTCGCGCAGCGACGGTTTCAGCACATATACCCGACCGGACCAGCAATGATAAGCCATATGGTACGCGTCAAACCCTTTGCGGCGGTACGGCCGCCGAAAGAGCTGGTGACCGAGGTCGCCGCTCCGCCGTATGATGTCCTCAATTCCGCCGAAGCGCTGGCGATGGCCGGGGAGAAATCCCTCCTGCACATCACCAAGCCCGAGATTGACTTCAATCCCATCGCGGACGAACACGCCCAGCCCGTCTATGACCGGGCCGTGGCCAACTACAAGGCCTGGAAGGAGCGCGGCTGGCTGGTGCGCGACCCCGTGGAGCGCTACTATGTCTATGCCCAGACGATGGGCAAGCGTACGCAGTACGGCCTGGTCCTCTGCGCCCATACCGACGATTATGCCACCGGCCGGATCAAGAAGCACGAGCTGACCCGGAAGGACAAGGAGGACGACCGGATGATCCACGTCCGCATCCAGAACGCCAACATCGAGCCGGTCTTCTTCGCCTACAAGGACCATCCGGAGCTGAACGCCATCGTCGCCGCCGTCGCGGCCGGGAAGCCGGAGTACCGGTTCACGGACGAGAACGGTTTCGGCCATACCTTCTGGGTGATCGCCGACGACGCGGTCAACGCCCGCATCACGGAGATCTTCACGACCCAGGTCGATGCCTTCTATGTGGCTGACGGTCACCACCGTACGGCCGCCGCCGCCCGCGTGGGCGCCGAGAAGAAGGCGCAGAACCCGCACCATACCGGCGACGAGGAATACAACTTCTTCATGGCCGTCTGCTTCCCGCAGAGCCAGCTGCAGATCATCGACTACAACCGCGTCGTCCGCGACCTGAACGGCATGGCCCCGGAGGCCTTCCTGAAGGCGCTGGAGGAGGATTTCGAGGTGGCGCTCGCCGCCAAGCCGCGCTGCGGCCGCCCGGCGAAGCCGGTCGCGCCCGCGCGCCTGCACCAGTTCTCGATGTACCTTGGCGGCCGGTGGTACACCCTGGACGCGAAGCCCGGCCGCTATGACGACACCGACCCGATCGGCGTCCTCGACGTGACGGTCCTTTCGACGCTCGTCCTCGACAAACTACTGGGTATCAAGGACCTCCGTACCGACAAGCGCATCGATTTCGTCGGCGGCATCCGCGGCCTCGGCGAGCTCTCCCGCCGCGTGGACAGCGGCGAGATGGCCGTCGCCTTCGCCCTCTACCCGGTCTCCATGGACCAGCTGATGGCCATCGCCGACTCCGGCGCCATCATGCCTCCCAAGACCACCTGGTTCGAGCCCAAGCTCCGTTCCGGCCTCGCCATCCACGAGCTGGACTAGCCTCCGGGCCCGTTTTCCCCCGGCATTCCGCCGGCGGCCGTGCAGCGGCCGCCGGCGATTTTGCATTTTTTCGCGCCCATCTCGCAAATTATTGTTATCTTTGATTCCACAAACGGCATTTCAAGCAATTTTAACCATGGTTTTACGACTCACCGTCACCCTCAGCGGGATCAAAGGTTTTTACCGGGTATATCATGTCAACGGCGATACCTCGCTGTACACCTTCCACAAGCAGATGCGCGCGGATATGGAATTTCCGCAGGATCAGCTGATTATGTTTAAGGGACTCGCGGCGGACGAATCGGTCGTCGGCCGCTACGGCCTGTTCGACCTGGGGTTCGGCACGGTGGACGGGGTGACCCTCTCGGATGCCGTCGGGAAGGGGATTACGCACTTCGTCTATTTCTATGACGTGATGAACCGCAAGAGCGTCAACATTTCGATCGACGGGGAAGTGGAAGGCGCCCGGGCCGGCGTCGATTCCCCGTATGTCGTCGAGACGAAGGGGCCGAACCCCATCGAGTTCGAGAACGGCTACGTCGCCTACGAAGACCTTCCGGACGAGCAGCGCCACCTGCCCGGCGAGCGCACGGCCGTCTCCGGGGAGGACGATGACGACCTGGACGACGAGGACTTCGACGATGAGGACGGGGACGAAGAGGACGACGAAGAGGACGACGACGAGGAGGGCAAGGAAATCTACGACGAGAGCGAGGGAATCTAGCCGATGGGGAAGAAGCTCGTCATCATCCTGGGACCGACCGGGGTAGGGAAGACGGACTTCAGTATCCGGAAGGCGCTGGAGGCGGGCTCGCCCGTCATCTCCTGCGATTCCCGCCAGCTCTATCGGGAAATGACTGTGGGAACGGCCGTTCCCACGCCGGAGCAGCTCGCCGCTGTCCGGCATTATTTTATCCAGGACCATACGGTGACCGAGGTCTTCTCCGCCGGGGATTACGAGCGGGAGGCCCTCGCCCTGATCGACCGCCTGTTCGCCGAGGGCCATGAAACCCTCATCATGTCAGGCGGTTCCATGATGTACATCGAAGCGGTCTGCAGCGGCCTCGACGACTTCCCGGACATCCCGCTGGAACTCCGCGCCCATCTCTGGGAATGCCTCCGGGAGGACGGTGTGGCGTCGCTTGCCGACCAGCTCCACCAGCTAGACCCGGAGACCTGGGAGGCCATCGACCGCACCAACAGCCAGCGGGTCATCCGCGCCCTGGAGGTCTGCCTCTACACCGGGCGGCCTTTCTCCTCGTTCAAGACCCACCAGTCGCGGGAGCGGGATTTCGAGATCGAGAAGATCGGCCTCACCCGCCCGCGGGAGGAACTCTACGCCCGCATCGACGCCCGTGTCCTCAAGATGATCGAGGACGGCCTCGAGGAGGAGGTGCGGCGGCTCATCCCCTACGAGCAGATGCCCGCCCTCCAGACCGTGGGCTACCGGGAGATGTTCGCCTATTTCCGCCATTCCACCTCCCTCGACGAGGCCATCCGCCTCATCCAGCGCAACACCCGCCACTACGCCAAGCGCCAGCTCACCTGGTGGCGCCGCGATCCCGACATCCGCTGGATCGAACCCTGATGCGCGCTCCGGCTTTTTTTCGTATCTTTGCCGGGTAGAAAACGAACGGACAAATGACAACCCCCACCCCTCCCGCAGGGAAGGCGTCTCCGGCGAAAGGGACCCTCGTGTCCCTGATCCCCATCGCCGTGCTCGTCGCCCTGCTCGCGCTGGATATCAGCGTGTTCGGCAGCGACGCCATCCTCGGCGCCAGCCAGGTCTCCCTCCTTTTCTCGGCGGGCGTGTGCATCGCGCTTTCCATGTTCTTCTTCAAGACGCCCTGGAAGGCCTTCGAGGATGCGATCAAGGCGAATGTCGGCGACATCACGACGGCCATCGTCATCCTCCTGCTGATCGGCGGCATCTCCGGGACCTGGACCGTCAGCGGCATCGTGCCGGCTTTCATCTGCTACGGGGTGAAAATCATCAGCCCGAAGGTGTTCCTCCTGACGGCCTGCGTCATCTGCGCGTTCGTGTCGGTGATGACCGGCAGTTCCTGGACCACCATCGCCACCATCGGCGTCGCCCTGATGGGCATCGGGAAGGCCCAGGGCTTCAGCGACGGGATCATCGCGGGCGCCATCATCTCCGGCGCCTATTTCGGCGACAAGATCTCCCCGCTGTCCGACACGACGGTCATGGCCTCTTCCCTGAACAGGGTCCCGCTGTTCGATCACATCCGCTACCTGATGATGACCACGGTCCCTTCGATGACCGTCGCCCTTGTCATCTTCACGGTGCTCGGCCTTTCCGCGCACACGGCCGATCCCGCCGAGATCCGTGTATATACCGACGTGCTCGAGGCGCGTTTCCATCTGACGCCCTGGCTGATGGTGGTGCCGGTGCTGACGGCCGTGCTGATCGCCCGGAAGCGTCCCGCCCTCGTCGTGCTGGGCCTGTCCGTGCTGATGGCCGCCGTCGCGGCCCTCCTCTTCCAGACGGACCTCGTCCGGGAAATCGGCCGCTCCGTCACCACGGGCTCTCCCGCACGGATCCTCTTCGCCGGCACGGTCGAGACGGTGTACAACACCGTGTCCATCCCGACCGGCAACGAAGCGGTTGACGCGCTGGTCGCCCCGCGGGGGATGCTCGGCATGCTCAATACGATCTACCTGATCATCGCGGCGATGTGCTTCGGCGCCTGCATGAAGGCGGGCGGGATGATCACCCGCATCTCGTCCCTCCTCGTCCCGCTGACGCGGACCCGGACGGGCCTGGTCGCTTCGACTGTCCTGACCGGGACCGCCCTGGACGGGCTCGTCTCCGACCAGTACCTCGCCATCATCCTCACCTCCGACATGTTCCGGGACACCTATGCGCGGGAGGGCTACGAGGCCCGGCTCCTCAGCCGCTCCGTCGAGGACTCCGCGACCGTGACCTCGCCGCTCTTCCCCTGGAGCAGCTGCGGCATGACCCAGGCCACGATCCTGTCCGTGCCGACGCTCGCCTACCTTCCGTACTGCTTCTTCAACCTCATCAGTCCGCTGATGAGCATCCTTGTCGCGCTGATCGGCTGGAGAATCGTCCGGAAATCCGCGTCATGACGTTTTTTTCCGGAGAATTTGTTTTTTTCGGGAAGAGTTCCTATCTTTACCCCCTGAAAGCGAAAGTGACCTGATGAAAAAAAAGCCGACCCTATTGTTTGCTTTGTCCTTTTCGTCCGTATGCGAAAGGAATCTGTCACTCCTAAACCTGACCATCCGGCCCCGACCCGGCCGGAACCGAAACCTCCCTGCGGTGCAGGTCATCCGGCCTGTTCCGGCTTTGCCTTATCCTTCTCCTTCCGGATTCCATCTGCTCCCGGCCGGGCGCCAGATGCCTTCCGGCGGGGTCGAAATGCCTTTTGTGTGTAAATTGTTTGTGTTTTTAAAAAAATTATTTGTAAATTTGCCGTATAATATGTTTTGTGCCTAATTGGCAACGGGCCCGACTGGACGGGACCGGTGTTGAGGTTGGCACGCATAATAATATATATAGGTAGAAACAAATTCAACCAAATCTTTTTATTAACTTTATGTTCAAATCTTTCAAAAAGCTTTCCGCTTTGCTCCTGGGAGGAGCATTGCTGGCGGTTGGTTGCGCGACTGAAGGCGACATTCACAAGCTGAATGAACGCATCGACGCGCTGATCACCGGTAAAGTTGCAAACATCGAGAACCAGATCACCCTGCTCCAGCAGGCTGATGTGACTCTCGAGAACGCCCTCAAGGGCGAGATCGCTACTGCGAAGGCTGATCTTACCAAAGAGATCGACGCCCTCAAGGCTGCTGATGTTCAGTTCCGTACGGACATGAACAACAACGTTACGAACCTGACGAACCTGATCCGCGACAACAAGGCGGACATCGAGGGAAAACTCGCTCAGGCGAAGACCGATTTCACCAACGCGATTGGCGCGGCCAACGAAAAGATCCGTGCTCTGGAACTGGCCGACGCGAAATTCACTGGTGACATGGCGCTGCTCGAGCAGAAGGTCGACAACAACTTCAACACCCTTCAGGAAGGGATCAATGCGGCGAAGGCTGCTGCCGTGGCCGCTGACGCGATTCTGGAGCAGAAGCTGGATCAGAAGAAGGTTGACAAGACCGACTTCGAGGCTGCGAAGACTGCCCTCGAGGGCATGATTGCCGCTGCTGAGTCTGCTGCCAAGCAGTACACGGACGGTGTCAAGACCGATCTCCAGGGCCAGATTGACAAGAAGGCCGACGCCGCCCAGGTCGCCCAGGCTTTCAGCGATCTCGAGACTGCCTACAAGGCCGCCGATGATGCGCTGCAGGCTGCGATCAACAGCCTTGAGACGAACAAGGCCGACAAGACCCAGGTCGCTGCTGACATCGCCGCCGCCTCCGACGCGCTGTCCGCGAAGATCGACCAGGCCGCTGCCGCTGCTGCCACGGCTCTCTCCAACGCTGTTACTGAGATCAATCAGACCATTGCCGACGCCAAGACCGAGTTTGCGGGTGAGATTGCCCGTCTCGACGGTGAGATTGCCCGTCTCGACGCTGCGGTCGACAAGATCAATGACGAGACCATCCCTGCCATCGAGCAGCAGATTGCCGACCTCAAGGAACTCGCTGAGAAGACCTATGTCACCAAGGCTGACTTCGATGCCTACAAGGAAGCGACTGCCACGACCATCGGTTTGATGCAGGATGCGATCGACGGTCTGACCGGTGGCCTCGCCGCCCTTGGCCAGACGGTTGAAGAGAACTACAATGAACTCGATGGCAAGATCACCACGACCAACGCGACGCTCGAGAACTACTACAATGAGCTGAAGGGCGAGGATACCCTCATCCGTCAGGCCCTCGAGGAGTTCAAGGCCATCGCTGCCACGAAGGCGGAGCTTCAGGAAGCCAAGGACGTGATCAACGGCCGCATCGACGGTGTTGAGCAGGCCTACAAGGATGCTGATGATGCTCTGAAGTCCGATCTTGAGCAATATGCTGACGATAAGGACGCAGCCCTTGAGATCATGATCACCGCTGCTTACAAGCAGGCGATCAAGGACCTCGCGGATGATGTGAAGGCGACCACCGACGCGCTTGCCGGTCGCCTGGATACTGCTGAAGAACGTCTTGACGGTATCGATGGCACGCTCGTAGAACTCAATACCGCTATCGCGAATGTGCTGTCTTATGCCGAGGGTGAAGTCGCTCGTCTTGACGATAAGATCGACACCAAGGTCGGCGAACTCGAAGGCAAGATCGAAGAGGCCGCTGCCAAGACCCTTGCCGACGCCAAGGCTTACACCGATGAGAAGGTCGGAGAGATCTGGGAAGAAATCAACGACATTTGGGATTCCATCGATCTCATCAAGGAGGTTCTCGATGACTTCGACTCCCGTGTCAACCAGCTCGAAGCCTATACCGCTCTTCTTGCCATGCGTCTCCAGAGCCTCACCTATGTTCCGGACTACGACGACATGAAGATGACCATGAACGTTGCCTACGTCAAGAACGGCAACGAGATCATGCCCGTTCCCCAGAAGACCCAGGTTACCTACAAGTTCATGCCGGAAGACATGGCCGAGAAGGTTTGGAACGTGTACGAATACTATGAGGAACTGGGTATGGAAGCCCTTGAGACGCCTGGCTTGGGTGGTTATGCCTTGAACTATTGGTTCTATTTCGATGTGACCGGTAAACTCAAGACCCGCAGCGCGGAAGCCGAGGTAGCGGGGATGGGCATTGAGATCGTTGATCTCGTTACCGACGAGAAAGCCGAGACGAACCTTTCCTGGGGTTATCTTACCTTCGAGGTGCTCCCGATCGGTATCGTTACCGAAGGCTTTGTCGCCAGCGAACTCAACCCGATCGACGTGTATTGCGCCGAAGGCATCACTGAAGGTTCGTTCTGGGGTGTTGCTTATCGGCTTACTGACTACTGCGACTTCACTACCGGCAAGGAACCTGGTGATCCTATTTACCGCGGTGCGGATGTCAAGTTCCCTGTCTATGACGCTGCTCAGCTCGAGGCTTACCGCAACCGCGACAGCTATGCCGTCGCTCTTGAATTCGCCCAGCCGGATGTCCCCTATGCCCAGCCGTATACCAACCTCATCGATTGGGAGAATTGCACATTTGATCAGGAGTATGACGATATCAATGAGAATTCCGTCTATTCCTATGAAGAGTTCGGCTATGCGTTTGGCGCTATCGGTCTTGGATTGGGTGAAAACGTCAATTACGAACAGTACACGTATCGCGATGGCTACAACAAAGTCTCCAGCTGCTACAACGTCCTCTATCCGTCCCCGCTTGCTGAGTCCCTGGTCGTCGATATCCTGAAGGACCCGTTCAAGAACGATCCTGAGAACCCGCGTGCCGATGAGAAGGGCTGGGTGAACATGCGCGAAGAAGAGCAGACCCTCCCGTACAACATGGCCAGCGACTCCACCGATGTTGACGGCAATGTCATCGGTACCAAGGTCATCCTTGACGAGTGCCGTCCGCTTGTCGCCGTCGATGGTGTGAAGTACACCTATGACGAACTCTTCAACGAACTCGGTATCTATGTCGATTATCCTGAGCTGACCGAAAGCAAGTACTCCTATGACAAGGGTACGGCCATCGCCGACCTTGACGAGGACAACTTCCAGGAAGGTACCAAGGCCAGCGAGGCCCCTGAACTGGACGAGTACCTGACCATCGCCATGAACGATGACGCTTCCCTCGCCGCGAAGAAACTCGCCGTCGGCAACGTCATCACCGGTACCTACACCTGGGATCCCGGCTTCGGCGAACCGTTCGACTGGAACGGCCATGTCAAGATCGTCAAGTCCGAGTACAAGACCACCGCTACCGCCCACATCGACTGGACCTATGAGTTCGACGCCGATGTCGATCACGACAACTTCTACAACCGTCGCGACGAGGAAGGCAACGTCCCGATCGACGGCTACTTCCGTGAGATTATCCCCGTTACCATCCCTGAGGGTGTCATCGATGACCTCAGCGAGCGTTACGGCATCGAGGATCTTGCCGAACTCTTCGAGGGCGACGATCCGATGCAGTTCATTGGCTACACCGTGAGCGAAGGTGGTGACATCACCTACAAGAACACGGATGAGGAGCAGAAGGCTATCTTCGGCGGCCTCGGCATGGATGACGAAGGCAACATCGTCGTCGGCGTGACGAACTTCGAGTTCCTCCCGCGCGATGCGAAGAAGACCTACACGGTCGTTGCTACCTTCGAGACCAGCAACATCAGCTTCGAGATCACCTTCACGCTCACCACGTATGACCGTGACCGTACCCCGATCAAGCTCAGCTTCGGTGAGACCGCTGTCAAGCTGAACGATCCTGAGTTCTACAACCTCGAGGAAGACTTCTTCACCGCGAAGAGCGCTGACAAGGCTGCTGACCTGTATGCCAAGTTCATCGAGCAGAAGATCTTCACCGCTGAGAACTTCGCTGACGCTGCCGCGTTCACGAATGACCAGACGGGTGAGGTCCGCAACAGCCCGATCGACCGTCTGCCTGGTACCCAGGCTCCTGAGGCTGCCTGGTACGATATCTACAAGGTCTATGCGAAGACCCTCTCCGCCAAGCTCACCTCCGAACTCCTCAAGGAGATCAACGGTGTCAAGCAGGAAGAGTCCCGTTACACCTACATCGGTCAGGAAGTTGTCTTCGACTGGACGGTTGTCGTCGACCTCCCGGGTTATGACTTCCTCCACCTCGAGTACTACACCTGGATCCGCGACAACGCGAAGGCTGTCGCCGGCCTCATCACTTCTCGCCAGCCGAACCGTGCCGGTGAAAACTACACCGACTTCGAATGGTATAGCCAGGCCTATCCTTCCTACCTGAACGGTCAGGAGGAGAACGGCAAGCCGACCAGCGACCGCAACTGCTTCCTCGACTACGATGTCCAGTACATCAACCTCGCCGAACTTGCGTTCAACGTCGTTGACGAGAATGATGTGACGATGAGTGAAGAGGATATGGCCGAGGTCAACCTCTATGCCAACTTCGACTACAAGAACGTGACCGCCCTCGGCACCTATCCTGCCATCGACAAGCTCACTGGTCAGGTCGAGGATTGGCCGGATCTGTGGATGCAGCCGGATGACTTCGGCAACAGCTGGGTGTTCTACTATCGTGACGCCATGCACGCCGACATTCCGATCGAGGGTAAGCTCGCCATCCGTTCCGGTAACACCGAGGTCTTCTTCCCGCTCGAGACCCGTTTCCAGAAGGCTCACAACTGCAAGCTCGCTGGCTTCACGGATGTCTCTCTCGACTACTCCAAGTACTCTGTGGTACGCTGGAAGCCGTTCGAGGAGTTCGAGAAGGAAGATATCGTTATCGAACTCAAGGAGAACAAGGTCTATCGTGAGTCCCTGCTCAAGAGCGTCAACCTCCACGACTTCCGTCCGGGCGATGTGGGTACTACCTACTACGTGATCAAGGATGGTGAGTGGGTCATCGGTGACGGTGAGAACGGTTACATCGAGGGTGTCTCCGCGAAGGATGCCTACCACATCCAGGCGACCATCTCCTTCGATACCTCCAAACTCCCGCTGAATCTGCAGCGCATCCTCACTGTTGAGGAAGACGAGCAGACCGGTATGAAGTATGTTGTCTTCGACTACACTTCCGAGACTGAGTTCTACGGCGTTGTCTCCGCTTCCGTGGCGATCACGCTCGAGACTCCTTGGCAGGAGCCGCTGAAGACCAACTACACGCTCTGGATCAAGGGTGAGCAGAACACTCTTCCCGGCCAGGAGCCCGAGACTCCCGCTGAGCCCGTTGAGCCCGTCGAGCCCGTTGAGCCTTAATCTCTCACGGTGGTGATTCCACCACCAAGCAAAAAAGCCGGTCCCCTCGGGGGCCGGTTTTTTTGTGCCCGCGCCGCCCGCGCCGCTCGCGCCGCTGGTGCCGTCTGCGCTGCCCGTGCGGCCCGTGCGGCTGGTGGCGCTGGTGCGGCTGGGTGCCGCAGGTGGCGCAGGTGGGCGTTTGAGCGGCTGGTGCCGCAGGCGGCGCAGGTGGGGTAGGTGGGCGTTTGAGCGGCTGGCGGCGCTGGTGCGACTGGGTGCCGCAGGTGGGCGTTTGAGCGGTTGGTGCCGCTGGTGGGGAGGCGCGGCGTGTTGGCGGCGCGTTCCGCCGTGCTGTGTGTGGCGGCTTGTGGCCGCTAGGCGCGGCGTGTGCCGCTTGCGGCTTTGCGTGGCGTGGCGGCCAAAGCCCGTTCACTGAGTCACTTCTACATTTCATCACCCCGAAATTGCTACCGACAACATCCTGTAATTGCCTCAACTACTGTCGCTTATCCGCCACGCGTTTCCGCGTAGCATGTGTCCGCCCCTTGTTGTTTTGCTCCGATCCGCTGCTGACTTCTTTTGCTTATCCCGCTCCGCTCAGCTTCTCCCGTCATTGCTAGCCACGCTCCGCTCCGACGCTGCGGAACAGGGGTCAGACCTCAGACAAATTCGGTCTGACCCCTGTTCCTCCGCTTCCTCCGCTCCGCAGTTATCCGCCGCGTGTTTCCGTGAGGTGGACGGAAGCGGCAGACGGAGGGTGGCGGCGGATATTAAGGGGAACGGTTACAGAGGAGCCCGGGGAAAGGGGTGTTCCGGCAGGACGGCCGGCGTGTGTTTGAGCGCGGGGCGACGGAGCGCCCCGCGCGAGTTAGCCGGACGAACCCCTTTCCCCGACCGCGACCGCCGTTCCCCGCCATGGAGCCGACACTCTTCGTCTGCCGCGTCTTTACCTCCACCCGGGCAGGAGAAGCGTGAAATGTAACTTGCTGTGTGACAATCACCTACATAATATCAATTACCCCAAATCGAGGAATTGATTTTCTGCATCTTGCTGATATTCAGCTGTTTCCATTTCACGCTGTGTGTAGCATGTGTCCGCCCCTTGTTGTTTTGCTCCGATCCGCTGCTGAGTTCTTTTGCTTATTCCGCTCCGCTGCTCAGCTTCTCCCGTCATTGCTATCCGCGCTCCGCTCCGACGCTTCGGGAGAGGGCTCCGGGCTCAGAAGAAATTCGCCCGGACCCCTCTCCCTTTGCTTACTCCGCTCCGCGCTTGTTTTCCGGCCCGATATAGGCCATTCTTGGGCTTGAGAGTCGGTGTAATCCATAGCTCCGGCCCATTTTAGGCCATTCTTGGGCTTGAGAGTTGGTGTGCTCCATAGCTCCGGCCCGATATAGGCCGTTCTTGGGCTTGAGAGTCGGTGTGATCCATAGCTCCGGCCCATTTTAGGCCATTCTTGGGCCGGAGGTTGCTGTTGAGAGGTAGTAGTAAAACGTTCTTCATTGTGAGCGCGATAATTCGGCTGGATTATCCCTTTCGCAGCGCAAATTATGGGATGTTGGGCCGTATTTGTGCTCTGAGCGCGATGATTCGGCGAAACTATCCCTTTCGCAGCGCAAAAGGCGGCTTTTATGGATGTTTTGGTATTGTGAACGCGAAATACCAGGGCATTTTTTCCTTTCACGGCGCGGAGATGCAGCTGTCTCTGTGGATTCGGGCCGTCCATTGGCGTAGGGACAGGGCTCCGGAGGAATTTCTTCTGACTCCGGAGCCCTGTCCCGGAGCAAGGAATGGATGGCTCTGCTGTGCCCTGTCCCGGAGCATAGGGATGGACGGCCCTGCTGCAACCATCCTTGTTCAGCGATGCAGAAAAGTGCGGCGATGCCGTACGTGCCACGCTGCCCTGCGGGGCGCTTACGCCTCGTGCAGCGAGAAGATGGCCAGGCGACCCTGTGGAGCGCTTATGCCTGGTGCAGCGAGAAGAGGACCAGGCCGGCTCCCAGGAGGAGATAGAAGAGGAGGGTGATGCCCAGGTAGATGAGCCCCGTTTTGAGGGTGAGCCCCAGGGATTTCCGGAAACCGAGCTGCAGCCATTGATGGTAGTCGACGAGCAGCAGGAGCCCCATGATGAAGGAGCCCAGTTCGGAGCTGCGTCCGACGGTGATGAGGAGCGCCAGGAACATGAAGATGCAGAATTGGCACAGCACATAGGCCGAGGCGGCCGCGGCGCCGGAGACGCTGACCTCGTATTTCTTCCGCAGGAGGAGGGCCATCGACAGCCACAGGATCAGGAAGTTGCTCAGGAACAGCGGGATGCCTTTGCTGCGGAGGTCGCCTTCGATGGCAGCGAGCGACTCTTTCCATGGGGTATCGACGGCCTCCGGATACAGGTCCAGGCGCGTGAAGAGGATGGCATTGGACAGGGTCCGGAATACCTTCGTAATGACCTGTTCCGCCTTCTCGTTGTCGATGGGCTTGCCATTCCAATCCAGATCCACGGCCATCTCCTCGCTCTTCACCACCTCCTCGCTCTTCACCGCCTCCAGCAGCGAATCCCCGAAGGTGTCCCGGCTGGCGCCCGGCTGGACGACGGCCGTTAGGAGCGTGAAGACCGAGTAGAAGACCAGCAGGGCCGTAAAAGGAGCCAGATACTGCTCATGCTTCCCGCGCTGGATATAGTCCCGCATCAGATAGCCCGGCCGTAAGACGAGGTCGATGATGGTCCGCTTGGCATCCTTGTTCAGGAAGGGAATCATCGCCTCGCGGGTGCCCATGTACACGGTTCCGCGCTGTTTCCGTTCCTTGCGCTGCTTCCGCTTTTCGCGCCGTTCCTGTTCCTTGCGCGGCTTCTTCGGCTTCCGCCAGGGGATATACCCCAATTCCAGGTAAATCCTGTACAGGCGCCACCACGCCTTCATCCGCTGGAATAGTTTCATGTCGATCCGGGTTTTCTTCCGCTGTTTTCCGTTGTTCCCAGGACTGCCGCCTCCTGCCCGCTTGTCGGGTCAAAGACCGGTCCTGCGCATCACAAATATACCATTTTCAGCGGACAATCCCAATTCCCGCCGCCATGATTGCCTCCGATCGCTCCTTCCGGTTCCCCGTTTTCCATCTCTCAAAACTTTCCTATCTCTTGCCGCCCTGCTCCTGTGTCAACGATCATGGCGATAAGACAACTGTCGTTAGGGGTGCTTCCGACAGCACCCCTAACGACGAAAAAGCCCCTTTTTGCTGTTAGGGGTGTCAGCCCGAGCACCCCTGACGACACCCCAGGCCCTAAGCCCCTGACGACACCCCTGACCCTAAGCCCCTGACGACACCCCTGGCCCCAAGCATCAAAAGCCCCCCTAAAACAAAGCAACCCTCGGATTCCTCCGAGAGTTGCAGCAGGGGTGGATGATGGGGCTCGAACCCACGACACTCGGAACCACAATCCGATGCTCTACCAGCTGAACTACATCCACCGTGTATGTTGGGAATGCAAAGGTACGGAAAAAAATGGACTTTGCAAATTATTTGACGAGTTCTCCTTCAATGGGATAGAGCCGGGTCTCGGCGAGGAGTTCATCGTTCTCGTACGTGTACCAGCGGTAGAAGAGCTTGACGGGACGGGAATCGCTCGTAGGGCGGTAGGCGTCGATGGGGATGGAGTAGTAGTCGTTGGTGAGCACAAGGTCGCTTTCTGCCAGGTCCTTGGTCCCGTCCCAGAACTCCCCGGCGGCATCGTGGTAGATCCGGATGAAGAGGGTGTCTTTCCCGTTTTCGACGGTCTGCTCGGCGAAACGGATCTGGTGTTCGACCGTGGAGGAGGGCTCGACGAGGTAGCTGAGGCTGAGGTTGAGGAAGCCGCCGCCGAACCAGGCGCTGTTGACGCGGACGGCGTTGTCGGCCGACGCGGGCAGGTCCTGTTCCTTGATGAGGTCCGGGGTGGGGACGGTCGCGATGTTCTTCAGCCGGATGTCGTAGTGGAGGTCGGAGGTCTCCTGCAGGACATCCGCGAGGAAGATGATGCGGCCCTCTTTGCCGCTGAGCGTGTATTCCGTGCCGTTTTCGGTGACGGAATAGGTCAGGCCGCCGTCGGTGATGATCCGGCCGTCCGCCTGGAGGACGCCCATCTCCAGGGAGTTGTAGTACAGGGTCCGGTCCTTGTTGCAGGATACGGTGACCAGCGCGCCGGCGAGCAGCGCCGCGAGGAGGATGCGATTCTTCATGGGAATTTCAATTTTCGGGTTGGACGGGCGACCAGCTGGATGTCGATGTCTTCCACGGTGAAGCCTTTGAATTTCCGGCGCCGGAGGCGGGTGGTGATCAGGTCCATCAGTTCGTCGTCGAAGACGTCGCGGAAGCGGCTGTTTTCCCGGTCGTAGAGGTGGACATGGCGGAAGTTGTTGACATCGAAGTACATCCGGTTGTTGCCGGAGAGCCGCCGCGCATAGATGTGGCAGTCGGCCAGCTGCGAGAGGATGTTGTACACCGATGCGACCGTAACGCTGGCGCCGTCTTTCCGGACTTCCTCCGCGACCATGTCGGCGGAGGCGTGCACGAGGCGCATCATGGCCTCATGCACGGCGATCCGCTGCCGCGTCGCCTTGAGCGAGTGGCGCCGGAGTTCTTTCCGGAAGTCCTCCAGGGAGGGCGTCTTCGGCTGGAAGGCGTTCAGCATGGCCTATTTCGAGAGGTCGAAGTCCACGATGATCGGCCGGTGGTCGGAGGGATGCCAGAAGTTCGAGATTTTCTGGGGGTTCCGGACCGGGCGGGTATAGTCGTCCGTGTGGATATGGGCGGCCGTGATGCAGTCGTACAGGGGCTTCGTACAGTACACGAAGTCGATGCGTCCCTTGCCACCGGTGGAGGAGTAGTGGTTCTCCGGCTCGCGCTCGAAGATGACGTCGATATAGGGCGTCTCGGAGCGGATATAGTCGTGGACGAGCAGGCGCGTGTCGTCCTCCGGGAACTGGTGGAGGTAATTGTCCACCCGGGAGAGCGAGTTGAAGTCGCCCATCATCATCCAGTACTGTCCGGCGGCCTCCGGCACGGTGCCGATCGTGTGCTTGCAGATGTATTCCATCTCGGTGCGGCGGTATTTGTCGCCCTCATGGGCGGCCTTGCTGCGCTCGCGGTCTGCCAGGGGCACATTGAATCCGTAGGCCTGCGGCCAGGTGTGGAGGGTCACGATGTTGAGCGTCTTGCCGTTCCGGCGGATCCGCGCCCAGCCGGCGCCGTGTGCGACCAGGGTGTCGGGCGTGCCGCTTACCTGGATCCCGTCGGCCGTGAAGAGCGTGTCGGACTTGCCGGTGATCCGGGCGATACCCTCGATGGGGTACCTGGAGGTGATGACCTGCGGATAATTGTCCCGCCAGCCGCCGCGGAAGACGTATTTGTGGCCATAGCGGCGGGCGAGTTCCTCCCAGTGCGCCGGAAGGTATCTGTCCCCCTTCTTCTTGTCGGCGGTGCCGTCCTTGTAAATGGTTGCGGCTTCGCACCAGACGCAGACGTCCGGCTTCTGGGCCTTGACCCAGTTGACGAAGCGGTCATAATTGTCGGGCTGGCCGTCCCACATGCCGTTCTGGATGTTCCAATAGACGAGGCGGAGCTGGCTGCTGCGCCGGCCCGAGGTGGTTGTAATGACGGTGAGGCTTGCTGCAAGCACGACCGTGAGGATGCGGAGAAATTTTTTCATCATACACAAAGATAGGCCGAATTTTGAACTTTTCCAAAAACGGAAGGCACCCGCCGCGGGGTGCCTTCCGGAAATCAAGGCCAGCCGGGCCACTACTTGTTGTAGCGGATGGCGATGTAGTCGATGGCGCTGGCGTGGGCGGCTTCCGTCGGGTTGCCGCTGAGGATCGCGTTGGCGTAGTCCGAGCCGTCGCTGCAGACATCGCTGGTCGGGCAGAGGCGGATATAGACGTTCTCGTGGCCGAGGATCTCGAGCGGGAGCGGGATGTCGATGGTCTTGTAGCCCACGATGGAGGAGAACAGCGTGTTGGCCCAGACGGAAACGTCCGGGATCGTGTACTCCTTCAGGAGATGCCACTCCTTGTCATCCTTCGGGTCCATGGAATCGACGAAGGACCACTCGGCCTTCCAGAAGCGCGGGGAATACCAGGTCTGCTGGGTATTCATGACGTCGATCTGCAGGGAGATGTGGTTCGTCGTGATGCCGGCCGTGGAGAAGTTGATCATCCAGGCATACGGACGGCCGGTGTCGTAGTCCCACCAGAAGTGGCTCGCCCAGCCGTTGAAGGTGCCGCCGTAGGCGTTGGATTTGCCGCGCATGGAGGTGCTTCCGTTGTAGTTGATGCCGTTGTCGCCGACAGCCGTCGTGCTCTTCGCATTCGGGCCGCACCATTCGAGGGTGCCGTCCGGGTTGTAGCTGAGGAGCTCGCTGAGGGCCTTGTCGCTGGTGTCGAAATGCTCCTTGGCCGTATCGATGACCATGCCGATGCCGTTGAGGTTGCCGTAGTGGTTCTCCGGGTCATAGATGGCCTTGTACCAGTCGGGCGCCGCCTGGTTGCCACAAGGGCCGAGGTAGGAGTAGTTGCCGGCGCCCCACATGTGCTGCTTGTAGGTGGCCTGGGTGTACTGCAGGGCCTCAGAGCCGGTGTATTTCATCTGGTACGTGTGCGTGAACCAGCCGTTCTCACCGTAGGTCGGGCGGCAGACTTCGTTCTCCTTGTCCGGGAACCACCAGCGGTACTCGGTGAGCAGGGCGGAGAAGCTGTCTTCGACGCTGTCCTTCATCTGGTCCCAGACATCGCCCTTGGTCTGGTGGCGGATCTGGTACCGGCCGATGTTGCCGAGGGTCTCGTCATCCTCCATCTCCAGCGGGTCCGCGCCGTCGCGCCACTCGAAGCGCGGGAAGCGCTCGTGGACGATGACGCCGCTGATCTTGCCGGAGCCGTAGGGGAGGCGGGTGCCGTCGTTGCGGTAGGTGCAGACGGTGTTGGTGTACAGGTACATCGAGTTGCCGTCTATGTCACGGATGAGGCGCGGGTACTTGGAGATACGGTGGGCGCCGGTGCCGATGGAGTAGCCCTCGTTGATGGCGCAGAGCGCGCCCTTCCGGACGGGGAACTCCACGTCCTTGAGGGTGACATAGGTGAAGACGTCGCGGTCGGTCAGTTCGTTCATGAATTTCTCCTTGACAGGCACGTCGGCCTTCGTTCCGGCGACGCGGGAGATGATGTTGCTGCTGGCGAGGCCCTTGATGGTCACGCGCTCCGGGTTGTCCTGGAGGACGGCCGTGAGGTCCTTGAGCAGGATCTGGACATGGTCGAACTGGTTGAAGACGTTGTCGCTCTCGCTCTTGGTGACGAGCATCACGCCGCGGCTGCCGTCCGCCGCCTCGAGGTACACGCTCCGTTTCGAGCCGGTGTAGTCGATGGTGGAGGTGGTCAGCTGCTCGTTCTCGCCGGAGTTGCCGCCGGCGGGGTTGCTGACCACGATGCCGTCCAGGAGGATGTAGTCGTCAATCGGCTTGCCCGTGGTGTAGGAGGCGACCACTTCCTCGAAGCTGACGGCGCGGCCGATGCCTTCCTTGGCGTTGCGCTGCACGAGGTTGAGGAGCATGCCGACTTTGTCGCCCCAGCCGTCCGTGAAGGAAATCTCGACGGCGGCGGTACGGGGGTTGATCTGGTCGGGGTTGGCCTCGGTCGTGATGATGAGCGAGCGGTTGAGGTCGGTGCCGTCCTCGATGGTGATGTCCTTGAGCCAGGTCTCTTCCTCACCGGAAGGGAAGGTCTTCTTGACGGTCATGTAGGAGAAGGGGACATTGGTCCGGATGGTCTCCGAGTGGGCGCCGCCATGGCCTTCGGTGATGACGGAGGTGTTGTCGATCGAGAGGATGGCCTCCAGCTGGCCCTCCTGCTTGAGGGCGATGGTGTCCTTTCTGGTACCGTTGTCGCTGCAGAGGGCGATTCTGGCCATGCGCTTGAATTCTTCGTTGTAGGCGAAGTTGACGTCGATGGTCATATCCTCGCTGCCTTCCATGGTGCTGAAGGTGATCCAGTCGGCGTCCTCGTCGAGCTTGACGATGTGGAAGCCGCCGTTGGCAAGCACCGGCATCTCCACGGTCATGCCCGAGAAGGGGGCGACGTATTCCTTCTGGAGCGCGCCGAGCTCGATGAGCGGGACATTGTCCCCCTCATCCAGCTGGCAGGCGGTCACGGCCGCACCCGTCAGGAGCAGGGCGGCGGTCAGGATCCGAAAGTATCTGTATTTTTTCATGTCTTTCATACGCTGTTAGTTGTAACGGACGGTGATCGTACCGATGCGGATTTCCGTGCTCTTGTTGGTCAGGGTGCCCTGTTCGATACCGAGGTTGGTCAGGTAGGTCGCCGCGGCGGTGTCCGGCTTGATGTCGGTCACCTTGTCGGCCACCTGGACGCGCACGATGACCTTCTCGCAGTTGAAGCACTCGTTCGGGAGGGCGCGGAGATGGTCCTTGAAGCCCGGGCAGCTGTCCTGGGAGGTCGTGGTCCACCAGACGATGGAGCGGTTCTTGATGATGTCGCCCGGGACGTCCTTGAAGGACGCGCCGCCGTCGATGGAGTAGAGGAGCTTCCAGTGGGCCGGGGAGTCGAGGGTGGTGTTGCCCATCGCACCGTGGTTCCAGGTGATGCCGAAGACGATGTTGGTGCCGCGGATGCCGGCGGTGGAGAAGCTGACGTCGAAGTACTTGCCCACGTCGTTGGTGAAATCCCACCAGCTGTTGGTGACCTTGAGCGCGCAGCTGGGTATCAGGCCCTTCTGGTTCGACGCACCCTTCTTGTCGACCATGACCGTGTTGTTGAAGTCGGACGCGGCAGCGAGGGTGGCGCCGTGGAAGTCGAGCGTGCCGTCTCCCTTCTCGGGAATGACGTCGGCCAGCTTGTCGTTCCAGTTCCATTCGACGAGGGTGGTCGAGAAGGCGGGATCCTTCAGCTGGATGTCGCCCTCCTCGATGGCGCGGATCTGGTACCGGCCGATTTCGCCGTAACGGACCAGCGTCTCGGAGGTGATGATGCCGCGGAAGGTGCCGGAGCCCTGCGGGACCACGGGCACGGTGACGTTGCCTTCCTTGTCATAGACGGCGCCATTGTCGGTGCCCGCCTCCCAGAGGCCTTCGCCGAGCTGGGTGGCATTGGCCCGGCGCCGCCAGGGAACGTAGCTGTTGGTCAGCATGTAGATGGTGCTGCCGCCACGGTCGCTCATCAGCAGCGGGACGGTATCCCAGCGCGGGCTTCCGCCACCGGAGACGACATTGATGCCGGCCGTGACGTCCTTGATGGAATAACCTTCCGTCGCATTGGTGTAGGCGCCGTCCTTGCACATGATCTCGACGTCCATCAGGTCGACGAGGGTGTTGATGTCGTCGTCGGTCAGGTCGTCGATGTTGCGTGCCTTGACGGGGAGCTTGGCGTTGGGCTCCAGGGTGCCGTAGATGTTGCCCTGGGTGACGCCGGTGAGGGTGTAGGTGACCGGATTCGCGCCCTTGACCAGGGTCAGGCCCTTGATCTGGAGGCGGAGCCGGGTGTAGCGCGGCAGGGTGTTGTCGGCCGGGTCTTCGAACTTCAGCATGAAGCCGAGCTTGCCGTCGAGGCTCTGGTAGATGGCCGTGCGGGCGTTCTCCTTGAAGTCGAACTTGAACTGCGCGATCTGCAGGTTCTGGCAGTTGTTGGCACTCTCGGGGGAGCTGACGATGTAACCGTCGATGATCTGGTCCTCGTTGATGAGGCCGGCCGGGAGGTTCCGGACGTCCTCGAAGGTGAAGGAGGCGCGCTGGACGACGGTGACGGTGCGGGAGATGTTGCCGCCCGCCTCGTCGGTGTAGGTCACCTTGAGGTCGGCCTGGCGCGGGGCGCCCGTGTCGTTCAGGGCCAGCGAGAAGGTCAGGCCTTCGCCGGTGAGCTTCGGGGTAAGGATCCAGTCCGCATCCGTCTCGTAGGAGATGTTGTTCTCGTACGCGTAGATGTTGTTCTCGTTGAGCTTGGACGGGATGCTCCCGGCACCGGGCGCGCCGACGAATTCGGCCTTGTAGGTTTCAAGGTCGAAGGCGGCTTCCTGAATGCCCTGGAGCACCGTGCAGGTGGTCTGGATGTGCTCGCCCTTGGCGTCGGATGCCCGGAGGGTGATGACGGCGGTGCGGAGGGCGCCGGAGTTGTTGTCCGTGACCGTGTAGATGACGGCGTCCTTCTGGATTTCCTCGACGGTCAGCCAGGGGGTAACCTTCATCGTGTCAGGAACTTCCTGTCCGAAGGTGACGACGCCCTGGGAACTGCCGTCCTCGGCGAGGAATTCGGTCATCACCGAGTAGGAGTCCGTCGTGTAGGGAACCGTCGACTTGAAGGGCGCGCGGATCTTGGCGCCGGGCTGGATGAGCGCGGTCGTGGCGGCGTTGAAATTGACGCCGAAGTCCGTGTGGCCGCTCTCGCCCGTGATCGTGTAGGGACCGTCCTGGTTGATCTGGATGGTGTCCCGGAGTTCGCCCCGTTCCAGGACGAGGCCGACCGTACGGGATATGCCGTAGTTGGTCGAGTAGGTGAAGACGATGTCGGAGTTGCCTTCGCCAGTGGCCTTGTTGAGGGAACCCCAGTCGATGGGTTTGTCAAAGCGGGCCGACCAGCCGCCGTCCGACCACACGAGGATGTGGGTGGAGCCGGCTTCTTTCTGCAGCGTGATCAGATGCTGGTTGACCGCCAGCGGAAGATTCATTTCGTAGGGCTTGTCGCAGGCGACGGCGCCGAGGGAGAGCAGGGCGGCGGCCAGCAGGGCCCGTATCATATCATGTTTCATAAGCATGTCGTCAGATTAGAGTCCGTACTTGGCATAGGCCTTATTGTCCAGGTTGCCCTTCGACTTCACGACTTCCTGGTCCGGGATCGGATAGTATTCGTGGCAGGGGAGGATGTTGTCCTTGAGGGCCTGGTAGTCGTTGTTGCCGAGCGTGGCTTCATACCAGATGCCCCAGCGGACGAGGTCGAACTTGCGCTGGAACTCGCCGATGAGTTCGCGGCCGCGCTCGCTGCGGATTTCATCCTGCAGGCGGACGTGGGTGCGGAAGACATAGTCCTTCAGGCCGGCGCGGCGGCGGGTCATATTGAGGTATTCGACCGCCTTGTCGTCCTCATTCAGTTCGTTGTAGCACTCGGCGATCATCAGGATCGTGTCGGCGTAACGGAAGACCGGGTAGTTGTTGCCGTCCTTGGTCTGGTACATGTGGGGGCACCAGAATTTCGGGCCCATCCACGGACGTCCGCTGACACTCTTGAATTCACGGCCGTTGTAGGCCCAGGCCATGTTGAGGTTCTTCCTCAGGTCCGGACCGAGCTTGGTCTGGAGGCCCTGGCAGAAGTACATGTTCGGGCGCATGGCCGCCCAGGCCGTCGCATCCGAGCCGAGGATGTCCACTTCGACGCCGTCGAAGATGGCGCTGTTGGCCGTATGGGGATAGGGCTGGCAGATGGCCGCGGCGTTGGAGGTGTACTCCAGGCCGCCCTGGGTGTAGGAATGCTGGATTTCCATGATGGATTCCGGCGTGTTCTTGTTGCGCCAGAGCATGTTGGTCTCGAGGTCGTATTGGGTGAAGTCACCGTAGATGGCTTCGACCTTCTTGAGGGCCTCGAGGGCCTTCCTGTACCACATCTCGGAATTCGCGGGCACATCCTTCGTGGCGTTCCACAGGGACATCTTGGCGATGAGCGTCCAGGCCACGGCGGCGCCGAGGCGCTGGCCGTCATTTTCCGAAGTGCGGGTCTGCGGGAGGAGCGGGGCGATGCCTTCGAGGTCCTCGATGCAGGCCTTGCGCGTCTCGACGGCGCTCATCCGGCCGAGCTGGCCGATGCGGTCGAGCGTCTCCAGGTCTTCCACGTCGTCGAAGTAGAAGGGGACGTCGCCGAAGAAGCTCGTCAGCGTATAATAATAGAACGCGCGAAGCACCTTGGCTTCTCCGAGGAGGCGGAGGCGGTTTTCGTTCTTTTCATCCACGTTGCCGTCCTGGTCGATGTAGGCGGTCTTGGAGTTCTCGATGCCCTTGATCGCGAAATTGCAGCGGGCGACGCCGGTGTAGCCGTTGTTCCAGACCGTCTGGCCGAAACGCGGGATGGCCGGGGAGATGTCGAGCCGGGCGTCAAGGGTACCGGAGGGGCAGTAGGCGAGGTCCGTGCAGCATTCCGTGGCGATCAGGTAGGTATAGTTGTAGATGCTCTTCATCGGGATGTAGCAGCTGTTGACGACGGACTCGCATTCCATGTGCTTGCGGAAGAAGTTGTCCGGCGTCGAGATGACGGAGAGATCCTCTTCGAGCGAGCAGGAGCCGAGTGCAAGGACTCCGGCGAGGGTGAGTAACAGATATCTATTTTTCATGACTCATTCGTATTTAGTATCTGACCTGGATGCTGAACGTGATGTTCCGGGATTTCGGATAGGCACCGAGGTCGACACGCCGGAGCGTGGAGGAAGTGCCTTCGGAAGAGACGTCCGGGTCGAAGCCGTTGTAGTTCTTCCAGAGGTAGAGGTTTTCACCGATCAGGCTGAACGTCGCATCGCGCAGGAAGAAGGTACGCTTGAACGGAAGGGTGTACGAAAGCGAGATGTTCTTGATGCGGATGTAGGAGGCGTCGTGGATCATGAAGTCGCTCGGAAGGGCCGCGTCGGTCTTGCCGCCGGCACGCGGGATGTTCGATTCCGGATTCCGTTCCGGGTGCCATGCGTTGAGCATGTAGCGGTACTGGTTCGTGAAGATGGAACCGGCCATGTAGATTTCCGAGTAGTTGTAGATCTTGCCGCCGAGGGAGTAGTTGACATAGATGCCGAGACGGAGGTTCTTGTAGTGGAAGGTGTTCTGCAGGCCGCCGTACAGGTACGGGTCCGCATTGCCCTGATAGACAAGGTCATCCTGGGAGAGCGTGCCGTCATGGTTGATGTCGTAGTAGCGGATGCGGCCGTTGCCCGTGGAGTTGGACGGGGAGACGTAGGTCATCGTGACCTTGTTGCGGCTGCGCTCCTCGTCGTTCTTCCAGATGCCGCCGAATTCGAAGCCCCAGAGGGCGTTCAGCGGATAGCCGGCGACGTAGCCGTACATCATGTACGGGTTGTTGCCCGGGGAGTCGAGGGCGGAGACGAACTGCTCGCCGCCGATGTCGTCGACCATCTGCTCATTGTGGGAGAGGGTGAAGTCGGTCGTCCAGCTGAAGTCGCGCTTGACGATGTTCCGCGTCGAGAGGGTGAACTCGATACCGCGGTTGGAGGTGCGGCCGATGTTCACGAACTTGGAACCCTGGCCCGTCTGGTGCGGGGTCGCGACGTTCAGGAGCAGGTCCGAAGTCTTCGAAAGGTAGGCCTCCGTGGTGAGGGAGATGCGGCCGTCAAAGCCGACGAAGTCGAGGGCGAGGTTGTAGGCGGCCGTCTTTTCCCAGGTGAGGTTCGGGGAATCCTGCCGGCCGCGGTAGGTGGCAACCGGCTGCTTCAGGCCGAACAGGTAGCCGCCCGTCGTGGTCGAGAGGGCCGCGTGGGAACGGTAGGCGGCGATGGCGTCGTTGCCGGAGATACCGGCGCTGGCGCGGAGCGAGAGTTCGTCCAGCCAGGAAACGTTCTTGAGCCAGGGCTCATTGGCGATGTTCCACTTGAAGGCGCCGGAAGGGAAGTAGGCGACATGCTTGTTCTCCGCGAAGTTGGAGGCGCAGTCCCGGCGGATGGTCCCGGTCAGGTAGAAGCGGGAGCCGTAGTTCCAGTTGAAACGCGAGAAGAGCGAGAATTTGACCTTCTCGGTGGCGGAGCTGGCGGCGGAATAGGTGAGCTTGTCGGGAACCGCGTTCATGTTGTTCCACTTCACGATATCGTCCATGTAGCCCTTGCCGTCGAGGCTGAAGCTGTTGGACTTGAAGTCATAGCCGGACATACCGACCATCAGGTCCATCCGGTGCTGGCCGGCCTTGATGACATAGTTCGCCGTGTTCTCGGTGGAGAGGGAGTGCTCGTCGTATTCGGCGCGGGTGGCGTCACCGCCCTGGTTCGCAGCCCGCGTCGGCATCGTGCCGGGGGTGTACTTGTAGGTGTGGCGCTGGTACATGTAGTAGGAGAACGCGCTCTTGATCGTCAGGTTCTTGATCGGGGTGATCGTCGCCGTGAACGTGTTGTTCATCGAGTGGCGGACCAGGTTGTGGGTGATCCCGTTGATCTTGGCGATCGGGGTGTCGATCCAGGAGCCGCTGTAGTAGAAGTCGTTGAAGGTGTCCTGGGGCTTGATGGTCGGGGCCAGGTACTGGGCCGCGTTGGTCCAGGAGGAGCCGCCGATGGTCGCCTTGTTCTCTTCGTTGAAGCGGTAGGTGTAGGAACCGTTCCAGGCGACTTTCAGCCATTTGAACAGCTGCTTGTCGAGGTTGATACGGCCGGTGACACGTTCCTGGCCGCTGCCCTTGATGATGCCTTCCGTGTTGTTGTAGGAGAAGGAGGCGAGGTGGCTGGACTTGTCGGTGCGGCCCGTCATCGACAGGGAGTAGTTCTGCGCGAGGGCGGTACGGGTGATCTCCTTGATCCAGTCGGTGCCTTCACCGGCGCCGACCGGGTCCTTGTAGATCTGCTCGGAGAGCGGGGTGGAGAGGCCCATGTCCGGATGGTTGGAGTCGGCGCCGAAGGCGGCGATGTCGTTGCGGTACATCTGGAACTCGCTCTTGTTCATGATGTCCAGTCCGCGCGGGAGCTGGGCGATGCCGACGTCCGCCTTGAAGGTGATGTTGGTCTTGTCCTTCTTGCCGCTGCCCTGCTTCGTGGTGACGATGATGACGCCGTTCGCACCGCGGGAACCGTAGATGGCCGTGGAGGAGGCGTCTTTCAGGACGGAGATGTTGGCGATATCGTCGGAGTTGATGTCGTTCAGGTCATGGATGGCGTCGATGATGCCGTCCACGACGTAGAGCGGCTCATTGGACGCCGTGATGGAACGGGAACCGCGGATACGGATGGTCGTCGTGGCGCCCGGGGCACCGTCGGTGGACATGATGTCCGCGCCGGCGATACGGCCCTGGAGGGCGTTGTCGATCGAGAGGACCGATCCGCTCTGGAGGTCGTTCATCTTCACGTTGACGACCGAACCGGTCAGGTCTTCCTTCTTGACGGAACCGTAACCGATGACCACGACGTCTTCGAGCACGTTCTCATCCTCGGAGAGGGCGAAGTCGATCTTGGTCTGGTTGCCGATGATCTTCATGGTCCTGGTCTCGTACCCCATGTAGAGGGCTTCGAGGGTCTGGCCCTTGCGGACCTTGAGGGAGTAGCGGCCCTGGGCGTCCGTGACGGTGCCGATGGTCGTGTTTTCGATGCGGATGGTCGCGCCCGGGAGCGGAACGCCCTCGGCGTCGGTGACGACACCGGTGACGGTCAGCTGTCCCTGCTGGGCCTGGGCGTGAAGCGGCTGGGCGGGAATCCCCGTTGCCAGCGTCGCGATTGCCAGGATGGCGGCAATGGCGAATGATTGGGTGAGCTTATGCATGGGGATGGGTTATTCGGTTTTGGCGGTTTCGATGATCCGGTCCGGTCCGCTGCCGCCGTTGAGTTCCCAGAGGTCTTCGTCGAAGATGTTCTTGACCGGGTCGAGCGAGAAGTTGCGGATATAGACGTTGTCGATGTAGATGCGGTTGGGCGTTCCGGCGGCACCGGTGACGTCGCCCGCGATGAAGCGGATCCGGGTGTCGGGCGTGAAGGGATTCGCCTCCGTGTTGATGACCCCGACGAGGAAGTAGGCGTCATCCCACATGTCGGCGGTCACGTCGTCCGCGGAAGGATTGAAGTACGGGACCTCGAATTCGATGCGGGTCTTGGCGGGGTCGTCGCGGAGGGCGCCGCCGCCCGTGATTTCCACGGCGAGTTTGTTGGCGTCCTTGTTGCCTTTCTTGTCATTGAACGCGCACGCGCGGAACGAGACGATGAAGAGGGAGTCCTTGATGACCTGGTTGGCGGTCATGTACGGGGTGTAGAGGTCGGCCCCGTGTCCCGCCTCGTCGCCGAGCTGGAGATAGCCGTTCTTGCCGTAGAGGTAAGCGTCCGTCTGTCCGGGGAGGACGGTGGATTCCCAGCCGCGGCCCTTGTCGGTCACGGACCAGGTCGCGGAGATGGCGCCGTCCTGCTTGAGCGGGTTGTTGGAACCGTACTTGCTCCAGGCCATGTCGCTGGAAATGCGCGCGTTGATGCCCTGGTGGACTTTCACGAATTTGCCGAAGTTTTTCTCCGGGCATGAGATCAGGAGCGTTCCCGTGCGGCGGGTGTAGTAGGGATAGGTGTAGCGGGGGGCGACCTCAAGCTGGATGGCGACGAGGTCGTCCTGGCGCTTCTCGGTCCCTAAGACCTTCACCCAGGGGGTCGTTCCGTCGTCCTGCCATTGGATCTTGAAGTCGTCGAGGTTGGTCCGGATGAACATGGTCGCCGGGCCGCCCTTGACGCTGACGCTGACCGCGTCCAGCGGCACCTCTCCTTCCGGACTGGCGAAAACGTTGATGTAGTCGGAGCGGTCCGCGTTCGGATCCACGCCCTTCCTACAGGACGCTGCCGCCATCCCGGCTGCGAGGAGGGCCAGGATAAGGGGTAGATACTTGGTGTTAGACATAAAAAGTGGTTGTTAGTTAGTTGATTTCGAGGTCTATGAGGATCGGACGGTGGTCCGAGGGATCGTAGAAGGAGGGGTACCAGGTGCTCTTGACGGACGAGGTCCACTTGTCCATCAGGACCATCGCGTCCACAACCTTCGCATACATCGACGGGGAGGCATAGACGAAGTCGATGCGGGCGCTGCCCATCGTGGAGGTGATGAACTGGCCCGGATGGCTCTGGGCGATGACGTCCACCATGTCGGTCTTGTTGAGGACGACGTCCTGGGTCAGCAGGGCGGTGTCGTCGGCGGCATAATTATAGAACCAGTTGTCGCGGCGGGAGCGGGAGTTGAAGTCGCCGAGGAGGAACCAGTCCTGCTGGGCGGCGTACTTGCTGTCGTTGATCGTGTGGGCGACGATGTAGTTCATCTCGTATTCCCGGTAGTAGTCGCCCTCGTGCTTGGCCCTGCTGGCATCCTGGTTGGCGGAGGAGACGCCGTAGCCGTAGCCCTGGGGCCACATGTGGGCGGTGACGAACCAGAGTTTGCGGCCGTTCACGTTCACTTCCTGGATGGCGGCGCCGTGGGCGATGGGCTTGTTGTTGACGTCGGTATTGGTGATCTTGAGGATGGAAGTCACCGGGTATTTGGAGGTGACGGTCTGCGGGTAATTGTCCCGCCAGCCGCCGACGGCGCTGTGCTGGTGGCCGTAGCGGGCGGCGAGGCCGGGCCAGCCGTTCGGGAGGAAGCGGTCGGCCGTCGGGGCGCTGGTGCCCGTGCGGTCCTTGTAGATGGAGGCGGATTCACACCAGACGCAGATGTCCGGGTCGTATTTCTTCACCCAGGCGACGAAATTGTCGTAATTGTTGGGCTGGTCGGCCCACATGCCGTTCTGGATGTTCCAGTAGAGGAGGCGGAGGTTGCCCTTCCGGCTGTCGGCGGCGGAGAGGCGGGTGACGAGGATGTCGTCGACGCAGAAGCCGTGGTTGCCGCTGTTCGAACTGTTGCCGGCGAAGTAGAAGCAGGTCCCGTCGGTGGCATGTTCGATGGTCGCCTCGACCTCATGCCAGGTCTTTTTCTCGGCGAGGGAGGCGGGGACGGGGAGATGGGACTGGGAGCCCACCCATGTGCTGGCGTTGGCGGTATAGTTGAACTTGTCCGCGCCGGAGACGATGGTCCGGCCGTCCACCTTGACCTCGGTGAGCTGCCCGCCGTTGAGGACCTGGCAGAGGAAACTGTCCGTGGCGCCGGGGAAGAAGCAGAAGCGGAAGCTGAGCTTCACGGTGGCGAAGCCGTCCATGTTGGTGATGGGCGGGGTGCGGAGGATGCCGCGGGCCGCGTTGCCGGCGCCGACGACCATCATTCCCTGGTATTCCTGGCAGCGGAAAAGGTAGGTGTACTCGTCCAGGCCGCGGCTGCGGATGTAACCCTCGCTCATCTGGTGGGACGAGGCGACCGTGTAGCCGCTGACCTCTTCCCAGGTGTTGGATTGGATGAATCCGCTGCCGGGGGTGTCGTAGGAGACCTTCGTGGTGGCATATTCGGCGCCGGTGCGGGCGGTGCCGCCGTCGATGCCGGTCTTCTCGGCATCGGGCGCATAGCCGTAGGAGTTCTGGCCGCCCATCAGGTCGCCGCCCCAGACGAGGCGGTCGAAGCCCTCGTACCAGACGAGGTCGTCCGCCGGCTGGTAAACGACGCTGACCGTCTTGACGCCGCCCGCGGCAATCTCGAAGGCGGGAATCGTCTGCCGGAACATCCTGTGGCCGGCATCGCAGAGGGTCAGTTCAATGCCCTGGGAAAACTTGCCGGGCGCGATCATGAGGGGGAAATGGACACCCTCCGCGGAGAGTTTCGCGCCCGCACCCTGCGGCGCGCAGTTGAGCACGGCGCGCGGGGCGCTGTCGAGGAAGTTGAATGCGTTCTTGGAAGGGGAGAAGGAGCCCCGGCCGGAGACCGCCTGGCCGCCGACGGCGACCGCCTGGATGGAGGTCAGGGCGGCGTTGCCCTTGACCACGATGTCCAGCAGGGCGAAAGCATCATTGAAAACCAGCTGGTTCCCGGTCTCTTTCCGGTAGGTGGCGTAGCAGGGATAGTTCCCGATTTCATTCCCTCCGGTCCGGTAAAACTGGCCGATCGGCACCGGCACTTCACGGAACGGCGTCCCGTTGTACCATTTCGTGGATTCGGCATTGATCCGTGCGGCCGTATATTCCCCGTTCGCGGCGGCGGGCACATCGATCACCCACCGGCCCTCCGGATCCTTGTTCGGGTAGCAGTCCTTTCCGTTCACCTGGACCTTGCAGCCGGTGAAAGAGTCCAGTCCCATCGTCTTCCGGGTTCCGTCTTCGGCAAAGGAAAGGTAGAAACGTACTTTTCCGTCCACCACTTCGATGTCGTCCCCGACGTTCGACGTTCCCTTGCCGTCGCCGTCCTTGTCGCCGGAGGGTTTGTCGCACGCTGCGCCCATGGTCAAAAGCGCTATGGCACAAATCGAAAGCGGTTTCAAATGATGTTTCCTCATTGTTTATAAGGTTATATTAATAGACAAAGATACGAAAACCTTTTAAGAAAAGGAACCGCGGAAGTGAATTTTTTTAACCTCAGACGGGTTGGGGCAGAGATTGCTGCAGTTTGTGATTTTATTCGTATATTTGCAAGTTATGATGAAAAAGAACACAGAGACTGTACGTTGCCTGATCCTCGGCGGGGGACCTGCCGGGTACACGGCCGCCATCTATGCCGCCCGGGCCAACCTGGCCCCCGTCCTTTACGAAGGCATGGAGCCCGGCGGGCAGCTGACCACGACGACCGCGGTGGAGAATTTCCCCGGCTTCGAGAACGGGGTGGATGCGAATACGCTGATGGCGTCGATGCGCGCCCAGGCGGCGTCGTTCGGGGCGGAGATCCGCACCGGGACGGCCACCGCCGTGGACCTGTCGGAGCGCCCCTTCCGCATCACGGTGGACGGTTCGGCCTCCGATCCGGACGCCGGCACCGTGATCCTCGCCGAAGCCCTGGTCATCGCCACGGGCGCCACCGCCAGATACCTCGGGCTGCCGTCCGAGGCGAAGTACCGCGGCATGGGCGTTTCCGCCTGTGCGACCTGCGACGGCTTCTTCTACCGGAAGCGGACGGTCGCGGTGGTCGGCGGCGGCGACACGGCCTGTGAGGAAGCGCTCTATCTCGCCGGCCTGGCGAAGAAGGTGTACATGATCGTCCGGCGCGACGTCTTCCGGGCTTCCAAGGCCATGCAGGACAGGGTCTTTGCCAAGGACAACATCGAAATCCTCTGGAACTGCAACACGCAGGAGGTGCTCGGCGACGGCCTCGGCGTGACCGGCGTCCGCCTCCTGGACAACCGGGATGGCAAGGTCTTTGATATAGCGGTGGACGGCTTCTTCCTCGCGATCGGCCACCACCCGAACTCGGAACTCTTCACGCCCTGGCTGGAGACCGACCCGAACGGGTACATCGTCACGCGCGGCAAGACCTCCGAAACGGCGGTCCCGGGCGTGTTCGCGGCGGGAGATGTCCAGGATCCCCGCTACCGCCAGGCGGTGACGGCCGCGGCCTCCGGCTGCATGGCCGCCCGCGATGCGGAGCGCTTCCTGCTTGAGCGTGTGAAATAAACGATTGACAATGAAGATTTTCAGTAAGATCATGGTCCTTGGGGCGTGCCTGCTTGCCTTCGCCGCCTGCAAGTCCGAATACGAGGCGCTGCTGAGCGGCAACGACGTCGATGCCAAGTACAGGGCGGCCTTCGAGTATTTCAACCAGAAGAAGTATTCGCGCGCGTCCCAGCTGTTCGAGAACCTCTCGGTCCTGACCAACGGGACGGAACGGGACGACACCGTCCAGTACTACTGGGGCCTGTCCAACTACCGCTACAAGGATTTCTATACGGCCGAGACGAACTTCGCCAAGTTCCTGGAGAAATTCCCCCGCAGCCCCTTCGCCGAGGACGCCCGCTTCCTCCATCTCGACTGCATGTACCGCTCGACCTACCGCTGGGAGCTGGACCAGACGCCGACCTACGCCTGCCTCCAGGCGATCGCCGAGTATCTCACCGCCTTCCCGGGCGACAACCCCCATACGGACGCCTGCCGCAAGATGGCGGCCGACCTGAACGAGCGGCTGGACCGCAAGGCCTTCGAGAACGCCCGCCTCTACTACAAGATGGAAGACTACAAGGCCTCCCGCGTGGCCTTCCGCAACGTACTGAAGGACGACTCGGAAAACATGTACCGCGAGGATATCCTCTATTACACCGCGATGTCCTCCTATAATTATGCCCGGCTCAGCGTGGCCGCGAAGCAGCGGGAGCGGTACCTGACCTTCATCGACGATTACTACAACTTCATCGGCGAGCTTCCCGATTCCAAATACCGCCGGGAGCTCGACGTGATGTACCGCCGCGCCCAGCGCGCCCTCGGCCGCTACACCGGCACCGAGGAGGAGCTCGACGCCAAGGAGAAGGATTTCGCCCGCGAGCGCAAGCAGCTGGAGAAGGAATCGAAAAAAAATGAAACCTCCGGCGGAAAAGCCAAGTAATATCCTTAGAGACCTTATTGCAACGAATCATGGAAACGAAAAAGAAAATACCCAACAACACCATCACCCGGGACATCCGCAACCTCGCGGAACCCACCGGCAACATCTATGAATCCGTCGTCATCCTCTACAAGCGTGCGAACCAGATCGCAGCTGCCGAGAAGAAGGAACTGCAGAAGAAACTCGAGGATTTCCGCAACGAGCGGGACACGATGGAAGAAGTGTTCGAGAACAAGGAACAGATCGAAATTTCGAAATATTACGAGCGCCAGCCGAAGCCGGACCTCGTTGCCATTTCCGAGTTCGAGAACGGCGACCTCTACTACCGCAAGGCCGGCAAGTAAGCCCGATGCTCTCGAAACTCCTCGTCTCGAATTACGTCCTGATAGACTCTCTGGAGATCGGTTTTCCGGAGGGTCTCGTCATTATAACCGGGGAGACCGGCGCCGGCAAGTCCATCCTGCTGGGCGCCCTTTCCCTCGTCCTCGGCGCCAGGGCTGACGCCGGGACGGTCGGTCCCCGCGGGGATACCTGCGTGGTCGAGGCGGAATTCGACGTGGAGGAGGACGAGGCGCTCAGGGCCATCGCCCAGGAGTACGACCTGGACACGGACGGCGGCCACCTGATCATCCGCCGCACGGTCGCCCGGAGCGGCCGCTCCCGTTCCTTCGTGAACGACCAGCCCGTCCAGGTGGGGGCGCTCCAGGCCCTTTCCGCCCGCCTTGTCGATATCCATTCCCAGCACCAGACGCGGCTCCTGACGGACCGTGCCTTCCAGCTCGATATCCTGGACCATTACGCCGGCGACGCCGTGCTCCGCGACGGGGTCCGCGCCTCCCATGCGCGCCTCCTCGCCCTGCGCCGCGAACGGGCCGATGCGGCGGAAAAGCTGCAGCGGATTGCCTCCGAGCGCGATTTCAACCAGGCGCAGCTGGAGCGGCTGGAAGCGGCGAAACTCCGCGACGGCGAACTGGAAGCGCTCGAGGCGGAGCAGCGCCAGCTCGCCAACGCCGAGGAAATCAAGACCGGCCTCGGCACGGTCGGCGAGCTTTTCGCCCCGTCCGACGACGGGCGCATGTCCCTCGACGCCCTCCTCAAGGAAGCCGGCCGTTCCCTCGGCCGCATCGCCCGCTATGTCCCCGCCGTGGAGCCGCTCGCGCAGCGCATTGATTCCGCCCGGCTGGAACTCGAGGACATCCGGGAGGAAGTCGAGGACCTGAACGCCTCGACCGAACTCTCCGAAGACCGGCTCGCCCAGGTCGAGGACCGGCTCTCCCTCCTGTATGCCCTGATGAAAAAACACGGCTGCAGCGACATCGGGGGCCTGATTTCCCTGCGGGATACGCTTTCAAGCGCCCTTTTCGAGGGGGATTCCCTCCAGGACCGCCTGAAGGATCTCGACCGGGACATCGCCGCGGAAGAAGCGGCCTACGACGGCCTCGCCCGCCGGCTCCACGAAGCCCGCGAAGCCGCCGCTCCGGGATTCGCCGCGGCCATCGGCGACTCCCTCCGTTCCCTTGAACTGGAAAAGGCCCTTTTCACGGTGGCGATTGAACCCGCCGCCCCCGGCGCGGCCGGTGCGGACGCGGTCCTGTTCAAATTCTCCTCCACGGGCCGGGAACCGGTCGATCTCGCCCGTTGCGCCTCGGGCGGTGAGATATCCCGGATCATGCTGTCCCTCAAGGCGATGATGGCCCGCTACACCGACATGCCGACCATGGTGTTCGACGAGATCGACACCGGCGTGTCCGGCAGTGCCGCCGACCGCATGGGCGCCATGATCGCCGACATGGGCGCCGACATGCAGGTCTTCGCCATCACCCATCTTCCGCAGGTCGCCGCCAAGGGCGGTGCGCATTACCTGGTCACCAAGGAAGACGGCGTCAGTTCCATCCGCCGCATCGAAGGCGAAACGCGGGTCCGCGAGATCGCCAGAATGCTGAGCGGCGCCCGCATCACGGACGCCGCCATCGGAAACGCAAGGGAACTGCTTTCGTAACTACCTGACCCGACGGGTCGTAGCATCCTTTCCGTACACCACCCTGCGGGCTGCCTGGTTCCTGCGGCCCTGGAAATGGAAGTCGGTGTGGAGTCCCTTTTCCGTGCCCGTTTCCAGCATCCGCATCCAGTGGTCGCCGTAGCGGGAGACCAGGCGCGCGAAGTAGGTGATGGTGTCATACCCCTGGAATGCGAACTGGCTCGGCTCCGTGTTGTAGAGCGCCCGGTAGGCCAGCAGGAACTGCTTCACCTGCGGGTCGTAATAATCGACGAAATAGGCGGAACTGATGTGCAGCTGGGCGTTGTGGAACTGGTTGCTGTCGATCTCGTACGTGCGGATCTTGGAGGGGGTGTAGAGGACGATGTCGTAGCCCCGGTCGAGCAGGATGCCGATGTTGCGGATCACGTCGCTGAGGAACGGCTGGCGGTCGGAGGCGACCACGATGCGGTTGGTCCGGTTCTTCGCCATGTAGTCCGGAAGCCGGTTCGGGATGTTGCGGCCCTCCCGGAGGGAATAGGACAGGGTGGAGAAACTCTCACCGCGCAGCTGCATCGCCTCGGTAATCACCTGTCCGGCCGCATTTTCCATGCCGGTTTCCGACAGGACGATGACGCGGTCTTCCCGGGCCCGCTCGCTGAAGACCCAATCCACGAGGTCCTCGTACTGGGCCTCGGCGGAACTCGGGGCCTGGATGAGGTTTACATGGCCGTCCACGAGCTCCGCCGCCTTCTGGTGGAGCGGCGAGATGACGGGAACGAGCCCGCCGGTGCGCTGCAGGACGGTTTCCAGGTCTTCCGTGGCCACCGGGCCGAGGACGAAGTCGTTGGCGGCAAGCTGCTGCTGGGAGGGGATGATACCCGTCGCCACGTCATGCACATGCAGCTTGACCCCGGTCCCGGCCTTTTCCAGGTCCCGGACGCCCATCAGTACGCCGGCATAGAAATCCATGTAGATGTCGTTGGCCGCCCCGGATGCGTTGAACGGCAGCAGGAGCGCCACCTCGACGTTCGGCTTCGGCTGGTAGGTGATGTTGTCGAAGCGCCCGCTGATGTCGCCCTTGACATCCTGGATGATGTCCTTGATGGTCTCGATGGCGCCCTTCTTCCCGCCGTCGGGCTGCTCCGTCGCTTCCTTCGTCTCCGCTGTAACGGGCTGTCCTTCCGTCGTTTCCGTCGTTTCCGCCGCAACGGGCTGCTCCGGGATCCGGAGGACCTGGCCGGATTTGAGGCCGGTGGTGGTCAGGCCGTTGGCGGCCATGATGTCCTCGACGGACACGCCGAACTTCCGCGAGATGCCGTAGAGCGTGTCGAACCAGCGGACCGTATATTCCTGATAGGGCCCGGTGTACGGCTGCGCCGGCGGGGCGGGCTGTTTCTGCGGCGCCTCTTCCACGGTCTGCGCCTCGACGGGCGCTCCCGGAACGGGGATCAGGAGGATGGCGTCCTTCTTCAGGCCGGTCTCATGCAGGGACGGATTGGCGGCATAGATGTCTTCCACGCTCACCTGGTAGGCCTTGCTGATGGAATAGAGGGTCTGCCTCTCCTCCACCACGTGGGAATAGTACAGCCTCCCGTTCTGCCGGACCTTTTCCTTGGAGACGGTCACCGGCGTGGGGACATATTCCTGTGCGGGGGCGGGAAGGGCGGCGAGGCACAGGGCCGTAATGGCGAGGAAGATTCTCACTTTCATAATCATACGCATTAAAGTTGCCCGGCAAAGCCGGTCAGTCCGGTGCAGAAGCGCGTCCAGGAAAGCCGCTCTTTCTCGGCTTCGATGGCCCTCCCGCACGCGGCGCGGAGGGACGGGTCGCCGAAGAAGCGGAGGATGGCTTCCCGGATGGCGCCGGGTTCGGCGGCCGGGACCACCAGTCCCGTCCCGCGGTCCCCGACCGCCGCTTTCAGGCCGCCGGTGTCGGTAACGATCATCGGCACTCCGAAATGCAGGGAAATCGCGCCGATGCCGCTCTGGGTCGCGCTCCGGTACGGGAGCACGGTCACGTCGGCGGCGGAGAAGAAGCGCTTGACCTCGGCGTCGCGGATGTAGTCCGGGAACACGTGGACACGGTCCTTCCCGGGAAGCGAGTCGATGATCGCGCGGTATTTGTCAAAGGAGCCGTAGGGCTCGCCGGCCACGATGAGCTGGTAGTCGTCCGGCAGGTCGCGGAAGGCCTCCAGCAGGATGTCCAGCCCCTTGTAATCCCGGATCAGGCCGAAGAACAGGAGGTTCTTCATCCCGTGGCGGATGCCGAGGCCCTCTTCCGCCTCCTCCCGGGGCAGCGGCGCCCCGAAGTGCGTGTAGAGCGGGTGGGGGAGCAGGATGTGGCGGGCGTCCTTCCGGAGGGCCAGCAGTTCGTCCGTCACGCTGGGGGACATGGTCACGAACCCCTGGCAGCCGCGGAGGAAATACTTCGTCAGGGGCCTGTCGAAGAAATGGGGCTCGTGGGGGATGACGTTGTCGAGGATGGCGACGACCGGGCAGCCCGCATGGCGGGCGACCCAGCCCAGCGAGGGGGCGAACCAGGACATCCAGTAGCGGAGGACCAGCAGGTCCGGCTTCCACGCGCGGATGGCGCGCGCCGTGCGGACCCAGGTGGACGGCCGGATGGTGTCCAGCAGCGCCTCGCTTTCGACGGGCATGGCCTCGTCGTCGGGCGTCACATACTGCGTCTTGCCCGGGAAAAGCAGGCCCGGATACTGGCGCTTGAAATTGAAGGCCTTGACTGAATGCGACTTGCCCAGTTCACCCACGATGTGTGCGTTGAACTGGGCAATGCCGCCCCTGAGCGGATAGAAGCTGGACAGGACGGCGATACGCATCGGCTACTTCTCGGCTTTCTCGGCGGCCTTGGTCTTGATGTACTCGTCGTTCAGGCCCTGGAGCAGTTCGTCGGTGATGTCCAGCATCGGGTCGCCGGTGACGACCGGGGCCGGGAGGATCTCACCGGAGGTGGTGAGGATGAGGGCATAGTGCTTCTCCTCGTTGAACTTCACCACATATTCGTTGATGGCGTTGGCGATCTGGTTGAGGGTCACCTGCTGCTCTTCGGCGATCTCGTTCTGCTTGCGCATGGCGTACTGCTGGTAATCCTGCTGCTGCTGCTGGAGCTTCTGGCCCTGGACTTCGGCGACGCTGCGGGTCAGGAGGCCCTTGTCGATCTTCTGCTGGAACTCGTTGACGTCCTTTTCGAGCTTCTTGCCGCGGCGGTCCACTTCGCTCTGGATGCCCGAGACCTTGGTCTCCAGGACGGAGCGCAGGTCGTTGGCCATGTCGTAGCCGGCCATCACCTTGTCGATGTTGAAGAAAACGATGCTGCCGGCGACGGCGGTGGAATCGGAAGCGGTTTCCGCCGGAGCGGCGGGAGCGGCGGCGTTGTTGCAGCCGGCGAGGACGAGGCCCAGGACGGCCAGGCCGAGGATGAGAGTCTTTTTCATTTGTATTTGCTGTATTATTTTTGTTTCAACAGGTGCAATAACTTGCAAATGTACTTATTTTTTCCGGATTTCCCCAAGATAGGCCCGAATAGTTTGCTCCAGACCCAGGTAGAGGGCGTCGCTGATGAGCGCATGGCCGATGGAGACCTCGGCGGTCCAGGGGATGGTGCGGATGAAAAAGCCGAGGTTGTCGAGGTTGAGGTCATGGCCGGCGTTGACCCCGAGGCCGCAGCTGCGGGCGGCTTTCGCCGTCTCGAGGTAGCGGGCGACGGCGACGTCCGGGTCGAGGACGTATTCCGCCGCATAGTCGGCGGTGTAGAGCTCCACGCGGTCCGCCCCGCAGGCGGCCGCCCCTTCCGCCATGTCCGGATCCGGGTCGATGAAGATGGACGTCCGGATGCCCTTTTCCCGGAACCGACGGCAGATGTCCGTCAGGAAATCCTTGTGCTTCAGCGTGTTCCATCCGGCGTTGGAGGTGATGGCGTCGTGGGCGTCCGGGACGAGGGTGACCTGTTCCGGGACGACTTCGAGGACGAGGTCCACGAAAGAGGGGATGGGGTTGCCTTCGATATTGAACTCCGTCGTCACGAGCGGGCGGAGGAGCCGGACGTCGGCGTAGCGGATGTGCCGCTCGTCGGGGCGGGGATGGACGGTGATGCCTTCCGCGCCGAAGCCCTGGATGTCGACCGCCGCCTTCTCCACGTCCGGGAGGTTGCCCCCGCGGGCGTTGCGGAGGGTGGCGATCTTGTTGATATTCACGCTGAGCCGGGTCATCTTTCTGTGCTGTTGGTCTCGCAAATGTAGCAAATGCTGTTCCATTTTCCAAGAATTCCGTAAATTTGCAGGAATTCACTCACGTGCGATGAAAGCAGCTACTTATATCAAGCAGGCGGCGCTTGCGGACGACCCGCGCTGGCGCGCCCTCGCGGACGGCCTGGCGGCGGGCGGTGTCGAGCTTTACCCCGTCTCCACCCGGGAGGACATCCGCCCGGAGACGGACCTCCTCCTGTCCGTCGGCGGCGACGGGACCTTCCTCTCCGCGTCGAAACGGGTGGGGGACAGCGGCATCCCGGTGCTCGGGGTCAACCTCGGCCGGCTGGGATTCCTCTCGGAAAACCGGCCCGAGGACCTTCTGGAGCCGGTTCTCCGCGGCGATTACATCGTGGAGGAACGGACCCTCCTCGCCGTGGAAGGCCTGGGCGGGGACATGTATCCCCATGCGCTCAACGAGATGGCCGTCCAGCGGAGCGGCGCCGCCATCCTCGGCATCCGGGTCGCCGTGGACGGCCAGTCCCTGCCCGTATTCTGGGCGGACGGCCTGCTCGTCGCGACGAGCTCCGGTTCGACCGCCTATTCCCTCAGCGTCGGCGGGCCCATCTGTTCCCCGGAAGCCCCCGTGCTGGTCATCGCGCCGATCGCCCCCCACAACCTCAATGTCCGTCCGCTGGTCGTCCCCGAATCCGCCCATATCGACATCTCCGTCGTCTCCCGGGACAGCAGCGTCCGGGTTTCCCTGGACAACCGCACGGCCCTGGCGCCCCCGACCGTCCGTCTTTCCGTACACGTGGCACAGTTTTCGCTGAAGAGAATCCGGCTTCCGGAATCCGGTTTCGTGAAGGCCCTCACGAGCAAATTGTTCTGGGGAGAAGACATCCGCAGTGGAATGGAATGACGCACATGGAAGAAAAACGCATACCGCAGCACGTATCGATCATCATGGACGGCAACGGCCGCTGGGCCCGGGAACGGGGCCGCGAGCGCGTGTACGGCCACAAGCACGGGGTTGAAAGCGTCCGTGCCTGTACGGAGGCCGCCGTCGAGGCAGGTGTGAAATACCTGTCCCTCTTCGCTTTCTCCGAGGAGAACTGGGGCCGTCCCGAGGCCGAGGTCACCACGCTCATGGAACTGATGATGGATGCGATCGCCCGGGAGGTCCGGACGCTGATGGACAACGGCGTCCGTTTCGTCGTCATCGGCAACCGGAAACGCCTGTCCGACAAGCTGAACCAGGCCATCGACGGCCTGATGGAAGAGACCGCCGGACAGCAGCGGATGACCCTGGTGGTCTTCCTCAGCTACAGCGGCAAGTGGGACCTCCTCCAGGCCGCAAAGGAACTGGCCCGCCGCCACGCCGGCGACCCGGAAGGGCTCGAGGCGGCCGACGCCGCGGAGTTCGACAGCCTCCTGGCGACCGCGGGCATCCCCGACCCCGACCTGCTGATCCGCACCTCCGGCGAGCAGCGGATCTCCAATTTCCTCCTCTGGCAGTGTGCCTACACCGAATTCTATTTCACCGATATCCTTTGGCCCGATTTCCGCAAGGAAGCGTTCCGCGCCGCGCTCGAAGAATTCGCGCGGCGTGACCGGCGGTATGGAAAAGTCAAATAAAACGATTATCTTTGCAAGTTCAAACCGCTGAATGATGAAGTTGAGGAACATACTCCTTCCCGCCGTCCTGTCCCTGCTGGGCACCGCCGCCTTCGCACAGACGGGCCGCGCCGGTATCGAGATCGATTATAACGCGCCGAAGGACTATATCGTCGCCGGCGTGGACGTGGAGGGCAGCCAGTATTACGGCGTGCAGCAGATCATCAACCTGACCGGCCTGCAGAAGGGCGTGGTGGTGACCATCCCCGGCGAGGACATCTCCTCGATGATCGAGCGCATCTGGGGCCAGCGCCTTTTCGAGGATGTCGCCATGGTGGTCGATTCCCTCAGCGCCGGCCGGGACAGCGTGTGGCTGAAAATCTGCATCAAGGAGCGCCCCCGCGTGTCCCGCTGGACCTTCTCCGGCGTCCGCAGCGGCGAGAAGAAGGACCTGCAGGAGCGGCTGAACCTCCGCCCTGGCCGCGAATACTCCGACTACATCAAGACCACCTCGGTGGACATCATCAAGCGGTACTACAAGGAAAAGGGCTTCCAGCTCTGCGAGGTGGACGTCGAGACGCAGCGCGACAGCGTCATCAAGAGCGCCATCACCGTCAATTTCGCCGTCAACCGGGGCCAGAAGGTCAAGATCCGCGACATCAACTTCATCGGCAACGAGCACGTCAAGGATTTCAAGCTCGCCCGCTCGATGAAGAAGACCAAATCCAACAAGATCTATAACTTCTTCTCCAGCAAGAAGTTCAATGAAAAAGAGTACGTCAACGACAAGAAGACGGTCGTCGAGGCCTTCAACGAGGCGGGCTATCGCGACGCGCGGCTCGTGCGCGACTCCATTTATTTCGTCGAGCCCAACCGCCTCGGCATCGACCTCCAGTTCGAGGAAGGTCACAAGTATTATTTCCGCAACATCACCTGGACGGGCAATTCCGTCTATCCGACCGAGACCCTCAACCAGATCCTCCAGATCCAGAAGGGCGACGTCTATGACCGGGTCACGATGAACAAGCGCCTCTTCGGCGGCGGCAAGCAGACCGAGTACGACATCTCCAAGCTGTACCGCGACAACGGCTACCTGTTCTTCCAGCTCACCCCCGTCGAGATGAACATCCAGAACGACTCCGTCGATGTCGAGATGCGCATCTCCGAGGGCAAGCCGGCGACCCTGAACAACATCATCATCAACGGCAATGACCTCACCAGCGAGAAAGTGGTCCGCCGCCAGGTGATGACCCGCCCGGGCTACCTGTTCTCGCAGACGGACTTCGAGCGTTCCATCCGGGAAATCGCCTCCCTCGGCCAGTTCGACCCGGAGGCCATCACCGACCCGTCCAAGGGCTACTCGATCATCCCGAACCAGCTCAACAACACCGTCGACCTGATCTACAACGTCACCGAGAAGCCCTCCTCGCAGCTGGAACTCTCCGGCGGCTGGGGCGGCAACACCTTCGTGGCGACGGCCGGCGTGAGCTTCAACAACTTCTCGACCCAGCGCTTCTTCGACAAGAGCGCCTGGCGTCCCGTCCCGCTGGGCGATGCGCAGAACCTCTCGTTCCGCTTCCAGACCAACGGACAGTATTATACGGCCCTCTCGGCCAGTTTCATGGAGCCGTGGCTCTTCGGCAAGAAGCCGACGTCCCTGTCGCTCTCGGGCTACTATTCCAAGATGACGGATTCCTACCTGACGATCGGAATCCTCTCGACGGACAAGATGTATGAGGTGTTCGGCTTCAACGCCGGCCTCGGCAACCGTCTCAAGTGGCCCGACAACTATTTCGTCCTGTACAATTCCCTCAGCTGGCAGACCTACCGGCTGACGAACTGGTACAACGGCTACTTCATGTTCAACAACGGTACTTCCCACAACCTGAGCTATACCCTCTCGCTGAGCCGCAACTCCACCGACCAGCAGATCTACCCGCGCCAGGGTTCGGACTTCTCCTTCTCCCTGCAGCTGACCCCGCCCTATTCCCTCTTCCGCAAGCACACGTTCGACGCGGAGGGCAACCGGGTGGACGTCGCTTCCTGGAAGGACGTCACCTATGACAACTGGACCTCCCAGCAGCGCTACAAGTGGATCGAGTACCACAAATGGAAATTCTCGGGCGCGGTCTATACCAAGCTCATCGGCGACCTCGTGCTGATGGCCCGCGCGCAGTTCGGCTACCTGGGCTACTACAACCGCAAATGGGGCTATTCCCCGTTCGAGGGCTTCCAGGTCGGCGGTGACGGCATGACCGGCTACAACACCTACGGCTCCGAAATCATCGCCCTCCGCGGTTATGAGAACTACTCCCTGACCCCGACGGTATACAGCCCGTACACGGGCACGACCCAGTACTCGGGTAACGTCTATGACAAGTTCACGGTTGAACTCCGTTACCCGGTCATCCTCCAGCCGCAGTCGACGATCTTCGTCCTCGGCTTCCTCGAAGGCGGTAACTGCTGGGACGATATCCGCAAGTTCAACCCCTTCCAGATCAAACGGGCCGCCGGTGTCGGCGTCCGCGTATTCCTTCCGATGATCGGCCTCCTCGGCATTGACTGGGGCTACGGCTTTGACGACAAGCAGAACGGCGGAAGCCAGTTCCACTTCCTCATCGGACAGCAATTCTAAAAGTGAAAACAATTAAAACACAAGCAAAATGAAAAAGATTTTCGTCGTCGCCGCCATGGCGCTTTTGACCCTCTCCGCTTCCGCCCAGAAGATCGGACGTGTCAGTTTCTCCGAACTGGTCCAGCTGATGCCCGAGGCCGACGAGGCCCGTGCGACCCTCAAGCTCGTCAGCAAGGAAGCCGACGAGGCCCTGCAGGACATCTACCAGGAATACCAGAACAAGATGAACCAGTACCAGCAGAAGCAGTCGAGCTGGACCCCGGCCATCAAGGAAGCCAAGGAACGGGAGCTGATGGAGATCCAGAACCGGCTCCAGGAGAACCAGCAGGTCTTCCAGCAGGAAATCCAGCAGAAGCAGAACGAGCTGATGGACCCGATTTACAAGAAGGCCCAGGAAACGGTCCAGAAGCTGGCCAAGGAAGCCGGCCTTATCGCCGTGTTCGATTCCTCCAGCGCCCTCTATTTCGATGAGGCCGCCGTCATCGACCTGACGGCTTCCGCCCGCAAGGCCCTCAACATCGCCGAAGGACGCACCCTCCAGGCCCTCAATGAAGAACTTCAGGCTGCAGCCGCGGCCGAACAGCAGCAGAAATAATTGACTGTCAGGGCGGGTTTTGTACCCGCCCCTTTTTTGCCACATAATCGGAATGCAACACAAAGTCCTTGACGCAAGTGACGTAGTGATCCGCTTCGCAGGAGATTCGGGAGATGGTATGCAGCTCACCGGGTCTCTTTTTGCGAATATGTCCGCGGTTTTCGGGAACGGGCTTTCCACCTTCCCCGACTATCCGGCCGAGATCCGCGCCCCCAAGGGAACCGTTTCCGGCGTGTCCGGTTTCCAGGTCCACATCGGGAATCATCCCGTCAACACGCCCGGCGATTTCTGCGACATGCTCGTCGCCATGAACCCGGCCGCGCTGAAGGCCAATGCCAAATGGCTCAAGCGGACGGCCCTCGTGCTGGTGAATGAAGACGCCTTCGACGACGCGGGCCTCGCGAAGGCCGGTTTCACGGGAGACGATCCCTTCGAGGAACTGGGGATTGCCGACCGTACGCTCATCGTGGCGCCGATCACGACGCTGACGCGGAAGAGCCTCGCCGACAGCGGGCTCGACAACAGTTCCATCGACAAGTGCAAGAACATGTTCACGCTCGGCATGGCCTGCTACATCTATAGCCGCCAGCTGGACTATGTCTATCAGTATATCGAGGGGAAGTTCGGCAAGAAGCATCCCGAGATGGTCGCGCCCAACAAGAAGGTCGTCGCCGACGGCTACAACTACGCCGCCGCCATCCAGGCCGTGCCGAACACCTATACGGTCGCCCCGGCGGACCTGCCGAAGGGCACCTACCGCAACATCACGGGCAACCAGGCCGTCGCCTGGGGCCTGATGGCCGCGGCCGAGAAGGCGGGCCTGCCGCTCTTCTGCGGCTCCTATCCAATCACCCCTGCGACGGCGATCCTCGAGGAACTCGCCATCTATAAGCATCTGAACGTCAAGACAATGCAGACCGAGGACGAAATCGCGGGCATCTGCACGGCCATCGGCGCGGCCTTCGCCGGCCAGCTCGCCGTGACGACGACCTCCGGCCCGGGCCTCTCCCTGAAGTCCGAGGCGATGGGCCTTGCCGTGATGACCGAGCTGCCGCTCGTGGTCGTGGACGTCCAGCGCGCCGGCCCCTGCACGGGCATGCCGACCAAGACGGAGCAGACCGACCTTTGCGAGGCGCTCTACGGCCGCAACGGCGAGAGCCCCATGGTGGTCCTCTGCGCCCATTCCCCGGCCCACTGCTTCGATGCCGCCTTCCAGGCCGCGAAGATCGCCCTGGAGCACATGACCCCGGTCCTGCTCCTGTCCGAGGGCTTCCTCGGCAACGGCTCCGAGCCCTGGCGCATCCCCTCGATGGCCGGTTATCCCGCTATCCAGCCCCGTTTCGCCGCCGTTCCGGCGGAGGGCCGTTTCCTGCCCTTCGAGCGGGACGGAAAGACCCTCTCGCGCGCCTGGGCGACGCCCGGCCGTGCCGGTCTTGAACACCGCGTCGGCGGCCTGGAGAAGAACCACCGCGGCGTCCTGTCGACCGATCCGGACAACCACGCCCTGATGGTCGCCGAGCGCGCGGAGAAGGTCGCGCGCGTCGCGGCCGACATCCCGGCCCTCCGGGTGGACGGGCCCGCCGCCGGCAATCTCCTTGTCGTCGGCTGGGGCGGCACCTACGGCCACCTGCTGTCCGCCGTGGACGAGGTCCGGAAGGCGGGCGGAACCGTCAGTCTCGCCCATTTCGACTTCATCAACCCGCTGCCCGCGAACACGGAGGAAGTCCTGTCGGGATTCGACCGGATCCTCGTCTGCGAGCTCAACAGCGGCCAGTTTGCGGGCTATCTCCGCAGCCGCTGCCCCGGGCATCGGTATCTGCAGTGCAACAAGGTGCAGGGACAGACCTTCCTCGTGGAGGAGGTCGTCGCCGGCATCCGCAAAGCGTTGGAGGAGGAATAAGCCATGGCGAAATATACATTCAAGGATTTCAAGAGCGACCAGGAAGTGCGCTGGTGCCCCGGGTGCGGTGACTATTCCGTGCTCGCCGCCCTCCAGCAGGTCCTTCCCACGGTCTGCGAGGAGAAGGGGATCGACAAGGAGAAGGTCGTGGTCGTGTCCGGCATCGGCTGCTCCTCCCGCCTCCCTTATTATATGGATACCTTCGGTTTCCACAGCATCCACGGCCGTGCGACCGCGATCGCGACGGGCGTGAAGGTGGCCAATCCGGAACTCTGCGTCTGGCAGGCCAGCGGCGACGGCGACGCGCTCGCCATCGGCGGCAACCACTTCATCCATGCCATCCGCCGCAACGTGGACCTGAACATCATGCTCTTCAACAACCGCATCTACGGCATGACGAAGGGCCAGTATTCCCCGACCTCGAAGCTCGGCGCCGTCACCAAGACCTCGCCGTACGGCACGGTCGAGGCACCGTTCAACCCCGGCAGCCTCGTCCTCGGGGCGAAGGGCAGTTTCTTCGCCCGGAGCCTCGACGTCGATCTCCCGCTGAACAAGGAGATCATGCTCGCCGCCTCCCGCCACAAGGGCACTTCCGTGATGGAATTCCTCACGAACTGCGTGATTTTCAACAACGGAACCCATGCGGAGATCACCGACAAGGCCTATCGCGCCGACCGGACGGTCGTCCTGCGCGCGGGCGAGCGGATGATCTTCGGCAAGGACCGCGACAAGGGCCTCGTCCTCGACGGCTGGAAGCTGAAGGTCGTCCGGATCGGCGAGGGCGGCGTGACGGAGGACGACATCCTCGTCCACGACCCGCATGCCGACAACCTCGGCCTGCAGATGATGCTCGCCGACATGAAATACCCGGACTATCCGGTCGCCCTCGGCGTCATCCGCGACGTGGCGGAGCCGACCTATGACGAGGCGGTCGCCGCCCAGTGCGCGTCCGTCTCCGCGAAGGCCCGCTTCCACAGCGTGGACGAACTGCTCGCCTCCGGCGCCACCTGGCAAGTGAAATAAACCACAACGACACTGAAATACAATGAAAACCAATGAAATCATGTCCCGCCTCCAGGTGAAGTACCCGGGCGAGAAAGAATACCTCCAGGCTGTCCAGGAGGTGCTTGAATCCATCGAGGAGGTCTATAACCGCCATCCCGAGTTCGAGGCGGCGAAGATTGTCGAGCGCATCGTCGAACCGGACCGCATCTTCACCTTCCGCGTGACCTGGATCGACGACCGCGGCGAGGTCCAGACCAACACCGGTTACCGGGTCCAGTTCAACAGCGCCATCGGTCCGTACAAGGGCGGTCTCCGCTTCCACCGGGCCGTGACCCCGTCGATGCTCAAGTTCCTCGGCTTCGAACAGACGTTCAAGAACGCGCTGACGACCCTGCCGATGGGCGGGGCGAAGGGCGGTTCCGATTTCAACCCCGTGGGCAAGTCCGATGCCGAGATCATGCGCTTCTGCCAGGCCTTCATGTGGGAACTCTGGCAGTGCATCGGCCCCGACCAGGACATCCCGGCGGGCGATGTGGGCGTGGGCAGCCGGGAAATCGGCTACCTGTACGGCATGTACAAGAAGCTGGCGCGCGAGTACAACACCGGCGTCCTGACCGGCAAGGGCTCCACCTGGGGCGGCTCGATCCTCCGTCCGGAGGCGACCGGCTTCGGCGCCCTGTATTTCACGCAGCACCTGCTCGACAAGGCCGGCAAGACCCTCGTCGGCAAGAAGATCGCCATTTCGGGCTTCGGCAACGTGGCCTGGGGCGCCGCGACGAAGGCGACCCAGCTCGGCGCCAAGGTCATCGCAATCTCCGGTCCGGACGGCGTCTGCCACATCCCGGACGGCATTACCCCGGAGATGATCGCCTACATGCTCGAGATGCGCGCCTCCAACAGCGACCGCGTCGCCGACATGGCGACCCGCTTCCCGGACAAGGCGCAGTTCACGCCCGGCAAGAAGGCCTGGAGCATCCCCTGCGACATCGCCCTCCCGTGCGCCTTCCAGAACGAGCTTTCCGAAGAGGATGCCGTCGAACTGAAGAAGAACGGCTGCTGGTGCTGCTGCGAGGTCTCCAATATGGGCTGCCAGCCCGGCGCTATCCACTATTTCCAGCACAACGGCGTCCTGTTCGCCCCCGGCAAGGCCGTCAATGCGGGCGGCGTGGCCACTTCCGGCCTGGAAATGACCCAGAACGCCAGCCACATCAGCTGGTCGGCGGAGGAAGTGGACAGCAAGCTCCACTACATCATGAAGTCCATCCACGAGCAGTGCGTCCGGTTCGGCACCCAGCCGGACGGGACCGTCGATTATGTCAAGGGCGCGAACATCGCCGGCTTTATGAAGGTCGCCCAGGCGATGCTCGAGCAGGGCATCGTCTAGCGATGCGTTCCCTTGCCGCGGCAGCGCTCGGCTGCATGCTGTTCCTCTGCGGGTCTTGCCAGAAGCCCGCAGAGGTCCCGTATCTGGATGTGACTGACCAGGCCGCCGTCCCGCTTCGTTCCCTGACCTTCGGATGGGAAGGCGCGACCTGCGTGATCCGGGTCCAGTCCAACGGCCCCTGGTCGCTTTCTGCGCCTGCATGGCTGGAAGCCGACCCCACGTCGGGGACGGGCGTCTGCGATGTCACGCTGTCCGTCCCGGCGTCCGAATCGGCCGGCGACGGACAGGTAGATGACCGGCTGACGGTATCCCGGGAGGGGATGGAGGCCATCGTCGTTTCGCTGACACGGAATCCCCGTCCCGTCGTGCCCGACCGTATCGCGGTCGTGGACGATAAGGGACATGCGGTGACGGAACTGCTTGCGGAAACGGGCGGGATGCGCATCACCCTGCACGTGGATGCGGACAAGGCCTGGACCGTCGAAGTTTCCGATCCCTGGCTGAACGCCAGTTCCGCCGGTGCGTCCGCGTCCGCCGACATCCAGCTGAACGTCCGGGCCAATGCGACGTTCGCGGACCGGACGGGCGCATTCGTCTTCCGCTCCGGAGACGCCTCCGCGACCGTCAAGGTCGTCCAGACGGGGGAGGAGGCCGTCGTGGCCGAACCGGCCCGGAAGGCCGACCTCCTGGATGTCGTATTCGCCGCAGACGGCTCTGCGACAGATGTTTCCGCTGCCAAACTGAAAGTCGTCAAAGTGGCTTCCGCTTCGCTGTCGGTGCAGTATAACGAAACCTACAAGCGTTATATGGCCGTGTTCGACCGGCCTTCCGACCAGGTCGGAACGACGGTCAAGGAGGGGTACTACTATGCGGACTTTGAGAACAACGCCACGGTGAATGCGGGCCTTGCGGACTCCCATTCGCTGGAAATCCTCCTGTGCTGCGAAGAACTCCCAGCGCCCGGTACGGCCTCGGTCAAACCGTTCAGCCTGATGAACAACGGCGGTTCCGGCTTCATGTTCTCCACCACCGGCTCCGTGGCCGGCCAGCGGCGCTTCACGTTCCTGCCCTTCATCGGGGGCGCCTACCGCTATGTGGTGGCGGACGGCGTCGGCATCGGTGCCTGGCACCATGTCGTCGGCGTCTGGGACAGCAAGGCCGGGAAGTCCTGTATCTATGTGGACGGCCGTCTCTCCGGGTCCCTGGATACGCCCGGCGAATACACCAGGGCCGACGCCACGGCCAACCATTTCGTCATCGGTGCCGATGCCGCCAAGGGCTTTGCCTCGGCCCAGTCCGCCTTCCGCGGCGAAATCGCCGTCGCGCGCGCCTATTCCTTCCCGCTGACCGCGGGCGAGGTGCTGGACCTTTATCAATCGCTCGGAAAATGAAAAGAATACTCCTGATTGCCGCCCTGTGCCTGCTGGCGGCCTGTGCGAAACAGCCGGAGCCTTTCACTCCGGTGGCGGACGAAGGCGTCCTGGTGGGGAACATCGTCATCCCGAAGACGGTCGAGGCGGTGGCCGCCGGGATGGTCACGTTCAAGACCTTCGGCGAAACCCGGCTCGCGACCGGTGACAAGGTGACGCTGACCTCCGCCGACGGCGTGTCGTCCGAACTGTTCCTGACCAAGAATGACAAGGAACTCCTCTTCATCCTGCCGGAGACGATGCTTTCCGGCCATTACCGGATCTCCTTCTCCCATGCGGGGAAGAGCTACCCGGCCGGCTCCCTGCTCCTGAACATCCTCGCCGGCGAGGAAAAGCCGGTCCCCGTGACCGCGGCGGAGGGTGCAACGGTCTATGGCCTCGTGGAATGCGAAGGGAAGGGGATTCCCGGCGTGGCCGTTTCCGACGGCTACGAGGTCGTCGTGACGGATGAGCACGGCGTGTACCAGCTGCATTCCGAAAAACTGTGGAAATATGTCTTCATCACCCTGCCGTCGGGCTATGAAGCGCCCCTGCAGGGCATTATCCCGCAGTTCTATGCCTACCTGACGGAAGGGCCCGGGGTGGCGGAGCGGCGCGATTTCTCCCTGAAACGGGTCGCCAACGACCATTTCACGATGTTCTTCCTCGGCGACATCCACATGGCCAAGCGCGCCGACGACATCAACCAGTTCCGCCGTTTCGCCCGGTACATGAACAAGTCCCTCGCCGAAGCGCAGGGCCGCTGCTACGTGATGACCCTCGGCGACATGACCTGGGACGGTTACTGGTACAGCAACAATTTCTATTTCCCGGAATACCTGGCGGAGGTCTCCACCTGGTTCTCGGGCGTGCCCTTCTTCCACACGATGGGCAACCACGACAACGACATGAACCGGATCGGCGACATCGAGAAGACCCGTCCGTTCACCGAGTTCATCGGCCCGTCCTATTATTCCTTCAACATCGGCAAGGTCCATTTCGTCGTCACGGACGACATCGATTACAACGATGTCGGCACGGGAACCGCCCTCCGGGGGAATTACAAGCACAATTTCTCCTCCAACGTGATCGCCTGGCTGGCCAAGGACCTCGCGCTGGTGGATCCGGAGACGCCCGTCGTCATCTCCGCGCATTCGCCGACCGTCGCGCCCAGCGGCGCCGCGACCTTCAAGCCGCGGCTGACGGGCGCCGACGCACCCGGCGAGGCGAACACCGAGGATTTCCTCGAGGCGGTCAAGGGCCATCCGGTCCATTTCGTCGCCGGCCACTCCCACAAGGTGTTCCACTACGAGGACAAGGCCGACCAGGGCTACCTGGAGCACAACCTCGGTTCGGTCTGCGGCAACTGGTGGAACAGCGGTTATGTCGAGACCGGCATCCACCTCTGTCCCGACGGGGCCCCGGGCGGCTACGCCATCTGGGAGTTCACCGGGACGGAGCTCAAGCACCGCTACCAGGCCGCCGGGATGCCGGAGGACTATGTCTTCCGCGCCTATGACATGGGGGAGGTGAAGAAGGTGATCACGATGGAAGCGGCTGACAATGAGCCGGCTTTCCAGACCTATGTCAACGAGTTCGCGCGTTTTGACGACAATGACCTGCTGCTCAATGTCTGGTACTGGGATTCCGCCTGGAAGATCGAGGTGACGGCCGACGGGAAGCCGCTTTCGATGGTGCGGGAATACACCTACGACCCGCTCCTGACCTGTGCGCTGACGATGAACTACTTCGCCCGCCATGCCAGCCTGACCTCGTCGGTCATCAAGCCGTCGAAATGGCCCCATTTCTTCCGTTTCCGGATGCCGGCCGCACCTGCGGAAATCTGCGTGAAGGTCACGGACCGGAACGGGGCGGTTTCCACGGAGACGTTCCGCCATCCGAAGCCTTTCACCCTGAACGAATACCGGATTGCGAATTGAAAAATATTGCGTAACTTTGCGGACCTTTGAAGGAACAAAAAGAAAATAAACTCTCTGTAACAGCCATGGCTGAAACGAAAAAACTGAACCTGAAGTATTGTGTATTCCTGCCGATCGTGCTGATTATCACAATCTTCCTCTGGGCCGTCCCGACCAGTTTCTACGGAATCGACGCCCTTACCGTCGTCCAGCAGCGCGTCATCGCGCTCTTTGTCTTCGCCGCCCTGATGTGGATCTTCGAGATCATTCCGAACTGGACGACTTCCCTCCTGGTGATCGTCATCTCCCTGCTGACGGTCTCCGACAAGGGCATCCGCTTCTTCTGCAATCCGGAATACGGCCAGCTTGTCGGCTTCAAGAGCATCATGGCCTCTTTCGCCGACCCGGTGGTCATGCTCTTCATGGGCGGTTTCGTCCTTGCCATCATGGCGGAAAAATACGGTCTGGACGTCACCCTGGCGCGTATCCTGCTGAAGCCTTTCGGCACGAAGCCGAAGATGGTCCTGCTGGGCTTCCTCCTCGTGATCGCGATCTTCTCGATGTTCATGTCCAATACGGCGACCGCCGCGATGATGCTGGCGTTCCTGGCCCCGGTCCTGGCCGTCCTTCCGAGCGACGACAAGGGCAAGATCGGCCTTTCGCTCTCCATCCCGATCGCGGCGAACCTCGGCGGCATCGGCACCCCGATCGGCACCCCGCCGAACGCCACGGCCGTCAAGTTCCTCTCCGAGGCGGGCTGCGAGGTCACGTTCGGCGAATGGGCCATCCGCATGATCCCCTATGTGGTCATCATGCTGGCCGTCGCGTGGGTGCTCCTGCAGGTCTTCTTCCCGTTCAAGGCCAAGGAGATCAAGCTGGAAATCCCTGAGAACAAGCGCAAATCCGACTGGAAGACCTACGTCGTGTGGGTGACCTTCATCGGGACGATCCTCCTCTGGGCGACCGAAAAGCTGACGGGCATCAACTCCAACATCGTGGCCCTCATCCCGCTCGGCGTCCTGACCGCGCTCGGCATCTTCACCAAGGACGACATCAAGGAGATCAACTGGAGCGTCCTCTGGCTCGTCGCGGGCGGCTTCGCCCTCGGCACCTGCCTGCAGGGCACCGGCCTCGCCAAGGTCCTGATCAACGCCATCCCGTTCGGCTCGATGTCGGTCGTGCTGGTGCTCATCGTCGCCGGCGTGGTCTGCTACTTCCTGTCGAACTTCATCTCCAACTCCGCCACGGCGGCCCTGCTCATCCCGATCCTCATCGTGGTGGCGGAAGGCATGGCCGATCCGGCGGCTGCCAACAACAGCCAGTTCCTCGCGGTCGGCGGCACCCAGGCCATGATTTCCTTCATCGCCATCTGCGCCTCCATCGCGATGCTCTTCCCGATTTCCACCCCTCCGAACGCCATCGCCGCCTCCACCGGCCTGGTCGAGACGAAGGACATGGCCAAGGTCGGCATCATCATCGGTGCCATCGGCTTCATCCTCGGTTACTTCTGGCTGACCAAGCTCTTCCCGTTCTCCATGGCTTAGTGAAACAGAAAGGATAACCTGCATCACCGGTGTCTGCTGCTTCGCAGCCCTGTCCGGGTAAATGCCACCGGTGATGCAGGTTATCCTTTCACAATTCCATAATTCCATTCCCAGATGAAAAAAATCCTGATTTCCCTCGCGGGCCTTCTGCTCGCCCTCGGTACTGCCTTCGCGCAGGATAGTGAAAAGCCGGAATACGGCTACAAGCAGACCGGTTTCATGAGTACGCCCAAGGTTGGCGGCTACATCATCGGCGGTTACAAGTACAGCGACCTCGAAGGCGCGCACGGCGGCCCCGGTTTCAACTGCCGGCTCATCCGTCTGTACGTGGACGGCAGCATCTACAACGATTTCAAGTACCGCATCCAGTTCCAGGCCAACGGCGAGAAGCCCCATGTGAAGGACTTCTACATCGAGTGGGCCCGGTACAAGGAATTCTCCGTGAAGATGGGCCAGTTCAAGCGGGCCTTCACCTTCGAGAACCCGATGAATCCCTGGGATGTCGGCGTGGGCGACTTCTCCTTCCTGGTCCAGAAGATGGCCGGTATGGGCGACCGCCTCGGCGAAGCCAACATGGGCGGCCGTGACCAGGGTATCCAGGTCCAGGGCGACCTCTTCCCGATGGCTTCCGACAAGTACCGCCTGCTCCACTACCAGCTCGGCGTGTACAACGGCCAGGGCATCAACCTTGCCGATGCCAACAAGTCCAAGGACATCATCGGTACGGTCCAGATCCAGCCCATCAGCGGCCTGAAACTCGGTGTGTTCGCCTGGAAGGGCAGCTGGGTGAAAGCGGCTACCGCTACGGCTCCCGGCGTCGAACTCAAGCGCGAGCGCATCAGCGCCGGCATCAACTACGACAAGGACAACTGGACGCTCCGCGCCGAATACGCCGCCGCCATCGCGGGCGAGAAGGAGCAGAGCGGCGCCGCCGACGCGTTATACGTGACGGCCGGCATTCCGGTCCAGCCCTGGTTCAAGATGTACCTGAAGTGGGACAGGTTCGATCCGAAAGCTACGGAGGCGTTTGATCCCGCCGCGCACGACATGTACTCCGCCTGCGCCAATTTCCGTCTCCACAAGAACCTCAATTTCCAGCTCGAATACCGCCGCCATCGTGCGCGTGTGCTCGATATGAACAAGGATGTTCTCAGCACGAAGTACAACGAACTCTGGTTCATGACCTACATCCGGTTCTAAGGCGTTTCGCGACGCTCCGACACTGCGGAACAGGGCCCCGGACTCAGAAGATATTCGTCCGGGGCCCTGTTCCTCCGTTTTCTCCGCTTCGTGGCTTCGATTCGCCGCTCCGCCCGCTACTCCACCGGCTCGAAGGGGCCGGCGTCGGCGCCGGTCCAGCGGTAGAGGCGGAGGGTGGTGTATTGTTTCTTGTCGGGGGTCTTTCCGTTCTCGGAGATGTACCAGTAGCCGTCGCCGAGGGAAAGGAGGCCGGTGGAGCCGTATTTGAACTTCCAGCCGCGGATGCCGGTTGCCGCGTCGATGCGGCCGGCGGGGGCCAGGCTGACCACACGGCCCTTGCGGACGTACGGGACGCCGGCGAGGGGCTGTTTGCGGGCCCGGACGGCGCCGTCGGCGGCGAAGAGCGTGTAGTTCGGGAACTGCGGCTTCTTGCCCTTGTAAACGGCCATCAGCCAGTAACCCGTGAACGGGTCGTATTCGAGGTTCTGGACGCCCCAGCTGGTGTTTCCCGTGTAGGCGTAATAGGTGCGGCGGGGCTTGGCGGGGCCGTCGCGATGCATGTTGCCGACCTCGAGGGGCTTGGCGTACCGGCGGGCCCAGTCGCGCGTGTCGAACTGCAGAAGCACTTGATAGTCATTGTCGGAGCGTTCCGCGTCGCCGTAGATGCCGTAGGCGACGGTCAGGTACTGCCGGCCGTCCTTGCGGCCGAAGTCCGGACCGAAGCTGACGCCGTCGATGCCGCTGCAGCCGAGGCGGTGTTCCACCTGCCGGCCTTCGAGATCGACGGACGATTCATAGTCGGCGACGACCATCGGGAGGTTGACGCAGCGGACGACCCCGTCCCGGAGCGCGTCCATCCCTTCCCGTACGATCTTCGACCCGTCGATCATCGCGATGTAGAAGGTGTTCCGGTACTGGAGGTCGGACTGGTTGCGCCGGAGGATGCCCTGGCCGATGACGTCGTCCTTGTATTCGAGGGAGCCGTAGATGAGCCCGTCTTCCGCATTGTAGTCGAGGCAGCCGAGGTGGCCGAGCAGGCCGGTCACCGTGCCGACGACGCGGCCGGAGAGGTCCATCTTCACGAGGACGTCGGTGAACGACAGGTACATGTACCCGTCCTTGTCAAGGGCGATGCCCTGGACGTGGCCGGTCTCCCAGGGACCGGAATCGAGGGTCTTCGGCCAGGCGGGGGCCTGGGCGTACAGCGCGGCAGCGGCGAGCAGGCCGGCCGCAATGAGAACAAACTTACGCATAGGCATTTATCGGACCCTGAGCCTTCTTCCGATCTGCAGGGTCGTCGTCTGTTTGATGCCGTTGAGGCGGCAGAGGGTATTGACGGAAGTATGGTACTTGACCGCGATCTTGGAGAGCGTATCGCCCTTGCGGACGGTGTGGTACTTCATCGCCGCGGCCGCGGCCTTCTCGCGCTCGGCCGCCAGCTGCTTGGCCTTTTCCTCGGCCGCGATGCGGTCCTTCTCGTCGGCGAGGTTGATCTCGTCCTCGTCGTCCACGGCCTGCACGTAGCGGCTGTTCGGGCTGAAGTACCAGTTCCTCAGGTGGAGGAGACGGTGGCGGAGCTTGCCGGTCTCGAAGTCGATCAGCCAGTTGGGGTCGAACGCATAGCCCTTGTAGCGGGTCTCGAAGTGGAGGTGCGGCCCGGTCGAACGGCCGGTCGAGCCGCCGAGACCGATCACGTCCCCGGCGTTGACCCAGTCGCCGGCCTTGACCTTCGCTTCGGAAAGGTGGCCGTAGAAGGTCTCCAAGCCGTTGGCGTGGCGGATGACCACGAGGTTGCCGTAGCCGCCGACATAGTCCGAGACGCGGACCCGGCCGTCAAAGGCGGCATAGGCCGGCGTGCCGGTCGGATAGGGCAGGTCGATGCCCTGGTGGGGCCGGCCGTGCCGGTAGCCGAATTTCGAGGATGGCGTGGTCTTGTGGGGACAGCAGTAGGAATCGAGCGTATCGACGATCCAGAGGGTGAAATCGGCGGGGAGCGTCTCGGCCTCCCGGTAGGGATTGGTGCTCTTGGTGTCCCAGTTCTCGGTGAATACCTTCTTGTCCGCGAGGACTTTCGGGTCGCGGATGTACCGCCAGGTATGGTTGTCGTAGAGGATGATCTTCACGCCGGGATGGCCGGTGTCGAGGGTGTCCGCGTACGGGGTGCCCGTGCCCTTGGTGGAGGGAACGCTCTCCCGGCCGAAGACATGGCGGAGCGAGTCCGTCTGCTGGGCGGAAAGCACGAGGGTCAGGGTGAGGGCGAGGCAGGTTGTCAGGAACGTCTTTCTGTTCATTTGCAATTATCGCTGGGCTCCGAAACGGGTCTTCAGGAGCGTGTCGGTTTCCTCAATCTTCTCCTGCAGGAGCTTCTCCGAGGTCGCTTCGCAGAGGAAGCGGAGGTAGGGTTCGGTGTTGGAGGGACGGATGTTCAGCCACCAGTCGGGGAATTCGATGCGGTAGCCGTCGAAATCCATGAAGGCAGTGGCCTGCTCCTGGCCCATGAAATGCTCCTTCACGGCATCCATGGCGCCTTTCTTGTCCTCGACCCGGTAGTTGATCTCGCCGGAATTCCTGTAGCGGACGATTTCGGCGATGGCCTGGCTGAGGGTCTTGCCTTCCCGCTTGAGGTCGGCGACGATGCCGAGGACGATGATCGAGGCGAGGAGGCCGCTGTCCGAATAGAAGAAGTCGCGGAAGTAGAAATGGCCGGCCAGTTCGCCGCCCCAGACGCCGTCGATTTCGCGCAGCTTGGCCGCGGCGAAGGCGCGTCCGACCTTCCAGGTGCGCATCTCGCAACCCATCGGGGCGAGGTACTCGCCGATGGCCTTGGAGGAACGGATGTCCTGGAGTACCAGGCCCTTCAGGCCCCGTTCGCCGACAAAGTAGCGGCCCATCAGGGCAATCAGCAGGTCCGGGGAGATGAAGCGGCCCTGCTCGTCCACGAAGACCACGCGGTCGGCGTCGCCGTCGTAGATGACGCCGGCGTCGGCCTTCACCTCGCGCACGAGGTTCTCCAGCGGGAGCACGTTGGCTTCGATGAGCGGATTGGGTTCATGGTTCGGGAAACGGCCGTCGAGCGTGTCGAAGAGGTAGTGGATGTTGTCGCCCGTGCCGAAGATCTCCTTGGCGAAGAGGTTGGCCATGCCGTTGGACAGGTCCATGGCGACGGTGATCCCGGAAAGGTCCTTCTTGAACTTCCGCATGAAGGCGAGGTAATCCGCGAGGATCTCCTTCTGGAACACCCGGCCGCGGACGGCGGCCACCGGCGTGGGTTCGCCGTCGTCGATCCACTGCTTGATCTGTTTCAGGCCGGCGTCATAGCCCACGGCCTGGGCGTCGGTGGTGGACACCTTCATGCCGTTGTACACGGCGGCGTTGTGCGAGGCCGTGATCTGGATGGAGGCGTTGAAACCGTAATTGGCGGTCCCGAAATAGACCATGGGGGTGGAGCTCAGGCCGATGTCGTACACGTCGGCACCGGCGTCGTTGATGCCCTTGACGACCGCATCGTGGATCTCCGGCGAGGAGACACGGCAGTCACGGCCCACAAGGACCTTGTCGGCTTTCAGCAGCCTCGGAATGAAATAACCTACTTTGTAGGCGGTCTCGCGGTCCCAGTCCTTGCCGTAGATGCCGCGGATGTCGTATGCGTGGAATGCGCCCATGGTGTTACTTGATTTTAGCGTTATAATGGGGATGAACCTTGCCGTGGGCAATGTTCTGGAGTTTCTTGGCGAGCATTTTCTTCCGGATCGGCGCGACGTTGTCGGTGAACAGGTTGCCGTCCAGGTGGGAGAGTTCGTGCTGGACCATCCGGCAGGCGAACTTGTCGAAGGTCTCCGTCACTTCCTCGAGATTTTCATTGTAATATTTCACCGTGATCTTCGCGGGCCGGACGACGTCGGCATAGAGGCCGGGGATGCTCAGGCAGCCCTCGGAATAGGTCGTCTTCTCGGCGCTTTCCTCGAGGATGACCGGGTTGATCAGCGTCCGGCGGAAGTCCTTGAGGTAGTCGTAGACATCGGTCATGACGGTGCCGTCCACGATGACCACGCGGCGGCTGACCCCGATCTGGGGGGCGGCGAGGCCGCAGCCTTCGGAATGCGCGAGCGTGTCCTTGAGGTCCTGGACAAGCCCCCGGAGCTGTTCCGGGGCGGTGATGTCGGCGTCGGCGGCCTTCTGGCGGAGTACTTCCGAGCCGTAGAGATATATGGGTTGTATCATTTCCGTTTCTTCTTGTTTCGGGTCACGTTCCGGGACAGGGATTCCGGAACGGCGTCCGGGTTTACTGCAAAAACCGCTCCGCTTTCGCGGTCCAGCCATCCCTGCAGGATGATGGCGGCGCTGATGCGGTCCACGGACTTCTTGTCGCGGCGGTCTTTCGCCTTCATCCCGCCGTCGACCATCACCCGGTGGGCGAGGACGGAGGTGAAGCGTTCGTCTTCGAGGGAGACGGGAATCCCGGGGAATTCCTTCTCCAGCTGCCGGAGGAACAGGTCGATGTCCCGGGCCGCCTCGGACGGGCTTCCGTCCATGTTGACCGGATATCCCACGACAAAACGGGCGATTGTTTCCGTTTGAGCATAATTTTTGAGGGAATCCATTAACTTTGCAGTATCGACCGTGTCGAGGGCGGTGGAAAAGATGCGGAGCGGGTCGCTGACGGCAATGCCGGTGCGCTTCCTTCCGTAATCGATTCCGATAATCCTGTCCATAGATTGCAAAAATAACGAATTTTATGGAGAAAGAGAAGAATAAAGACGGCAGGCAAACTTTTTTCCGCCTGGATTTCCGGCGGGAAGAGCCTGCGGAACGGATCTGGTCGCGGCATTTCACCCGCTCCGGACTCGTCTGGACCGCGATTTCCGCCGCCGTCATCCTGCTTTTGGTCAACTTTTGCCTCATCGCCTTCACGCCGCTCCGGACCTTCATTCCCGGCTACCCGGACGCCCGGTCGCGGCAGCAGGCCGTCCGCAACGCCCAGCGCATCGATTCGCTGGAAACCCAGATCCTTCGCTGGGAGCTCTATACGGAGAACCTCCGCCGCGTCGTCGCGGGCGAGGAGCCGGTCCGGCTGGACAGCCTGATCCGGCGGATCGCCGAGGAGCGGGCGGAGGCGTCTGTCGCCGACCCGGCCGCGGATTCCCTGCTCCGGGCCGTCGTCCGGCAGGAAGAACATCCCGCCGATACCACGAAATAACACCCCATCGATGAAGAAGAACATCGCCATCCTCGGTTCCACCGGCTCGATCGGTTCCCAGACCCTCGACGTCGTGCGGCAGCATCCCGACCGTTTCGGCGTCGCCCTCCTGACCGCCAACAACAATGCCGACCTGCTGGTCGCGCAGGCGCTGGAATTCCATCCGGCCGATGTCGTGATCTGCAATGAAGGGAAATACAATGCGGTCCGCTATGCCCTCGAGCACACCGCGACCCGCGTCCATGCGGGCATGTCCGCCGTCTGCGACCTCGTGACGGGGGAGGGCGTGGACATCGTCGTCGCCGCGATGGTCGGCTTCAGCGGCCTGCGCCCGACGCTCGCCGCGATCGGTGCCGGGAAGCCCATCGCCCTGGCGAACAAGGAGACGCTCGTTGCCGCCGGCTCCGTCGTCATGGGCCTCGCCAAGGCCCGCGGCGTGGACATCCTCCCCGTCGATTCGGAGCACTCCGCCATCTTCCAGTGCCTGCTCGGCGCCGGGGAGAACAGGCCGGCAAAAATCCATCTGACGGCCTCCGGAGGGCCTTTCCGGACCTGGGACCGCGACCGGATCGCCGGCGCGACCCGGGAGGCCGCCCTCCGCCATCCGAACTGGAACATGGGCGCCAAGATCACGATCGATTCCGCGACGATGATGAACAAGGGCTTCGAGGTCATCGAGGCGCGCTGGCTTTTCGACCTCGGCGCGGAGCAGATCCATGTGGTCGTCCATCCCGAGTCGGTCATCCACTCGATGGTCGAGTTCGCGGACGGGGCGGTCATCGCCCAGCTGGGCTGTCCGGACATGCGGCAGCCGATCCAGCTGGCCCTGTCCTATCCGGAGCGCCTCCCCCTGTCGAACCGGAAGCTGGATTTCGCCTCCATCGGGGCGCTCTCCTTCGAAGAGCCTGACGGAGAGAAGTTTCCATGCCTCCCGCTCGCCTTCGAGGCCCTGAGGCGCGGGGGCAATGTGCCGGCCGCGCTGAATGCGGCGAACGAGGCGGCGGTCGCCGCTTTCCTCGCCGGCCGGATCGGTTTCTACGACATCTCCGACCTCGTCGCGGAATGCATCCGGGACGTGGAATTCATGGCGGAGCCGGACCTGGACGGCATCTTTGCGACGCATGAGGCCGTCTTCGCCCGTGCCCAGGAAAGGATCCGCCGATGGTAGCGCTCATCAAGACCCTCCAGGTCATCCTGGCCCTTTCCGTGCTCATCCTCATCCATGAGCTCGGCCATTTCACCTTTGCCAAGCTCTTCGGCATCCGGGTGGACAAGTTCTTCCTCTTCTTCGATTTCGGCGGGGTGAAGCTGTTCTCGACCCGGGCGCCCTGGTTCGTCCGCCTGTTCCCGAAGGCGGCGCAGTGGGAGACCGAGTACGGCATCGGCTGGGCGCCGCTCGGCGGGTACTGCAAGATCAGCGGGATGGTGGACGAGTCGATGGACCTGGAATCCCTGAAAGGGGAGCCCCAGCCCTGGGAGTTCCGCACGAAGCCGGCCTGGCAGCGGCTCCTGGTGATGGCGGGCGGGGTCCTGTTCAATTTCATCCTGGCGGTCCTGCTGTATATCGCCATCATGGACATCTGGGGCAGCGCCTACATCAAGAACGAGGGGAACAGCATCTATGTCAATGAGCTGGCCTATGACATGGGCTTCCGCAACGGCGACCGGATCCTCGCCTTCGACGACTATGTCCCGGAGGATTTCGGCATGCTGCAGGCCGACCTGGCCCGGCGGGACGTCCGCAAGGCGACGGTCCTCCGCCAGGGCGACACGGTCGAACTGTACATCGACCAGCGCCGCATCGGCGAGGTGCTGAATACCCCGGGGATGTTCGACCTGGCCGTCCCGTTCGTGGTGGATACGGTCATGGCCGGTTCGCCGAACGCCGGGGCCGGGCTCCGGCACGGGGACGTGGTCGCCGCCGTCGCCGGCGTGCCGGTGGCCTTCGTCCAGGATTCGCGCGGCATCCTGCAGGAGCATGCGGGCGGGACCGTCCCGGCCCTGGTGCTGCGGGAGGCCGATACCCTCCGCATGGACCTCCAGGTCGATTCGACCGGCCGGATCGGGGTCTATACGGTCATGCCGGGCATCGTGCAGAAGGAGTATTCCTTCTTCGAGGCGGTTCCGGCGGGGCTGAAGCTGACCGGCTCCACGGTCGGCGGCTATCTCCGCGACCTCCGGCTCGTCGCCAGCCCGCGGACGGAAGCCTACAAGTCCGTCGGCAGTTTCATCGCCATCGGCCAGGTCTTCCCCTCGGCCTGGGACTGGTACCGGTTCATCAACCTGCTCGCCCTGCTTTCCATCATGCTCGGCGTCATGAACCTGCTGCCGATCCCCGCCCTCGACGGCGGCCACATCGTGTTCTGCCTCTATGAAATCATCACGCGGCGGAAACCCTCCCAGCGCTTCATGGCCGTGGCGCAGACCATCGGGATGGCGCTCCTGCTGCTACTCATGTTCCTCGCGTTCGGCAACGATATCGGACGATTAATCCATTGATTTATGAAATATTCCCTCAGAATCATCGGCCTCCTCTCGCTCATCCTCGCGGCGACGGGCTGCAAAAACGCCAAATCTTCCAAGACCCTGCTGCCGAACGTCAGCGGCAAGGCCGGCGAGATCATCGTCGTCGTCGACAAGGACAACTGGGAAGGCGCCGTCGGGACCTCCATCCGCGACCTGCTGGCCTCGGATTGCCCGTATCTGGCGCAACGGGAGCCCCTCTTCACCCTGGCCAACGTGCCTCCGGGGAGCTTTACCAATATGTTCAAGGTCCACCGGAACATCCTGATCCTCAATATCGATCCGCAGGGGACGAAAGAGGGGATGGTGTACCAGAGTGACAAGTGGGCCCATCCCCAGAGCGTGGCGCAGATCAACGCCTTCACGGCGGAGGGCGCCGTGGCGGTCCTCAGCGCCGACGCCGCGCTGCTCTGCGAGTACTTCGAGCAGGCCGAGCGGAACCGGGTGATCGCCAATTCGATCAAGTACGAGGAGACGTCGCTCCGGGCCCCGGTCGCCGCGCTGACCGGCGGCATCCTGCACATCCCGAGCGGCTACCGGCTCCGCAAGTCGACGGAGGATTTCGTCTGGATCGCCGATGAAAAGCAGTACACGAACCAGACGCTGCTGCTCTACAAATACCCCGTGGAGGGGATTGCAGAGCCCTTTTCGCTGCAGAACATCATCGCGAAGCGGAACGAGGTCATGAAGGCGAATGTCCCCGGCATGTTCGACAACACCTGGATGACCACGTCCGAGGCGGTCCCCCCGACAACGGTGTCCAAGCGGTACCACGGGATCGATTTCATGGAAACCCGCGGATTCTGGGAGGTTTACAACGACTACATGGGCGGCCCGTTCGTCTCGCACTCCTTCTACAGCAAGGACGGTAAGGACATCATCGTGCTCGAGGCCTTCGTCTATGCCCCGAAATACGACAAGCGGCAGTTCCTCCGCGAAGTGGAGTCCATGCTTTTCTCCTTCGAGTGGAAGAAGTGATTTTTTGCAAAAATATATTTGGCCGTTCAAAAAAAATTGCTACCTTTGCAGTCCCTTACGTTTTGGTGGGTTCGTATAACGGTTAGTACTCGGGATTTTCATTCCCGCAATAGGAGTTCGATTCTCCTACCCACTACGAAATATAAAAAATAAAATAATGGCAAACACGAAATCTGCACAGAAAGCCGCTCGCCAGAGCGAAAGGCATCGTTTGCATAACAAGTATTATGCAAAGACGACGCGGAACGCGATCCGCGACCTCCGCAACACCACCGACAAGAAGGCAGCCGAGGAGAATGCTCCGAAGGTCTACGCCATGATTGACAAGCTCGCCAAGATCGGTGTCATCCACAAGAACAAGGCGGCGAACCTCAAGAGCGGTCTCGCAGTCTATATCAACAAGCTCGCCTAAGCTTCCTGAAAATTAGGCACATCGGGATGTAGCGCAGTTGGTAGCGTACTACGTTCGGGACGTAGGGGTCGTCCGTTCGAGTCGGATCATCCCGACAAGCCGCCAGGAATGGCGGCTTGTTTTTTTGTACCCTTTTTATCGTTATCTTTGTCCTCATGAAACTCTTGAATGGCATTGAAATCCCCGATATGGGGTTCGGGACCTACCTGATGGCGCCCGAGGATACGTATGGCTCCGTCTCCTGTGCACTCCGCAGCGGCTGGCGCCATGTCGATACGGCGGCCTTCTACCGCAATGAGGCGGAGGTCGGCGCCGCCGTCCGCGATTCCGGGATTCCCCGGGCGGACATTTTCGTGACCACGAAACTCTGGAATGCGGACCGGGGCTATGACTCCGCTCTCCGCGCCTTCGACCGCTCGTCGGAGCAGCTCGGGCTGGAGTATGTGGACCTGTACCTGATCCACTGGCCGGCTTCCCCCTTTTTCCATGACGACTGGCGGCAGCTGAACCTCGATTCCTGGCGGGCGCTCGAGCGGCTCTACCGCGAAGGCCGGGTCCGGGCCATCGGCCTCAGCAATTTCATGCCCCGGCACATCCGGCCCATCCTCGCGGAGGCGGAGGTGGCGCCGATGGTGGACCAGATCGAGTTCCATCCCGGCTGGGTGCAGCGGGACTGCCTCGATTTCTGCCATGAGCGCGGCATTGCCGTCGAGGCCTGGGCGCCGCTGATCAAGGGCGCCGCCCTTTCCCATCCGGTCATCACCGGCATCGCCGCGGCCCATGGGAGTTCCCCCGCACAGGTCATCCTGGCCTGGGTGCGTGCCTGCGGCGTCATCCCGCTCTGCAAATCCGTCACCCCTTCCCGCATCGCGGAAAACCTCGCCGCCGCCGACCTGGCGCTGACCCCGGACGAAGTCGCGGCCATCTCCGCCCTCGGCTACTGCGGCGGCCGCTGCTACAACCCCGACAACTGCGACTTCCGCTGATAGGTCCTGTCATTATGCTGAAGATTGTTTTCCTGGATGCGGCGACGGTGGGGGATACTCCGCTGGAGCCGATTGCGCGACTCGGGGCGCTGATCTGTTACGACCGTTCGACGCCGGAGGAGGCGATGGTGCGTGTGGGCGACTGCGAGGTGCTGATTGTCAATAAGGTGCGCGTGACGCGGGAACTGCTTGCCGCGGCGCCGCGGCTGCGGCTTGTCTGCGAGGCGGCGACCGGGGTCAACAACATCGACCTCGATGCCTGCGCGGAGCGGGGGATTCCCGTGAAGAACGTGGCCGGGTATTCGACCGAGTCGGTGGTCCAGGCGACTTGGATGCACATCCTGTCCCTCGCCGGCAACGGACCGTATTTCGACGGCCGCGTGAAGGACGGGACCTATTCGCAGAGCGGGCTGTTCACGGATGTGACGCGTCCTTTCGTGGAGCTCTCGGGCAAACGGATGGGCATCATCGGCATGGGAACGATCGGGCGCCGCGTGGCCGAGGTGGCACAGGCTTTCGGGATGATTGTCAGCTACTTCTCGACATCCGGGACCCGGCATTGCACGGATTGGCCCGCGCTGGAGCTGGATGAACTGCTCGCCACGAGCGACGTCGTTTCCATCCATGCGCCGCTGAACGCCCGGACGCAGGGCCTCCTCGGCGCGGCGGAACTCGCCCGGATGAAGCCGACGGCTTTCCTCGTGAACATGGGCCGCGGCGGGATCGTGGACGAAGCCGCGCTCGCGGCCGCCATCGATGCCGGCACCATCGCGGGCGCAGCGCTGGATGTGTTTGTCACAGAGCCGCTTCCCGCCGACAATCCGCTCCTGCATGTCGCGCATCCGGAGCGCTTCCGCTTCACGCCGCACACGGCCTGGGCTTCCGTCGAGGCCCGCGGCCGCCTCATCGCGGCCATCGCGGACCACATCCGCACTTTCGCCGGGATGCAGCCATGTCCTTCAGAATAATCGTGTATCTTTGCAAGGTTAAGTGAAACAGAAATAACAACCTGCATCACCGGTGGCATTTACCCGGACAGGGCTGCGAAGCAGCAGACACCGGTGATGCGGGTTGTTATTTCACAATTCCCAAGTTCATCCGTTATGAAAAAGCAAATCAACAAGGGCTGGGCCATCTTCGTGGCCGTGCTGTGCCTGCTCGTCATGACCTTCTCCTGCTGCACCAAGTTGGTGGACAACAGCGAGATCGGCATCAAGTTCAAGAAATTCTCCCTGACGGAACAGGGCGAGCTGATCGCCACCCAGGTGGCGGGCGTTACCTTCTACAACCCCATCACGACCAGCGTCTTCACCTATCCTGTCTATATCCAGCGTGTCGATTACCAGGCATTTACGGTGACGACCAAGGACGCGGCCGTCTTCTCGATGGACCCGCTCCTGGCGTACCAGCTGGACCGGACGAGGGCCGCCTATGTGTTCAACAAATACCGCCGTTCCCTCGCCGAGATCGAGCAGGGCTACATGCGGACCTGCATCTACGACGCCTACCGCATCTGCGCGAACAAGTACACCTCCGATGAACTGATGGGCAACCGCGCCCGCTTTGAACAGGAGGTGCGCGCCATGCTGGAAAAGAGCCTCGGCGACGAAGGCTTCAAGGTGTCGGAATTCACCTCCCAGATCACCCCGCCCCAGTCCCTCTCCGCCGCCATCGAGGCGAAGAACCAGGCCATCCAGGAGGCCCTGAAGGCCGAAAACCTCGTCAAGCAGGCCCAGGCCAATGCCCAGATCGCCATCGCCAAGGCCCAGGGCGAGGCCGAAGCCACCAAGGTCAAGGCCGATGCCGAGGCCTATTACAACCGCACCATCGCCGCCTCCCTCTCCCCGATGATCGTCCAGGAGGACTGGATCGAGAAATGGGACGGCAAACTCCCGACCGTCGCTTCTTCCGGAAGCGGCATGATGATCAACCTGTCGGATATCAAGAAATAAGCGCCGGCATCCGCCCGGCTACTCCCACTCGATGGTTGCCGGCGGTTTGGACGAGATGTCGTAAACGACGCGGTTGACGCCGCGGACCTTGTTGATGATCTCGTTCGAAACCGCGGCGAGGAAGTCGTGGGGGAAGGGGAACCAGTCGGCCGTCATGCCGTCGGTGGAGACGACGGCGCGGAGGGCGACCGGGTTCTCGTAGGTGCGCTCGTCGCCCATGACGCCGACGCTCCGGACGGGCAGGAGGATCACGCCGGCCTGCCAGATGGCGTCGTAGAGGGTTTTCGCCTCCAGGAGCGGGTCGGAAGCGGAGCGGAGGTGGAGGTCGGAGCAGTCGTAGGCGCGGAGGGCGCGGATGAAGATGTCGTCGGCCTCGCGGAGGACGCGCAGTTTCTCCCCGTCCACGTCGCCGAGGATGCGGATGGCGAGGGACGGTCCCGGGAAGGGATGCCGCCCGACCAGTTCCTCCTTGATGCCGAGCGAGCGCCCGACGCGCCGCACCTCGTCCTTGAAGAGCATCCGGAGCGGCTCCACGATCCGGAGGTCCATCTCTTCCGGAAGCCCGCCGACATTGTGGTGGGACTTGATCTTCGAGGCCACGCCGGGGATGCCGGCGGATTCGATGACATCGGGGTAGATGGTGCCCTGGGCCAGCCAGCGGGCGCCCTCGATCTGTCGGGCGTAGCGGTCGAAGGTCTCGATGAACACCCGGCCGATGGCCTTGCGTTTCGCCTCGGGCTCCGCCAGCCCCTTCAGGGCGTCCAGGAAGGCCTGCGAGGCGTCGGCGCCGACCACGTTGAGGCCCATGTCCTGGTAGGAGGCCATGACATCCTCGAATTCATTCTTCCGGAGCAGCCCGTTGTTGACGAAGATGCAGGTCAGCTGCGCTCCGATGGCCTTGTGCAGCAGCACGGCCGCGACGGTCGAATCGACGCCGCCGCTGAGGCCGAGGATGACCTTGTCGCCCCCGATCTTCGCCTTGAGGTCCGCGACGGTCGTGTCGATGAACGAGGCGGGGGTCCATTCCCCCTTGCAGCCGCAGATGCGGAACGCGAAGTTCCTCAGGATCTTCGCCCCCTCCTTCGTATGGTACACCTCGGGGTGGAACTGGACCGCAAACACTTGTTTGTCAAGGATTTGATAGGCGGCATTGCGGACATCGGCCGTCGAGGCGATGACTTCCGCACCTTCCGGGAGGGCAGAAATCGTGTCCCCATGGGACATCCACACCTGCGAGGCCGCCGCCACGCCTTCGAGGAGCGGGGAGGGGACCGGGGCGACTTTCAGGATGGCGCGGCCGTATTCCCGGGCCAGGGCGCCTTCCACCCGGCCGCCGCAGCGATGGGCGATGTATTGCGCCCCGTAGCAGATGCCAAGCACCGGAACCTTGCCCCAGAAGGCGTCCAGGGCGATCTGCGGTGCGTTGGCGTCCCGCACCGAGCAGGGGCTGCCCGACAGGATGACCCCACGGACGTCCCCGTCCAGCGCCGGCATCTTGTCGAAGGGATGGATTTCGCAGAAAACGTTCAGTTCCCGGAGGCGCCGACCGATCAGCTGCGTCACCTGGGAACCGCAATCCAGAATGATGATCCTTTCCATAATGCAAATATAATCATTTCACTCCGCTTATCCTATCCCTGCCAAAAAGAATCCCGGCCGACAGGCCAGCGGCAGGGAAATAAGGCCCTTGTCCCGGTCATGGATTGCGGGAACGGGGGAAAATGCGTACCTTCGTGGAATGATGGAGGAAAACAGTTTCAAGGACCGGCTGACGGAGCATCTGCTCCGGATCTGTACTTCGGAGGGGTATCTCGGGGGTACGCTGCTGTCCTCGCCGGATATCGACGAGGCTTGGGTGCGGTATGCGCCGTCGTATTACGGAGATGCCGTGCATGAATTCAATGGTTATCCGGAATTTACGCTTGCATGTGCGGGCTTTCTCGGGATGGCCGTCGCCGCCCTCTGGGACCGGGACTGGCCGCGCTACCGGGAGATGCCCTATTCATTTTTCCTCGGGGAGCGGGGCTTCGACGACATGGACGACCATATCGCCGCCGATATCCTCAAGGACCGCAAATGGGCCCCGTCCGCCCTGCAGTCCGTCAGCGGCGCCGCCTACCATTACCTGATGAAAGAACATCCGGAGGCCGGTACGGTTGAGGCATACCGCCTTTTCCTCGCCGCCTGCGAGGTCCTGTTCAAAATCGGCGCGGCCATCGAACTCCATCGCCTCGGCTACAAATACGAAAAGGTCGATCTGGTCAACTGACCCGGCCCTGGATCCTCCCGAACCCGGCATCATGCGGAAAGTTGTCATAGCGGTGGACTCCTTCAAGGGATCCTTGTCCTCCCGGCAGGTCGCGGAAGCGGCTGCCGCGGCGGTCCGGGAGGTGTTCCCCGCCTGCGAGACAGTATGTTTGGACGTGGCGGACGGGGGAGAGGGAACGCTGGAGGCCCTATGCGGGGCGGGTTGCCGGCGGCTGGACGGCGGGATGTCGCCGGCCGCATCCGGCGGCGCCGTCCGCATTCCCTTGACCGTGCAAGGGCCGCTCGGCGACCCCGTCGTCGCGGAGTATGCCGTGATGGCGCAAGGGACAGCCGTCATTGAAATGGCGCGGGCAAGCGGGCTTACCCTTGTGTCGCCCGAACTTCGCAACCCGCTCAACACCAGTTCTTTCGGAACGGGCGAACTGATTGCGGACGCGCTCCGGCGGGGCTGCCGCTCGTGCATCATCGGTCTCGGCGGCAGCGCCACGAACGATGCCGGCACCGGTATGCTCGCGGCACTCGGGTGGCGTTTCCTCGACCGGGACGGCCACGCCCTGCCGCCCGTCGGCGCGTCCCTCGGCGCGATTGTTTCCATTGACGATTCCCGGGTCCCGGCGTCGCTGCGACCGGGTGTCGGTCAGGCCGGATGCGGCGCTGACCGCTGCCGGTTCACCGTCGCGTGCGACGTGGACACGCCTTTTTGCGGGCCGGATGGGGCGGCGGCCGTGTTCGCGCCCCAGAAGGGGGCGGACGCGGAAGCCGTCGCCCGGCTGGAGGCCGGCATGCAGTCGTTCGCAACGGTCATTGCGCATTTTACGGGCGTGGATGTTCGGCGTATGCCGGGCGCCGGGGCGGCCGGCGGCCTTGGCGGCGCCCTCGCCGCCTTCCTCGGCGCGGTCCTTAAACCCGGCGCCGAACTGGTTCTCGATGCCGCTGGCTTCGGGGAGGCCCTGTCCGGCGCCGACCTGGTCATCACCGGCGAGGGCCGCCTCGATGCGCAGACCGCCCGCGGCAAACTCCCGTTCCAGGTCCTCCGCCGTGCCGCTGCGCTCGGCATCCCCACCCTGGCCATCGCCGGCCAGCTCGGCCCCGGCGCCGCCGGCATGGCTTCTGCCGTGCATGGCACGCCTGCGGATGCCGCCGGCATGCCCGCCGATGGCCCTGGGCCCCGCTTCAGCGCGGTGCTTTGCGTGACCCCGGAAGGCATGCCGCTGGAAACGGCGATGCGGCCGGAAGTCGCGCTGCGGAATATCCGTGAGGCCCTGCGCCGTTTCCTATCCTGACGGACCGGCGCACCCGGCATTCGCCCTGGCGATGGAAGCGGATTGTAAATGACTGATTGATACGTACTTGATATGGATATGAAAACATGGAAAGGCCGGGTGGCTGCCATCGGGCGCGGCCTCGTGGAAAGCGTGCGCCAGTTCCCGCTGGAGGCGCTGCTCGGCGTGGTGTATTTCGCCGTGTTCGTCTTTGACCGGACGATTGTGGATAAACTGCCGGGGACGGATCCGGCGAACCTGATGTTCTGGTTCTTCCCGCAGTATGTCCTGCTGTTCACGCTGCACCGGTTCAGCAAGGGACGCCCTGTCGTCAGGGTCCTTTTTGTCCTTTCCTGGTTCCTGTGGATCCCGCTGCTGGTGTGGTGCACGGGCCGGTTGGGATGGTCCGTGGGGATATCCTACCTGCTGGCCGGGATCCTGCTGGTCGCAGGGGGACGGTGGATGGACGATGCGCCTTATGGCCGGCACATCCTGTGGACGCTGGGGAAGGTCGCGGCCGGATTCCTGGTCGGCGGCCTGCTGATGCTCATCGTGACGGCGCTCACCGCCTCCGTCAGTTTCTTATTTGCCCTTCACCTGTCCGACAACTGGTTCTCCTGGCCGAACGCGTTCATCGCGCTGGTCATCCTCCCGCTGCTCTGCTGCCGTTTCGTGACGGAAGAGCCGGAGGATACCGGGACCGCGGTCGGGGCGGCGGCTGGAGCGGAACCGGCTGCAACAGCCTCGGGCCGGAGCGCCTCCCGCCTCCTGTCCATCGCGGTCGATGCCATCCTCTCGCCGGCGCTGGTGATCTATGCCTTGATCCTGTATGTCTATGCCGCCATCATCCTGATCCATTGGCAGTTACCGGAAGGTGGCGTGGCGTATCTGGTGCTGGGCTTCCTTCTGGTCGGCCTGCTCTGCCATCTGCTCCGCCTGCAGGTGGAAAAACGCCATTTCGAGTGGTTCTACCGGGCTTTTCCGGCCATTTCCATCGTCCCGCTGGTCCTGCTGTGGGCGGGCATTGTCCGCCGTATCGGGGATTATGGCTTCACGGAGCCCCGCGTGTACCTGCTCGCGCTGGCAGCGCTGGTGACGGTCTTCGTCGCCATGCTCCTCAGGAAGCGCTCCCGGAACTTCCAGTTGATGACGCTCATGCTGGCCGGAGCCGCCGTGCTGCTGACCTTTATCCCGGGCATCCGTGCCCGTGACTTCGGCCTCCGCAGCCAGCAGGCGCGGCTGGAGCGGCTTCTCCCCGTCGTGCTGGAAGAGGGAAAGACGCTGGAAGCAATTGATTGCGAGGAGATCAAGGCCGATTCCGTCCGCCTGGCGGCCTTTCATGAAGCCTTCGGCGTCTGGGAACACCTCCGGAGGGAAATGGATGAGGAGGCGTTCCAGGCGCGGTATGGTGCTGTCGGCGATTTCGTGGCCATGAATTGTTCGCTCATCGGGCTGTCCGTAGAGCCAGAGGATCCGGAATGGATCGCTCTCCCCGGCCGGGTCGATCTGGGGCAGTACCGTCATTTCGTCCCGGCCACCTTCTACCATTACTACGAGGACGGGGAGGCCGCCATCTTCTTTGCGGACGAGTCGAAGCGGGATACCCTGCTGGTGTGCCCTGTCCGGGAGCGGCTCCCGCAATGGGCGGAGACCGCGGAACCGCAGGAGAGCGACGCCTGGAACGTCCTGGTTTACAGGAATGAACGCTATATGGCCGTTTTCGGGAAGGTCAGCCCCTCGGACGGGAAGGTGTACCATTTCCGCACCGGAGAGCACTACCTGTACGCGAAGGACGGAGTCCGCTGACAGGTGTTGCAGGATTTCCGCAGATTTTCGTATCTTTGCAAGTTTTTAAGAAGAACGATATGGAAATCAGGAACATTGCGATCATCGCCCACGTCGACCACGGCAAGACGACCCTTGTCGACCGGATGATTTACCAGGCCAACCTGGTGCGCCGGCCGGAAGACCTCGGCAACCTTATCCTCGACAACAACGACCTGGAGCGGGAGCGCGGCATCACCATCCTGGCGAAGAATGTGTCCGTGACCTATAAGGGCGTGAAAATCAATATCATCGACACGCCCGGCCACAGCGATTTCGGCGGCGAGGTCGAACGGGTGCTGAACATGGCGGACGGCGTGCTGCTGCTGGTTGACGCCTTCGAGGGCTGCATGCCCCAGACCCGGTTCGTGCTGAACAAGGCCATCGAGATGGGCAAGAAGCCGATCGTGGTGATCAACAAGGTGGACAAGCCGAACTGCCGGCCGGACGAGGTCCAGGAAGAGGTGTTCGAGCTGATGTTCAACCTCGGTGCGACGGAGGAACAGCTTGATTTCAAGACGGTTTACGGCAGCGCGAAGCAGGGCTGGATGGCTGCCGACTGGAAGCAGCCCGCCGGGGACATCACCTATCTGCTCGACACGATCCTCGAGGAGATCCCGGCCCCGCCGGTGGTCGAAGGGACGCCGCAGATGCTGGTTTCCTCGCTGGAATATTCCCCCTATGTGGGCCGGATCGCCGTCGGCCGCATCACCCGCGGCACGCTCCGCGCCGGCATGCCGGTGAGCCTGTGCAAGCGGATGGACGTGGTCGAGAAGTCGAAGATCAAGCAGCTGATGGTCTTCGAGGGCCTCGGCAAGGCCAATGTGGACGAGGTCCGCTGCGGCGACATCTGCGCCGTGGTGGGCATCGAGGGCTTCGAGATCGGCGACACGATTGCCGACATCGAGAACCCGGAGGCGCTGCCGCCGATCGCGGTGGACGAGCCGACGATGTCCATGCTCTTCATGATCAACAACTCGCCCTTCTTCGGAAAGGACGGTAAATATGTGACTTCCAGGCACATCAAGGACCGCCTCGACCGTGAACTGGAGAAGAACCTCGCCCTGCGGGTGAAGCCCGGCGTCAACGCCGACTCCTTCATCGTGTACGGGCGCGGCGTCCTCCACCTGTCCGTCCTGATCGAGACGATGCGCCGGGAAGGCTTCGAGCTCCAGGTCGGCCAGCCCAAGGTTCTCGACAAGACCATAGGCGGCCAGCGCTGCGAGCCGATTGAGGACCTCTCCATCGAGGTCCCCGAGCAGTTCGTCGGCGCCGCCATCGAGCTCTCGACCCGCCGCAAGGGCGCCCTGGTGCGCATGGAACCGCGCGGCGACCGGACCCTCCTCGAGTTCGAGATTCCGACCCGCGGCCTGATGGGCCTCCGCTCGAACCTGCTCACCGCGACGCAGGGCGAGGCGGTCGTCGCCCACCGCTACAAGGAGTACCAGCCCTACAAGGGCGAGATCGAAATGCGGACCAACGGCTCCCTCGTCTCCCTGGAGACCGGCGAGGCCGTGGCCTATTCGATGAACAAGCTGCTGGACCGCGGCCGTTTCTTCGTGGAACCGGGCGAGGAGATCTACGGTGGCCAGGTGGTCGGCGAGCACACCCGCGAGCGCGACCTGAACATCAACATCTGCAAGACCAAGAAACTCACGAACGTGCGTGCTTCCGGCTCCGACGAGAAGGTGATCCTGCCGCCGGCGGTCAAGTTCTCCCTCGAGGAGGCGCTGGAATACATCCAGGAGGATGAGCTCGTGGAAATCACCCCGAACCACATGCGGATGCGGAAAATCCTGCTCGATCCGCTCGCGCGGAAGAGAAATTCCCCTGGGGAGGATTGATTTTCCAAAAATAATTACTACCTTTGCATCCCTTAATCTGTTTCGAGGCAATGGACTATACGCTACCTTTGAATGGATTGGCCCAGGGTCGGACCGTGTTCGACTGGAAGGCCGGGAAAGAGTTCTTTGAAGCTTTCGACAACGCCGACATCCTCTCCTCTGCGCTTGACGTTCACGTAACCGTAGAGAAATCAGGTCGTTACATCGGTATCGACCTGGACATAGAGGGCTATGTGACTGTCCCGTGCGACAGGTGTCTGGAGGATCTCGATCTGCCGGTTTCGGCCGCCCCGCGCTTCAGTGTGAAGTTCGGCGAGGCGCCGCAGGAGCAGGCGGAGGATTCCAAGGAGGGCGAACGCGAGATCCTGTATCTCCCGTCCTCCGACGCAGACCTTGACCTCAGTCAGCTCATCTACGACTTCGTCAACCTCTCCCTTCCGCTGCAGCGCGTGCATCCGGAGGGCGGGTGCAACCCGGAGATGGTGAAGTACCTCGGCCATGAAGAAAGCTCCCCGCAGGTTCCGGAAGGCGGTGACAACCCCTTCGCGGCCCTGAAAGGACTTTTTGACGGGAAATGATAAATTTTAAAACATATTAACAATGGCACATCCGAAACACAAGCTCTCCAAGCAGAGAAGAGACAAGAGAAGGACGCACGATTTCGCCCCTGTCCCGACCCTGAGCGTTTGCCCCAACTGCGGTGCGACCGTCATCTACCACAGGGTTTGCCCTGAGTGCGGTTACTACCGGGGTCGTCAGATCATCGTCAAGAGCGCGGAATAATTCCGTTCTCCCATCGAACCCCTGCCGGAAACTTCCGGCCGAACGGCCCGATAGTTCAACGGATAGAACGGAAGTTTCCTAAACTTTAAATAGAGGTTCGATTCCTCTTCGGGCTACGAAAAATGCCAGGCAATTCGCCTGGCTTATTCGTTTGACGCCCTCCGGGGAAGCAGGGCGGGGTCGCGCCTACTCTTCCTCGACGTAGACGGGACGGACAAGCGCGCCGTAGTAGCGGCCGATGCTCCAGCGGCCGGCGGGCTCGTCTATTTCAAGGCCGAGGCAATAGGCGCCGTCGGGGCCGCCATCCTCCCCTGTGGACAGGCTGGACGTCCAGTAATAACCCAGTTCATTGACTTCTTCCGGGGACTTGTCGATGATTCTGCCGCCCAGGGGCAGGAAGATGCTGGCGCCCGTGTCCTTGTAGGTTATGCGAACGCCGTAGATGGTGTTGCCATAGACGTTCTTCACTTCATTATAATCCTCGTCGATGGCCTCCTCATACTCCCACTTGTAGTTGCTGAGCTTCTGTGTATAGAGCAGGGCAAGGACTTCATCCAGGGTGGGCATGCGCCATTTCCCCTTGAGGTTCTTCTTGGCGGCGTCATCCGATGACTTCAGGACGGCGGCATTGTCCGCATTGCGGGTCCCCGCCCACCATTCGTCCTGTGACTCCAGGCAGTACTTGGTGAATTCCGTGCCGACTGCGTTGGCATATGAATAGGTATTCCAGTTGTAACCGTCCTTCTTGGTGACGGTTTCGCCCCAGGCGTAGTAGTTTCCGTATTCACACTCATTCGTAGCACCCAGATTGAAAGAAGCCCATTTGATGGGTTTCCCGCCTACCTGGATGCCCAGGTCCACCGCCTCCGGTTTGACGACAGGATGGTTGTTGTCTTTTACCAGGGGGTCTGTTTTCGTGCAAGACGCCGTCATCGCCAGCATCACGGCCAACGTCAGGTACAGGGACTGTTTCATATAATAACTTGATTTATAATGAATACTTGGATGTAACCAATCGCAAATATAAGAAAAAAAAACCGTTGATTGTCAGCCCCCGGGAGAGTTTCACTCCCGCATGTTCCCTTCGGTGTCGTAGTAGTAGAAGCGGTCGTTGCGGGTGCAGCGGAAGAGGCCGTTGCCCATCAGTACGATTTCATCTCCCCAGACGCCCGTCAGGCGGTCTCCTTCCGGGTCGGAAACATAACTGCGGTCTTCGATGCGGGTGATGTAATAGCCGTTGGGGAGCAGCTCGATATAGTCCCGGGACCAGATGTTGAGGTAACTTCCCTCCGGGTCATATACCTTCCATAAGTCGCTGATATGCACGCAGTAACAGCCGTTCCACCAGAACAGGACCTCATCCCCGTGCACGAAAGTGGCCGAGCCCTCGCGGTCATGGATCCGCCACTGGTCGCCGCGGCGGACCTTGTAGCAGCCGTTGGACAGGAGGCGGATTTCATCACCCCGTACAAGGCAGTCGTTGCCGTTGTCGTAGATCCGGACCTGCCCTCCGATGATGCGGACGTGACAGCCGTTCCAGAGCAGCTGCCATTCGTATTCGCACGGAGTCTCCATGCGCGGACGGCCCCCCTGCCAATGGAAGGGACCGCCGGGATGCCCGCCCCGGGGACCCGGCTGTGGCTGCGCGGAAGCGGAGAGGAGGGCCAGGGCGAGGCAGAGGGCCGTGAGCGTCTTTTTCATCGCGGGCTCGTTTTCGCTATTTCCGGTAGTCCAGCGGAGGCTTGCGGTTCCCCATCAGCGGAACGAATTCAGGATGAGGGCCTTGGACGGATTCGAATTCATCCCGGACGGCCTTAACTTTCGCGGGGTCCGTGTACAGGTCGACGGCGGTCAGGTAGAAAACCTTCGCGACGTTCAGCACCGATTTCGTGCCGATCGTGGTTCCGCCGATCGCGGTCTGCTGCCAGGTATGGATGCCGGTCGTGGTGGTGGCCAGGCGCAGGTTGGCGAGCGGGACCACCTGCGAGACGTTGCCCACGTCGCTGGAGCCTCCGCCCGTTCCGGGAGGGCCGAGTTCGGGCTTGACGGTCAGCAGGCCGGCCAGTTCCTTCTCCGGGTTCCGGGCGTCGGAATTCGCCAGGACTTCCCGTACGAAGGCCTTCTCCCGGTCGTCGAGGTCCAGCCCGCCGACCGTCCTGAGATTGTCCAGCATCATCCCGGCCAGGGTCTTGTTGATGAGGCGTTCGTAGTTGCCGTGGACGATCTCGTATTCCATCGTGGTCCCGGTACCGAGCGCGGCGCCTTCCGCGGCCTTGACGGCCCGGGGGATGATTTCAAGCAGCTCGGTGCCTTTGGGATGGCGGAAATAATAGTACACCTGGGCGAACTCCGGGACGATGTTGGGCGCATCGCCGCCGCGGGTGATCACGTACTGGACCATCGTGCCGGCGGGCAGGTGTTCGCGCATCAGATTCATCATCATATCGAAAGCCTCCACGGCGTCCAGGGCGGAACGGCCGTCCCACGGCGCGGCGGCCGCGTGGGCTGGGGTCCCGTGGAACGAGAACTTGACGCCGATATTGGCCACGCCCGAGGAAAGGGACACCTCGTTCACCGTGGCGGGGTGCCAGTCGAGGACGGCATCGCAGCCGTCGAAACAGCCTGCCATCGTCATGTAGGCCTTGCCGCCACCGCCTTCCTCGGCAGGGCATCCGAACACCTTGACGGTGCCCGCGGCACCGCTTTCGGCGAGGAAACGCGAGATGGAGACGCCGGACGCCACGGCGGCCGTGCCGATGATGTTGTGACCGCAGCCGTGGCCGTACGGCCGCCCTTCCAGGGGTTTCCGGAACGTCACCGTATCCTGGGAAAGGCCGGGCAGGGCATCGTATTCGGCCATCACCCCGATGACCGGGCTGCCGCTTCCGTACGTGGCGACGAACGCCGTCGGGATGCCGGCGACGCCCCTTTCCACCGAGAAGCCGTTCTCCTCGAGGAACGCGGCGAGCAGCGCCGAACTCCGGTATTCCTGGTAACCGGGCTCCGCGAAACCGTGAAGTTGTTTCTGGATCCTGTCATAAACGGAAAAACTCTCGTTGAGGTAATCGATGCCGCAGCGCTGTACGGTCTTCTTGACGCCTTTCCCCGGCAGTGCCATGCAGAGGAGCAGCAGTCCGGCCGCCAGGGCGGTCCTTTTGAGTGAACGGTGCATTTTCATAGGAGACAAAGATAAAAAAATATGCGGCTATTTCGCGCGCGTACGTATTTTTTTTGTATCTTGCCCCATTGAAACCAGAAAGGCTTTAAGAGTATGTTACGGATGTCATACAATTGCCCTGGAATTGGATTCGTTAAAATGATGGTCGGGGTCAAACAAAGTGATAAGACGAAAGTCCAGTATTGTATTACTGCTATTGATGCTGTCAGGACACAAAAACAGGAGGCCCAATGACCTCCTGCTATCTTTGCCCCAAGACTACGCGGCGGAATTACTTCGAAAGCGAGGATTAAGCTGGCGGGGACTTTGCGCTACCCTTTGTCCATCCGTATCACGATTTATTATCTTGCTGCAAAGGTAGCACTTTTTCCTTCATCTGCAAAACACAGTTGTACCCCAAGTGGAAAACACCTCCTGCTTCATGGTGTCATTCTTCATCATCATCCTGTTGCTTCAGGTAATGTAAATGTGGATTGCAGGGGTCTGGAATCCACTTTCGGAGTTCCCGGATCTTCTCCAGGTCCTCCAGGAAAAGGTTCGACAAAATGTCATTTGGGGCTACGAAAGCACCGGCGAAATGCCAGTGCTCGTCCACGATTTTGGCCGTTTTCTTGGATGAGATTGGATTCTATGTGCTCAGTCCTGGCGACGCAGCAAGTCAAATGCAACCATTCATTTCCACAGAGCAGGGAAGTCCAAAATGCGGGAGGAGTTTTCCGGGTGAAACAGCAAGTACTTGAAATCCTGAGCTTTGAGACGAAAATCCGTCCTGTCGCACACCTGCTTCATCCGGCATCTCAGCTGCTCGCCGGTTGCAATGCCCTCCCGTTGCGAAAGATAGTTCATATCCGGTTCGCTTCTGGAGCGCAGAAACATGGCATCATAGAAATCCCGGCCTTTTCCGCGGTGGAGAATGGTGGATAGTTTCATTGCATACAGCGTAGCGTCTGAAGGTGAGGGTATCCTGAAATAGAATCCGTCTCTGTTCACAGTGAACATATCTCGCTGATAATCCACTCCCTGGTCCTGTGCCTCAATCTTCAACACAAACTTCTTTTCCCGGTAAGGGGATAATCCCAGGTCGTAAAGCAGCTGCGGGAACTGAATGGTCCTGCGGAAAGCCGTCAGGGCATCACTCTCCTTTTCCTTGGCGACAGCAGGAAGACCGTTCCGCCTTAGAAAGCGGACGACATCATCGGTCAGGCTTGCGAACTCCTCCTGCGAGAGATTCTTGCAATCAAAGTCCAAATCCTCGGAAAACCGGTCTATCTGCCTGAGGAGTCGTAGGGCGGTGCCGCCGATAAATGTCAGTTTCCCAATCAGAGAGTGGGAGGATAAAAAGTCCAGGACCATCAGCTCCAGGTATTCCTTATAGAGTTGGATGTCCGTGTCCGGACTTTCCGGAAAACCGGGATAAAATGCTCTGATGTTTTGCAGGTCAAGCATAGGTATTCTCCATTACTGCGGCTCTTTGTGAGAGAGCCTTATTGTCAAATCGCACTAAAAAGGCACGGAAACGCTTCCAGTCAAACTCTTCGCGCATGGCATCCCTGTCAAGGCGAAGATTCTCCATATCGCGGTCCGATTTGTATTCAGGGTGGAAGTAAAGCAGGTCCAGCAGGGCTTTCTCCGGGGTTGCCATAAGAGAGGGCAAACCGTCCCTCGGCTGGAGGGGCTTATACCCGAAAAACAGGTTCGGGGAAACGTGACGATAGGAATAATAACCGATCGGGGTGTCAAATACGGCGGTCTTCAGCGTACTCACGGATGTAAGCGCAAGGACAGTTTCAGGGATTATTTCGTGCCACGAGAGGACATACTCCAGGCTGAGGTAGGACGGGCAATAGATTTTACCGGCCGCTGCCATACGCACGTCCGCCATTCCTGCCTCATCGGGGAAAAGGTACCAGCCCTGGCGGATGCGCAGGATTTTTCCCTCACCCTTCCAGCGCCTGAGATTGGAGGAAAGGCTGTTGTCGCTGCTTCTCTCTATACTGTTCAAGGAAAAGACACCTTGCCCCGAGTATTGCTTTTTGAATTCGTAATAGTTCATTATATTTCCGAAACTGTGCAAATATACACAATTTCGGAAATAAAACAAAGGGTTAGACAAAGACCATCACTGATCATGTTGTCCCATAGTTGTACCCAAATTTACAAAGGAGTCGTAAAGTGTTGAGACACGGATACTTCTGAATATGGAAGTTTCCTAAACTTTAAACAGAGGTTCGATTCCTCAGGTTTCAGGGTCCTGCGTTTGATGCTTCAACCACTCCGACGGGGTAAGGTCCGTTGCAGATTTGAAGTTGCGGTAGAAAGATGCCTCGCCCGAGAAACCGGACTCGTCGGCAACCCTGTGCAGGGGCCAGTCCGGGTGAGAGCGCATCTGCTCCTGGGCATGGCGGACGCGAAGCCTGCCCAGATATTCCGGGAAGGACATCCCCCATTGACCGTTGATACATGCCGAAATGTACGTGGAGTTGGTGCCCAGTTCCGTGGCGATATCCTGCACCTTGAGACCTTTGCGGAGATACAGCTGCCTGCCCTCTACCAGGGCGGCGATGCGAGAGGCCATATCCAGTCCTTGGGAAGAAGGTTCACGTTCCGGGAAATCGTCTCTCCCCGGCCTTTTTCTTCGGAAGATGAGCCATCCTACAAGCAGGACAAGCGCACCCAGCAGCAGGAAGGGGAACAATGGGAGCATCCGCTTCCCCTGAAAGGGCTCCGTATGGAAAATGAAGGCATCCGCAAGCGGATTGTAATTGTCGCCTGCATTCCCGCCCACAACGGCGATGCGTCCGCCAGGCAGCAGGATACTTTGCAAATCCCATCCGCTGACAGGATGGTTTGCAGATAACAGTCTTACCTGGGCCTTGCTGCCCTGCAGCGCCTTCCCATAGTCGATTATGCAGACGAAGATATGCTCTTTCGCGGTACCGACACCCACAAGATAAACCTTCGAGGCAGCGACATCTGCGAATGATTGCCCCCAAACGATGGAATCGCGGGACGCCCCCGTCATCGGAACAGGGACATCCGTTTCCAGCAGCGAAAACTGTTCGCCCGCTTGCTTTGCGAAGGCGACCTGCCCGTCCTCATTCCTTCTGATTGGAATCAGCGAGGCATAAGCTCCCAGGGCGGGATTGCCGATGAAGGTCCGTTCCGGGAGGATATTGGATTCCAGGCGGATCGGTCGCCAGGCCGCGAACAGGGTATCGGTAAAAGGCGCTCCCCGGAACCGGTCTATGACAAGGGTGTCGAGTGTCCGGCCGTGCGTATCGTAACCGCTGAGGATCAAGGCGTTGTCCGGCGCACTCGGGAGGATGTACGGTGACGAGCGTGGCTGCGAAGCCGCCTTGAGGGGTGCGCCTCCATTTTCAGCGGAATATGCTGCGATACAGTCACTTCCATACCAGTTGCCGCTGACAATGATCGTTCCGTCGGATAAAACGGCTCCGGAACAGACCGCCCTTGCCGTATCCAGGATGGGCAGCGGGGAAAAACTGTGGGTGTCGTGATGGTACGACTCCGCCCCCAGGCTCAGGCCCTTGCCGAAGGGCTCGTTCATGCCCCCCGCAACCAACACGTCGCCGGAGGGAAGCCGTACGGCAAGCGAGTAGTCGTGGGGATAAAGGCTTTCCACGGTGTGCCATTTCCCGTTGCTCAGGTACTCCGCCGTCTTGGTGGGGACGAATCCCGTCGTGTGCCCGCCGATGACCGTCAGTTCCCCGTCCAGGTCCATCAGCACATGGCAGGTGCGTGGGATGCCCAGCGGAGGCAGCGGCTCTATGTATCCGGCTTCATAACCGCCCCGCCCCGGCGTTTGGCGGCAAGCGCAAATTACCAGCGGCAACAGAACCGAAAGGATGGTGCCCAAGCGTTTCATCCCCGCAAATATAGAAAACAAAAACTACAATTTAGGCGGATTCGAATAACCGTCGGGTTCGTACATGCTGTCACGGGCTTTCAGGGGGACGCTGCCGTCGAAATCGCTCGCGCGGACAATTTTTGTCTTAATGAAATAATCAGATCCGTCGGGCGCGTGGGGCCAGGAGACCATGTAGGCGCTTTGTACATCGACGAGGCCGTTCCTGAGTGGCTCCCGGTCCATCGTGTACTCTTTTCCGCTGAGGTTGTCGACCATGACAAATCTGTACGAGAAGACCTTGCCGTCAGGGATTTGCGGCGTAATATCCAATGTGACGTCGCTTTCTTTCTCTCCCGATGGAATGCTGGCCAGCAGGAACCTTCTTGCAGCGGACATTCCGCTTGCCGGGACCGTCACTCTGCTCGCCTGGCCGATGGTCGTGAATACAGGGGCCAGGTAGGCGTACTGATGGTCCGTGATGCCAAGGGTTCCGCCTTCAAGAAACTCCACATACACGTTCCATCCGGAGAGGGTCGGCAGGCTTGAACGGACTCTGGCCCTGAGTCCGTCCACGTGCGTATAAATGTCGTCAATCGCGCCAAACCACCAGCCTCCATATTCTTTGAATACAGGTGTCATGATTTCGACAATTTCTACGTTGTGCTCGTCGTAATAGTCGCCCCTGCTCCTGTATCCGAATTCTTTCATGGCTTTTGTCGGGCCGTAAAACCCATACCACAGATCGATTTTGGGCCATAGATACCTTTCCCAGATCGGCGCTATATCGATGGTGACCGTAAGATTCTTGAAACTTTTGGTAAAATAGCCGCCCAAGGTGGCAATGACCGGGAATAGCTCGATCATCGGCTGCAAAAACAGCTTTGGCGAGCTCCAACCGCTCAGGCTGCTGTCGGTTATCCCGAACTTGAGGCCGCAATTGGCCTGGACGCCGGCTTCCATCATGCCATAGATGGAGAATTTGGGGGACAGCTCAAACCCGCCATGGGCATACAGGCTGCCGGAAAGGCCGCCGGTCTCCAGCTTGATTGCATCGGTCTCCGACGGCTTGGGAGGGATATGCCTGGATGTGAAGCCGTCCCCTTTGTTGTAGGCGATGCCGAAGGTCCCCATGTCATAGTCATATTTCATCGACGCTGAAAACACCAGGTCTCCACCGATGCCGACATAGGCCGATATGTCCATCTCCGGTGTCACCATAACACCCGGCGCAAGGGGAATCGGGGCGCAGTACAGCGTGACCAGATGCTTCCGGGATGTTTCCGAGAAAGAGGCCGTGAGTTTGAAGTCTGCACTGAAACTGAAAACCGGATTGACCGTGATATACAGATACTGGAACTCGCCCTGAACGGCGCCGGCGGCAATCCGGGTATTCAATTTCACGGATGCCCCGAACACCGCTTCCGCGTGGGGCTTCTTGATGTTGAGGCTCAGACCCGGGAAAGAGAAGGAAGGGCTGGCGCTTCCTTTGGTCTGGACTCCGGTCAGACGTGAGGCCGCTTCAGGGCCGAAAAACAGTTCCCCGTCGGGGCTTATGCCAAACGGCACGGGGTTTCCCCCGTCATCGCGGATTTCCGTGATGTAGGCCGACAGGTCCAGCTGCGTGCCTTCTTCCTCGTTCAGATTGCCCGCGTCGTCATACATCTTGCCGCCCACCTGCAGCTGGGCATAAGGCGCTGCCACATTGGCTTCGCTGGCGGCATAAACCCGGTGATAGCCGCCGCCCAGGTCCTGGGAACTCATAACTTTGAGAACGCCGCCCTCCGGCACCAGCTCGCTGCCATATTCAAACACCAGGAAATTGCCCTCCTGCAGCGCGAATTCATCGCGCACCAGCAGTTCCAGCGCGGGCCCGTGATAATAGCCCATCCCGTCCGGGTAGCGTATGGCATTGCCGTCCGCGCCGCGCAGTTCGGTGGTCGTCTTCCGGATGACCGTCATCAGTTCCGCTTTCTCTGCGGTAACCAGGAACGCCCCGTCCATCATCCTGGCGGTATTGTCGAGATAGTCATAGCGGGTCATGTCGCCGATGGGATAAACCTTCCCGCTCCCGAGCGTCCTGCCCGATGTGCTGCCTATGGTTTTGACCGTCCGTTTTCCGCCATCCGTGACAAATGTAAGGGAAAAGCCTTTGCTGTAAGCCCTGGCCGGCACGATCAGATAAAACGGGCGTTTCTCGCCTGGGCCCATCTGAAGTCCTCCGCCAAAATCCAGGGTCAGCACCGCCCCGTTGCCGGTGATTTCAGCGCCGGCAGGGTTTCCTGCCGTGATCTTCATGCTGCCGCAGACCGCCTTCCCGCTCAAATCACGGAATTCGATGGAGGTAAGGACGGTCTCTTCGTCAAAGACCTGCCCGATTTTCAGGATGGACCCAACGGGGCGGAACGTCAGTCCCTGCTTACTGTCCCCGCTTCCGGCCATGATGTTCGCGGCCGGATCCGGTCCGAAAGCGGCATACTGCTGCGTGGCCGGGAAACTGACAACCAGCCCGTCTCCACTGCGCTGCGCCCCCTCCTGGTAAGGACTGTAGGCCATCAGGTCACCCTTGACAGAAGCGTCCGCACCCTGGAACCCGGCTTCCTTTCCGTCGGAGGAAATGGTCGATGGCAGGACCTCATATCGCTGGTTGGAAGCGTTGGCGGAAAAGATGCCGATGGCATCGCCGCCCTGCCACCTGGACATCATCCTGACACCGGGGTCATCCTTGAGGGCGGTTTTCGTGGCAGGGGATGAATCTTCTATTCTGCATACGATGCGCTGCCCGCCGTCTTCGACGGCCGGCAGGGTGTCCCTCGTGCAGCCGGCGACAACCGACAAGGTTGTCAAGGCTAAAACGAAACAATGCTTGTTCATAATGGCAGGTTGTCTATTCGTCCCACGGATACGTATCGTCATAATCGTAGTCATGCCCCGACAGGCCCCCTGTCCTTTCAATGACCACGAAGCTGGTATGCTGGAAGTCGTCGTTGCTGTCTGATATGGTGATCGTCGCCTTGCGGAGGCCATCCCCGTCCGCAAGAGGCTGGGAGCTGAGGCGCAGCGTCACCTGGTCGATGCGCTCCACCGTCAGCCAGGAAGCATCGGTGGAAGGCGTCCACTTGTAGCAGTTGGTGACAATATGGGCATCCCTCTGACCGCCGGCGCTTATCTCAAGCACGTAAGAGAAAAGCGACAGATCCCATTGATACTCATCCGTATAATTGAAATAGACCCGCCCCTGCTGGACCACACGGATGGACTTGCTCTTCTGGCCGGGGGCGGACACGGTTACCTGGGCTTTGCGGGCTGCGAGGTTCCGGAAGAGCCCGTTTTCATCCCGGGTATCATAGTCTCCTACGGTAATGACGACCGTCGCTTTCGCCGACATGGTCTCTTCGGTTTTATCGACTTTACACCAGGCCGCATCGGACGAAACAGCCCATCCGGCAAGGTTCGTCTCAACGATCAGGGTGGTTCCGTCGGCGTCGGCATTGAAGATGACCTCGTAATCGTCGGGCACTTCCCGGCTGAGGTTGATCATCAGTTTGAAATAGTCTCCCGCAGGGGTAGGCGGCGTAACATCGGGCCCCTCCGGCCCGGGCTTGTCCGGCTCTTCGCAGCCGAAGGGAATCAACGCTCCGAGCGCCAGGGCTGCGACCCTTGAAAGCATTCTTTTGTGCATGGTGCGATATTTTGTCAAATATCGCTACACGACCCGCATCCCGCTCTCTCAATTCAAAGAAACAATACTATCAAATCCTTTAATCTTGACAATCTGCGCGTTCCGGCCCGGCCGCGCCGGTCCCTCTTTTCCCGTCAAGCAACGTCAAATCAAAAAAAATTCGTATCTTGCCACGAATAAAGCAGATAATGAAAATGGACGTTTTGATCGGTGAAGAGGGCGGCGCCCTCGTTTGTACCCTGCGGGGACGGCTGGACACGCCGGCATCCCAGGAAGTGATGAAGGCGGTGCAGCCGCTGCTGGAACAGGCGGACCGGGAAATCATCCTCGACTGCCGGGACCTGGAGTACATCAGCAGTTCCGGGCTGCGCATCCTCCTGATGCTCAGGAAGGAAACGGGCCGGAAGGGCGGCCGGCTGGTCATCCGCGGCATCCGCGAAGCCATCCGCCAGGTTTTCCTGATGACCGGTTTCTACAACCTGTTCGAAATCCGGGAGGCATGATGGAAGATTATGGTCTGGACCTGCACGGCCGGATGATCCTGGAAGAGTTCCGGGAGCTGGAGCCCGTCCTCTTCAAGATGAAGGACACGGTCCTCTCGCTGATCCGGAAGGACATCGCCGACAAGGGACTGATGGTCACGGCGACGGAGGCCCGGGTCAAGCAGGAGCAGAGCCTGGCCGGGAAACTGGAGCGGAAAGGGTCCAAATACGCGACGGCGGAGGACATCACCGACCTTCTCGGCGTCCGGGTCATCACCTTCTACAGCGATGACGTGGACAAGATCGCCGCGATGGTCGAGAACCTGTTCGACATCGACCGGGAGAACTCGGTGGACAAGCGGAAGATGCACCATCTGGACAGCTTCGGCTACAATTCCCTCCACTATATCTGCCGGATTCCGGCGGCGGTCTGCAGCGATCCGGACTGCCCGCGGATGAACGAGATTCCCTTCGAAATCCAGATCCGGACGGCCCTGCAGCACGTCTGGGCGACCCTTTACCATGATTCCGGCTACAAGTCCGGCGTAGAGATCCCGGTCGGTTACCTGCGGGACATGAACCGCCTTGCGGGGATGCTGGAGCTGGTCGACGAGCAGTTCTGCCGGATCCGTACGGGCATCAACGACTACCGCCGGCGCGTCCAGGCACTCGTCGCCGACGGCTGCCTCGAAGAGGTGGAACTGGACGGCGACACCTTCAAGAGTTACCTGGCGATGCAGCCCTTCGACCACCTGAACCGGCGGATCGCGGCGCTCAACCAGGCGGAGATTCAGGATGTCTCCCTCCAGAAGTTCCTGCCGGTGCTGCGCGGGCTCGGGATGAAGACGCTCGGGGATGTGGACCGGATGGTCAAGGAATGCTCGGAGGATGCCTACCGGCTCGCCGCCTACCAGCTCGGGGTCACCGACATCGACATCATCACCTCGACGGTCGCCCCCCAGAACCTGTGCCTGGTCTATGTCCTGCGGAAGGGCGTCGGCCGCGCCGGCCTGAAATATGTCTTTGACACCCTGAACGGGGAATCGGCCGGGAACGAAGCCCTTTCCGAGATGGTCTATGCCCAGGCGGAAGAAATGAAAATGATTGAGTAACACTTGCTTCCATGGGATATAACGCTTCATTGGATACCTCCCTGCTGGACAGGGCCATCGAATTCGCCGTGCGCGCCCATGCGGGAACCGAGCGGCGCGGCAAGGGCTTCCCGTACATCGTCCATCCGATGGAGGCGATGGCCATTGTCGCAACGATGACCCCCGACCAGGAGGTCCTCGCCGCCGCCGCGCTCCACGATGTCGTCGAGGATACGGATGTGACGGTGGAGGAGATCCGTGCGGCGTTCGGCGACAGGGTCGCATCCCTGGTGGCCTGCGAGAGCGATATCGTACTGGCGGAACTGTCGGAGGAGGCCAGCTGGCCGGTCCGGAAGCAGGCGGCGATCGACCGCCTCGCCGCCGCATCGCACGATGCGAAGGTCGTCGCCCTCGGCGACAAGCTGTCGAACATGCGGGCGATCGCCCGGGATTACGCCGTCCAGGGCGATGCGCTCTGGAACCTCTTCCATGTCAAGGACCGGGCGTCCCATGCCTGGCATTACCGGGGCCTTGCCTCTTCCCTGTCCGAACTGTCGGAAACATTTGCCTACCAGGAGTTTGTTGAACTGATTGCGCGCGTTTTCCATGATTGATGACATCCGTCCCGTCCCGATTGACCTGTCGGATTATGAATTTGCCGGCGAAGGGGCCAACGGGGCCAGCTACAACCACCGCACCGACCCGGATATCCTGCTGAAGCTCTATACCCGGGGCGACATGACCCAGCCGCTCGATGAGCTGCTGACCGCCCGGAAGGTGTTCGCGGCGGGCATTCCGACGCCCGAGCCCGGCGACCTGGTGACGGACGGGCAACGGGTCGGCCTGCGCTTCCGCCGCATCCGCGGGAAGCGCTCCTATGCCCGCGCCATCGGCGACGATCCCTCGACGGTCGGCCACTATGCCGTCCTTTTCGCCCGGATGAGCCGGCAACTGCATGCTACGCATGTGGATACGTCCCTGTTCGAGAATGTCAAGGACCGCTACCTGCGCCTGCTCGCCGCCAATCCGTTCTTCACGGATGACCAGAAGGACAAGATCGCCGCGTACATCCGCCGGGTGCCCGATACGGACACGGCCCTCCACGGCGACCTCCAGTTCGGCAATGTCATCTTTGCCGGCGACCGCCACTATTTCATCGACCTCGGCGATTTCTGTTACGGCCATCCCATGTTCGACCTCGGCATGGTCTATATCACCGGGAAACTGAACGATCCCGGTTTTACGCGGGAGGCCTTCCACATGGAACCGGAGACGGCTTCGGCTTTCTGGGATGCCTTTGCGCCCGCCTATTTCGGCCCCGATGCCGACCTCGCCGCCCTCGAGCGCGAGGTGCGGATTTTCGCCGGCCTCAAGACCCTGATTATCGAACGGGATACCGGCCGGCCGATGCCCGAGTTCCGTGCGATGCTGGAAGGAACTATATATTAGAAGATTATGAGCATCCTGAACCCGGTCCGCTGGTTTGCCCGGCAAGGCTTTCTGATTATCCTGACCGCCGCAATCATCCTCGAAGCGACGGCAGTGATCCAGTTTTATTATGCCCAGAAGGGCCTCCGGGAAGAGGCGACGCACCGGGCGGAGAGCGAACTGGAAGCGACCGGACTGGAAATCGACGACGTGATGGACCAGGTCGAATCCGCCGTCCGGAACAATATCTGGCTTGCGCAGACCCTCCTGACCTACCCGGACACGCTGCGCCATCTCCCCGAAATCCTGGTGGCGAACAATCCGGTCATCTACGGCAGTACCATCGCCCTGGAGCCGGATTACTATCCCGGCCGGGAGCGCCTGTTCTCTCCCTATGCCTACCGGGAAGGGGACGCCGTCCGGACGAAGCAGCTCGGCTCGGATGCGTATGATTACACCGCCATGGAGTGGTATGCCGATGCGAGCGAAACCGGCCATTGGAGCGAACCGTACTTCGATACGGGCGGGGGAGAGGAGATGATGACCACCTTCTCGATGCCGGTGACGGACCCTTCCGGCCGCCGCGTCGGCGTCATTACGGCGGACATGTCGCTCGAATGGCTGACGGACCTGGTGGGCGACCTGAAAGTCTATCCCGGCGCCATCAGCATGATGTTCAGCCGGACCGGCCAGGTCATGGTCTGCCCCGCCGAATCCCTCGTCATGCGCCGGAACATCGCAGAACTCACGGCTTCGATGGAGGATACCGCGGCCATCCGGCTCGGCAGGGAAATGCTCGCCGGGAAGAGCGGCAACATGCCGATCCGGGCCCAGGAAAAGGTCCGGGACGTGTTCTATGCCCCGGTCGAGCGGACAGGGTGGTCGATGGCCATCGTCATTCCGCGGGAGGAGATTTTCCGCGGGGTCAAGCGGATCGGCATGATCGTCGGATGCCTGCAGCTGCTGGGCCTGCTGATGCTGGCGCTGATCCTCTACCGGACGGCGGCCGGGCGGAAGAAACTGCAGGCTGCCGAAGAACGGAAAGAACGGATGGACAGGGAGTTGCAGATTGCCAGCGGTATCCAGATGGCGATGCTCCCGAAAGTCTATCCGCCCTTCCCGGAACGGAACGAACTGGACGTTTTCGGCTTGCTTGTCCCCGCCAAGGAGGTCGGTGGCGACCTGTTCGATTATTATCTCCGGGGCGACTCCCTGCTGTTCTGCATCGGGGACGTGTCCGGAAAGGGGATCCCCGCCTCCCTCGTAATGGCGGTGACCCGCAGCCTTTTCCGCTCCGTATCCGCCCACGACGACATTCCCGGCCGCATCGCCGGGTTCATGAACGAGTCGATGGCGGAGATGAACGACAGCAGTATGTTCGTGACCCTGTTCCTTGGCATCCTGGACCTGTCCACGGGACGGCTGCGCTATTGCAATGCCGGCCACAACGCGCCGCTGACCGTCACGGCGGACGGGCAGGCCCGCTTCCTGTCGGTCCTCCCGAACCTGCCGCTGGGCGTTGACGACCATTATTTCTTCGTGGACGAGGAATTCCAGCTCGCGCCCGGCGACACCCTTTTCCTCTATACCGACGGCCTGACCGAGGCGGAAAACGCCGGGAAGGAACTGTTCGGGGAAGAGCGTCTGCTCGGTTCGTTCGCATCCCTGGCGCCGCTGGGGGCGCACGCCCAGGTGACGCATATCGTCGATGCCGTTCATGGACACGTCGGTACGGCGCCCCAGAGCGACGACCTGACGATGCTTTCCATCAAGTATCAGGGCGTCGGCGAAGGCCCCGCGAGGGGGCGCTGGCTGCGCCTGCACAACGACATCCGCCAGCTTTCCCAACTGGCCGGATTCGTGGAATCCGTCGGGGAAGACGCTTCACTCGGGCAGACGGACGTGCTGCAGTTGAACCTGGCGGTCGAAGAGGCGGTGACGAATGTGATCATGTATGCCTATCCCGGCGGGACGGACGGACTCGTGGACATCGAGGCGGTCGTCCGGGACGGCTGGCTCGTCTTCACCATCAGCGACAGCGGCAAGCCCTTCGATCCCACGTCTGCCCGGCCGGTGGATACGTCGCTGTCCGCGGAACAGCGTCCCATCGGCGGCCTCGGCATCCACCTGGTCCGCCAGATCATGGACGAGGTGTCCTATGCCCGCGTCGAGGACCGGAACATCCTGACGCTCAAGAAGAAAGTCTAGACGAAAATCACCTCCCGACCGTGGAACAGGAACCCGCCTGCGACGACATACTGCCGGCAGGTGGGGGAGAACTGCTCCTCGGTGGAGAAGTGCAGGTGGCCGGATAGGATGCATTTGAGCAGCGGCTCCTGCCTGAGGTAGGCGATGAAATCGCGGGTGACGCCTTCAGCCTGCTGGAAGCCGTAGGTCTTGCCGCCGATTTCGGGCAGTTCCGTGTAATCGATGGGGCCCTTGTCCCGCCAGAAGCGGGTATTGGCGCGCCAGATGTCCTCGGTCATGAAGGGGACATGCATGCAGAGGACGATCGGGAGCCCTTTTTCCGCTTCCTTCCGGAAACGGGCGGCCTGGTCCTCGGTGACGTAGCCATAGACATCGTCCAGGGTGATGAAATTCACTCCGTTCGCGACCTGGGACTGGAAGCGGATGTCGAAGGGATAGACCTGCTGGAGGAGGTCGCGGGTGTTGTCCTTGTAGGCCTCCGTGTGCTCCTCCCTGGGCTCGCTGTAGCCCATGTCGGTGCTGAATTCATGGTTGCCGACCGCCCCGATGTACTCGGTGCCGAAATACTTCCGCACCAGGTCGAAATTCGCCTTGCTCTGCCAGTCGATGAGGTCGCCCGTATGGACCAGGTAATCCACGTGCTGCTTCGCCCAGGCGATCGCGTCCTGCAGCGCCTCTTCCTGATGACCGCCGAAGGTGGTCGTGCGTTTCTTGTTGAGCATCAGCTTTTTCTCGTTCTCGTGGGGGTAGGCGGCCGTCAGGTGCGAGTCGGAGATGTGCAGGACGGAGAACGGTTTCTCCAGCCCGATGTGCACGGTGGAATAACTGAGGGAAAGGCGTTCCCGCTTGCCGCGGCTGGGGAAAACTTCCGGCCGGTCTTCCGCGAAGGAGGGAAGCTGGGCCGTCGCGATCAGGGCGCCGGCGCCCGCCAGTTTCCTGAGGAAATCTCTTCTGTCTGTCATGTTTGTTAAATTCAGGTTTTTTCTTGACAGCGAAACAGCAGAAGGCCGGGGAGGTCCTTCTGCTGTTTCGTCATGTTGCCAGTCCACTATTTGGACTTGTCCTTGAGGGCTTTCTCGATCTGCTTCTGGACTTCGGGGTCACTGAGCGCCTTTTCCGCTTCGTCCATCGTCTCCTGCATGCTCTTCTGGAGACCCTGGCCGATGATGGTCCGGGCGGCGAAAGGCTTGTCCTCGCCGTTTTTCCGCTTCTCGAGCTGCTTGACATCCACCATGTAATAGGTGCCGTCCTTGATGAAGTTCCAGGAATAGCTGCCCATGTAGAGTTCGATGCCGAAGAGGGACTGGGGCTTGCCTTCGTCGAGGACGACCTCGAGGGTCTTCTCGGCCGCCGCCTCGGCGGGATCGCTCTTCTGGGTGAATCCGTAGACATTGATGCCGCCGTCGGCCGCCTTGGCCGTGGCCGCATAGACCTTCTTCACGTAGGCGATGAAATCGTCACGGTTCAGCGTGCTGTCTTTCGCCACGAAGGTCACATAGGAGGCGGACATCTCTTCGCCGAGGAAATCGTACTTGCCGGTTTCCTTGCCGTACTCGAAGTCGGGCGTCACGTCGGCGATGGGGATGTTGAAGCGTTTCTTGAACCAGAAAGAGGCCGCTTCGGCGGTGTTCTTCTCACCGTTGAAGGTGTCTTTCGCGATGTTCTCAGCCACCTTCTCGAGGTTCACTTTGCCTTCGCCTTCGTTTCCGGCGGCGGCTTTCTTGCCTCCCTTGGGGCCGCAGGCCGTAATGGCGGCGATGCAGAGGAGGGTCATCAATACTTTGCGCATGGTACAGAGGTGTTTAAGGATGAATGAATTGCAATTTCCACAAAGATAAGAAAAGAAAACGGACAAACAAATCGCGCGGGGGATACGGTTTTGGCAGACATTGCTTATCTTTGTGACGGGCGGAATGGATAAACTGGAAAATGGCTGAAGGGAAGAACGGGAATATGCATTTGGGAGCGCCGGGGACCGGTGCCCCGCTGCGGGTGCGTCCTGCCCGGGAGGAGGATGTGCCCGCCATCCTGGCTGTACTGGAGGCGGCCAAAGGCATCATGCGCGCCACGGGCAACCGCCATCAATGGGCGGACGGCTATCCTTTCGAGGCCGACATCCTGCGGGATATCGGGCGCGGCGGCGGGTATGTCGTCGAGGTTGTGGATGAAGGCCGCATCGCCGGGTATTTCGCGATGCTGCCGTCGCCCGAGCCGACCTATGCGCGCATCGAGGGCGGCGCCTGGCTGGAGGACGCGAGCCCCTATCTGGTCATCCACCGCATCGGCAGCCTGCCCGATGTGCATGGGGTCTTCCGCGCCCTGCTGGATTTCGCCCTGTCCCGCTGCCCGAACATCCGCATCGATACGCACCGTGACAACACCGTCATGCAGCATCTCCTGGAAATCAACGGCTTCCGCTATTGCGGCATCATCTATCTCGCTTCCGGCGACGAGCGCCTCGCCTATCAGCGCTGCCCGGCTTCCCCTATGATCCCATAAACGGATGACGGCAGGGGCCATCATCCGTTTACATAAAGTGTCGGGGGCTTGAATCGGTCAGGAAGGCCTTTGCGCCATCAACTCTTCCAGTTCGGCATCGGTCTTTTGGGAGACTTCGCCCTCTTTGAAGAAACGGGTGGGCAGGATGGCGAATACCTTGTTGCCGTGAAGGAAAACCAGGTCGTAACAGCCGGGCCCGACCTCTTCGGGATGAAGATAGAATGAACCCCAGGCCAGGGTCGCATCTTCGGGATCCTGGTTCAGTTCCAGTTCCTGGACATAGCCGGGTGTCTCGTCGTTCAGGGCATTCTCCAGGTAAAAACCCTGGTCCGCATGGTGCGGGAAAACCATTACCTTGATGCCGGATGCCACCGTGGCTTGCGGAAGGATCTCGACCCATTCGTTCAACTCGAAGACGGAGCAGATTCCCTCGGTCGCACAGGGCTTGCTGTTGAATTCCGTGCTGCCGGTGTGGTTGCCGGACAGGCTCAGGGCGGTCATGACGGGCTGTTCCCCATCCTTGCCGTTGACAAAGCAGAGTTTGCCGAGGGCGATTGTATCCTGGACTTGCGGGGAATTGGCGGCGGTGGCATTGGCGTCGGTGCCTGTACCGCCGGCGCCTGCATCATTGATGACGACCGCGGCTTCATCGTTTGACGGGGTTGCCTTCGTCTTTGCACCCCGGTTGAGGCAGGCTGTCGAGAGCACGGCGAATCCTGCGAGGATGAGAATTGTGATTTTTTTCATAATTATTGACTTGTGTCGGCAAGATAGCAATTATTTATGAATTCTCCGCGGGGTATCGCTTGATTCTTCAATAAGAATGCTATCTTTGTATTCAGTTAAATATGCCTATCCATGAAGAGAACGATCCCTATCCTCGCTGTCCTGTCGCTGCTGGGCTGCGGGACCGCCTGCCATCCCGAGGAAAACGGGACGGAACCGACTGAACAGACGGAACCTTCCGGGCCGACCGAACCGACCGGGCCGACCGAACCGACGGTTGTCCTTGTGACGGGAATAACGCTCAATGAAACTTCGGTGCCGCTCCTCGTGGGAGAGGGTACGACGCTCACGGCCGCAGTCGTCCCGGATAATGCCGGAAACAAGGCGGTCTCCTGGTCCTCCAGCGATGGAAGTATCGCGAAAGTGGACGGAAACGGCAAGGTAAGTGCCGTCGCCCGCGGCAAGGCCGACATCATCGTCTCGGCCCGGGACGGCAGCGGAATCTCCGCTACCTGCACGGTCCTCGTATCCAACCCCTGCCCGGAGGGCGCCATCGACATGGGCTCGACGACTGAGGAGGGAATCAAGGTCTATTGGGCACCGGTCAACCTCACGGCAACAGGCTTTGCCGGCACCCAGAACGAGACCGGCGATTATTTCGCCTGGGGCGAGACTCAGCCGTATTATACCAGCATGGACCCGCTCGTCTGGAAGGAGGGGAAATCCGAAGGGTATGCCTGGACTTCCTATCAGTGGTTCAAAGGCCAGCAAAGCGACAAGAACGCCATCGTTTCCAAATACTGCTGGAAGGAGAGCACCGGCTACTGGGGCGGAAGCGGCGAGCCGGACGGAAAGAGTGTCCTCGATCCGGAGGATGACGCGGCCCATGTCATCCTGGGAGGCAAATGGCGCATGCCCACGAACGAGGAGTTCTCCAACCTGAGAGCGGTGTGCCAGCGGAAATGGACATCGGTCAACGGCAGGAACGGGCTCCTGCTGACGGCCTCCAACGGCAACACCCTCTTCTTCCCCGGGACGGACGAATGGTGGGGATCCAACTTGTCCCGAATGCAGAATCACCAGGGTAAATACTGGTCATCATCGCTCTTGGAAGGCGGAGCCGGCTATGCCTACTTCATGGCTGCCGATGTAAACGGAATGGGACCGAGAAGCATGGCCTCCCGGGTCCTGGGAATGGCCATCCGCCCCGTTTCAGACTGATGGGTTCGGCGGAGAGAAAGCGTCGATGGAGATGGCCGTCGGTGACCGGCGGTATCTCCCCGTCATTGCTTCGCCCTCTGAAGCAAACGCCGAAGTGAAACTCAGCTCAAGCGATCCTTCCATCGTCCGTCTTCCGCCCTCCGTCTGCCACCCTACATCTGCCCCTCGGGATGCTGCCACGTCTAATGACTGCCGCCTTTTCTCACTGCGAAAGGGATTATCGCACAGGTATTTCGCGCTCAAAGCAGAAATAGGACCGGCGAATGCCCTTTCTGTACTGCGAACGCAAAAATTATCGGCAACCATCGCGCTCACAGCAGAATACAGCAGAACCGCTCCCATTCCCTCTCCGCATTCGCTCTCCGTCGCAGGCAAAAGCGGCCACTCCTGCCCGCCGCTCCGGCGAGCGACTTCCGCCGCGGGCAAAAACGGCTTCTCCTGCCCGCCGCGGCTGGGAACGCGCTCGCGTCACGTTTCATAGCAGCACGCCGGCGGCTGGATTCTGTCAATGCGTGGCGGTTAGATGGCTGTATTACAAGAAGTCACGTGGTTTTTCGGTGCGGTTGTTCGGCCGAATGATTCGGGATAAAGTTCATTGTCAAACAGATAGCTGCCACGCGTTGATCGGTTTCCGTCTGCCGCCCGGAGACTGTTGTCAGGGGTGTCGTATGAGGCACCCCTAACGACGAAAAAGCCCCTTTTTGCTGTTAGGGGTGTCAGCCGGAGCACCACTGACGACACCCTGGTCCTAGGCCCCCTGAATGAGTTTGTCTCCAAGCCCGGTCTAGCCATTATGGCCATGAGAAATCAGGGAGTTACGAAGAAAAAGAAAGCGGACAAACCGTCGTTTCCGATGATTTGTCTGCTTTGGCTCCCCGAAACAGCGAAATGTTGAACCTGTGGCGGGATTTCCTCCAAGTCGTCAAGTTCATTGACGAGAATCAGGAGTGGATTAATCCTTTATTAAGACACTTGAAGAGATAAAGGCGAGTCATTTGCAAATCGTAC
>JAEEGG010000511.1_pt1 | contig 124709 bp, 105 predicted proteins | sample 9134161 | NCBI WGS metagenome assembly JAEEGG01 (sample SAMN16246543, study PRJNA631951) | gut metagenome | biome: gut microbiome; feature: rumen; material: CR-attached | host: Bos | place: Iran: Karaj | collected 2018-10
TATGAGTCTTCAACCGAAATAAAGTATATTTTGCAAATACAATAAAAAAGGGGCCTGCCCAAGCGGACAGATCCCTTTGTAATTATATCAGAGTGATATTTACTCTTCAACGGCGGCCTGGGCGGCGGCGAGACGAGCGATGGGCACACGGAAGGGAGAGCAAGATGCATAGTTCATGCCAATCTTAGCGCAGAACTTCACAGAGCTGGGCTCACCACCATGCTCACCACAGATACCGCAACGGAGGTCAGGACGTACCTCACGGCCTTCCTTCACGGCAAACTTGATGAGACGGCCAACACCCTTCTGGTCGAGTACCTGGAACGGGTCTACCTTCAGGATCTTCTTGTCGAGGTATACAGGCAGGAACGAAGCGATATCGTCGCGGCTGTATCCGAAGGTCATCTGCGTCAGGTCGTTGGTACCGAATGAGAAGTACTGAGCCTCTGAAGCAATCAGATCAGCGGTCAGGGCAGCACGTGGAATCTCAATCATTGTACCAATCTCGAACTCTACCTCAATGCCATACTCAGCGAATACCTCCTTGGCGGCATACTGGATAATATCCTTCTGCTGCTTCAACTCCTTAACAGTACCAATCAGAGGAACCATGATTTCCGGCATTGGGTTCTTACCCTCCTTCTTCAACTCGCAAGCGGCAGAAAGGATAGCCTTGGTCTGCATAGCAGTAATCTCTGGGAATGTGATACCCAGACGGCAACCGCGGTGACCCAGCATTGGGTTGTTCTCAGCGAGTGAGTCAACACGACGCTTGATCTCATCCAGACTTACACCCATCTCCTTAGCCATAATCTCCTGACCAGCCAGATCGTGGGGAACGAACTCGTGGAGAGGAGGATCGAGCAGACGGATGTTCACTGGCAGCCCGTCCATAGCCTCGAGGATACCCTTGAAGTCAGCCTTCTGATAAGGCAGCAACTTAGCAAGTGCCTTCTCACGTCCGCCAACACTGTCGGCAAGAATCATCTCACGCATAGCAACAATCTTCTGATCCTCGAAGAACATGTGCTCAGTACGTGTCAGACCAATACCCTTGGCACCGAAAGCGCGAGCCACCTGTGCATCGTGTGGCGTATCAGCATTGGTACGAACCTGCAGTTTCGTATATTTGTCGCAGAGGTCCATCAACTCCTTGAAGTCGCCACTCAGTTCAGCAGCCTTGGTGGGCACCTCGCCAGCGTAAACCTGACCAGTGGTACCGTTCAGAGAGATGTAGTCACCCTCCTTATAGACGATACCGTCGATCTCAACGGTCTTGTCCTTATAGCTCACGTTCAGGGCACCGACACCCGAAACGCAGCACTTACCCATACCACGAGCCACAACGGCAGCGTGAGAGGTCATACCGCCACGAGCGGTGAGGATACCCTCGGCAGCAGCCATACCAGCCAGATCCTCAGGAGAGGTCTCGATACGGACGAGCACTACCTTGTGACCATTCTCGTGCCACTCCTTGGCATCGTCAGCATGGAATACAATCTGACCACAGGCAGCACCTGGAGAAGCGGGCAGACCCTGGGCAATCACCTTGGCAGCAGCCAGTGCCTTCTTGTCGAAGATCGGGTGCAGCAGCTCGTCGAGCTTCTGGGGCTCGCAGCGCATGATGGCGGTCTTCTCGTCGATCATGCCCTCGTGAAGCAGGTCGATGGCGATTTTCACCATAGCGGCACCTGTACGCTTACCGTTACGGGTCTGGAGGAACCAGAGCTTGCCCTCCTGAACGGTGAACTCCATATCCTGCATGTCGTGATAGTGGTGCTCCAGCTTGTCCTGGATACCATTCAGCTCCTCATAGATAGCGGGCATAGCCTCCTCCATAGAAGGATACTTGGCCACGCGCTCCTCCTCAGAAATTCCGGCACGCTCGGCCCAGCGCTGAGAACCGATCTTCGTGATCTGCTGCGGGGTACGGATACCAGCCACAACGTCCTCACCCTGAGCGTTCACCAGATACTCACCGTTGAAGAGGTTCTCACCATTGGCGGCATCACGGCTGAAGCATACACCGGTAGCAGAGGTGTCACCCATGTTACCGAATACCATGGCCATAACTGATACGGCTGTACCCCACTCGTCGGGAATACCTTCCATCTTACGGTAGAGGATGGCGCGCTCGTTCATCCAGCTGCGGAACACGGCGCAGATAGCACCCCAGAGCTGCTCGATGGGATCGTCGGGGAAGTCCTTGCCTGTGCGCTCCTTGATGGCAGCCTTGAACAGCTTCACCAGACGCTTCAGGTCTTCTACAGAGAGGTCCTTGTCGAGTACGACGCCGCTCTCCTTCTTCACACCCTCGATGATCTCCTCAAACGGGTCGATGTCGGTCTTGTTCACCGGCTTCATCTCGAGCACCACATCACCGTACATCTGTACGAAACGACGATAAGAGTCGTACACGAAGTGTGGGTTGTTGGTCTTCTTCACCATGCCCTCAGCCACCTCGTCGTTCAGACCGAGGTTGAGGATGGTGTCCATCATACCAGGCATAGAGGCACGTGCACCCGAGCGGACGGATACGAGCAGAGGATTCTCCTTGTCGCCGAACTTCGAGTTCATCAGTTCCTCGATGTGCTTCACGGCAGCCATCACGTCATCGTTGAGCAGCTCCATGATCTTCTGCTGGCCTACCTGATAGTACTCGTTACAGCAGTCTGTAGTGATTGTGAAACCTGGAGGAACCGGAACTCCGATCAAGTTCATCTCGGCAAGGTTAGCGCCCTTACCACCAAGTTCCTCACGCATTTTTGCATTACCTTCGGCCTTACCGTTACCGAAGAGGTAAACTCTTTTTGTACTCATAAGTCAGTTAAACTATTTAATTGATAAATTGTTTTTTGAGTTTAATTCCGCAAAGATAGTCATTATTCGGGAGATTACAAAAAAAATAAGTGGAAATTTGCAAAGCAAACGTGACATTTTTGGTTTTTTAGCGATTATTTCGTACCTTTGCACGCAAAATGAAAACAAGATGACAAGAAAAAAGAAACCATTACCACTCCTCGAGGGAGTCAGGATAGAGGCTGTGGCAGCCGAGGGGAAATGCCTGTTTCACTGGGAAGACCTAGTGGTCTTCGTACCTTTCTGTGTACCCGGCGACATTTGCGATGTCCAGATCCGTCGCAAGAAACACTCCTTTGCCGAAGGTGAAGTAGTGCGCTTTATAGAATATAGTAATGTACGCGCGACCCCCTTCTGTCAGCATTTCGGCACCTGCGGCGGTTGCAAGTGGCAGAACCTGCCCTACGAGGAACAGCTCCGGTTCAAGCAGAAGCAGGTCTACGACCAGCTGACGCGCATCGGGAAGGTGGAACTGCCGGAGTTTCGCCCCATCCTCGGGAGTGTGAAGACACAAGAGTATCGTAACAAGCTTGACTACGGCTGTGCCAACAAGCGTTATCTGACGAAGGAGGAGATTGAAAGTGGTCTGCGACCAGAGGATGTTCGGCCTCAGAACAATTCTCTCACCTCTAACCTCTCACCCCTCACCTCTTTAAAAGATGTGCCTGCCATCGGGTTCCATATCACGGGGGCATTCGACAAGATCCTGCCGATAGAGAAGTGCTGGCTGATGGATGACCTGCACAATCAGATCCGCAATGAGATACGTGACTATGCCATCAAGAACGGTCTGTCGTTCTTCGACCTCCGATCCCAGGAAGGACTGTTGCGCGATGTCATCATCCGCAATAGTGCCAGCGGCGAGTGGATGGTCATCGTCCAGTTCCACTACGATCGCACCACAGCCGAGACATTGGCTCAGAGCGAGGCACAGGCTAAAGACCTGCTGCAGCACGTGGCCGACAAGTTCCAGCAGATCAGTTCGTTACTGTATCTCGACAACCAGAAGTGCAACGACACCATCGGCGACCAGGAGATCTTGGTATTCAAAGGCAAGGATCATATCTTCGAACGGATGGAGGACCTGAAGTTCAAGGTGGGTCCCAAGAGTTTCTACCAGACCAACACCGAACAGGCCTTTCATCTGTATAGCGTCGCCCGCGAGTTCGCAGGACTGACGGGTAGCGAGGTCGTTTATGACCTCTATACCGGCACGGGAACCATCGCCAACTTCGTGGCGCGCCAGGCCCGTCAGGTTATCGGCATCGAATACGTGCCCGAGGCCATCGAGGACGCGAAGATCAACTCAGAGATCAACGGCATCGGCAACACCCTGTTCTTCGCAGGTGACATGAAGGACATCCTCACCGACGACTTCATTGCCGAACACGGCCGTCCCGACGTCATCATCACCGATCCGCCTCGGGCAGGCATGCACCCCGATGTGGTGAAGACCATCCTCCGTGCAGCCCCTCAGCGTATCGTCTATGTCAGCTGCAATCCTGCCACCCAGGCACGCGACCTTCAGGACCTCGACGAACGCTACACCGTTGTGGCCGTCCAGCCCGTTGATATGTTCCCACATACGCCTCATGTGGAGAATGTGGTGCTTTTGGAACGCCGGAAATCATAAAAAAACACATTTATGGGACAAAAATTTGGAGAAATGAAAATTTTTCCTTATCTTTGTCCCCATATAACCTAAAGCTGAGAGATTATGCTAAAGAAATCCATTTCATTTCTCATTGTGCTGATGACAGGTTTTGTTGGCACGGTGAACGCAGAAGAGCCTGAGTCGCTGAACGCCGAAGTTCAGGATCTTCAGGAAGTACAGAACACCCAGCAGGAGAAGAAGGCCCTCATCGAGGTGCCCCAGTGGGTGAAGAACATCAAGTTCAGCGGCTACGGCATGCTGCAGTATCAGGGACAGGATCCCGAAGGTAACCACTCGAACACCTTCAACCTGCGACTTGCCCGTTTCATCCTCGACGGTAAGATCGGCGACTTCGACTGGCGAGCCCAGATCCAGGGTACTAACGCCACAGGACCCGGTCAGCCCACCGTGCAACTCGTTGACCTCTATGCTGAATGGCGTAAATACCCGGAATTCAAGATCCGCGCCGGACAGTTCAAGCGTTGCTTCACATTCGAGAACCCCACCCACCCCATCACACAGGGCTGGCGCGGTTATGCCGATGTGATCAACAAGCTCTCCGCCTTCGGTGACCGTACCGGTGAGCGCTCTTCTGGCGGTCGTGACATCGGTATCCAGTTTGCCGGTGACCTCTTCCCCAATGCCAATGGCCGCCGACTGGTCCACTATCAGGTAGGTATTTACAACGGTGAAGGTGTGAACCAGAAGGATATGGACAACCGTAAGGATTTCATCGGTGGTATCTGGGTGATGCCTGTCAAGGGCGTGCGCATCGGTGCCTTCGGATGGACTGGTAGCCGTGGCGGCATGCTTGATCCGCTGACTGGCCAGACCCGCAGTGTGGAGAAGAACCGTTACTGTCTCTCTGCCGAGTACGACCTGAACGAATTCACCTTCCGTGCGGAGTATATCCACAGCCAAGGCTGGGGTGCCAAGTCTCCTGGCAACAATGTGCGTGAGATCTGCTACGAGAACGGCGACAAGGCCGACGGCTGGTATGTGTTCGGCATCGTGCCCCTGATCAAGGGTAAGCTGCATGCCAAGGCCCGCTACCAGACCTATCGCAATAAGAAAGAATGGGACAGCTCGGTCAATCAGGTGGAATGTGGTCTGAACTACTTCTTCACGAAGAACCTGGAGCTCCATCTGGAGTATTCACACGTCAACGATCGCAGTCTGGAGAAGCCGAACTACAACCTGGTCGATGTCGAACTCGACTTCCGCTTCTAAAAGTACTTCTGTCTTAACTTTTCCCACAGATGCGTCTTCCGGCGTAATACATGGAGTGAAAGACAGAGACTGAGCACGACGATCAACAGTCCTGTACCCCAGTAAAGCAGGCCGTCGGCCAACAAGGTCACGATGAAGAGCAGCAGTCCGAGCGACACCTGTACGATCGCATAGCCAGATACGGTTGCCGAAAAGCGGTAACCGTATTTGATATATGCATAGCCATTCACCAGCAGATACTCAAACAGGTGAGCCAGTGTGATGGCGATGCCCGTTCCGTAGAGTCCCCAACGTTCGTAGCCCAGAATCATCAGCACGACGAACACCACGAAATACGATGTCTCAAGGAAGAGGTAAGAGAGCGAATAGCCTCTGGCCAGTGTGATATAGGCCACCGGCAGCGTCATCACCTTCAGATACATAGCCAGGGCAGCCACCTGTGCCATCCCGACGATGGGCAGGAACTTGCCGCTGAAGAGCAGGGGCACCAGCACCGGCAGGAACAGGATCAGACCGGCCAGCATCGGCGACAGCAGCAGCAGCGACACTTCCATCTGACGGTTAACGCATTCATTCGTCGCCACGATATCATGTTGAACAGCCGACAGGCGCGGATAGTAGTCGGCCTCCATCGCCGAGAACACCATGCCCGCATAGGTGATGGTCAGCATATAGCCCGCATTGTAGAGTCCTAAGACGTCAAGGTCGCCCGTCACGTTCAGGTAGGAACGGACGAACATCTCCGCAGCGCTGCCTATGACGGCAGCCAAGGTAAAGGCGACACCCAGCCTGACCATCTCCATGCCCTCGCCTAAAATACCCTTGGCACCTCTCAGCCGGAGGGGCATCAGCCGTAGCGAATGCCTCACGGTCAGCATCAGCGTCGCCAGGGCCATCAGCACGATGACGGGCACGATGCCCGACTCTCCGAAGAAATAGTAGACCGGAATGGAGATCACCAGGGCAGCCACCACTGCCAACACCTGTACACTCGCCAGAGAACCGAGACTGCGCATGCCTTTCAGGATGGCCGTCTCACCGCCCGTGATAGCCAGCATGCCCACGGCCGGAGCCAGAAGCATGAAGTGCAGGCTGTGGTCTCCCCAGGCAAACGTCGTACTGCTGAAGAACGGCCCGACGACCACGCACAGGAGCATACCCACGACAGCCGTCAGCAGACTCCAGCCTCGCACCACCTTCACGAAATGGGCCAGGGCCTCGTGGTCACCGCGGTCATACAGCGCCGAGACATGACGGACGGCGCTGAACGGGATACCCAGGTTCGTGGCCTGAGAGACGAAGTTCACCGTCGTATTGAAGAGCGAGGCGAGTCCCATGCCCGACGGCCCCAACAGCAGGGCAATCAGTTTCGTGCGCAAAAGCCCGAGCAGGATGTTCAGTCCCTGCACGCCACCGAAAATACCTGTGTATTTAAGGACATGTTGGTATGTTTCTTTGGATTCTTTCGCCATAATATACTATTTCAAACGCAAAATTAGTCTATTTATTTCATATTACCAAATTATTTCGTACCTTTGCATCGTGTTTTTGAGTATTATCATACCCGTCTACCGTGTAGAGGCCACGCTCAACCGATGCATCGAGAGTGTGGTCAATCAGGATTTTACGGATTTCGAAGTGATACTCGTCGACGACGGCTCCCCTGATAACTGCCGCCAGCTCTGCGACGAATGGGCCCGGAAAGACTACCGCATCCAGGTCATCCATAAGTCCAACGGCGGACTGAGCGATGCCCGTAATGCAGGTATCGGACAGGCAAAGGGCGACTACATCACCTTCATCGACTCCGATGACTACATCGGCAAGCATACCTTCGCGCCACTGGCCGGCTACCTGAAGGAACACCCCGAAACCGATATCGTCGAATATCCGGCCATCCTCTTCTATGGCTCCCCGAAGGAGCAGCAGCTCGTCTTCGAGCCTGAGACGGTATGGGAAGATATGGAGGCATACTGGTATGAAGGACTCGCCTATCAGCACAGCTATGCCTGGAACAAACTCTACAGGGCCTCACTCTTCAACGATGTCAGATACCCGGTGGGCGTGGTCTTCGAAGACATCTGCACCCTCCACCGTCTGTTGAAGAACACCAGGATTCTGGCCACCGTCAATAGCGGATGCTACTACTACTGCTACAATCCCAATGGCATCACCGCCACAGCCAAAAGCAGGGAGCTGCGGATGCACCTGATGCACCATGTGGGCATTATCCAGGCCACCGAACGAAGGGATGCCGCTTTCCAGGCTTACTACATGCAGGTGCTCAATATCCAGATCGACGTCTATGAGCATTCGGGCGATGAACCCATCCTGCCCCGGATCCATGTCAACCCTTCCAATTTCCATGGTTCAAGAAAAATCAAGGCTTTCTCTGCTAATATTTTAGGAATCAAGGCCTTATGCCAAATCATCACATTGTTCCATAAGCTATGGAAGAACCACTGATTAGCTTCATCATTGCCTACTACAACCTGCCTGTTGCCATGCTCTGCGAATGCATCGACAGCATCCTCGCCCTCTCCCTGCAAGCCACAGAGCGGGAGATCATTGTTGTTGACGACGGCTCACCAACGAGTCCGATGAACGAACTGATGCGATACGGTCAGGACATCCGCTATATCCGACAGCCGAACGGTGGACTCAGCGAAGCCCGTAACACAGGCATCCGACTGGCTTCAGGCAGTTATCTGCAGTTCGTCGACAGCGACGACCTGCTCCTGAAGGCACCCTACGAACACTGCATCGGCCTGTTGCGCGCCGGCCATGCCGAGATGGTGGTCTTCGACTTCACCAGAACAGCCACCGACGGAACAGCCGGCTATCACGACAGTCCCCTCCAGAGTGGCAGCAGCTATATGCACCGCCATAACATCCATGCCGTGGCATGGGGCTATCTCTTCAGCCGCAGCATCCTGGGCGACCTGCGCTTCACACCCGGCATCTGGCATGAGGACGAGGAATTCACCCCACAGCTGCTCCTGCGGGCAGAAACAATCCTGGTCACCGATGCCAAGGCCTACTTCTACCGTCATCGGCCCGACTCCATCATCACCGACGGTCATATCCGTCAGAAGCTGAAGAGACTTGAAGACACCCGAGGCATCATCCGGCGACTCAGCTTCCTGTCTGACCGTCTGCCTGCCAAGGACAAAAGCGCCCTGCAGCGACGCGTGGCACAGCTGACGATGGACTACCTCTATAACATCATCCGTCTGACAGGGTCCCGCCACTATCTCAAACGCAAGATCTCCCTCCTGCGCAGAGACGGCCTCTATCCCCTCCCCGATCGTCACTATACCTTCAAGTACACCCTCTTCCGCTGGTCCACTCTCCTCACGCTCCACTAATCACCCAACACTCATCATGAATATTCTGCTCATAGGCGAATACAGCAATGTACATGCGACCCTCGCTGCAGCGTTGCGTGAACTCGGCCACCAGGTGACTGTGGTCTCGAATGGTGATTTCTGGAAAGACTATCCCCGCGACATCGATGTCAGCCGTCATCCAGGCAAGTTGGGTGGTCTCCGGCTGATGGCCAGACTCTACACGCTCCTGCCAAGACTGCGGGGATATGATGTCGTACAGCTCATCAATCCGATGTTCTTCGAGCTGAAGGCCGAGCGGCTCTTCTTCTTTTACGACTATCTGCGTCGCCATAACCGCAAAATGATCCTCGGTGCCTTCGGCATGGACTATTACTGGGTCAGTACATGCATCCACGACCTGCCCCTGCGCTATAGCGACTTCAACATCGGACAGACCCTGCGCACCGACGAAGAAGCGCTCAAATACCGGCACGACTGGTTAGGCACGACGAAAGAGCGTCTCAACCGCTACATCGCCAACGACTGCGATGCCATCGTCACCGGCCTCTACGAATACGATGTCTGCTACCGTCGCCACTTCCCCCACAAAACCACCTTCATTCCCTACCCTATAAGATATCACATTCCTCGCCCCGTCGCGGCGAGGGATGTAATACACTTCTTCCTCGGAATCAACCGCGAGCGCTCCGCCTATAAAGGCACCGACATCATGCTCCGTGCAGCTCAGGATCTCCAGAGACGCTACCCGGACAAAATGACGCTCCGCATCGCCGAATCGGTACCCTTCGAACAATACCAGCAGATGATGGACGACTCAGATGTCATCCTCGACCAGCTCTACAGCTATACCCCTTCGATGAACGCCCTGCTCGCCATGTCGAAGGGCATTGTCTGCATCGGTGGCGGAGAACCGGAGAACTACGAAATCCTCCATGAGACCGACCTCCGTCCGATTATCAATGTAGAACCTACTTATGAGAGTGTTTTCCATGAGATGGAACAACTGATATGCAATCCCGAACGCATTCCCGACCTCAAGCGCCAGAGCATCGCCTATATCCAGAAACACCACGACTACCTGACTGTAGCCAGACAATATCTCAATCTCTGGACAAAATAAAAGGCTCCACACGATGTGGAGCCCTTGACTTTCAATTTTCAATTCTGGATTTTCAATTGAATTACGCCTCTGCAGGAGTCTCGGCGGGAGCCTCTGCAGCAGCTGCAGCAGCCTCAGCCTCGGCCTTGGCGGCAGCCTCAGCAGCCTTCTTGTCAGCCACCTTCTTGGCGATAGCCTCGTTCACAGCCTTCTCTGCCTTCTGAGCATTGGCATAAGCCTCTTTCTTAGCCTTAGCCTCAGCATCAGCGATCTTGTTCAGACCGTTCTGCTTGTCAGCCTTCCAAGCCTCGAACTTCTTCTGGGCAGCAGCCTCGTCGAAAGCGCCCTTCTTCACACCGCCACGGAGGTGCTTCATCAGGTAGACGCCCTCACGGCTGAGGATGTTACGCACGGTGTCAGTGGGCTGGGCACCAACCTCAACCCAATAGAGTGCACGCTCGAAATTCAAGTCTACTGTGGCAGGATTGGTGTTAGGATTGTAAGTACCAATCTTCTCAGTAAAACGACCATCACGTGGTGCACGAGCGTCGGCGATCACGATTCTGTAGAAAGCGTAGCCTTTACGGCCGCCGCGCTGCAATCTGATTTTTGTTGCCATAATTTTTTCTTTTTTACTTTTTAATTTTAACTGAATTTCCTGCTCTTATCTCGTAAAAGCGGCTGCAAAGTTACAACTTTTCCGTCAAACAGCGGTCATCGCGACCCTTACCCGGCCTTAATTTATGGTTTTTTAACAAGTAAAAAGCCGCCCTGAAGTCCTGGGAGCTGTTTGGCCAGCTTGGCTAGCGCCTTGTTGCCCTTACTCTCCTTCAGTCCTCCGAAGACCATCATGATGTCCAGAATCTTGTCAGCATCCACCAGCAGCATCAGTCCTTTCTGATCCAGATGGGTGGTGATACTGGCCGTCTGCACGTTCTGGATGCCCAACAGCAGCTTTTCTCCGTTCACCATCCAAATGCCCTGAGCCTTGTGGCCAGCTATCTCACGCTCGAAGGTACCGTTCTCGTGGAAGATCATCGAAGTATTCTCAGGTGTGATATTACCTTTTTCAATATACTGCCCTAACACCTTTTCCAGCGTACTGGCCGTGGTGTTGCCCACCAGTTTGACCAGGACATTACCCTTGGTGGCATAGACGGCAGGCGCCTGATACTGCCAGGTGCCAACCAGCGAGTCGGCACTGGCCTTCTTCGCCTTGAAGGCATCCTGCACCTTCGAGACGCGCTCCTTCAGCGAACCGCCCTTCATACTCGACTTCACACTGTCCACCACCTCACCGATCTCCTGTGCCCCGGCAGTATTCACAGCCAGCAGACAGGCGCACAGACCCAGCCATCTCAGATACTTCATACGGATGAAAATAAAAATCTGTTGCAAAAATACGAATTATTCTCAAATAATGACTACCTTTGCAGCGAAAATGTGTGAAAAAAATCGATATATGGTGTCCGTAAGGGCTGTCAGCGTCCTCATTCCCACCTTCAACTGTGTCTGTCTGGAACTGGTGGAAGGGTTGTGCCGGCTGTTGGAAAAGGCAGCCGGGGAAAAGAGCGTCGACGGTTTCGAGTATGAGATCATCGTGGCCGACGACGGATCCACCGATGCTGCCAGCGTTGAGGCAAACCGTCCGATCGCCTCACTGCCCCACTGCCAGTATATCGTCCGACCAGAGAATCAGGGGCGCGCCGCCATCCGTAACTTCCTGGCACAGACGGCACGTTTTGATTACCTGTTATTTATCGACAGCGACATGAGTCTGGTCAGCGATCAGTATATCAGCCGTTATCTGTCTGTCGAAGAGCATTCGGTCATCGACGGCGGTGTAGCTATCTGCGGCGATTCCGAGACCGGCCACAACCATTCCGGTCAATTAGGCAGGAACCTGCGCTGGCTCTACGAGAAAGCCGAAGAACCCCGTCATACCGCTGCCCAGCGACAGACGAGACCCTGGCAGCATCTCCACACCGCCAACCTCCTCATTCCCCGCGATGTCATGTGCCGCTGTCCCTTCGACGAACGCTTCCGCCATTACGGCTATGAGGACGTGCTGCTGGGAAAGACCCTCCACCACGAGCAGATCCCCGTCGTCCATATCGACAATCCCCTCGGCTTCAGCACCTTCGAGAGCAATCCCGACTTTGTGGCCAAGACCGAAGAAGGACTCCGCACCCTCCATGAGTTCCGCTCCGACCTGCGGGGCTACTCCCGTCTGCTCACCTTCGTCTCGGGCATCCACATCCCCCTCATCCTCACCCTCATCCGGCTTTTCCATCGGCTTTTCGGAAAAGCAGAGAGGCGGAACCTCTGTGGATCCCGCCCCTCCTTGCTTATCTTCCGTCTCTACCGCCTCGGCTACTTCCTCAGCCTGACTGCTTCGTGAGAATCCTCTCAATACAGCACTCATGCTTCTTCGTCTGCTTGTCGTAGTTAATGCCGACGAGCAACAGGTCATCAATATATTGAGCGACTTTTTGGGGGTAATTTTTACGCTTAATCTGACTGATGGCAGTATCGGCATCCTGGTTATATTTCAGTTCGAGCACGATGGCCGGGGAATCCACATTCTTACGTGGAATCATCACTATATCCGCAAACCCTCTTCCAGAAGCCAGTTCACGATGCATCACGTAGTCGTTCTTGGCATAATAGTAAGCAATGCTCAGCACACAGGCCAATGAATTCTCGTCATTATATGAGAGGATACTTGTGTTCTCATCATGTACTGCATCCACGCCACGAGCCACAGCCTCTGCATCGCCTTCAAGCGTGGCCTGTAATAGTCTCTCAGACTGTTTCAAGGCATTTACGACACGACTCCATCCTGTATCTTCAACAGCATTTGTGAGCTCGCCCGCAACTTCAATATTGGGTACACAACATTCGTTTTTATTCCAATCGAATGATAAATACCCTAAATGGATAAGAACCGTGAGAACGTCATCTTTGCTTTGTATGATTGACATGTCGTTCTGGAACTTAGTAGTGTTGACTTTCACACGCCCCCCACTAAGCAGATAGATAATATCATCCTTGAGACCGTCAAAGTTCATCCTGATGTAGTTTGCAACTGCCTCGTATGCACCAGTTGAAGCCCAGTAACTACGGCAACGTCTCCTTATTACAGCCTGCATCACGGAGTTGGGATTGAACATCGAAGTTTCATCCCCAATATGATAGCCATCATACCACTTCTCCAGCTCATCAAAGTCCGATCCATGTTTTTCGGCAAGACATTTCACCTCGTCCTTTGTAAAACCAAAGAACCTGGCCATATCACCTGGTTCAACCATCGAATACTCTATGAAATTATTAAGTGCCGATTCTGTTGGATATTTTTTGATAGGAAGAATCCCCGTCATATAAACTCCCGCAAAGACCTGCAAAGACTGTCCACCTTTAAACATACGGCGTAACCAGTTCACGTAACGATCCATAGCCGATGTGCCCTTCCTGAATTCACGACAGATGGCATCCCATTCGTCGATGATGAATATGAACTGCAGTTTTGTTCTTGCATGTATTCGAATCAAGTAATTCATCAGGTCGTCACCTTCATAAGTCTCTACATTTGAAAAAGTAGAACTTATATCCCTTAACAGTTCATCATCAACATGTGAGATAATATCCTCGTCATGATATCTGGTCACGAAATCAGACATATCCAGATATATTACAGGGTATTTGTTCAGATGTTGCTCAAACGAAGAGTCTTTTGCAATCCATAAATCGGCAAACAACTCTCGAGAATCGCACGACTGGTCATAGTAGGCACAAAGCATCTTAGCTGCCATCGACTTGCCAAAGCGGCGGCTTCGTGTCACGCAACTGAATCCTTGCTCAGTATTCAACGTAGTATTCACAACAGCAATTAGTCCGGTTTTATCTACATACTCACCGTTGCGAGCTCTTTGAAACCCAATATTTCCTACATTAATATATGTGCCCATATTTCATTTTCTTTTTGAAGATTCCATTCTTTGCTTGCAAAGATACACCTTTTTATGGTATCCTCCAAACATTTCTTCAAAAATTTCTACCGCCTCGGCTACTTCCTCAGCCTGACTGCTTCGTGAAGATCCCATCTCAATACGCATGCTTGTCGGGGATGAACAATGATTTGAAGGTGATCCAAACGATGCGGATGTCAAGCCAGATGCTCCAGTTCTCGATATACCAGACATCGCGCCTTACCCTTCCTTCCATCTGCAACAGTTCCTTCGTCTCCCCGCGATAGCCGGTCACCTGTGCCCATCCCGTGATTCCCGGTTTCACGAAGTGCCTCACCATATACTGATCGATCAGCTTGGAGTACATTTCCGTATGTGCCAGCATGTGGGGGCGCGGGCCTACGATACTCATATCACCCTTGAGCACATTCCAGAACTGGGGCAGCTCATCGATATTTGTCATCCGCATGAAATTGCCGAAGGGGAATTTCCGAGGATCGTCCTTCGTCGCCTGCAGTTTGTCGGAATCCTTGTTCACGTGCATCGAACGGAACTTGTAGCATAGGAACTCCTTGCCGTCAATACCGGTCCTGAGCTGCCGGAACAGCAGCGGGCCAGGACTCTGGAGCTTAATAAACAGATAGACGAAAGGCAGCAGCAAGGCAACAGCCAGGAGAGCCGCACATGATACAACGATATCGAACGCACGCTTAATGGCTTGGTTCACAGGATCTTCCAACGGACTGGTGTGTATCGTGAACACCTCTATATCGTTGACGTACTCGCGTTTCAGGTTCAGGTTGATCGACTCGACGGATATGGGCACGTAATAGAACTGTGTCATCTGCTTGTCGCACAGTCTTGATATCTGCCTGATCGTATCCCGTTCCATTCGCGACAGGCATACATACACCTCGTCGCCGAACTCCACCTCCTTGCCTTGTGCGATATCGTCCATCAGCGACTTCACCGTTCCTAACCATGGCGTCTTGACGCCTTTCAGCTCGTCGCCATAATAACCTTTCAGGCGGTAGCCGGTCGTCGGGTCATTGATCAGCTGGCGGGCTATCCGTTCTTGTTCCGAATCGGAACCTACAAATGTCACCGTCCGTGTGTTTCGGCCCATCGTGCGCAGACGCTTCAGGATAATTCTTTCTATCAGTCGCGCCATGACCAACACGCAGAATAACAGCGTACCGGCCAGAAACACTTTCCATCCTGTACCTGTCCAGTACATGACGTGTCTCATCAGCAGGTAAGCCAAGACAGCCTGTGTCAGCGTGAGGCTGGTGAGCCTCTTCAGGATATCTCCCGCCGAGACGATGCGTTGTTGAATCCTCGGGTGAAAATGCCATTCGCTGATTAACAATGCGATATTACTCAGTGCCATGAACAAGCGCTTGTTCTCCCAGCTCCATTTCTCAATGGCATCGTATTCCTTGAATATACCTAACAGCACCAGGTTCAGCAGCACGAAGTCACCAATGATGATGAGCCACATGATGAGTCTGTTTGTACGATTATTACGTCTGATCATTTTTTTATGTTATCTTCCAAACTTTTCTTCAAAAATCTGTGCCGCTTGCGCGATTAGCGAGCCTTGTAAAAAAAGCGAATCGGCTCATTCAATTGCATGAGCCGATTCTGACAATCGAGTGAGTCGGCTCAAACGATCAATTCAGCCGAGTCAGAGAATTATGGCTCCAAGCCCTCCGAATTATGGCACAATCCGACGCGAATTATGGCATTATAACAATGCTTATACATCCAAAGTTCCGGCTATGTTTACAATTATCTGTGCAAGGAATTAAAGCAGCAAGCAAGATGAGCCCTCTTCCATCATCCCTCTTCCATCTATCATCGGGACTGTCTCCATTTCTCCCTTAATATATTCCATACAAAGAGAGGATTGCCTATGATATAGCGTTGCCACATACGGCGAGGGTCTTTTATCAATCGATATAGCCACTCCAGCGAATGCTCTTGCCACCATTTAGGGGCTCGTTTAGCTGTTCCTGCATAGAAATCAAAAACCGCCCCAATAGTTCCCACATGACAATGGATATTTAGTTCTTTCCAGTGTTGATACGTCCATTTCTCCTGCTTCGGCGCTGTCATGCCAATCCACAACAAATCAGGATTAGCCCGATTTATAGCTTGCACCATCGCGCGACTATCATCTTCCGAAAAATCCGACTTATAGGGCGGACTAAACGTTAACACTTCCAGGTTGGGATAGTCCATTGCAACCCGTTCCTTAATTATTGCCAGCACCTTCTCCGAACTACCAAGGAACATCACCCGATTTTTGAGTTTGCAGGAAAAATCTCTTACATCATCCTTCTTACTTCTTCCATTGAGCCTTTGCATATCAAAGGCGAACAGGTCCCACCCAGCAATTCTTTCCTTCGGCTGGCTCTTCGCTTTCAGCAACTTACAAGCCTTGATGATACTCGCCCCGTCAGGAATCAGATAATCTCCATTTGCCAACGCTTCCGCAAACAGCGGATCCTTTTGCGCCGTATTATACGAGTGTGCATTGATTGTATTAATCAGCGCCTTCCCATCTGGAATATCTTTCACAGTATCCCGTGATTCCACGATGCTCAGTTCACTTAACCTCAACATATCCTTATATCGTGTACGTTTTCATCCTTCTTATGTCATCCGGTATAACAGAGGGATGAAGCACTCGCTTCATCAGTGCCACCAGCTTCCAACTGCCATTAATCTTGCCCAACAACCGCCCTATTAGAAGCATAAAAAGGACTCTCGTACAGTCAAATGCACGAGCCTTCTCCTTATAGAGATAATAATCATCCTTAAACGCAGGAATATCTTTTACATATCTGGTATAATAATACGCAAATCGCTCTGCATAGTAATTCAACTCTTCTTGCTCATACCCCGAGGTTAGATTTCTTATAATTTCATCATAGATAATTATGTATGACTTCCCTATCGAAACGTTCTCTGAGGCAGTCATAATCGAATTTGGCCTGATTCTATAACGATACGTCACCTCAGGCAGAAAGCATGCACAAGTAATATGTTTCAACAGATAAAACATCCATAGCCGGTCTTCATAATACACTCCCTCTTTAAACAACAGATTGTTTTCTAATAGAAAAGGCCTACGTATCAATTTATTCCATGCAGAGGCCGGTAATTGACCGTTGAACTGAAAAAAACACTTGCGTACCTCATCTTTCGAAGCAGCTCGCATAACGGCCATATTCTTATAATTAAGATCATAACCACCTGCGGATATGGTTTCTGTGTTTCCTTGAACAAACTCCGCATCAGGGTATTCATCAGCTTTCCTCATCAACAGCTCCACGCAATCATCCGTGATCTCATCATCGCTGTCTAAAAAGTAGATATAGTCTCCTGCCGCGGCTTCGGTTCCAGTATTTCTTGCCATGGAAAGCCCACGGTTATGTTCATGATGAATCACCTTGAATTGTATTGGACCGTCATAGTCAGCAAGCGTCCTTTCTACAATAGCCATGCTATCATCTGTCCCACAGTCATCCACAATAAGACATTCCATGCTGCCCGAATATGTCTGACGCATCACGCTTCTCAAGCAATCCTCAACATAAGAAGCCACATTATACACAGGTATGACAATAGACACTTTCATTTCCTATGACAAAACTTCCGAATCTTCTTCCTCAAGCCGATCATCCTGATTCTCAGGAAATCCTTACGATCCTCTTTCAACTGGTCCTTGTCTAACGTCTGATCCTCCCTCATCTTTAGAGGCCAGATGATGCTACCTATAGGCAAATGAGAATAAGGATCCCGATCATCAGCACTGAAGTTCGTTCCACCTGCCGAACCTATACCGATATTATTAGCAAGATTCACTCTTGGGGCAATGCCGATTCCATCATTCTTAGCAATGTTGTATCGCCATGTATAATCCCATGATCCAAAATTATCATTGGGATCTGAACATTTGTTGTAATACCAGATTGCCATCATACCTTGGAAAAGACCATAACGCTTTAGTAAGCCCATTTTTGGATATTCTTTCCAACCTTCAAAGTCTTGGGTATTCTTCTCCCATGCCCGTTTCCATGTAGCCCACCCCCATATATTGGCATAGTTCACAAAACAATACTCATTAGATTTTTGGTATTTTCGTGAATGGTTTCGGGCACTAATAACCATCACTTTTTCCTCGTCCTTGTATTTAGGAAGCAGTAATTCGCACATTTTGAAGAAATCTTGCGACAAGACGATGTCATCTTCAATGATTATACCATATTCCTCATTCTCAAAAACCATGTAATTCCACTATTTACAGCATCATTACACCCCAGGTTCTCGTCTCGGATCAAGGTTTTCACTTCACAGTCCCAATCCATGGAGATAATTATTGCTTTTCTCGTTGCTTCACAGTCTTCTTTCTCGCCAGAAATATTCTCTCTTGGCCCGTCAGCTGCAATATATAATCGATCTGGCTTATAATCTCTGATAGGTGCAAATGCTTTTAAAGCTGTAAATCTACGCTTAAATATTAGGAATAAGACGGGAAGTCTTTTACCATCCATGTTATTACTACCCTTTAGTAACTATCATTTTGACGTCCAAGCCCTTCTTCTGCAGACTCTTCGCTTTCAACATCTTGCATGCCTTGATGATATTCGCCCCATTCGATATCAGATAATCTCCATTTGCCAACGCTCATGCCATCCGGAACACTATTCAATGGTATCACATGTAGCACTTATTGACTTGATAAAATTGGCTTCAAACTGCTTAGATGTGAAGGACTTATGAAGTTTTCGATATCCGTCCTCTCCCATCTTTATTCTAAGAGATTCGTCATTTAACAAGCGCTCAATACAATCTGCAAGGGATTGGGGATCTTCACGTTCGGCAATCAGTCCATTTTCCCCATCAACAACGACATCAGGCACAGATCCCTCATTTGTAGCAACAATTGGGATTTTATGCGCCATAGCTTCCAAATTTACTAATCCAAAAGTTTCATTATGGTAAAAAGTTGGAAAAACAAAAATATCCGCTTTATTAAAGTATTGTTCCTTTTCATATCCGTATTTCATGCCCTGATATATAGCCAATTTATCCAGTCCCCTATTATGCACTTCTATGTCAAATCGTTTGGCGTCAATTTCTGAGGTCTCACCTCCTACAAAATCACAGACAAATGAATAGCCCTTATCATTCAATATTTTAAGAGCGTCTAAAAGGACCAAGACTCCTTTACTCTCTATCAGATTACTCAGAAACAGCAATCTTGGAACATCATTTGACACATTTCTTTTCACTCTAACCATTTCCTCAGTTACAGGTATTCCATTAGGACATATACACACATCCTCCCATTTCACATACTTCTTTACATCCTGATACAGTGACTTCCCAAGTAAAATCACCTTAATATTCTTGAAGAATTTTCTGTAGAGTATATTATCCAACCATTTTTCTTGCCTAGTGCTAACTCCTTTATTATGATAGTGAACAATTATTTTACACCCCATAGATTTCAGCATCTGCACCACAATAAAATCTTTATAAAAAGCCCCACCTTTAGCATTTGGTGTAACATACACAAGATTCGGATTAAACGCTTTAACTTCTTTTCTAATATTCAAAAGAAGCATCCAAAATGACTTTATTTTCGACAAGCCAATCCTGCCAATATCCTCTAAAGAGTTTGCTGTAGTCAAATTGATATACCTACAAACGAACTGTTTGTTAATCAACTTAGAATTATGTATGTATTTCCCCACCATAGCAGCCCCATGCACAGGAGGCGGCAAATGTAGTATGAATAGTATCTTAGGTCTTTGTTCCATTTTCATAATCAATAATTATTTATGAAAATTGTATAGCCAATTCATTAATCTACTGTATATCCTAATCGGAATAGAATGATATGAAAGAACAGACTTAGTAATACTTTCTATTTGTACGACATCACTAGGCATTGAGAATTTTTTATTGTCAGTCATATCGAATGAGAACTTAAACCGACTCCACTTTTTACAGTTAGTGCCTTCGCCGTCGAAGCCTTCATTATCAACATGACTAATAATTGGGAAAAGTGTCAATTTGTTCTGTATGAACTGTGAATAGCAAAAACGGATTGCCCATGACATGTTTTTACCGTCATGCCAATCTCGTAACATTTTCCAACAATCACTACCTCCCCATCTATTGAATCCTTTTGCCATTTTCTCAACAGTTCTCCAATCTTTGAGTTCCCAGTCAACGGAATCCCATCTGTCTTTCCATGTAGCCCACCCCCATGAAGAACTGCGAACACAGAAATATGCATCATAAGAAAAGTTTTTGGGTATCTTAACCATATTTGTATAACCACATACAGAGAACACATCTTGACAGTTCTCATAGCGATTAAGCCCTTGATTCATAAAACTTAGGAAGTTTTTCCCTACTATCAAATCATCCTCCACTATAATTGCTCTACCATATTGATGAATTATTTCTGTAACTCCCGCGATGATGGAAGGCCCGAGTTTCTTATTTTTTTCTGAGAAGTGAAAAACCAGCGACTTGAATCCTGCGATGGATTTAACGAAATCTTTGACAGCCTCCACTTTCTCGGATTCTCTATCTTTATTCTCCCGAGCTCCGTCCACAAATACGATAAGGTCACTCTCTGCAGCCTCGCTATTTTTCTGTAATGCTGCCACACATGCCTTCAAAGGTTCTAGTCTATTAAATGCAAAAATTATAATTGGTGAATAATACATATTCAAACTATTCATAGTATAAGGTACATATTTTCTATAAAATCAAGTAGTCCCCCCATTGGTCTTCCATCAATAAGACATTCAAAAGTAAACATTCCACCTGCTGGCGTAAACGTCATTTCTCCAAAATACAATTTCTCATCATTGTTATAAAAGTCAATCCGTACAAATGAAAAACCTTTATTATCTATTACCAGACAAGATGCTTGCCAACCTTGGTGACATCTTGGCCATTGCATGGTAAATAATTACCAGTAGTGCAATAAAGGTAAGCGGGATTGTGATATAACAAAATATCATCTCAGCTTCAAGTAAATAATGATTCTGCAACAAAGGCAAAACCTTAAACACCACCTTTCGCACTTGATCAAGATATGGCTCATGAGCTGCATACACGAAGAAGGTAGCAGAAGAAAGATAAGAAGGTATTTTATTTCCATTCTTCCTAACATAGCGCCAAGCTAAGCCAACAAAGAAGATAACGCCCAAAATGATGGTCACCTTATGCAACTCTTTGGTAAAATCACATTCTTTTGTAAGCGTATCAGCCACTAGAACAATTGGGTAAACCAACCATACCACTTTCCATTTAAAAAAAATACCACCAAAATCCATGTTGTTCAAAGCAAAAAAAGCGCCTGTAGAGAAGAAGAGTAAATCGCTCATATAAGGAACTTCAAAAAAATACAGAACAAGAATAATCGACAGTCCACACAATCTGCCATATTTTACCAGAAAATAGATTAAAGGTGTAAGAATACATAACACCATCAAATCTCTAATAAACCAAAATGGCCCCACAAATGGTATGCCTTGATTATTATACATCCAAAATGCTTCAGCATATTCACGAATACCATATTCTGCAACTGGCGTTTTGCCTTCTGTTATCAGGCTAGGCATTAATTGCTGGAGTATTCCAAAAACAATCAAAGCAACCACAGTATATAGAATGTAAGGAACAAAAAGGGAGTTTACTCTTCGTTTAAGTTTCTTCAGATAAGTATCCCAACTCCATTCTATTTTTACAAAGAAAAGGTAACCAGATATCAAAAAAAAGAGTGGCACGCACATGCTACAGATGCCTAATGAGAAAGAGTTTTGAATGAACATATAAACTGGTATATCAGAAGCCGCCCCCCCCAGCCTCGTAGAGCCCTTGGTTTTGAGCATGAATTAAAACGATTCCCACTATCATGGGGAACCGTAAGAACGATATCATCTTTGACAGAGTCTCACTTGCAGGCTTACTCATCACTATTTGTCGTTTAAGAGTTCGTGAACCAGTGTTATCCATTTATGTCCAATCTTATCAATATCAAAGGTCTTACTTTTCTCGATGGCCTTAGCAGACATCTTTGCTCTTAACGCCTCATCATCCATTAACTTTATCAATTCGTCTGCATACTTCTGAATATCAAATGGGGGTATTAGTTTGCCGTTTACACCATCATCAATAATGTCACATGCCGTTTCAAAGCTGTTAAAGGCTATCGGAACACATCCGTATGCCATTGATTCAACAAGCACTAGGCCAAAGCTCTCAAAGCCTGATGTTAGGCAGAAAATGGGCGCTTCCTCGTAGAATGGCTCTGGCGACTGGAAACCAAGGAATTTGATTTTTACTAAGCCCAATTTCTTTGCTTGGCTTTCTAGTTTTTTTCGCAGTCCTCCTTCTCCAACTACTTTTAATTGCCAGTCGGGACGTTTGCTTTCAACAAGTTTCCAGATTTTAAATAACAGGTCTTGCCGTTTTGATGATGAAAGGAGCCCAACATGAAGTACAGATTTTACTTTTTCCAACTGGCAGACAGCCCTTCCTGCCATAGTTAATGGATTAGATATGGTCTGGAATTTGGAGAAATCATGCCAACCAGTAAAAAACGTTATCTCTTTCTGAAACTTGTCCGATAGCAGTATCACCTTATCGCTATTCTCAAACTCTTCACGATAAAACCTGCCATATTTGTGCATAAAATAATAGTTTACACATTTATTGACACCCCATCGAAGAGCCTTTGGCTTAATTGATGACAGCAAAGGATGTCCATCCACGCCATACATACCATTAAGTGTACTATGAATTACGCAAACGTTTTTTAAGCCCATTTCTTTTGCCCAAAGAAGAATGTAACTGTTTCTTGGAGCAATACCATCCTGATAAATCATCAGTTCAACTTGATGCTCTTTAATTAAATAATGAAGAGATTCTCGTTTTTCATCAAGATTATTGCCCTCAATATACAGCTGACGTTCTAATGGCATTCTGTCTCCTCTGCTAGAAGACACATACCACACCTCATAACCTGCCTTAGTTAGGATATCATAATAAACGGAGGACATACGGGATATACCACCCTTCGTAGGAACAACTGTCAGATTTTGATAGATAATGATACTCACTGTTTTAATTTCACTCTCAATCGATTTACCCTAATAGCTTTATTTCTAATTGTATTTATCTTGTTTATCAACACGCATCCAAAATAGATGTAAAATGGATAAATTGTGTCTGATGTTATACAAAAGATCAACGAGGCAATAATAAACGCTTTAGCAAGGCCATGATTTGGATTTTTAATTATACTATATTTATAGAATGAATAGAACAATCCTCCCATCACAAATAACCCCAAAACACCACTTTGGAACAACGTTGTGAAAATTATACTTTCCCATCCATGCATTCCGGGATGGTATTTTACGTACATCGCTCCCCATCCGTTTCCAAATAGTAGGGATTCTGATATATGAGTAATGGTATAGTTCAATTGGTATTGGCGAAGAGAGACAGAAGACCCGCTAACTCTATTTGCGGCTGCAACAGAGTCATCCCAAAAAAAGAATACAGTTTCAATAATATTACGGAAAGAAGATAGAGATGGCACTATGTTTATTAACAAAAGAATAAACAATCCAATTGTAATACCACATAATATCATTTTCTTAAATTTCTTGACATATTTAAAGTTGAACAAAAAGAGGAGTAAATAAAAACATAACAGTGTAAGAATTGGAGAGCGTCTTACAGTAAATAAAACAGCTATCACACATAATCCATAACAAATCAACGACAATCTTGTCTTAAGATATGTATATATTATATGGACTATAAGACATGCTATACCTATCACCATACCAAAACTCCAAGAGTCACTGGTGGCTGTTCCTATTATTCGTCCTGTAATACCTGCCATCTCAACCCTCATCTCATAATTTGCATTACGAGAAACTGAAAAGTATTGACTAAACCATGCATTATAAGGATATGGATAACCAAAAATATAACAAAGGATTCCATAAAGCGTACATATAATGAATGATATTACAAACACTAATAATATTAATTTCAAATCTTTACCAGTTTTAATTACGCCCACAGCCACAACAATAGGAGCAATTTGCAAAAAAAAGTATTGAAGTAACGTTTTTATTTGATAACCTCGAGGCGTATAATCTGTAAATAATATAACAAAGAATGAAAAAACAATAAAAAACAGAATATAGTTGATGAGATTATTTCTAAGACGAGAAAGACTTTCCTTTCCCAACAATACATACGCAAAATATGTAACAAAAAGAACGATACTGCATAGAGAATTAAGGCTTAATGATTGGGAAAATCTCGCTGTATCTGGAATTAGGATCTTTATTGCGAGCAAAGTACAAAGTCCATATATTGGTTTTTTTATGCAAAAAAACAAATGCAACAACGTAACAACAAGTATAAATCCAATCATATAACTGATTCTATATTTTTTATTAAAAAAACCGATGACAAAGATTGTAACTCATTTATTTTTTTATTTGGTAGAGTATAATCAATTGTAGTGAATTCTACATCTATATCGTGGTCTATAACCCGATCTGATAAATCCACTTGTGAGAGTAGTGATAATAAACGATCATCTTTCCACGTTTGAGTTTTAAGAATATAAAGGGGTTTATTGAACAACAGCGAAAACGCTAGCCCATGAAACGAATTGGTCACTACACATACTGCTGCTGAGAGATAACTGACGAATTGAGATGGTGAAAGCCATTGCTTATTCAATATACCACGACTGAAGCATCTTTTTAATCCTCCCCCAATCACAATGACTTCAGCATCAATCTGTGAAGCCAAGTTCCGAGCAAGAGTGTAAGTATAAGGCATCCTGGTGAGTTCATAGACGAGTACATATTTTTTTTTCTGACGAATGGGTATGATGATACTCTTAAAAGACTCGATTCCCGCTAAAATAACAGGATCAACAACAACTCTATTCTCTATCTTATGAGTATTCAGGAAGTCAGATAAAGACTGTTCGCGAACTGAAATAGAATCGTAATTGACAATCATTGACAAAAAGACGTCTATCTCTGAATCCGAAAGTGCAGGCAAACCCATACTTGCAGCATAGCTTACTACTTTAGTATGTGGAGTTATAGCGTGTAACCCAAAATACATTGGATCAAAGCCCTTGGTAATATTTGGGTTCCATATTTGGTCACTACCACAAATAAGCAAATCCAACTTTTTAATGTCTTTTACATCTATCAATTCTATATGCCTGTTTCTAAAGTGTTTATAGATATCACCGATTTCTGTCTCACCAAAATTCAGTATTCGATAAAATATGGATTTGAGGTAAGTAATAAATCTCTTATAAAAGGATGAGTCTTCATCTACTCCTGCAAGATAATATGGCTTATAATCAACGACGCCAACCTCATACCCTTTGTTTTTGAGAAACGTATATAAGGCAAAACACTGAAGGACAGCCCCAAAATTCTTAGCGCAATGAAATGTCAGGATTCCAATCTTCATCTTTTGATCTTATAATAGAAAGGCCTTATGATACTTTTGATTTTATTAATAATATAGTTAATGCCAACATTACCATATTTACGCCTTACGAAGGAAAATCCATGAACGTTGAAATCATTTTCAAAAACGTCTCTATTCTTGTGCAATTTAGCAGGATGACACAATTGAGGCTGTAGGATTTCATCTAAACCAACTTGTATATAATCCAGATTTCTGTTTATTTTTTCAAACCAGTCCATTCCCTTGGGTGTGTTTACAATGAATAGAGAGCAGCCCTTATTGTCTTCCCCCAACCTTGCCGCTTTAGACTTCTCTACACCCCAAAAGTCTGCGACTGTGACATCAGAAGTTCTTCGCAGATTTGTATATGGACAATTAGCACATGAGTAGCGCAAATTGATATGGGAGTAGAAAAGATATGTATATGTATATGTATATGCATGCGAGTATGTAAACGACTCAACATGTGCGTGCCAGCCTTTATAGCTCTTATCACGGAAATTGACTTTTGTTAGTTTATCGCCTTGTTGTTCTTCCAGATAGTTTAGATAGTCTCTCCACACAAATGGGCCAGGAACGCCATGACACACAAGATCCATCAGATACAGATTGTCACGATTCTTATGTTTTGCAAAACAGGAAGAAACGGCAGCAGTTTGGCAGGGAGTACCCGAAAACATCACTATATTATTATTATCAAGGTCTGTCCTGATGGCATCAAAGATGCCTGTCATATCGCTCTGAACATACTTGCTACCTCTGAATTCGTCACGTTCCTCAGCATTGACCGCCCTTTTATGGGCAACCCGAAAATGGTCTTTATAACCAGCTCCATAAATAACGCCACCCAGCGACAAGATATAGTCTGACAATACAACAAAAGCGGCTCCTGATTGCGATTTAGCAACTTCAGTCAGATCTTTATGTCTACCACCGTATGCTAATGGAGTTGCAAGTCTATTGTCTGTCTTATAGTTGGGGGAGAATGCACAATACTTCTCACAAAGGCCACAATCAATGCATAAGGAGTCATCTATCATTGGATAGAGGAACCCCAAAGCATCAGGTTTCATCGTGATGGCATTTTTAGGACATATTGTACTACACAGTGTACATCCACAGCAATCGTCTTTATGCTTATCTATTCTCATGCTCCAAGCTTTTTCTGATAACTCTGAATTTTGTTATACAACATCTTTCTTTCAGATTTTACGCAACCAATCCATAAAATGATGCTACTTGACCATATTACACATAGCAATAAAGACAAACCCAAACGTAGAAGCCCTGACTCCATATTCATAACAAATAACACAGGTATTACAGCGGACAATAAAGTAACGACGAGCACATTTAATAACACATCCTTTGCAAAGGATCTTACAGAAAGTCCTACCATGCGTCGTAACAGAATCAAGCGAAATAACAAACAGATAAGTGCGATTACTATGGTGGAAACCATAGTAGACTCAGGAGAAAAGCCAATTTTTAACAGAAGATAGGCCACTGGAAAATTCAGTAGTTGAGTTCCTCCTACCACAATCTGATATTTCTTGATATCACCGGTGGCCAGCATAAGTGTGATAAGAGTAGAAGAAATAGCTTCTGACAAAGCATATATCACAATCAGCCTGACAAAAGAGACTGCATGGGGAGGAATATTCCCTAACCAAAGGGTAAGAATCTGTTCTGCCTCTACAAATATTGGCAAACCTAAAAGCAATAAAAGGTAATACGAGAAACGGGCTCCCTTAAAACACAGATTAAGAGAATAAGAAACATCTCCTTTTGCATATTGCTTTGTAATTTGAGGAGACAGAGCAGAAAGAAAACTACTTGAAAGACTATGAATGGCTGCATTTACTTGCATCGCAATACCTCTGGCAGCATTTACTACTGGCCCGCAGAAAATATTTAAAAGTACATTGATGCCCTGATCTCTTAGCACCGCAGAACTTGCACCAAAGAAGTTCCAACCTGCAAAAGAGGTGATTTGTTTTATTAATTTTTTATCGTATTTCAAACTGAATTTACATTCAGCAAAATACTTCCTGCAATAAATGCCATATATAAATCTTACCAATAAAGCCAATAGAGCTAAGAGCAAGGCATAAATGGTCAGACGATCCAAGGATGATGTCGCACGGACTATGAAAGCTATAGCTAGTGTGCCGACACCATTGAAAATCGAGATAGCAGCATAGGCTCCCATGTGTTCATGTGCAATTATAGCAGCATTATAAGGGACGCTAATTAACTGGATAGCAAAGGTTAATATGGAGAACTGCATGACATAATTTGCAGCCACTAAACGTTCCTCAGGAATTGTCATATGTACATTCAGGAACCATATTCCGATTGACTCCATAAGAAGAACAGCCAAGCCTGCAATAAGGCATTGGATTAATAATGAAGTAGAGAATATATTATTAAGTTTGGTGGAATCTCCGTGCCCAATCTCAAAAGTAATAAACCGGCTAATTGCTGCTGTCAGAGAATTAGACAATATACCGAACATTGCCACAAAGCCTCCTACTGCTGTGTATATGCCATAATCACTGAATCCTAAAGCATTGATAATAACACGACTGGTATATAGCGTTATTATCATTAGAAATAGCATACGCACATAAAGAACGATGGTGTTCTTGGCTATGCGTTTATTATTTGCAGAAGTATCCATAAAACATGTCTGAGGGAAGATGGATGATGGTAGAGATTATTAAGTCATAGGATGACGATGAATGTAAACTATATTTACTTATACAAGAAATCAGCGAATTAATGATCGAAATGCTAATCATTAATGATTTTCATCGTTTTAATTAATTCATTTGATGATTTGAATTAATGATATGGTTTTTTACCTCAAAATGCCTTGTCGCCGTCGTAAAAGATAAATTTTCCATCAACCCCGCACCCCTTCTTCTTAAGAATGGGCCTCAACCTCATCCCAGACCCTTCTCCAATCAAAGGAGAAGGACTCAACACAGGAAATTGCAGAGACCGTCAATTTCCTTCCGTTTTGGTAAGCCGGGACACGGCTTGGAATCTTATTAATATTATACATTTGATGGTACGCTAGAAATCTCATCCTCATTAGAAGAATTAATGACTTCTGCAATCTAAGACTTATACATATTCAACTTCATTCAGAATGGTCTTGCCAATATATGGACTGAGACCTTTTTTTGTAACTACGTCAAGCTTTATCTTCCCAAATGCATCCTGGAGTATATTGCATGCATCCATAAAATTGAGATATGTTTCCTGGCCGGCATTGAAATCTATCAGAATGTCAATATCGCTCTTGGATGTGTTTTCTCCACGAACTGTAGAGCCAAACAATCCTAACTGACAAACTCCCACTGCCATCAGCGGGGCTTTCAGTGATGAGAGGCGTTTTATGACTGTCTTCTTGTTCATAATCTCAATTTGGGAGCAAAGATACGAAAAGTTTGGATATGCTCCAAATTATAATTGGATTTTTTGATATATCTGTTAAGGCAATTCGTCATTTTGGGACACTTACACAATGGCTTCACAGATTATACGATCACCAACTGACACCTCTCGCAATCCGGGCTGTTTGCCCTTATTAAAGCAAAAACTGACCATATAGCCGGTTGTCAGGCGGTAGTAGTCGAGATAATCGGCCAATTGGTTTTGTGCTCCTCTGCATAATCGGTAAGCATCTGGGCGATGCCGTCGGCATGGAGGCTCATATCAGTATCGAAGGGGGCTGCAATGTTCCATGGTGAGTTGTACTGGTGTTGCTCTTCGGGGCGAATCTTCAGTTTTAAATTCTTGATGTCATATACCCCGGCGAGGATGACGGACAGGAAAGTGGGAATCTTGTCACGTTTGAGAAACATGTCGCGTAACAGCCCAAGGAATATGATGAACTCAGGATAGTTGCCGGCAGCATCCACTTCGTCAATGATAAGGACACAATGGTTTGTGGCGCAAAGAGTGTTTACCAGTTCTATGAAAACAGGCTGCTGCAGACTCTTGTTATGTTGCTCATAGAGTTCTTTTAGCATCTGTAATGCCGGTTCTTTAAGATTAGGTATCCCTATCCATCTAATAGGTTGTCCCATTAGTTCAACGGTTGCAGCCAACAGCGTCTCCAAACTTTCAAATGCGCTGTCGGGCAGACCCTCAAAACTGATTGAAAATACCACATCACCCTTTTCTTGAAGATACTTCTCCAAGAAAGCAAGGGTTGTCGTCTTACCATACTGCCTTCCGCGATTGATGCAAAAATACAGACCGTCCTTTGCCAATTGGGCAGCAGCTTCCACTTGTCTGTCAATGGGCACCATATAGTGCCTATCGGCAATGCACTTGCCTGTTGTGTTATACTTCTTCATACTTTATTTTTCCTTTCTCCAATCAAGTTAGCCGAAGAGGTAGGCAGCGAGGACGAGGAGGATCATGAGGAGGGCGAGGGCAAAGAGGCCGATTTTCAGCCACTTCTCGAACTTGCGGCGGAACACAATGGACCGAAGGCCCCTACGCGTAAAACGAGTCGCATAGTCATCGTGGTGGTGGCTATGATGGTGATGATGATGTTCAGACATGCTGAATGGATGATTATTTCAGAATGGAATAGAGGAGGGAGGCGAGGGAGATGAGGATACTGGTAGAGGTGAGCCACAGGGAGGTGGTCTGACCGACACTGGAGTTGCGGGCCTTCACCGTATTGGGCTCCACATAGATGACGTCGTTCTGCTGGAGGTAATAGTAGGGGGAGTTGATGAGGTTGGCATCGTTGAGGACAATCGTGTGAATCTCCTTGCGACCTTTCTGGTTCTCACGGATCAGCTTCACATTGTCGCGAACACCGTAGATGGTCAGGTCGCCTGCCTGTGCCAATGCCTCGAAGATATTGATCTTCTCATTGCTGACCGTGAACATACCCGGGCGGTTGACTTCACCCAAAACAGAAATCTTATAGTTTGCCATACGGACGGTCACCACAGGATTCTCCTTGGCATTCATATAGGGGAGCAGTTTGTCGTGGATCATCTTCTCACACTGCGACTTGGTGAGACCGCCGACATGGAGGGTTCCTAAAACAGGGAACTCAATCGTGCCATCGTTGCTGACCAGATAGGTCTGCAGGGCTCGCTGAGTGCCAAGGTTCTGGCCGCCATTTGCTGTGTTCAGGGCAGTAGAGACCACGAGGTTATAGGGTGCCGAGGCCTCGGGGTTCACAGTGTTCACCGTGATGGTGAGCACATCCTTCGGCATGATGTGGGCATCGTAAAGGAACTCTGACTTGGACAGGTCTACCCAGTCGCTGTTCTTGATGTAGGCGACATTCTTAGGTGAAGAACAGGAGGCGAGCATCGCGGCAACAGCAAGAGACAGCACGCCATAGACAAGATTCTTTTTCATATAGATTACTTTTTTACTTAATATTCAGAAAACGCTTCCACCAGGGACGATGGTGGTGATGACGGCGGGCTCCATAGTCCTTCTGCCCCGTCACGGCCTCACGGATGAGATGTTCCCACTCTTTCCGCTCATGGATCATGCGGTAGATGGTGCCCCAGTCGGGGAGTCCGCCCAAATTGCGGTCGTCGATAAAGATATCGGCCTTGATCTTGCGACTGAAGTGGTCGTTGTTGCTCAGGGTCTCCTCCGGGTAGTCGCGATTGACGGCATAGAACTCGATGCCGCGCTCTCGGCACCACTGTACGGCATCGTCTAAGAGCTTACCCTCACGTACACTCCACAGAATCAGCCTGTGATGCTCGGCAATCAGCATCCGAAGGGTCTGGACGGCAAAAGGCTTCTCCTCGCCAATCTCCGGGTAACGGTGTTCGACAATCGTACCGTCAAAATCTACTGCAATCGTCATGATTTAGGGGTTAGAGGTGAGGGGTTAGAAGTGAGGGGTTAGTGTTTAACTGAGTTATCGTCTTTCTGACCATAGTGAGACTGGGCATAACGGCCGTACTGACCGTAATTGCCGTAGTGGCCGTAACTGCCATAGCCGTAGCGGCTGTAGCCATAACGGCCATACTTGCCATAAGTGCCATAACCATAATAGTAACCATACTTGCGGCGCGACATGTCGATACCGTTGAGTACGACGCAGGCATTGGGCAGCTTGCCCTCCTTTGCGAGGTTATTGAGCAGGCCAAAGCTGGACTTCGGCGTATAGTCGGCACGGCAGACGAGCACACAGACATGGGCATGCGCGGCTATCTGGAGGGTATCGGTGACAAGGCCGACGGGTGCCGTGTCGAAGATGACATAGTCGTAGTTCTGCTGTAACAGCTCTACCACCTGACGGAAAGTGTCGCGGGCCAGCAACTCTGTGGGGTTGGGTGGCACAGGACCAGCCAGCAGCAGGTCGAGATTGTCGTTGGTACCTGACTTGACAATCTGTCCCTGAAGGTCGGTCTCTGTCACATGATCCTTCGTCAGCAACGACGTAATTCCTAATCCGGTGTCGGAGATGCCGAAGAGACGACCCAAAGCCGGCTTGCGGATATCAAGGCCACAGAGGATGACTTTCTTACCCAGAAGGGCAAAGCTGGTGGCCAGGTTGGCGGCGCAGAAGGTCTTTCCCTCGCCGGAAGTGTTCGAGGTGAAAAGAATGTTCTTCTCGCCTTCCTTGAGCATGAACTGGATATTGGTACGCAACGAGCGGAAGATCTCGTCCATCTGGGTGTTCTTGTTCTCATGGACCACAATGCCAGCCGAGGTCTTGACATCATCGTTGGCCACTGCCACATCGGCAATGATGGGCATATCCGTCAGACGGGCAACATCTTCATGGCCCTCAATCTTATAACGGAAGAGGCTGATGATCCAAATGATGACCAGCGGTAATACGAACGACAGGAACAGGGCGCCGGCGATGATCAGCAGCTTCTTGGGGCTGACCTTGCCCTCGTAAAGGGGCTCGTCAATCAGCTTTCCCTTATCAGCAGTGGCTGCCAGGGCAATGCTGTTCTCCTCGCGCTTCTGCAAAAGCAACAGATAGACGCCTGACTTGACATCCTGCTGACGGCCTATCTGGTTGAGCACGCGTTCCTGGACCGGGGCGCTGGAGATACGACCCTGATACTTGTCATACTCCGAGGCGATGCCCTGACGCTGGATATCGGCTGAACGGCGAGCCTGCAACAGGGCGGTCTTGATGCTCGACTCCAGGTCTTCGATGGTCTCCGTCAGCGTCTGAACCTGCGGGGCCTGTTCGCTGGCTGCCGTCAACAGACGGTTACGATCCTGTACTGCCTTGTTGTAGCTGGCAATCAGCTGGATGGAAGCGCCATCGGTCAGACCGACGTTCGAAGGAATAATCTGATATTTGTTCTTGGGATTGTTGACATGCTCACGGAGGTAGTCGAGCATCTGGATCTGTGAGTTGGCATCGGAAAGACGGGCCGAGTATTCATTGGACATCTGGACGGCCTGCGACGCATCGACGGTGAGGCCCGTCATGCCACTCTGCTGCTTGAACCGCTCTATCTGCCCTTCAGTGGAGCCCAGCTGCTCATTAATCCTTGACATACGGTCGTTGATGAACTCCTCGGTACGGAGGGCTATCTCGTTCTTGTCGGCATTGGCCTGACGGTTGTAGCAGTCGGCCAGATGACGCAGGAAGTCCATACCGCGCTGGATATTCTTGTCGGTCAACGTCACCATTGCGATGTCGGTCAGTTTGGTGGTGGGTTCTACCGTCATGGCATTCAGGTAACTGGTAGCCACCACCATCGGCGGAAGGATGGTGACATAATACACCTCGCCGGGCATTAACTGATAGACGGGAGAACTGGTCAGCGTCAGCGTACCTATCGGCGTCTTGTAATGGGCAGGAAGCGTCGCGGGGTTCTCAGTAAAAACAGAATCCCGACGGCCCCCCTGAAGAATGGCCTGACTGACAGTACCTTCAACGACATAGGTGGTGTCCTTCCTGTAAATCTTCAGCTTCATGCTCGAGACAAAGCCTCCCTCAATATAGACCTTGTCAAGACTATCGAGATGGACAGGATCCAGCTCGGCAATGACGGGCTGCTTACCATAAACGATCACATCATGTACACGGCCCTCACGACGGTATTCGGCATAGAGCTTCAGATCCTTCACCACATCGCGCAGCAAAACGCGTGACTGGAGCACCTCGACCTCGTTGTCGATACCAGAGGAATTGGTCATGAAGCCCAGGTCCGCCATGTTCGACAGCATCTGCGAAGGATTACGACGCATACGGCTATCATCATCCTTGATCAGCAGGCGGGCTGACACCTTATAGGTCGGCTCCGCATAACGGAGATACAGCAAGGCTCCGCAGACAAAAATGATGAACGAGAACAGAAAATACTGCCAGTTGAGCACCAGCATGGTGAAAATGGTGGCAAAATTAATCCGGGAACGGGGACGCTCAGTCTCGTCCAACAGATCCTCGAGTTCATCAAGGGTGATCTTCTTTTCTTCTGACATAAGTATTGGGATATGTATAAGTTATCTATTCAGGACAGACTAACAGAGAGGGACACCCCTTATGAAAAAGGATGACAAAAAAAACAAAACCGTTGTCTGTCGAATCTTGCGCTGTCATTCAGCGACAAATATGTAACTGACAAATTGAGTGGTGGTGCAAAGGTACGAAAAAAATCGCTATCTCCAAAGAAATAGCGATTAAAAATGAGGTATCGATGCTTTTTACTCGCTGATGACCGAGAAGGTCAGCTTCTCATACCCCTCAAAGTCGTCGAACTGCACCTGGAAATTGGCATACTGATAATAGTTGCCACCCGTGTTGTGCGTGTCCTTGATGGAGTTGCTCTTGGCCAGCGCATTCAAGATCTGGTTGTAGACCACCTTGTCGTTCTTCTCGTCCTCAATCTGAATGGCCATGGATGTGACGACACCGTCCTGGATCTTATACGTATAGTCGCCAGCTGCATAGAGCTGGAAATCATCGGTCTCGAGAATGGTCTCGAGCTCACCCACCTTCTCAACCAGCTCATCGTACGTGAGGTTGACGTGGTTGATCGGTTCCCGATTCTCGTCGAGCTTGATATAGGTGGTGTCACACTCATTGGTGACCTGGGGCTCTTCTGCGTAGGTCATGGTAACCCCCGCCAGCATCAGCATGCTGACAAGCAGTCTTTTCTTCATAGTTTTCATCATCTTCATCTCTTTAAAAACACTTTGTACATCTTTTCGGGGGCAAAGTTAACAATTAATCACTATTCCACCAATTATTTTTGGCAAAAAAAACATAAAAGGCCCCTGTTGAGGAGCCTTTTTGATACTAGTCAAGGGAATGACCTGTTTACTTGACGGGTCGGATGACGAACGTGAAGTCGTAGTCCTGATAGGGCAGCATATACTCCTCACGCGGCCATGCTCCCCATGAGTTGACGCAGCCAAGACCCATCTGACGCTGCTGGATATGTACCTGCGTCAGCGGACGCTCCACCAGATCACCGGAGTGGTGTCCCCACACCTTGTCCTTCACGGGACCGTCGTCGAGATCTTCCAACAGGTAGTTCAGGGCGCTGACCTCAATCGGGGCATCGCTGAAGAACTCCAGTCCCCTACCCTCACCGTTGAGAACACGGAACCAGCGGATGTCGGTATGGTTGCCCGACTCCTGAGGACGGATGTAGGGGAAGTACTCATCGGCGACCTTACCCTTATAGACACCAAGGAACTCGGAGTCGTGGCGGTCGGAATAGTTCTCTACGGGTCCACGACCGTTGTATAGGATCTGATCAAACTGCTGAGGCATCTGGAGCTGCATGCCATAACGGAACATCGGCGACACCTTGGCCTCCTTGTCGGCCGTGAGCTGTTCACGCACGACCACATCACCCTCAGCCGTGAGCGTATAGGTCATGACGAGCTTAGCCTTGACGTCGGGCATGTCGAAGGTCACAGTCACGGTATTATCCTTGACCTGGCAACCGGTCACCTTCATCACCGGATTCTTCCAGACAGCAAAGCGGTTCTGGAGGCCTGCGCCGTAGTCGTTGTCGGTCGGAGCGCGCCAGAACTCAGGCGTCACGGAACGACGGTCGAGCAGCATGGGCTGACCGTCGACATCGAGATAGTCGATCAAGCCGCTCCACTTACCGATGGTCAACGTCGTACCCGCAGCCTCCAACTTCACATAGCTGGTGGTCTCCTCCTTCTTGGCCTCAGCCACGTCAGCCTTCAGCTCGGGGAAGGGATAGGGCTGTGCGATGAACTGCTGGCGGGCCATCACCTGACCCTTGTCGATGAGGGGCTGGGCCTCACGGCTGCGGAACTCGAAGATGACAGAGATCTCCTCGTCGGGATGATGTCCCTTCACGTGGGCAATCATCTGTTTCAGACTTTCATCTGTAAACGCCTTGCGCTGCTGTGGGGCGATACCGCTGACATCGACCTTGCCGCTATGCTTCTTGATCTTCCATACCAGTTCGAGATCGTCGAGGGTCTTGAAGAAATTCTCGTTATATACCTCGAACTTGCCCTCCTTCAGATCCTTCTCCGTAATCCAGGCATTCTGGTAATAGTAGCGCACCTCGTAGGCATGGGGGTTGAGACGACGGTCGGGGGCGATGATGCCGTTGCAGTTGAAGTTGTAGTCAGTGGCAGGATATCGGCCATAGTCACCACCGAAGGTGAAGATCTCCTTACCCGTGACAGGACTCTTGTCGCGCATGCCCTGGTCGACGAAGTCCCAGATATAGCCACCCTGATAGACCGGATACTTGCGGATGAGGTCCCAGTACTCCTTGAAGCCTCCGATGGAGTTACCCATGGCGTGGGCATACTCGCACTGGATGAGCGGCTTGACGACCTTGCCGCCAGTGACCTCGCCCTTGGCATATTTCTCACACCAGTTATAGTCGGCATACATCGGACAGTAGATATCGGTCTTGCCCTCGATACCGGCACGCTCATACTGGACAGGACGTGTCGGGTCGAAGGCCTTCACCCACTCGTAGGCCTTCTCGAAGTTCTCGCCATAGCCGGCCTCATTGCCCAGTGACCATACGATGATGCTCGGATGGTTCTTATAGGTACACATATTACCCTCCTGACGCTCGATGTGAGCCTTTGCGAAGTCAGGACGGATGGCCAGCGTCTTCTCCCTGTAGCCCATGCCGTGGCTCTCGAGGTTGGACTCAGCCGTCAGGTAGATACCATATTCGTCGCAGAGGTCATACCAGCGCGGATCGTCGGGATAGTGACAGGTACGTACGGCATTGATATTGAGGAACTTCATGATCTTGATGTCCTGGATCATCCGCTCCACCGAGACGATGTAGCCACCGTCGGGATCGAGCTCATGACGGTCGGCACCCTTGATGAGGATGGGCTGTCCATTGACGAGCAGCTGGCCTCCCGTGATCTCAATATGGCGGAAACCGACTTTCTTGCGAACGACCTCGAGGAGCTTGTTGCCCTGTCGGAGCTGGAGCTCCAATATATATAAATAAGGTGTCTCGGCAGTCCAGGGCTTAGCCGCCTCAACGCTCGCGTTGAGTCCCTGAGCCACCTGATTGCCATCGGCATCGAAAAGGGTGGCTGAGATATCACCCTTGCCGCCTGCGAGCCGGACATCGACAGAGAGGAGGCCCTTGCCGTCCTGATAGTCCTGGCGGATGGTGAAGTCCTGGAAATGTGTCTTAGGCGTGGCATAGAGATAGACCTCACGGGCAATACCGGTGAAGCGCCAGAAGTCCTGGTCCTCGAGATAGGAGCCGTCGCACCACCGCATGATCTGCATGGCGATGAGGTTCTTGCCAGGCTTCAGGAACTTGGTGATGTTGAACTCGGCAGCCACTTTGGAATCCTCGCTATATCCCACGTACTTGCCATTCACCCAGAGGAAGAGGTTGCTCGTGGCAGAGCCCACATGGAAGAACACTTCCTGACCCTTCCAGTCGGCAGGCAGGTCGAACGTACGGCGATAGGAACCGGTATAGTTGTTCGTCTCACCGATATAAGGGGGATTATTCTCGAACGTGGTACACCAGGCATAGCCCATGTTTTTGTAGATCTTGTCACCATAGCCGTTGAGCTCGAAAAGACCCGGAACGGGGAAGTCGACCCAATCGGCATCGTCGTACTTCAGCGAGAAGAAGTCCTTCGGCGCATCCTGATGATCCTTCACGAAATTGAACTTCCACATGCCTTCCATAGAGAGGAAGCGGCTGGATTCAGACTTGTCGCCCTTTGCCTTGTCAGCATTCTCAAAGGCGAAGAAATGTGCATGACGCACCTCACGGTTCTGTTGGTTCACGTTGGGGTCCTGCCAGACGGGAAGCTTCTGTGCATGAACACTCAAAGACGCCAGACAGGCCATTGAAATAAGAAATCGTTTCATAATCTTGATGTTTTAAGCTATATTTGGTGCAAAAATACAAAAAGAAATTGAAAAATAAAAATTGAAGATTGAAAATTAGAATTAATTATGTAATTTTGTAGGCAAGATGAGAAAAGAAGAGCGATATAAGTGGATTCTGGCACACTTTCGTGAACAGATGCCGCATGTGAATACCGAACTGGAGTTCGGGAGTGTGTTCCAGCTATTGGTAGCCGTGATCCTCAGTGCACAGTGTACGGACAAGCGGATCAACCAGGTGACGCCGGAACTGTTCCGCCACTATCCCGACGCCAGGACGATGGCCCAGGCAGAGCCGGAAGACGTGCTGGAATATATCCGCAGCGTATCGTACCCCAATGCGAAAGCCGCCCATCTGGTGGAGATGGCCAGGGCCCTGGTGGAGAGACACGGGGGCGAGGTGCCTTCGGACATGAACCTGCTGCTCGACCTGCCGGGCGTGGGGAGAAAGACCGCCAACGTCATCCAGAGCGTGGCCTTCGGCAAGTCAGCCCTTGCCGTGGATACCCACGTCTATCGTGTGGCTCACAGACTGGGATTGGTGGGCAAGCGCGACAATACGCCCTATAAGGTGGAACAGGCGCTGGTCAGGCATATCCCCGAGGAGGATATCCCTAACGCCCACCATTGGCTGCTGCTCCACGGGCGCTACGTCTGCACCTCACGGAAACCGCATTGTGAAACCTGTGAGTTGGAAAAAATCTGTCCGAAACTGATAGAGGGTTCGAAGCTGGGATAAAGGAAGCTACTGTTTCTTCTGGGCATTCTGCTGGTTGCCCCAGTTCCTGATGGCCCGACGGTGGAAACGGTTCTCAGCCCGGATAACATCATAGACCTTGGAGGCTGGCAGCACCTGGAAGAACTTGTTATGATAGGTCTGGAGGATGCGTCGCTGCTCCAGCTCCATCGCATCACGCTTCTGAACGGCTTTCTTACAGGCTGCCTCGTCGGCTGGCTTCACCCTGCCCAGATCCTTCATCTCCGTATAGACGGCACGCTGCTTCTGCTGCATCTCCCGATACAACGGGAAGAAGGTGGCCGACTCCTCGGCAGTGAGACTGGCCTCCTTCGTGATAAACTGTTCGAGGTCGGCCTGGAACTTCTCGGGAGAGAACTTGTTATTCGACTGGGCCGAAACTGGGGTCAGTGAATAATAAATGGTGAATAACAGGAGCACCATTCTCACCAACCATTTCCGATCATTGTTCTTCATCATCTCATTCACTTGCAAGTAAGGCATAGATATCATGATTGTCAAGCATCATATAGTCGGCTGCCTCATCCAAAGGCGTGACCGGCTCTTCCTGCTGGGCAGCCAACCGCTGTTCAGGCACGGCCGACCGTTCAGACAAAGACAGATAGACGACCGCACTGACGATCAGAACACACAGACAGGCCGCCGCATAGCGGACAGGCCTCAGCCATACGGTCTTGGCACGGGGCTGCCGTTCCGGCAACTGCTTCATCATCTGATCGGCAAACTGGTCGAAATAACCATCAGGAACACGGAAAGGATTCCGTTTCCCGACACATTGCTCTATGTATTTTTCTTCATTCATCGTATATATGACGTATCATTATTCAAATAGTTTAATCGCGTTGCTTAAAAAAATCAGAAATCTTTTTCACCGCGATGTGGTAGGACGCTTTCAGCGCCCCTTCGGAAGTGTTCAGCAGCTGACTCATCTCAGCATATTTCATATCCTGGAAGTAACGCAGCTGGAAGACCGTACGCTGTACGTCGGGCAGACTGGAGATGGCCTGCTGTAACAGTGCCTCCGTCTTCGAACCGTCGAAATAGGGATCGGCCATCAGGGTATTGGCCACCGACAGATCCTCGTCGGAACCCGCCATCACATGCTTGTTGCGACGCAGGAAATCAAGACTCTCGTTGATGGCGATACGCGACAGCCAGGTTACCACCTTGGCCTCACCGTGGAAACCGTCGAGACCGTTCCACGCCTTGAGGAACGTGTTCTGAAGCACGTCGTTCGCATCTTCGTGCGTAAGGACAATATGACGAATCTGCCAGTAGAGCTGTTCACTGAACTGGCGCACCAGCATCTCAAAGCCCTTGCGTTGCGTGGAGGGCTTCATGAGCAGTTGTCGGAGTTGCTGATCGTCGTACTTGTCCATATCTCGTCACTCTTGAATCAGAAGCGTACCCATGGCCTGACCGATGACCTGGTCGTAGCCGTAGAGATCGGGCCAGGTCTCCATGGCACCCGTCTCAGGATTGGGATAGGCTGTATAATATATAATGTACACGGGAACCCTGGGGTTCACATCACTGTAGCTGATCAGACGGTGAGGACGGGGATCCTCGGCATGTTCCTCCAGATACTCCTTGCCCTGGTCGGTCTCAGGAGCGATATCCATGGAGATTCTCAGACGGTCGAGCTTCCACTCGTCAGCACCAGGCAACAGGAAACGCGCCAGTTCGAAGGGTTTCTCGACACGGATACACCCGTGGGAAAGGGTACGCCGCTCACGCTTGAAGGCCCCATGGTTATTGGTGTCATGAAGATAGACCCCGAAATTGTTGGCAAAACGGAAGACAATGCGTCCGAGGGAGTTGCCTGGTCCTCCCCGTTGCCCTACCCTGAGACTGCCCGACTTCAGCTGGTCGGCACCGACCTTGGCGGCTTGCAGCGTATCGCCGGAGCTACGGCGGACAATATAGTAGTTGTTACGGGCGAAATAGGCAGAGTCGCCCGCATGGTGCAGCACGTCGGTATTGATGATGTTCTGGGGGATGATCCAATCGGGATTGACCTGCAGATGAGTCACCTGACCATAGAGCAGGGGCGTCTTTGTCTTTTTGGCGCCACAGCAGATACGCATGTTCACCACAGAATCGGGGCAGACAGCCCACAACTGCTGGGAGGGGATGTTCACCAGCAGCATCGCTTCGTTCATGTCGGGCTGACTGATCCGCCAACGGCAGCGTTCCATGTTGATGGCCAACTGGTGGCGCAGGGACTTTTCCGTAGTCTCTGCCAGCTTCGTCTGTAGGGCACGGTAGACAGGACTCGTAGGACTGGAGCTCAGGAGGTAGTCCATCCTGTCGGCCGAAGCCATGGCCTTCTCAGCCTCGTCGGGAACAGGTTTCTGCAACTCATAGTCGAAGAGAACGGCAAAGCCGTCGCGGCGGATATTGGAGTCGAGACGGTTGAAGAGCTTGTCGGGCCTTACAAAACCGTAGCGCTGACCAATGGTGTACTGGATATATGCCTTCGAGAGATGGCTGTCGAGCCGAGGCAGCAACTCATTGATATCCACTCCCAGAGAGTCGAAGGAGAGCTGACGGACAATGCTGAGGTCGGCAGCTATCTCTGGCAGGAAGAAAGCCGTCGTGTCGAGACCGTGCCGCGGCAATTCACACCGCAGACAGGACAGGAGGGAATCGGCATCATGAGAGACACCCATGCGTGTGAACCACTGACCTGTGACAGCGGTATCGAGGGAATTGACATAAGAACGGAATTCAGAACGTTCAGCCTCACTCAGTTCGCGGTTTCCCTCAAAACAGGAAGCCAGGAACATACAAGTACTCACAAGCAGGAATACTAACGTACTGACACCTTGCGCACGGCCTTGCCCACCTTGACGATATAGCAACCTTTGGGAATGTTTAGTTCAATTTTCAGTGCGGGACTGTCAATCCTGACGTCGAGAACCTTCTTGCCGGTAATAGAGACAACCTCAAGATTCAGGCCCTCACCGCCAATCACCTCGAGCACACCGTCGCTATAACTGACTGTTATGTCCTTCATGTCCTGATCCTGACGAATCTCCATGATGCCTGCAACGTATACAGATGCAGCATGTACCGTCGAGGGAACAACGGCAGAGAACAGGGCTGCAAGACATATTATGAGTACACGTTTCATCATAAGCAATAGTCCATAATTTGTGCAAAAGTAGCAAATTTCCTTGAAACCACAAAATTTTTTAACTAAAAAATGCGGTTTTAGGGGGTATCAGACATCAAAAACGGCCATTTCGTTGGTCAGATAGGTCTCCGTGAACACACTTTTAGCCTCATCCAACAAGACCGTCTCATCTTCATAGCGGGAACTGTAATGACCCAGCAGGAGCTTCCCCACCCCGGCATCACGGGCTACCATGGCAGCCTGACGGGCCGTGGAATGGAAGTATTTCTCAGCCTGTGGGATATGATCTTCGCCGTAGGTGCTCTCATGATAAAGCGTATCGACGCCTTTGACCTGTTCAGCCAGTCCGGGCATATAACGAGTGTCCGTCAGATAGGCATAGCGACGCGCCGTGTCCACATACTTCACAAGACGCTCATGGGGGATGACCTCTCCGTCGTCGGTGATCCAGTCGGCCCCGTTCTTGATGTTATTCACCTGACTGACAGGAATCTGATAGCAATCCATCATCTCACGACGGATATGAGGGAGCGGCTGTTTCTCACTGATCAGATAGCCACAACAGGGGACACGATGCTCCAGGGGAATGCTCTCCACCATGATGCTGCGGTCCTCGAAAACTACCTGCCGCACCGTCGTGTCCACAGGATAGAAGACCACCTCAAAGCCGAGATCGTGGGTAAAGAACTTGATCTGCCGGTCCAGTTCCGGTCCCAAGGCGGCAGGGGCATGGATATGAAGCGCGGCCGTACGTCCGACCAGTCCGAAGGTGGAGATCATCCCTATCAGCCCGAAGCAATGGTCGCCATGAAGATGGGTGATAAAGACATGACTCAACTTCGTGAAACGCAGACGACTCCTTCGGAGCTGCTTCTGTGTACCCTCCGCACAATCGAGCATCAGCAGCTTATCACGCACCTCAACGACTTGGGACGAGCCCTCATGACGGAGTGTGGGCAATGCACTTCCGCATCCCAGGATATATACCTTGAACGGTTCCACCGGCAGGCTACATTTTCATGAACTCGTCGTTGTGCTCCTCCAGCTGCAGACCGTGGAGGTCGGCCTTAGGCTTTTCCTTCCAGCGGTTGTACTCGAAGGTCTGCTCCTCATCACGAGTCTTGCCGATAGTCTTATAGGCCAGTGTGTCAGCATCGAGTGCCAGGATCTCATAGAGGTTCAGCTCTTCCTCTTCCTCCCCACCCTCACGGACAGACTGGATCTCGAGATTGCCATCAGTGATTTTCCAGGTGCGATAGAGAATGTTGGTCATCTCTATGCTCTCGGCCACACCACCTTCCTTGATACGGATACCGACCTCTGAACTGCCGTCGATAGGATCGGGCATGACCCAGTCGCCCAGAAGGGTATTCAGGTTGATGACTTCGAAAGCCTCCGTACGCTTATCATCGGCCATGACAGCCAGACGGTCGCCAATCTGCATGCCACCAAACACTTTCCCGGCTTCCTGGGCATTGACCAGACTCAGGTTCAGCGTGTCACCATTGTCGGTCAGGAGTTCCAGCGTATGCATGGCCGTACCCTCACCACAGAGTCCATAGATGGTCTTGTCGTACAACGCCAACTTCTTCACCGTTGTCGTGTCGTTCTCAGCAACAGCCTGAGGCTGCTTACCCTTGCAACTGGCCAGTATCAAAATGCTGACCGTCAACAGTCCGAAAAATGCAATCTTCTTCATATTTCTATCATGATTTATTTTCGTGATTCTTGGCTTCCTCCCATAGTTTATCCATCTCTTCTAAAGTCATGTCCTTCAGAGGCTTACCAATCTTAATACTGTGATTCTCGATATAATTGAAACGATCGATGAACTTACGGTTGGTCTTCTCCAGCGCATTGTCGGGATTGAGCTTGTAAAGACGTGCAGCATTGATGACTGCAAAGAGGAAATCACCCAACTCCTCGGTCGAACGTTCCTTGTCTTCTCGCTCCAGTTCCGCCTCCAGTTCGTCGAGTTCCTCCCTGACTTTCTGCCATACATCACGACGGTCTTCCCAGTCGAAGCCCACATGACGCGCCTTGTCCTGAATACGATAGGCCTTGATGATGCTCGGCAGTGCCTCAGGTACACCAGAGAGCACACTCTTATTACCATCCTTCTCCTTAAGTTTGATCTGTTCCCAGTTATCGAGCACCTGCGTGACACTGGTGACGCTTGTCTGGCCGGAACCGACAGCATCGTCAGGCACATAGGGCAGAGGCTTCGGTTCCTCGGCATCAATCTGGGAAGGATGATAGACATGCGGATGACGAGTAATCATCTTACGCGTCAGGGCATTGCAGACATCAGCCATGTCGAACTGCTCCTTCTCCTCGGCAATCTTCGCATAAAAACAGACATGGAGCAGGACATCGCCCAGTTCCTTGCATATCTCATGCAGGTCGTTACGGATAAGTGCATCGCAGAGCTCGTAGGTCTCTTCTATCGTATTTGGTCTCAGGCTCTCGTTGGTCTGCTTCTTATCCCAGGGACAATTAGCCCTCAACGCATCCAATACGTCAAGAAAACGTCCGAAAGCCTGCATTTTTTCCTCTTTTGTGTGCATAAAACGTCAATTATTGCGGCAAAGATACAAAATAAATCATAATTCATAATTCATAATTCATAATTATTTTATAATTTTGCAGCGAATTTTTGAGTTTTTATTGTTTTAAGCACAGAAATAACGAACAAATATATGGAAATTGCAAGTAAATACGACCCCAAAGAGGTCGAATCGAAATGGTATCAGTACTGGCTAGACCACAAACTATTCGCCAGCAAACCCGACGGGCGTGAACCTTATACAATCGTGATTCCGCCTCCCAATGTGACCGGCGTGCTCCACATGGGTCACATGCTGAACAATACGATTCAGGACATCTTAGTCAGAAGAGCCCGCATGGAAGGCAAGAATGCGTGCTGGGTACCCGGCACCGACCATGCCTCGATTGCCACTGAGGCGAAGGTCGTAAAGAAACTTGCAGAACAGGGGATCAAGAAGCATGACCTCACCCGTGACCAGTTCCTGGAGCATGCCTGGGACTGGACACACGAGCATGGCGGCATCATCCTGAAGCAACTGCGCCGTCTGGGTGCCAGTTGTGACTGGGACCGTACGGCCTTCACCATGGACGAGACACGTTCGGAGAGTGTTATCAAGGTGTTTGTTGACCTCTATAACAAGGGCCTCATCTACCGTGGCCTGCGTATGGTGAACTGGGATCCGAAGGCCCTGACCGCCCTCTCTACCGAGGAAGTGATCTATAAAGAAGAGCAGAGTCATCTGTTCCACCTGAAGTACTATGTCGCTGATACCGACGGTTCAGTATGTAGCGATGGCATCGCAACAAACGAGACGGAAGGCAATATCATCCACAAGGACGAGAAGGGTTACTACGCCGTTGTGGCCACGACCCGTCCCGAGACCATCATGGGCGATACCGCCATGTGTATCAACCCCAAGGATCCGAAGAACCAGTGGCTCAAGGGCCGCAAGGTAATCGTACCGCTTGTGAACCGCGTGATCCCCGTGATCGAAGACCGTTATGTGGATATCGAGTTCGGTACGGGCTGTCTGAAGGTGACCCCCGCCCACGACACCAACGACTATATGCTGGGCAAGACGCACAACCTGGAGACCATCGACATCTTCAATGCCGACGGCACCATCTCCGACCAGAGCCCCATCTACGTGGGTATGGACCGCATGGACTGCCGCAAGCAGATTCAGAAGGACTTGCAGGAAGCCGGTCTGATGGAGAAGGTGGAGGACTATACCAATAAGGTGGGCTATTCGGAGCGCAATCCCGATACCGCCATCGAGCCCCGTCTGTCGCTGCAGTGGTTCCTGAAGATGAAGCACTTTGCAGACATCGCCCTGCCTCCCGTACTCAACGGCGAGATGAAATTCTATCCGCAGAAATACGTCAACACCTATAAGAACTGGCTGGAGAATATTCAGGACTGGTGTATCTCGCGTCAGTTGTGGTGGGGACACCGCATTCCGGCATACTACTACAACGAGAACGACGACTATGTCGTAGCCGTTACGCGTGAGGAGGCTCTGAAACTGGCTCAGCAAAAGGATCCGAAGATCACCGATGCCGATCTGCGTCAGGACGAGGATGCCCTCGACACATGGTTCTCTTCATGGCTCTGGCCCGTCTCACTCTTCGACGGTATCAACAATCCCGGCAATGAGGAGATCAGCTACTACTACCCCACTTCCGATCTCGTGACGGCTCCCGATATCATCTTCTTCTGGGTGGCCCGAATGATCATGGCCGGTGAGGAGTATATGGGCAAGTATCCTTTCAAGAACGTCTACTTCACGGGTATCGTCCGCGACAAGCTCGGCCGTAAGATGTCCAAGTCATTAGGAAACTCTCCTGACCCCATCGAACTCATTGAGAAGTTCGGAGCCGACGGCGTGCGTATGGGTATGATGCTCTCCGCCCCTGCAGGAAACGACATTCTCTTCGACGAGGCCCTCTGCGAACAGGGACGTAACTTCAATAATAAAATATGGAACGCGTTCCGCTTAGTAAAAGGCTGGAAGGTGGCAGATATCGAACAGTCAGAGGCTGGTAAGACAGCCACCACCTGGTTCGAAGCCAAGCTCCGCCAGACGAATGCCGAGATCGACGACCTCTTCAAGAAATACCGTATCAGTGAGGCCCTGATGGCTGTCTACAAGCTCTTCTGGGACGAGTTCTCATCATGGTACCTGGAGATGGTGAAGCCCGCCTACGTCAATGGTGAGGCACAGCCCATCGACCGACAGACCTACGACAAGACCCTCGAGTTCTTCGAGACGCTGCTGAAGATGCTCCATCCGTTCATGCCCTTCATCACCGAAGAGCTGTGGCAGCATCTGTATGACCGTCAGGATGGTGAGAGTATCATGCGCGACAGCCTGAAGCTCCCCGCTTCCACTGAGGCAGACGACCAACTCACCGCCCAGATCGAGAACGTGAAGCAGATCGTATCCGGTGTACGTATGGTCCGCAGCTCGAAGAACATCGCCCCGAAGGAACAGCTTGAGTTGCAGGTGGTTGGTCAGAACGACTATGAGGCGTTCAACACCGTCATCGCCAAGATGGCCAACCTCAGCGCCATCAACGCTGCCACCGAGAAGGATGCCACCGCAGCCTCTTTCATGGTGGGTACCGACGAGTTTGCCGTACCCCTTGGCAACATGATCGATGTCGAGGCTGAGATCGCGAAGATGGAGGCTCAGCTGCAGCATCTCGAAGGCTTCCTCGCCGGTGTCAGGAAAAAGCTCAGCAACGAGCGTTTCGTGGCCAACGCCCCCGAACAGGTTGTAGCCCTGGAGCGCAAGAAGCAGAGCGACTCCGAAGAGAAAATCGCCGCGCTGAAAGAATCCATCGCCGCACTCAGAAACAAATAGTGTCTTGTGACTGGCCTGACGATTATTGAAGAAGCCATCCGACTGGTTCAAGAAGGTCAGCACGTCACATTACGTGCGAATGGTCGCAGTATGCTCCCTTTCATCATTGGCGGCAGGGAGAGTATTACCCTCTCTCAGACTGAGAATCCCTCCCGGGGAGACATTGTCCTGGCCATGGTGGAGAACGGGCGCTACGTCATCCACCGGATCATTGAGAGGAAAGGTGATGACATCACCCTGATGGGAGACGGGAATCTGTCGGAACAGGAACACTGTCGGGTGAAGGATGTGGTAGCCCGTGTTGAATACGTGGTCGATGACAGAGGAAGACGTCATGATCCATATACGCCTATCAGGAAACAGATGACACGTCTGTGGTTCAGGCTGTTACCTTTCAGGAGATACTTGTTAGCAATTTACAGAAGGATATGACACATCGCTATTATCAAGTGGCAGGACACTGTTTCTGTATTGAGGCAGAAGAATCTGTATTTGTCAAGATGCAAGACTATGTCCCATTCCTGACCGATGAGCCATCATCTGTCCTGTTCAAGGTAACAGTCCAAGTCGCACCGAAAAAAGACCTCTCATATGTCAAAGACACATACATTGATCAGGGAATCCTGGCTGTCACTACCGGACACACATCTGAAGGACAGGATGTCTATATCTATCAATGGAACAGCCAGGACCTCTTCTGGCTTGTCTGTGAAGACCAGTACAGGAAAGGAACGCTGACGATGACAGGTTTGGAACCGAAGATGGCACTCGACATGGCCATCACCATCATCTATAGATATACGGCTATCAAATGGATGACAACGGCCATTCATGCCTCGGCAGTGAGCTATCAAGGACAGGCCTATCTGTTTCTTGGTATCAGCGGTACAGGTAAAAGTACGCATTCCCGGTTATGGCTCAAGCATTTTGAAGGCGCAGAACTGATCAATGATGACAAACCCATCATACGGGTCTTCGGAAATGGAGAGGTGAGGGTCTTTGGTTCCCCCTGGAGCGGGAAGACCCCCTGCTACCGGAACATAGACTATCCCCTTGGCGGCATGGTGAAGTTGAAACAGGCCAATCACAATAACATCAGGCGCCTGAGGAACGTAGAGACCTATTATGTCCTTCTTCACAGTATCTTTGGCAGGCGTTGGGACAAAGACATCAGCGACGCACTACATGCACTCGAAGAAAGGCTGGTCAGCCAGATTCCGATGTGGCAATTAGAGTGTCTGCCTGACGAAGAAGCCGCAAGACTGTGTAAGGATACGATAACAAAAGGCAACAACAACTGATAACGAATATGAGACAAAAGAAAGGATTCATCATGCGTGATGTATGTGGCGACAAGGTCATTGTAGGAGAAGGCCTGGAAGCCGTTGATTTCGGACGGATGGTCTGCCTGAACGAGACTGCCGCCTGGCTATGGGAAGAAGCCGAGAGGCAAGGCGACTTCACCGTCGGTTCTCTGGCAGAAGCTCTCTGTGAAGAGTTCGATGTAGAACAAGACAGAGCCGAAAGGGATGTTGCAGCCGTTCTTGGGAAATGGCAGGATAGAGGTATGATTGAACAATAAAGCAACTTGAAATACATCATCTGGATATGGCGTAACACAAGAGGCATCCGATGGAACACGGCCCTACGGATCTTGTGTGGCATAGGACGAGTGATCTTAGGCTTGCTGATGGTGTGGTTCAGCAAAATGTTTATTGATGTCACCATCCGAACGGGCACCACTCAGGAAATCATCGGTATGATCTGTCTGCTGGTAGCTACCGTTGTCGGTGGCATCACTCTCCGGCAAGTCTATTATTACATGACCATTTCTGCCAATACCAGACAGTCGAACAATATCCGTCTGCACCTCTTCAGCCAGCTATTTTCCCGACAGTTATATGATGAACAGGAATTGCATTCCGGAGACGTGACCTCCAGGATGGCAAAAGACATCGAAGTGGTAAGCAATACCACGACTTCTTCTATTCCCGAAATGCTGATCACCCTCTTCCAGCTCATCGGAGCCTTCCTCCTTCTGCGTTCCATGGACGAGAAACTGGCCTGGATGATTCTGCTCATGACACCTTTTGCCATTGCCTTTGGAAAGCTCATCTCCCGACAACTGCGAAATATGACACTGGACATCCGCAAAGACGAGAGCCGGATTCAGGTACAGATTCAAGAAGGCATGGAACAGAATGCCGTGCTGAGGGCGCTGAACTGCGAAGACTGGATCACCGACCGTCTCGACAACCTCCAGCAGCACCTGAAAGGAAACATGATGCGCCGTGCCCGTTTCACTGTCGTCATGCGCATGGCTTTCGGTCTGGCCTTCGGCCTGGGTTATCTGCTGGCATTTATTTGGGGTGGTCTGCAACTGCGCAGCGGAGCCATCACCTTCGGTGTGATGACCTCATTCCTCCAGCTTGTAGGCCAGATCCAGCAACCGATCCTCTCACTGCTCAATACCATTACCACACTCATTCATACGACTGCCAGCATTGACAGACTGGAAGAGATGGAAATCAACGCCACGAGATCATCTTCCAAGTCATCGCCAGCCCCTTTCCCCACCCCGCCTGACGTGATGGCCCAAGACGTATGTTTCCACTATGCATCAGGCGACCGGATGGTGATAGAGCATTTCACCCATACTTTCCTACCAGGTAGTAAGACAGCCCTCATGGGACCGACCGGTGTAGGCAAGACCACCCTCTTCCGCCTGTTGCTCGCCCTGATCAAGCCCAATCAAGGAAGTTTGTCCTTATATATTAATAAGGTGGAAGAACCTGTCAGTGAAAAGACCCGACAGAACTTTGTTTTCGTTCCTCAAGGCAACACCCTGATGAGCGGCAGTATACGGTACAACCTGCAGTTGGCAGACCCCAATGCCACCGACGAGCAACTGAAAGAGGTGTTACACACGGCTGCAGCCGACTTTGTCAACGAACTGCCCGACGGCCTTGACACAGAGCTGAGTGAACGAGGTGGCGGACTGAGTGAGGGTCAGGCCCAGCGTATAGCCATAGCCCGTGGTCTGCTGCGCCCTGGTCAGATCTTACTGCTCGACGAGATCAGTGCTTCTCTTGACGAACAGACGGAGCAGCTGCTCTATAGTCGGTTGTTTGCAAAATACCCCCAAAAGACCATGATTTTCATCACCCATCGTCCATCTGTAAGCCATCTGTGTGATGAAGTTATTCATATCAAATAAAAAAAGTCTGCATGTTGACATGCAGACTTTCTTTTTTCCACGAAATTTCATTGGAAGATCGGGGCGTCATTTAAATGGCTTCACCACCACCCTCTTCGTGTGTATTGCCTGATCCGCCACTTTGTTCCTCAGTGCTAAACAGAATCGGAACCTCATACTCGAACTCCTCAATTTCAGGAGTAACATAAATCTTTTTCATTTTCTCAGAATATTATTAAACGTTTAATTGAATTCGAGTGCAAATATAAGAAGAATAATTCAAACGACAAAACAATTTCACTAAAAACTGCATGATATGCTCAAAATTTCTTTCCAAACAAGATGTACATGAATGTTTTTCCCAAAATTGTAAGATCCATTGCCCAAGAACGATTCTCTAAATAATCCAAGTCATACTGCAGACGGATAAGCATCTTTTCAATGGTGTCAGTATAGCCATTATACAGGGTGGCAAAGCTTGTCACGCCCGGACGTATCTGATAGAGCATATAATAACGTGGATCTCTTTCCTCAATCAACCTGATGTAGTAGGCCCGTTCAGGTCGAGGACCGACAAAGGCCATATCACCCTTGAAGACATTCCAGAGCTGCGGCAGTTCATCAAGATGATGAGCTCTCAGGAAACGACCGATTTTCGTGAGTCGCGGATCGTCGTCTTCACCTTTATAGAGCGACGGTCCTTCATCCTCAGCGTCCATCCGCATCGACCTGAACTTATAGATATAGAAGGGGCGTCCGAAACGACCGATTCTTTCTTGCTTGAAGATAGCCGGCCCGCCATCCTCATGTCTCACAGCCACATAACACCATACGAACAGTGGAAAGAATAAAATCATCCCCACCAAGGCACCAAAACAATCCAAGATCCGCTTGGTGTTCCTCTCAAAAGCATTCATTCCGTCGGGAATGAACTTGATATTCTCATTATTGTTTATCATTTTCTTTTCCAAATACTGCATTGATACAGATTTCCGTTGCATGACCACCTATATAAGTGAACCTGTTCTTCAACATCTCCCGCGTCTTACGACACTCTTCCGCTTCATCCATGTTCAGGATATGGTCAAGCACCTCGTCCTCGGTCTTCTGGATGCCTGCTGGCATTTCTGTCCTGAAATCGATATTGATGCCCCGCTGCTTGGAATAGGCATCATAGTCGTAGGCGAAACAGACAACTGGACGCTCCAGAATGGAATAGTCAGTAATACACGATGAATAATCGGAGATCAGCAAGTCGCTCACTATGAATAAGTCATTGATAGACGGATAATTCGAGACGTCACGTACAAAATCATTAAACTGCACTCCCAGCAGACGGGTGGTATAATGATGGGTTCTGAACAATAGGATATAGTGATCTCCCAACCGTTCTTCCCATTTGTCAAGATGGATCGGCGGTTTCAACGAATAGGTCTTACCTTGGTCGTCGCTATCTCTCCAGGTCGGTGCATAGAGTATGATCTTCTTATCCAAAGGAAGACCCAACTGTTGCTTAACCTCCATGATCTTAGTATCAGTCACGTGATAAAGAGCATCATTCCTGGGCAGTCCACTGGCCAGCATCAGGTGTTCGGGCACCTTAAAACTCTGCATCAGGAGCCGCTTATTCCATTCACTCTCATAACAGAAATAATTCAGGTGACTGAAATCAAAGTCATCGCGGCCGGGAACACCATTGCCAACAGCATTCAATGAAACACCATGCCATGTGTTCAAATAGATACAATCTTTTTTCTTATATCGTAAGCTACGCTCAATATTGACGCTTGTAATCCAGTAACGGGCTTTCAGGGAGGTCCTGAAATATTGGAACGAATCGGCCTTTACCCTGATGGGATGACCCGGGATTTCAGTATCCAAGTTTTCCAGGGCCCATACAAACTGAAAGTCCTTGAACCGCGATTGCCGGAGCATGGCCTCGTAGATAGCCTTAGGACTGTCATTATACTGGCGTCCCAATGCACTGAACAAGACCATCTTCGGGTCAGTCTTGACAAACATGCCCCAGAAGCGCATGACCGTACTGGCAAGGAGTCTGAACATCTTCAGGATCCAGCTATGATGTTTTAACTCATAATCAATTTTCGCACGAAGACCTTGCATCATTAACGACTATTATATCCGTTCTTCTCTATAATCTTAACACACGTATCGGTCAATAACGCCAGATTGTTCTCTCTGGAGAATTCCCTTACGGCATAGGCAAATCCCTTTTCCCCTTTTTCATGCAGGCTTTTCTCTGAACAGCGATAGGCTTCCATCATGGCAAGGGCTACAGACCGGCTATTGTCAGGTTCAACTGTCCACCCGGCTCCAGAAATTCTCATACAGTCAGCCGTATCACTATCTGCATCCACACTGGCGATAATAGGTTTAGCAGAAAACATATATGCTACCAACTTACTTGGTACGGAATACTTTGCATAACCTTTTTTCACAGGAAGCAGAAGCACGTCTGCCTTTGCCTGTGTTTCCGGGACTTTTCCTGTAGGCACATCCCAGAACTCGATCTTACATGGATAATTGCGAGATTTATTCTGCAAATCAGCCTTGGCAGGACCTGAGCCTGCTATCACCAGCCTCGCCTCCTTCAAACCCGTCTCAGCAAAGGCATCAAACAACAGTTCTATACCTGCCAGGGGTCCGACATTCCCCATATACATAAATGTAAATGGTGCATGTTCCGACTGGTCTCCATGTTTCCGGGCATAGTCAACAAAAGGCTTCTCATCCTGCCAGTTCCTGACTACCACAAAGTGATGCCGGTCCATGTTCCGACTATCAGAGAGATAATCTGCCATTTTCCCTGAGTTAACCTGAACAGAGGCCGCATGAGAAAGCGTAAATCTATCAAGAGGCATCAGCAGGCGCATCACAAGATTTCTGAGCAATGAAGAATCCGGCAGTTTGGAAGTTAATGATTCCGGATAGACATCCTGTACAGGGGTCATATAAGGGATATTGAACTTCCCAGCAACTCTTGCAATCAGAAATACCCCGAACAAATGCCAAGAGTCATTGTATATGAAATCTATCTCATCATGATGCTGTCGGATATATCCAGCACACCACCTGCCGTGACTGATACTTTCACGAAACCTGCCTACTATCGAAGATGCCGGACAGGTATAGGTATCAGTCTCTATCACCTTAAATGGAAAAGCAGAATAATCATATTCCGGGAAGGCAAAACCCTCTGGTCTCGTAGGACGAGGCCGGAGTACCGTTACTTCATAATCCTCAGATAGTTTTACAGCCAGATCGGTCTGAATCCGAGCAGATACGATCGGCTCTGGATAGAAGACACCACAGGCAAACAAGACTCTTCTCTTCATCTGTCAGTCCTCACCCTGTTACGAAAATAATCCTTTATCTTCCATTGTTGGTTGACCAGTTTCGCATAAGGTTTCCATAAAGCCTCGGATGGGAACATCTTGGCTAACAGGAAATCCCTGTACACATCTGTCAATGCACAAGCCAGAATTCCTTTTTCCCTAAAAGTATATCTTTTGTCCAGATACCCGAAGTTTCCTGTTCCTAATATCTCATCAAACAGGAGTCTGCCTGTTTTCTCAAGAGGTGGAATCAGCAAGTGGTCACAATCAATTCCCAAGACATTCATCTCAATCCACATCACGGCACCAGCAAACTTCTCCATACCGAGATGCTTCACCGTCGTGGCGAATTCGGTCTTCTCCGTAGCCGTAAATCCTTGTTTCAACAAATAATAATAGTCAACTAACTGACGTAATCCCACTCCTTCATTGAAGAAATGCCGCATCATGTGAGACAACAGGAAAATGGCATTGAAAGTCTTGGTCGGTATACAGACATGTTCTCCCAGAACCTGACAACGATTGGTAAACTGCTCCTCCTGATGCTGTCTGTAATAAGCCTGAAGCCGACTGTTATTGATAGGACTGGCCATTTGTGCGGGCAAATAATGAACCTCCACAACCATATCCCTGAAAATCGGAAAGTCTATATGATGATACTGTTCGAAAACGTCCGGACACTTCGACCTGACAAATGCCGTGATATCTTCCCTGCTCCCCTTCACCCAGATATCAATATCACCGGGCGTCCGACTCTCATGGACCGGATAAATCAGAGACAGTCCCTGCCCTTTCAGAATACAGGAGCTGAAACCTGCTTCTGCAAATATCCGGGAAAGATCTTCGACTCTCCGCTGAGCAATCGCAAAGAGGCGCCTGCCCTTCTCAGTCAAGCCTGCCCATTTGAGAACCTCTTTCCTCTGTATCACTTCCGGATAGGCTTGCCTGTTCAGCTTGAGGCCTTCATATACGATTCCCTTGATGGCCTGCTTAGCTGCAAATTCCAGCAGTTCATCCATGTCCAACAGACTGACCACTTCCAGTGGAGTACATTGCTGGGCAAGGGTGCTTCTCAAAAAGACAAAGAGAGGATGGTCCTGAATATTCTCTGACATAAAATCATTCTACAAATAATGATGCTCCCTCATCCATGCCGCCAAGACCCGGTAAGAGTCTTCATGATTCTTCCAGCCATTACTTGACGGAGTGGAACTGGCTCCTTCCAGGTGGAGTATCTTCAGCCGGGGAACATAATAGACCGGTATCTGCAACTGCTTACACCGATGTCCCAGATATAACTCCTCATTATAAAGGAACATGTCTTCATGGAAGACGGGGTACAAATCAGCCAGAGCCTGACTGGTAAGTATGATGAAAGAGCCGTGGGCAGAAAAGACCTTAACCATTCGCCGACGGCAGATTTTTGTCCATCCGACAAACAATTCCCTGAATAACCTGTTAATAGCAAAAGCCACTGACATCAGCGCCTCACACCGATAGCGATAGGACAGGTCAAAAAGCCAGAGATAAAACCGCATTCTGACCGGGATATGAGGATTCTGACGATGACCGTTTTCCATCCTGATATCCGGCGCATACAGGGCTTTGGGATGTGTCATTTGACGTAAGCAGTCCAGATCCTGGATGACGATGTCTGAATTTGATATCACCATATAACGGAACTGGTAATGGTTCATCGCATACTGGCATCCGGCATTATTGCCATTTCCATATCCCTTATTCGACAGAGACAGGAAATCTGCCTGGTTCTCTGCTGCGATGGAACGGCATTTACTTTCCGAAGGATGATCATAGAAACTGTTGACGACAACGACCTTATAGGTAAACGATGATGGAAGCGAGGCAAAGAATCCCTTCAAGACCTCCACATTTCTATAAACCAAGACGACAAAGACCATGTCGTAGAAAGGTTTTTCGCCTATATTTTTGTCAACAGCCATGGTTTGATCTTATCATCAAAAAAAGCGATGAAACCGCCAAAGAGATGATGCCGTTCACAGAACCACTTGACATGTCTCCAATAACGGATATACCATTCCACCGTGTTATGTGGCCATGTCTCAAAGAAGTCGTTCTTCTCTATGTTCTCCTGAAAGAAGGAATAAGGCACATGGTTCTTGTAAAGGACATAAGGCAGGCATACCTGGTCACGGCCAGAATAATCGGCCACCTCAAGAAACCATTCCTTCATCAGTTTTTCTCCAAGGTCATGATGATGGTCACGGAGGATCACCTTATTGTCGGACAGACCTGCATGTAACGGCATCCCTGCATCCTTATAGACCTGATATTGTTCCGACAACTTCTCCAGATTCCCACTCTTTCGCTGGATACATCTCTCGATTTCTTCAAACAAACAGTCACGATGAGGGTGTTTGAAATTGATCATCGGTACCTTCATAGGAATATACCGTTGCAGGAATTGACTCACATCACCCTTTATCATGATAGAACCGTCGACATAGAGAGAATAATCATACTGGCTCAATTCTGTATATGGATACAACAGCTTGATTTTCCTATTCAGCAAAGACGGCGAATTACCATGGCTATCGACCTTCACCGTCTTCCATACCTTCGAGCGAACAATATCCGAATCCGTATAACAGATGAAATCAATACCCTCTGGCACCACAACCGGATCTTTCAGCCAATCGTAATCATTGAATATCGCCGTATAGACAACAAGCCTGTTCATGTCAGATCTCTAACAGTTGATAATTGACCCAATAATAATCTGATGCGCTCTTTAAAAAGAAAAAACTGTTGAGAAGGATATAAGCAATAGCACAGACAAACTGCCAGGAAGACGACTTGATATACTGAAGTGTATTGGGCAGAATCAGGAACGTCATGTTGGCATAGAACATGGCGATTCGACTCGTCATTCCGAAATCCATACCAGCCACATAGATGGTAACCGCGAGAATCATGATAATGGACAAAAGCCGGTTGATTCCTTCCTCCAAGAAATGCTCTTTCATCACATACAACCTGAACAGCAGAATGGCTGTCAACAGTGCAGGCATCTTCCAACTGATTCCTTCCGAATTATCCACATCCATCATATAATAGGCATACTCAGGCAGCACCGCTTCCACAATCAATGGCAGAAGCACCATAAATCCCAAAATCAGAATCCCGGCAGTTATGACGAGCGACAGGGTCAGATAACGCCAGTCTTTGATACCATAGAGGAAATAGACCGGTAGGATGATAATAGCCGACATGTGTATCGTAGAAGCCAGGAAACAGAGCAAAAGGAAAACCACTATCTTCCGATTCAGGATCGAGGGGAAGGCATAGAGGAAGATACCGATGCCAATGAAAGACCTGAGGATGAAAAGAGACTGCGGGAAAGAGTCTGTCATGAAGATGAAGACTGATGCCCACCATATAGGCGAGTATCTCCTGATAGCGAAATAGACTGCAGAGAGAAGGAATGCACTCGTCAAGAAAAACAATACCTGATCATTGCTAAACAGGCTCGAGACAGCCTTAATGATGAAAGCGAAGCCCGTTTCTGTCTTAAAGGACTCATACCCGATTTCATAGATCGTCTCCCATGACAAATTCTTCGCTTCATAAAATGCATCCACATATTCCGGTATATCAACCAATGTCAGGGGATTCTTAAACGCATGAAAGAAGAAGATGACCCCTATTGATAGGACAAGGTATAGCTTCAGCCTCATCTCGGAGAGATAGCTCACACTTCGCTCCTTCACAGGCATAAAGGCATATTCCGCCACATTGGTATATGCGCAGACGGCAAAAACCAATTCGATGAAGAAGAGAATATAGAACAAGTGCAGCATAGTTATTGAATGGCTGACAGACACGCCTGATATATTTGTTGAGTGGCGGCTGACGGAGAAAAATGATCCCTGATATAACTCTGAAACCGATGGCTCATCTCCATATATGCGGCATCATCCATCGACAGAAGCACATCTAACGAATCTTTCCATTCCGGCAACGTCTCACACATCAGCAAATCCTGAAGATCCTGAGGATAATACTGCTTCGTCCCAATAGTCCTCGTAATCAGACATGGGATACCTTCCTGCGCACTCCGGATGATATTGATAAGACCACTCACTTTCTGTTCAACAAGTGGAAGGAGGACGGCAAACGCTTCGGAGAGCAGTCTGTAATACTCATCCATAGGTATGTCATAGTACACTTGCAGGTTGGATGGAACAGTCTTCACCTTCGACCTGAAGTCTTTTTCCAAAGCCACACATACAAATTTCATCTGTGGCATCTCTGCGGCAAGCCGACTGATCATGGACCAGTCACGATTGGTGATTCCACCACTGAAAAAGTATTTCTTCTCTTTCAGCACAACGCCTTTAAAAGGGATATTGACATCGTAGACATCAGGTACACAATGGAATCTGTCCCGACGATCCATCTTCAGGAAACGGCACCATTCAGAGACTGACTCCTGGGCGTTTACAATAATCTGACAGTCTGGATCCCTGGCTATTCCACGTTGAAAACAATGATATAATGCTAAAGCCTTCTCATCAGGCGACAGCCAATTCATAACAACCACTTTCCTGCCATGAAAGAATAGTCTCTTCATCAACCACACCAGATAACCTGTCATCTCACCCCAACATAGGAGGATGTCACCTCTTGAAGATTTACAAATGGTCGTTAATGCCTGACGAAACAAATACCAGCGATAAAGCAAGAATCCCCGGATTCCCTGGCGATATAGCATAGAAAGCACACATGGCGCATAGACAGGCACTACCCGCCCCTGATGAAGCAAAGTCAGATGATCATAGAGCCATGACTTGTCGTTCACGTTCTGAGGACAGTCAAAGATCACAAACAAAACCTGGTCGGTATTTTCCATGTAGGCCCAACTTTCCACTCAAGCCATCATAGATGGCATTCTGAATCATTTTTCGTTCCACTCTGCTCTTATGCTGCCAGAATGACTTGAGGAACAAATCTACAGCCAGCAGGAAACCTGCAAGGGCAGACAGATGCAAATAAAAGAATACGACGTTACGGACTGCATAATAATTCCTCCAGGTAACAGGGGCCTCAGAGGTCTTTCTTTCCGTATCTGCTCCATCATCATGATATATCTTCATTCGGGGAATACATATGATTTCGCCATATTTCTTCATTCTTACCGAATGTTCCGTATCATCATAATAAATAAAGAAATCCCTATTACAAAGACCAGCACGCCTCAGACAATCTGCTTTCATGAACGTACCCACGTATGAAAAGATGTCAAGGTGGAAATAGTCTTTATCATATTCATTCTGTCCACAATTTGAGAATCGGGGCAGAAAGCCGTACTTCATCTTATAGTTCTTCCGGTGTACATAGGCATATTCACCATTCAATCTTAATACACTTGCACATACAGCTGACAGCCTGCTTTCCCTATCTTTTTCCACAAAGTCCTTAAATATGCTGACAGCATCGTCAGCCAGATAGGCATCATCATCGGCAATAAAAATCCAATCAGGACCTAAACTGAGCGCATACTCACAACCATCGTGGAAGCCTGCAGAGCTACCCATATTTTGATCCATTAAAATAACATGGCGTTGGCTCACCCCAGATTGGCCACGCCATTCAGAAAGGAACTTCCTTGTGCCATCCGTGCTTTTGTTGTCAACTACAATCAGGTCATCAAAATGAGTCTTTTGTTGCTCATAGGCTGATAACGCCCTTTTAATTTTATCCAACCTGTTGTAGGTGACTACGACAACTGCGATCTTCATACATTAAGCTTTTAATCTTATTTCCCCAACTTCTCTGCGACAAATGATTTCACCATGCCCATCATTGTATTTCTCATCACGTATTCCAGGATGATATATACAGCTCCACCGATCAGGACAAACATCACGACCAAAGTCCAACCACTCAGGATTTTCTGCAGATTGATGATTAAAGGAATAAACAGCATTGATCCAAATATGGTCTTAAAAATATCTGTCTTATTATTAAACCTTATTGGAGTCAGACGGTATACAAATGAAGCAGTAACGACAGCAATCAGCATCTCTGCGACAACAGAAGCGACAGACGCTCCGACAGCCCCCCATACAGGAATCAACAGGCAATTCAATACGATGTTGGCTATTGTGCCAGTGGATACCGAATAAAGGAATGCCTTGTCAAAACCCATCCCTATCAAGATCTGAATTCCAGTCAGATTACTATAGCCGATGAACACAATCAATGTGCTAAGGATCATGAGAGGTATGATAGAACCTACAAATTTCTCACCGAAGAAGAGAGGAACAAAAGTAGGGGCAATGCACATCAGTCCAAAAGCCAATGGAAATGCGAGGAAGGTTACGATTGAAAATGACTTGTCCATCAGTTGGTTAATATTCTTATAGTCCTTACTTCGCATATAATAGGAAACACGAGTAAGAGCAACCAGTGACAGACTTGTCACTCCCATCAGGATGGTCTTTGACAGATGTATCGCATTATTATAATATCCGACTTCAGAATAATCAGTCATAAAGCCCAACATCACCGAATCCAAGATGGTATATATTGATATCGCGACATACGAGACAAACAAAATGAACAGTGGTCTCAGATGTACTTTTACACCACAGACAGTGAACCTCGGACGAATACCCGCTTTCAACATTTTGACATAATTCCAAACATCTGCACCGACACCTCCAAGGATATTCAGGATCACGTAAATGACAAGATCATCCTTCTGTCTGACAAACAGGAACAGACATATAACGCTGATTGTCCTCACTATCAGTGAACGTATCGTGATATAGCCAAATTCCTCAAGCCCTTCAAAAAGCCAGTTGATTTTCAGTGGAGCCAGATATATGGCAAATCCTGCAATCAGGAAAATAATATAGTTCTCTGTCAATTGTCCAATGAAGGCGATGGTCAACAAGTAAATCACTGTCACAGCAACAGTTACTATGCCCGCAATTGACATGAGTTGTGATACTAATAATGATAGTTGATTCTTGTCATCACGAATCTTTGAGACCTCCCTGACACCATAAAAAGGTATTCCTAGCAACGCAACCAAGGCAAAATAGCCGGAGTATGCTCCGGAAAAGTTATAGAGTCCGATCCCGTCAGGTTCCAGGACACGCGAAACATATGGTGCTGTAATCAACGGAAAAACAACCGATGATACATTCAATAAGATATTAAAAAGATAGTTTCGCTTGATTGATTTCATGGAAGGTGACCTACATTACCCATTCAGTTCCAGCCAGTCGCCCATGATGTCATTCCATTCAGGGGGTGTGAACGGATAGAATCCAGCCCAATCGTAAAAAGTAAATTCCCCAAAGAACACCCGTTGATCTACAAGAAAGAAATCGACTCGAACAAACGGAATACCTTTCGACAGTTTTTTTGCCAATAATTTCATTTCATCAAAATGATTGGGCTTACTAAACTCAGGAATACTACGAGGATACCCGTGATTGATGTCCAATGGAGAAAAGTCCATATCATAGAAATTCTCAAATATCGATTGACCTTTATTCGTTATATAAACTACTCTTGGCTCACCATTGAAACACCAAAATTTGTAATCCTGTAGTTCACCCTGTCGGCCATCGTTCAAGAATTGTTCCGCAATAATACGAGGAGGGACGTCTTTGTAAACCCACTCGCGTTTATTCCAATAGAAATTATTCTGCAGGCATCTCTCTAACTTTGTACGAGCTGACTCCTTATCAAAAGTCTGTTTATGATCACATACTATACAACTACCGGAATCATGCGTGCATTTCAGAATAAACTGATCGGGTAACTTGTCGAAATCAATTTCATCGAAATGATTCCATACGCCTAATAGGGGAACCACTTTGTCACTGCCGATTTTCTCTGCCACATATTTCTTCACCTCACATTTGTCGGCCAGACGGGTGTACAAGGGATTATGGTCATGGAGTTTCAACCAGTTCAGTTTCTCATTGAAATTACGGGGATTATCCAGATCAGGCCATTCCTTCAGATGAAGGTAATAGAAAAACTTGATATACCATTTGGCAGGCCACAACTTAGCAGTCAGTTCCATGAAATAGATACCAGCCATTTCCGGCTCCCTCATGATCTTCTTCAGGTATTTCATCATGAAGAGACTATTTGAAAATTGAAATCAACAATGTAGCAACAGAAAGTGCAATACCCGTCACAGAGAACCATATACTCGTCATATTACCAATACTCGAGTTCTGGGCTTTGGCTTTATTGGGTTCCACATACAATATGTCGTTCTGTTGTAGATAATAATAAGGAGAATTCACGATATTGGCATCGTTCAGGTTCAGGGTATGCATCTCCTTCTTACCGGTGGCATCCTCACGGATGAGCTTGACCCTGTCACGAATACCATAAATGGTCATATCCCCTGCACTGGCGAGTGCTTCAAGCACATTGATCTTCTCCCGGGAAACGGTAAAGTAACCGGGCTTACTAACCTCGCCCAAAACTGAAATAGAGAAACTTGACATACGAACCGTCACAATCGGCTTCTCTGTTTCCGACATATAGGGAAGAATCTTTGACCTCAGCATCTGCTCCGCTTCCGACTTCGTCAGACCGCCTACCTTGACAACGCCCACAATAGGAAAATTAATATTTCCATCATTGTCAACCAGATAGGTCTGCAATGTCGGCTGAGAAGTCAGCGACAAATTTGATGACGACATGGTGGAAGAGACACTGAGATTAAAAGGCTGTGCAGCCGTAGGATTAATGGTGTTCACCGTGATCGTCAGAATATCCTTTGGCATGATCCTGGCATCATAAAGCACTCCTGACTGATTGAGCGCAACCGACTCCATGTTCTGGAGATAAGCCACGTCCTTGGAAGAACCGCAGGCTGAAAGCAATAACGGTAATAGCAACAAAGCCATGTACTGTTTTAAAGACTTCTTCGTTTTCATCTCAACACGATTTAATATAAGTTGGGGATTTGGCAATAAGCCGTCTGACAATTTCATGACTGAAGTCTTGGGCGTCTTTCCTGAGAGGCACACATAGCAAGTCAAATCAGCCTGACCTGCAATCTCCAGTACGTCGCTGTACTCACCAACGGCTGCGGAATCAAGAATGACGACATCATACTTCTCTCTCAACATAGCGATGATTTCCGGGATGCCCTTATGGCCTAACAGGTCTGCGGGATGAGCAGTATGAAGATTGCCAGACAACAAGATGTCATATCCCTTAGACGGACAAGGCCTGATCAGTTCTGACAATGACCGGATATCCAACGGAGCATCCTCTGACAGCAAATCACAGATACCCCGGCCTTGGGGAATACCCACGGCTTCGGCCAAGGAAGGATGACGGAAGTTCACGTCGCAGACGATAACCCGCTTACCTATATACGAAAGCGATTCTGCCAGCCGGGTGGCAACATACGTCTTTCCGTCTTCACTGGCATATGATGTCAGCAGGACAACCTTCTCCTGATTGTTCATCTGAAGTAACAGACGGGTACGAAGCGTTCGGAACGTCTCATCGGAAAGATGTCCTTCTTCGGGTATCACGCCTATGACAGGCAGGCTGGTCATGGATATCAAGTCGTCATAGGTGCCAATGGTTCCTCTGAGCCAACTGCGGAGGAAGAAGATGATAAAAGGCATCAGCATGCCCATCAACAAGGAAAGCAACAGCACAATCATTGTCCTTGGCCTCACTTTCTTATTGAATAAGGTCGCATCTATCAACCGGCCCTTGTCTGTATTATTGACCAGTTCCATCGCATTTTCCTCCCGCTTCTGTAACAATGACAGATAGACTCCTTGTTTGATGTTACGCAGACGGCCCACTTCTGTAAGGGCACGTTCCTGCTGCGGGACGTTGGTGATGCGGCTCTGATACCTGTCAAATTCCTTTTTGACAACATCCCGCTTCAGAAGAAGTGACTGACGGTCGCGTTCAAGTGCGGTCTTGATCACCGGATGCAATTCCTTGATGTAATCTGTAGCCTGTTTTACCTGAGGTGCTTGTTCCGTGAAACTCTTCATCAGTATGTTCCGGTTGTTGACTAATTCATTATGTTGGCTGATCAAAGAGACAGCATCACCGGAATAGACACCGACATTGACAGGGATCAGCTCATACAGATTCTTCGGGCTGTTAACGTACTCACTCAGATAGTCAAGCAACAGCAACTGTGTGCCAAGACTGACCAACTGACCTTCGTAACCGCCCTTCATCTTCAACACTTCTTCCGCATCGGCCTTGGGGTCGGTCACCTGGAACTGCTGTTTGAAGTTCTCCCAGTCAGCATCGGTCGTACCCAGCTCCGCGTCAATGATGGCCATACGCTCCCTGACAAACTCGTCGTTCTTGGCTGCTTCCTTCTGACGTTCGTCATTAGTCTGTTTATTATAATGGTCGGCCAGACTGTTGATATAGTCAATACCTCTTATGCTGCTCTCATCTTTCATTCCTATAACAACAACCGAAGTGGCCTTTTTGGTGGCAGGGGTTATTGAAACCCTTTTGGCCAACTTGATGGCAGCTGTTATCGGCGGAAGAATAGTGACATCAAGCCGGTAATCGTCTTCTTGGTATTGCTTTTTAAGTTTGTTGCTTAACTGAGTATTCTCTGTCAGGGTGATGTTTCCTATACTTGTCTTTATCACAGCCGGCAGAGCCTTGAAGCCCTGCTCTGGCAAATCAAACTTTTTCTTGTTTTCGATCAGCTTTCCTTCTACACGATAGCCGTCCTTGTCTTTATAGATCTTCAGATTCAACTGGTGACAGACCATGGGTTGTTCCTTGTCCAGACGCTGCAAGTCTTCTTCTCCTACAGACACATTGATAGGTTGAGTCTTGTACAGCAAGGGACTCTTAAGAAACTTATGGATACGATATTCTGTATATAAGCCCAAGTCGGTGACAATATCTCTGGCCAGGAGTCTCGATTTCAGTATTTCCTTCTCATTCTCCACACCGATAGATCCAGCCAGACTACTACCCAGTCCATAGGGTAACTGACTTTGCAGAAGAACACTCGCACTGATGGCACTCGCATCCCTCTTCTTCTCAATAATCAGCAACTTTCCCGTCACCAAAAAGGCAGGCTTGACGAAATAAATGTAAGATACGCCCAAACACAGACATAAGAACAATGATAAGGCGAACCACTTCTTATTATTGACGAACATGGTCCATAATTGATGGACATCGTAAATCTTTTGATTCATATCGCTCATTTTTTCAACTCAATATAATAAAGGGGGACACCCAACTAAGTGCTGGGCGAAGAGGGAACGGAAACAATCGTTGATAAAGCCGTAATGCACTGACATTCAGCGACATTCGTCTGATTTATATCCGATACTAACATGATATCGGTGCAAAGGTACGAAATATTTTTCAAAACAAAGAAAAAGAATACACAAAAATCCCGAAACGTTTAAGCGTTTCGGGATCTTGACGGAGTATGTTCATGACTATCTGAGAATCACCTTTTTACCATTGTGGATGTAGAGTCCCTTATCAGGCTTATCCACACGCTGGCCATTCAGGTTATAATAGGCATCATCAATTATCCATTTTCCATTATCCATTGCTTGAATGCCCGTCGTACCATCACCATTGCTACCTCTGCTGCCAAGCAACTGGATACCGATCATATCACTGGTACCAAATGTGCCATACTTGTTCAAATCGGCATTGACCTTGGAAGCCTCAGCACCACGTGAAGCGGCAGATGGTTCCAACTTCGGAATCTGCAGGTAGCAACGGTTCGCGCCAAGCGTGACACCACTCTCCTTTACCCTATAGAATCCGACACCATCAGTACCATTCGACAAGTAATAGTTGATGAAGCCATCCTCCTCGGTGTAGATTGTCTTCTTCACCAACGTACCCTTGAACATATTCTCATAAACAGAGGCTACAGAGACCGTCGGCACTTCATAGTCGCCCTTCGGAGCCATGATCAGCACACCCGTCAAGGCAGGTACCTTCTTCACGCGGCTCAGCCAGATGGTTCCAGTGGCATAGTCATAGCCCGTTGCCGTATAGGCCTTCATACCCTTTTCCTCCATCTCCGTGAAGTCAAGGCTCTGGTCACTGTAGTAAGGCACCTGGAGAGCACCACTGACACTGACAGGAACTTTAGGCCCAGCCTCACCGACGGTCTCAATCACCGTAGGTATCGGCAAGTAGGCACGGTTCTTACTAAGTTTAACGCCTTCCTCCTTAGTCACCTTATAGAAGCCGACACCTTCATCACCACTCGAGAGATAGTAGTTGGTATACTCACCATCTGTCGTATGGATGGTCGCACCTTCCAAAGCGGCCTTAAACATGTTCTTATAATAAGAGGAGGTTTTGTAGCTCGTGGGAATGTCATAAGACTTAGCCTCTTCCGACATCATCAGGAAACCGGTTCCGGCAGGAACGTCATACACACGACTCAGCCAGATCGTACCCGTTGGCTTGTCATAACCTGTAGCAACGTATGCCTTCACACCCGACACCTTCGAGAAGTCAAGGTTCTTGTCGCTGCTGTAAGCCAACTGCTTGACACTCAGTTTCACACTTACTGTGGGAGCAACAGCCGGGAAGACCTCATCACCATCCACAACATAGTCGGCATTATTGACTGCAGGGTTCTCTGCTGTCAGCTCCACATCGAGTGCACCAAGGAACGTGCAGCCGACGCCATCTACGAATACCTGATAAGTTCCGAACGGAACCTTCTCGAAACGGAAGTTGCCCTCATCGTCGGTCTCTGTCTCGGCAACGATGTCGCCAGCACCGCCTGTCTCTTTCAGGAATACCGTGAAGACCTCTGCTTCAGCCTCGCCCCTGGTAGCGGCCTCACCGCCAGAGCCCTTATCAGTCACGGTTCCTGCAATAACACCTGTTCCTGTCATCGCTGCAGGAGCAGGCAGAAGGTCGATCGTGACGGAAGTCGGCTGCCAGTCATCCTCCCAGGTATTAGCCTCAGGTTCCACAGCCGTGGCCTCTGACCAGAGCAAGGCATTCGGATAATAGGTATCCAAGGTGTTCGCCGTCTTATGAGCCCTCAACTTAACCTGGCCCTTGAAGACCTCCGTATTGAAAACGCCCTCATTAGCCTCTGCGGCTGTCAGGGTAGTGAGCACTTTGACCGTTCCATCTACCCACGTACCGATAATGTCAACGTCGGTAGCGGTCGCCACATGATTCAACTCGGGCTTAACGGTAAGCTGACGCAGGAAACGCTCGCACAGCAACTGAGCCTCACGGGGTCTGTATTTCATGCCAACTTGCCCATTATCATCATAAACGGGCATTTCGTAAAGGAAACAGAGGTAGTATTGGTCGGTTGTTCCAAATGACAATTCGCCATCTTCAAACTTGTCTCTTTCCATCGTGACCTGATACTGTCCGGGCTTCAGCTCCTTCACTGCGTCGCCGAGAGCTTCTTTCACTGTAGCCCCAGTCTCTTCATCATATTGTTCCAGGAACAGGTTCTTCCCAGGTTCGGGTATCACGTACTTCGTGTTCAGGACAAAGCCGTGATTATCCATATAGGCTATGCTCGAAGGAATCGGCATCTGAATGATGCCCCTAAAATGACTTCCGTGACTGTGTCCCTGTAAGAAACTGACATGAGCATCATCGCCGCTCACAATCTCGAAAATATCGTAGCCCACATCATCCACAGTAGTGGTGTAATCCTCGTCCGTTGCCCCTTCAATGGCAGTCATTTCACCCGTATTGGGATTACGCCGATACCACTGATAGCGATAGCATCCATCTTCATTAGTATAGGTCTTGTATCCTTTGCTATTACCATGTTCGTCACGGTCGGGATTGGGGTCACCATATTGACGGACATCGACCCTACAAACTTTCAGATTGCTGCCGACGACCAGTTCATCGTAATCGCCTCTTGTTGCCCAACCATCCACATGAGTATGCAGGAATTTCGGAGCAGGCACAAAAACTTCATTGGAGATATAGCCATCTTTCGGTCCGCCTTTAAGGACTAAACGAAAGTAGGTATCACCTTCCAAAAGCGTTGTAGCATTATCATACTCAAAATGATAATCACTGGACAAAGTCCACCCTTCTTGTCCCTCAGAGCGACGATACAACAAATAATAATCACCACCGAATTCTTTAGCAGCAGTGAATTTGAGCCATGCTTCAGTGTAGTTGTAAGTGGGACCAGGATAAGTTGTACAGTCAATCATCAGTGCCCCGAAACGTCCGGGCTCAGCCTCGGCGAGTTCGGGCAAGTCAGTTGGCAACTCACCGCCCGAGGCAGGCTTAATGTCCATAGGCAACCTACCCTGCGCTGACACGGTGTTTACACTCAAAACTATCATCAGAGATAGCCATAGCATTCTTTTGTAGATTTTTTCCATACGCTTAGTTGTTTAAGTAAATATGTTGCAAAAATACATATAAAAAACAAAACAAAGGCTAACAATTTTTGCAAATCGACTAACATCGCAAAAAATGTTAGTCGATTTCACATCTATCAATGGGATTAGAGGGACTGTTCGTTACGTTTCCACTCGCTCGGAGTCATCCCAGTGACGGCTTTGAAGGTGCGGAAGAACGTGTTCTCGTTGGCAAAGCCGGAACTGAGAAATACTTCAGATATTTTCATATCAGGCCGTCTGCGCATCAGTTTCTTGGCATAGTCAACACGGTAGGCGTTCACGAAGTCGGAGAACTTACACTGCCGAACCGACTTGATGCAGTCGGAGACAGTCCTGCTAGGAATACCAAGCTCCGTGGCGATATCGGCTACCTTCAACTCGCTCTTCAAGAATAGCTGTCGTTTATCCATTAACTGGCAGATCCGATCCATCAACTCGTCATAAGAGACGGCCGATGACGCATCAGCCAACGGATCTGCTTCGACGGTTATTGGCTGTATCTTGCGACGACGCCTCTTCAAAAGGATCATAAGGAAAATTGCCGACAATCCTAAGATGGCCAGCAAGACCCAGATCCAGATTCCAACACGGCTTGCAGACTCCGGACGATGCCCCACACAGAGCATATAAACGGCTTTTGATGGGGTAAAATTACTATTATTGATCATGCCGCCAGCCAATAATATGTTCCCGTCGTCGGTCAGCGTTGATGAGGTTAGCACACCCATCATCGGATCCGTATAATAGAGTGTCAAAGGAACTTCCCCACCCTCATTCACTCGTCCATAGTCGATACAAAGCAGATAATAGCGGTGAGGCTGGTCTTTTAACTCCCTGAAGTCACTGGCAATGCCAATCATATAGCCCCGGCCCGCACGTCGGTCAACGATAACCGAAGAAATGTACTCAATACCACCCCACTGACACTTTACCGGCACAGGACAGGCAGTAGGCAACAGCGTGAACGAGCCGTTGTCAACTCTTGCGATTGCCATTTCTCCGTTCCTGTTCCGAACGGGTATCAGATAGATGTACTGTCCTTTCTGCTCATCGCCAATGAAACTCTCCCCTTCATGATGCTGACCTAAAGGAAGAGGGATCCATGTCTCAAGCAACGGGATATGAAGCGTATCACCTCTCAGCCGGTCGGCTACGTAGCTGCAGACTGAATCTCCCCTGACGTCCTGACTTCCCACAATCAGCGCATCGTCCTGCCCCATCTGGAAAATGTAAGGACTGGAGCGCTGTATCGCCACATCTTTTATATAGCTAAAGGTCGTTTGACCATCAAAGAGCTCGATGCCATCATCATGATACCAATTACCGGCAATCACGACCTGGCCATTATCCAACTCCAGAGTTGAACATCCAGTGCGTTTCCGTTGCAGACTGCCAAAAGCCTCAAAGGTATGGCTGACAGGGTTATACAGTTCTGCCAGGTAAGTCTGGCCGATACCGATAGGCTGTTCTACGCCACCGACCAGTAAGACCTGTCCCGACTTCATCACCAATGAAGAGCCGAAATCGTGATTATAGACCATTTGTACCAGATGCCATTCACCATTTTGAAAATATTCCGCAGTCGGAACAGGCACAAATCCGTTCGTGTGGCCGCCAGCCACGACATACTCCCCATTCACGCAGAACAACTCATGCGAGGCACGAGGAATATTCAAGTCGGGCAACTGCTCCACTTCTATCTTGACTTCAGGGCAAGAAGACCTGACATCCTTCGTCGACAATTCTCCTGCTGACAGTGCTGTCACCGGAAGCACTGTCAGCAGGAGAATCATTATTGTCTGTATATATCTAGCTAAGTTCAGCATATCCGCTGCAAAAATAGCCATAATATTTTAATCAGACAAACATTTGACCGTTTTTTTTATTTGATCAGCACTTTTTGGCCATTGCGTATGTAGAGGCCCTTAGCAGGTTTCTCTACACGCTGGCCATTCAGGTTGTAATAAGCATCGCTTTCATTTTTAATACTTCCATTTCCAATGGATTCAATGCCCGTCGTTCCGTCACCATTGCTGCCTCTGCTGCCAAGCAACTGAATGCCAATCATCTCACTGGTACCGATGCCATAGCTGTTCAAGTCGGCTACAGCCTGGGATGCATCTCCACCGCGAGAGGAAGATACCGGTCTTACCTTCGGAATCTGGAGGTAGCAGCGGTTCTTGCCAAGAGCGACACCTTCCTCCTTCGTGACTTTGTAGAAACCGACACCTTCAGCACCCTTCGACAGATAGTAGTTGATAAAGCCGTCCTCCTCGGTGAAGATCGTCGTACCGTCTAAGGTACCCTTGAACATATTCTCGTAAACAGATGCTACTGAGGCTGTTGGCACATCATAGTCACCCTTCGGCGCCATGATCAGCACACCCGTCATAGCTGGCACTTTCTTCACGCGGCTCAGCCAAATGGTACCTGTGGAATAGTCATAGCCCGTTGCCGTATAGGCCTTCATGCCCTTCGCCTCCATCGTCGTGAAGTCAAGACTCTGGTCGCTATAGAATGGCACCTGTTCTGCACCGCCGACACTGACCGCGACCGATGAACCTTCCTCGCCAATAGTCTCAATTTCCGTTGGAATGGGCAGATAGGCGCGATTGGCGCCAAGCTTCACGCCATCTCCTCCGACCTTGTAGAAGCCGACGCCTTCAGTACCCTTAGACAGATAGTAGTTCGTGTAAGCTCCGTCAGTCGTCTGAAGTGTCGTTCCCTCCAATGTAGCCTTGAACATATTTTTATAATAAGAGTTTGAACTCGTCATGATAGGAATAGGATGATCACCTTCATCGCCGATGATGAAGAAGCCTGTACCGGCAGGAACATTGTTGACACGGGAGAGCCAGATGGTACCAGTAGTCTTGTCATAGCCTGTAGCGACATAAGCTTTCAGCTTTTTCTCTCCGCTAAAATCTAAATTCCATTTACTACTATACGCCAGATTACCATATTTGCCTACACTGACAATCGCAGTCTCTTCATGAAGCATCATGGCGGCTCCGTTGTAATAAGTTACATGATCCACGACAATCTCATTGATGTCTTTCGGGTCCTTGTCTTTCTTGTCACCGACACCACGGGCCTGATCCCCATTATATGTACCCACCGTTGCAATGACCTCAACGTCGTCGTAATAGTAGTTATCCCAAACAGGTGAATAGTTGTAGTCGTAACTTCCAAAGAGGGCACCGACATTGTATGTACCTTGCACTTTGTGGCCCTTGGTCGTGCAGTTGTTGATGGTACACCGGTAGATGTAGCCCGTGATACCACCGGCACCATTGACGCTGCTGGTGACATTTCCGGTATTGACACAGTCGGAAACGACAGTATACATGACACAACCCACAATACCGCCTACATAATATCCCTCACTTGAGATATTGCCACTGTTACGGCACCCGTGTATCTCGCCCTTGTTATCGCTATGGCCGGCGATACCGGCAACGTCCTGTCCTTTTGACACAATATCCGACGTATTGACGCAATTTCTGATGATACCCAGGTTATATCCTACGATTCCGCCCATATAATCCCCATAATGATCATCCTCATCCACGTCAGGACCTTTGATGATTTGACCATGATTTTCACAGTCGACGATCTCACATTCTGTATCATTTCCCCCAACTATACCACCTAAGTGATCACCGTTGATGACATTACAACAGACAATTCCTTTATTGAGGCAATTTGAGATGAGACTTCGGCCAACTATCTTACCTTGAACCTTTAACGTTTTTGACTGTCCGACAAGACCTCCGACATAAGATCTTCCAGTAACTTTTGCCTTATTGATACAATTAATAACTGAAGAAGCTGTTGAGATACCGACTATACTGCCTATAGAATTGTTCCCTACGATTTCACAACTCTCATCCATGATGATATTCTTGATTGTAGCATCTTGTGCATAAGCGAAGAGGCCAACCACATTACCACCACCGACAATACCATAAGTGCTTGTCCTTCCAACCGTCACATTCTTGATAACAACGCCCTGGCCATCAAACTGTCCACCGAAATAGCAGTCCGAGGCTATGCCTATTGGCTCTAAGACATTACCAGAGAAATCAAGTTCATCGACTACCACTTTAATCAAATTGACAGAACCTCCAGGTCTACTAGGCCATGTGCCGTTATGGCCATGCTCGTTAACCCACTTAGACAACAAAATCATGTCATCAGCAGAGCGTATGACATAACAGGCACCTGCTTCATCATAATCCAAAGGACAGATTGCTTCAATCTCCTTGAAGTCTTTCCAAGGCGCTGCAGCCTTATAGTCATCATAACTGTTCATCGGAACATAAAGTGTCGCATTAGCTATATTGGAGCCGTCGAAAGCATTTGCTGAAGTTTCCGGCACATTCTCTGCATAGCAATAAAAGACTGTCAGACTGCTGCATGCACTAAAAGCATAATCACCAATAGAAGTCACACTGTTAGGAATGGTCACAGTGGTCAGACCGCTGCAAAGACTATAAGCATAACTACCGATGGTAGTCACACTGTTGGGGATGTTCAAAGAGGTCAGGCCGCTACAACCATGGAAAGCCTCATAGCCAATAGAGATGACACTATTGGGGATAATGGTGTTCTTGCATCCTGTTATCAGCGTATTACTTTGTTTAGCGATAATAGCATTACAATTGTCACGCGAATCGTATACGGTATTATTTTCGTCCACTATGATTGTAGCCAGGCCGCTGCAATCAGAGAAAGCGCTTTCACCGATGGAAGTCACACTCTTAGGGATGATCAGAGAGGGTATGCCGCTGCAATAGGCGAAAGCAGATTTGCCAATGGAGATCACACTGTTGGGAATGGTCATAGAGGTAAGGCCTCTGCAATTAAGGAAAGCAGAATTTCCAATGGAGGTCACGCTGTTGGGGATAGCCACAGAGGTCAGGCCACTGCAACCCCAGAAAGCAGAACTGCCAATGGTGGTCACGCTGTTGGGAATGGTCAGAGAGGTCAGGCTGCTGCAATTTTCGAAAGCATAATTGCCAATGGAGGTCACGCTGTTGGAAATCACTGTGTTCTTGCATCCTGATATCAACGTATTACTTTGTTTCTCAATGATAGCATTACAATTGTCACGCGAATCGTATACGGTATTATTTTCATCCACTATGATCTTAGACAGGCTAATGCAACCAGCGAAAGCGCTTTCACCGATGGAGGTCACGCTGTTGGGGATGGTCACAGAGGTCAGGCCGCTGCAACCATTGAAAGCAGCTCTACCGATGGAGACCACATTGTTGGGGATAGTCACTGAGAGCAAGGCGCTGCAACCATAGAAAGCATAATCCCCAATGGAAGTCACGCTGTTGGGGATGGTCACAGAGCTCAAGTCCCAGCAACCATTAAAAGCCCAGTTACCAATGGAGATTACATCGTAAGCTACATCATCATAAGTAACAGAGGCAGGAATGACAACATCTCCTGAATAATCACCTATGTACTGATTTAAGTACGTAACTGTAGCAGTATTTGTCTCACCCGCAGTGAGGTTGTAATAAATACCGTTAATCTCAACGGCTGCACTCGCCATTAACGGCAAGAGTGTCGTAAGTAACAATGTAAATAGTTTCTTCATAATTTATAATGTTTTAAGTTGTGACGCATCATTTGTGTGCAAAGATACGATAAAACGAGTATAATACCAAAAGAAAACTCATTTTTCTTTGTCATTTTTTCGTAAAAATGGAAAAACGGTCAATTAACTCTCAAAATCACGTTAATTAATGATTTTCATCGTTTTAATTAATGATTTTGATGATTTTAATTAATGATCTGCTTTTTTACCACTTTTGAAAGAGAATTCCGAAACGGTCAAAAACGTTCCGAAATTCTTACAATCGACTCTATCTCCTCTATTGTCAGGCCTGTCACTTGGGAAATAACCTCAGTGTCTTTCCTTTGAGTTTGTCCAACACCTTGATGATAGCCTTGCTGCATGCATCTGTCATCCGCACCAGGCGGTAGTAAGGGCATGTGGCATAGAGATTGATGCGCCAGTATTCGATGTGCTGTCTGACGCCACGTGGCGGTGGCACCCCTCCGTAGGAGCCGAGGAGCGGCATGTCCTTCCAGGGTGAGAGAGCCTTGTAGCGATAGTAGTCGGCGGCGCGGCGGGAGCGGCAGCCCTCGTGCCACGGACGGGCCATATACCAGCCAGCCAGATAGTGGATGATGGCGGGATGCCGGATAGCCTCTTCGATTTCTTCCTCGGTATAGACATTCCATCTGTGCATCATAGTGCGCTCCAGACGGGGGTGGGAGGTGTGCGTATAATAGTTGTATTTGGGGGACAGCGGCTTGAGGAGCCTTGGGGGAATGGCATGGTTGAGCAGATCCTGGTCGGGCAACTCCAGGTGTATCTTTTTCTGGAGCGAGCGGATAATCATCTGGTGGCACCCTTCGCGCCGCCAGACCGGCAGATTGAAGAGCAACACGCCGGAGTTGAAGGCGATGCAATTCGGGTCTCTCTTGCCGGGGACGACACCAAGGGCAGCACCGCCCATATCCATACGCTGCAGTTCCATCACCGACCCAGCCACCAGCGTGTCGGCATCGATGAAGAGCAGGCGCTCCACGTAGTCGGGGAATATCTGATCCACGAATGCCTTGGCATTGGGAGCCATCGTGCCCCGCCAGCCTTTCAGGTGGGGAAATTCCCGTTTGACGGCGCTGGTCACGGGCCTGGCGTCCAGATAGGTAATGCGCCGGCCGTAACGGTTTGCCACCTCGTTCAGTCGCTGTTTGTTGGCGGGAAGGATGCCGTAGTCGAGTACGAATACCTCCTCCGGCTCGTAGTCGGGATTGTTCTCGAAGAAGCCTGTCAGCGAAATGCCGGCTTCGCGGGCGAAGAAGTCGTTAATCGAATAGCAGAGGTATAGCTTCGGCTGCCCCATCGACTCGTGAATTCAGTTATTGTTTAATCATGGACGCCAATTAGTATCGTCGGTGGTACCAGACACAACCCAAGGCGTCATTCCCACAGGAATTCCTCCAGTCACCGATTCGAGGATCTCCTCGGGCAATTCTATGCCGCCGGCATCTACCAGTTGTTTGTAGATGGCACGGTATTCTGCTATCTTCCCACTGAGTTGCTGCTTCAGCTGGTCAATCTCTTCTTTTGACAGCTCAGCCTTCTTGTCATTTTTCTTACCATTAAAAATTCCCATAACTCTAGTCTCTTAATTCTAAATTCTTAATTCTTAACTCTTAACTCTTAATTCTTAATTCTTAAAGTCGCACGCTTCGATTCCCTCGTCCGAATGCAGGTTTTCACCCGTCCACCTGGCCCTGATGGCTTTATACTTATAGTAGAGGTTATGCACCCATAGGGCGAAGAAATAAGGGCGTGGCTTCATCGTCTGCATGATAACCCAGAAAAATAGTTTATCGTTGAAGCCTTTGGGCGGATAGAGCTTCTGGATGGGCGGTAAGAGGGGATCGTCCTTCCACGGCGAGAGGGCCTTGTAGCGATAATATTCCTCCTTGCGGTGCGAGTAGCATCCCTCATGCCAGGGGCGTGACAGCGCCCAGCCCGTCAGGTAGTGGATGATGACGGGGTGGTCGATGGCCTCGCGGCACTCCTCCTCAGGGAGGATGTCGAACTGCCTCAGCCAGTGGTACACCTGCCACGGGTGGAGGTTCGACTGGGTAAAGTTGTACTTTGTGGGCAGCACCTTCATCAGCCGCTGGGGGATGGCGTTGTTCAGCATCATCTGGTCGGGCAGGCGCAGGTTCTTCTTCTTCTGAAGCACGCCGATCATCTTCTCGTAGCAGTTCTCTCGCCGCCAGTTCTTCAGGTCGAAGAGCAGCACACCGCTGCCCATGTACTGCGTATTGCCCGAATAGAGTTCGTACCAGTGGTTCTTCAGCGCGTGGCCCATCATGTTCGAGATGGTGCCTGCCACCACGGCATCGCCCATATCCATCTGCTGCAGTTCCTCGACGGAGGCTGCCACGATGGTGTCGGCATCGATATAGAGCAGCCGCTGCACGTAGTCGGGCATGATCTTGTCGATGAACGGCTTGATGCAGGCCGCCATGCTACCCTTCCACGCGAGATAGTTGGGGTACTGGCGCTTCACCTCGCTGGTCACGGGACGGCCGTTCAGGTAGGTGATGCGGCGACCGTAGCGCGCAGCAATCCCGTTGAGCCGCTCCTTGTTGCGCGGATGGATGCCATAGTCTACGAAAAACACCTCCTCTGGCTCATAGCCGGGGTTGTTCTCCAGGAAGCTCAGCATCGAGATGCCGGCTTCCCGGGCGTAGAAGTCGTTAATCGAATAACAGAGGTATAGCTTCGGCTGATTCATCGGAGAGCTACTTGTGGTACACTTGAACCTTTACTAGGGGATCGTGTCGGAATTGAAGGAATTATACCACCAGCCACCTTGTCGAGGATATCCTCGGGCAGTTCTACCCCACCGGCTTCAATCAATTGGTGATAAATGGCACGGAATTCTGCCATCTTCTCATCGAGTTGCTGTTTCAGCTGGTCAATCTCTTCTCTTGATAACTTTATCATAACTTTAAACGCTAAACTATAAACTATAAAAGCCCCTCAATCCCCTCTCCTGGCTCTGGCGGCGTCCTCTTGATTTTCCTTCCAAACTCCACTAATGACCAGAATATTGTTATGAAGAGGTTGGTCAGGGCAAACGACGGCTGCCGTGACAACATCCAGTACATGAACTTGATGCCCTTGTTGACGAAGCCCTTGCGCTCCTGCTTCTTTCGATAGTCGAACATGAGCGGCGTGTCCTTCCAGGGCGACAGGGCCTTGTAGCGCAGGTATTCCTCCTTACGGTACGACCAGCAGCCCTTGTGCCAGGGACGGGCCTGGTGGTCGCCGCCCGTGCAGTGCATGATGACGGGGTGCCGGATGGCCTCCTCTATCTCCTCCGCCGTGTGGATATGGCCTACGCGCAGGTAGGGCCGCTCCTGACGGGGATGGATATGGTGCGTCAGGTGGTTGTACTTCAGCGGCAACTGATACTGCAGGCGTGCGGGGATGGCATTGTTCAGTAGCGTCTGGTCGGGGGTGTAGAACTGTTTCTTCTTGTGCAGGATGTCGATCACCATCTTGTCGCATCCTTCGTGACGCCACACGGCGAGGTCGTAGAGCAGCACGCCGGAGTTAAAGTAGATGTCGCTGCCGGAGTAGAGCCTGATTCCTCCGCTTCTGACAATCGTCGACACCCAGTTCTGCGGTACGGCGGCGATGGCGGCTCCACCCATGTCTAAGCACATCAGCTCTTCTATCGACCCCATCACCAAGGTGTCGGCATCAAGGAAGAGCACCCGCTCCACATACTCCGGCATGATCTTGTCGAGGAACGCCTTGGCGTTGGGAGCCATCGTGCCGCCCCACGACTTCAGGTGGGGGAACTGGCGCTTGATCACGTTCGTCACGGGACGGCCTTGGAGGTAGGTGATGCGTCGGCCGTATTGGGCTGCTATACCGTTCAGGATCTCCTTGTGGGGGCCTACGATGCCGTAGTCGATGAAGAACAGCTCCTCAGGCTCATAGCCGGGGTTGTTCATCAGGAAACTCAGCATCGAGATACCAGCTTCCATCACGGCAAAGTCGTTGATGGAATAGCAAAGGTATAGCTTCGGCAGACTCATCGGCACTTTTCTTTACAATCAACTAGGTCCTCTTTCTGTTTCGGTTGAGCCCTCCTTCCTGTCTGGAAGCGGAGTGGGGACTATATGCAAAAAACCACCGGTTACCGATTCGAGGATACTCTCTGGCAATTCTGCACCGCCGGATTCCACCAGTTGTTTGTAGATGGCACGGTATTCTGCCATCTTCGCATCGAGTTGCTGCTTCAGCTGCTCAATCTCTTCTTTTGACAGCTCAGCCTTCTTGTCGCTTTTCTTTCCAAAAAACAAACCCATAACTCTTAATTCTTAACTTAAAATAACAGCTGATCTAGGAAGTCGTCGGGAATTTCGTCACCGGCACCGGCCTTTACGAGTTTATCGCAAATAGCCCTGATTTCATCACCCTTTTCCTTGAGCTGCTGCTGCAGCTTCTCAATCTCTTCATTCGTCATTGTTGCCATATTCTTCAAGTTTAAATTGTTAGAAATATTGGTTTTGCAGTCAATTTAATCGCAGACACATCAGCGTCAGGTCGTCGTTGGGGTCGGCACCGGCGCGGTGCTGCTCCACGGCATTCTTCAACATGTCGATGACCTCGTGGGAGGTGAGCGACTGCGTGCCGGACATCAGCTCCAAGAGGCGTTTGTTGCCGAGGAGCTCCTGCTGCATGTTCTCCGCCTCGTTCAGTCCGTCGGTATAGATGAGCAGTTGCCTGCCTCGGATGTCGTCGATGCTTTCACCCTCGAAGGGGTCATCTTCCCAAAGACCGAGCGGCTGGTTGTCGTATTCCATCTTGAGGAACTCGCCGTCGATAACGGGCGCATTATGTCCGCAGTTGCAGAAGTCGAGACGGCCGGTATCGAGGTGGAGCAGTCCGATGAACATCGTCACGAACATGCCGCGGTCGTTGTTCTCCGCCAGCTCGTTGTTCATACGATAGGCAATCTCGGCAGGCATCATGCCCTCAGTAGCCAGTGTGCGGAAGAGCCGGGCTGATTGTGCCATGAAAAGCGAAGCCGGGACGCCCTTACCGCTGACGTCGCCGAGACAGAGGTATAGTTTGTCTCCTTGCAGCAGGTAACCATACAGGTCGCCACCCACCTCCTTGGCCGGGTTCATCTCTGCAAACATGTCGAGACCCTGATACTCCGGGAAGATGCCAGGCACCATCGACATCTGGATATCGCGGGCGATGCGCAGTTCGCTCTCAATACGCTCCTTGGCGGCAGTAGTCTCCTCCAGCTGGTCGTAGGCCGTCTGCAACTGCGTGTGGGCAGTCTCCAGTTTCTCATGTGCCGTCTCCAGCTGTTGGTGGGCAGCGGCAAGACGCTTCTGCGCCCTGCGACGATAAAGCGTATAGATAACGAAGAAGGCTGTGAGCAGGACAAGGGCGATACCTGTACCGACCAGTCGCTGCTGTGACAGTTCTGCCTGCTGGCGGGCTATCTTCATCTCCTTGCCCTGTGTGTCATAGACGGTAGCCATCTCAGCCATCGAACTTCGTTTCTGCCAGATGTAGGCAGAGTCGAACATCTCGGCTATCTGCATGGCCGTGGCCAGGGCCGAGTCCTTCCGGCCAGCATAGTAGTTGGCACGGAGCTTGGGGAAGTAATAGGCACTGATATCCTCCAGATAGGGCTTGTCGACGTACCAGTCGAGCACTTCGTAGCGGTCGGCGGCATCATCCCAGCGCCCGGCATTCATCAGATAGTCGTTAGCCTGGATGGCACCGTTCAGTGTCCAGGCACTTCTGTACTTCTTGAATTCCGCGAATTCCACGGCGGCCGAGTCTGTCAGTCCCAGGCTCCACACCTTGATGGCACGATCCAGATGGGTATAGGCGTCATAGATCGGCCAAACTTCAGCTTCGGGATAGCGCCGCTTAAAGAGGTTGCCGATGGAGTCGGTGAAGAGCATCCAGTTCCGGGCTCCCTCGAAGTCCTTCACCCTGACATAGGCATCCTTGATGCGGGCATAGGAATTGATGAAGAACTGATGGATATAGGCCGATGTATCCACGGCCAGCACTTCGCGGCCGTAGTCGCGTGCCTTGATGACAATCTCCTTGGCCTTGTCGGGCTGCTCCAGTTTCAGATAGCAGCAGCCTATCAGCGAGTAAAGGTCTATCTTCTGGTTGTAGAGTCCGTTGCCCAGCGAGTCCATCGAGGCAAGCAGGGGTACCGCCACGCGCAGGAAACCGTCGTAGTTGTGCCGCATATACAGCAGATAGGCCAGTTCAGAGCCGGCAAAGTTGTAGTACCACAGATGGCGGTCGGCGGGGCTGTCGTATGTCATGGCGTGGCGATAGCACTCCTCTGCATCGTCAACGAAGTTTGCATACTGATACAACTTGCCGCGCCATACGTCGGCAGCCGCTTCGCTAAGGTCGCCGTCGGCCTCCATCCTGTCGATAATCTGCTTCAGACTGTCAACGAGGAAGTCTGCCCGCTGCTCGTCATAGTCGTCCGCATAGAAAATGTGCCTGTCGACGGAATTAATGGCGTTCATGACCAGGGAGTCGGTGCTGCTATAGTCGGGATGGGTGAAGTCCGTCAGTCCCTTAACCTCCTTTTTCTCACAGGCCAGAACGGAGAAAATCAGCGTTACGGCGGCAACAGCCATGCTCTTGCGGAAAAAACTATTCATCAGTTTGTATTTCAGTGTTGTCATAATCATCTAAGTTAGTAGCGGATCAGGTTGCTGTTCTTGACGGGATGGTAGAAAGTCTTCGGCCTGTGCTCCTCGATGTATTTGCGCTCATAGACCTCGGCAGGCTCCGACGAGATGTCGAAGTGATAGTCCAGGTTCTCGAACTGCCGGATGTAGTAGTCGCGGTTATAGGCCATCGTGGGCAGCAGAATTTCGTAGTAGAAGCTGTCGTTCTCCTGCATGAACGCCTCTAAGTCCGTCAGGTACCGTTGGCTCACGCTGAACATGTGGCACCAGAAGGCATAGAGATGCTTGAAGCAGTCGTTGCGGAAGCCATAGATGTTGAAATGGCGGCGCACATCGCCGAAGCTGTCGGTGGCGATATGGATGTAGTCGCACGCCAGGCCATTCACCTTGCGGACGAAGTTGCACCATTCGCCGCACAGCACGAGGTCGCCCTCCATCACGAGGTAGTGGCTGTAGGGATGCACCTTCGAGAATGGTATCAGCGCCTTCAGCGGATTGGGCAGGCAGCGGTCGCCGCCGAAGAAGAAGCCCGGCAGCTCGTTCGAGTTGAACACATAGAAGTCCAAATCGGGATAGTCCGCCGGATTCAAGGGCTGCGTGCCACAGTCGTAGAGGACGTAGAAGTCCATCGCCTCCGTGATCTCCCCTTTCAGGAAACGGAGATAGCGGAGCATCGGCTCGTCCATCCTATGGGTCACCAGGACGGTGCAGTTCTTATGCTGTTGCTGAATCATCAAAGTTTATATTTGAATAATTCTTTAATATTTCTGAGACGGCTTCAGCCTCAGTCTTCTTTAACTTAACATACGGGAGCAACGGTATGTGCTTCCAGGGAGAGAGAGCCTTGTAGCGCAGATAGTCGTCCTTGCGCGAAGAGGTGCACTGCTCGTGCCAGGGTTGCCCGCTGGGCCAACCAGCCATGTAGTGGATGATGACGGGACGCTGGATGGACTCCTCTATCTCCTCGTCGGTAAAGTAGCCGCCCAGCCGTATCAGTTCGCGCTCCTTCTCGGGGGGGATGCAGTGAGAACGGTAGTTATATTTCGGCGGCAGCCACATGATGAGCTGCTCGGGGATGGCGTTGTTCAGCAGATTCTGGTCGGGATAGATGAGGTTAATCTCCTTTCCGAGCGTCGTGATAATCATCTCGTGGCAGTGCTCCCGTCGCCAGGTGGCGAGGTCGTAGAGCAGCACGCCTGAGTTGAAGTATTTCCTGTTACCGTTGATGAGCGATATTTTCCCCTTCAAGATATCCATCGAGATCCAGAGGCTGACGACGGCTCCAAGGGCCGCCCCGCACATGTCGAGGCTGCTGAGCGGAGCCACTGAGCCTGTCACCACCGTGTCGGCATCGATGAAGAGCAGCCGCTCCACGTGGTCGGGCATGATCATGTCGACAAACGCCTTGGCGTTGGGTGCCATGCTTCCCCTCCAGCCCTTCAGCTTCGGGAAGCTGCGCTTCACCTCGTCGGTCACGGCCTTGGCATCGATGAAAGTGATGCGCCGGCCATAGCGGACCGCGATGTCGGAGAGACGCTGTTTGTTCGCCGGAAAGATGCCGTAGTCGAAGAAGAACACCTCCTCAGGCTCGTAGTCGGGGTTGTTCTCGAAGAACCCTATCAGCGAGATGCCCGCCTCACGGACGAAATAGTCATTGATTGAATAGCAGACGTAGAGCATCAGTAACTAATCAGGTTACATCTCGTGTCCATAGGTCTGTACCCATGACTACCTAATTAACCGTTTCCAAAAATCTCAGTACAGCGCGAATGAATCAGATGGTCCATATGCACCTACACTAATACCTCCTCCGGATCGTCCTCCGGCTACACCGTCGAGTTCGTCATCGTCCATTGGAATTGCGCCGGCCTCCACCAGTTCATCCTGGAGAACCTTTGCCTCTTTCAAAATCTCTGAGAGCTTTTGTTTCTTCTGCTCAATCTGTTCGTTTGTCAGTGTTGCCATAATTTTATAGTTTTTGAGATTCGCTGCAAAGATATGAAGAATTTTTGAACTATCCAAATAATCCGGCATTTTTTTCAACGCATGGTAGCTATGTTATCTTGTAACAGACGGCGGAAGGGCCATGTTGTCAGTTCCCTTGGCGGAAGAGGTGAGTGAAGTGTTTTGAATAGAGCTCAGACAGACCTTGGCGGTTGTCGATGGCCTCGCCCACGACGAGCATCGTGGTGAGGGTGAGGTGGTTGTCGTGGACAATCTTCGCAAGGTCTTTGAGGATTCCTCGATAAATCTTCTGGTCAGGCCACGTCAGATGATAGCAGGCAGCAACGGGCGTATCCTCTGGATATTCCATCAGCAGTTCGCGCTGCACATCATCAACAATCGATGCAGAAAGGAAAATGCACATCGTACTCTGACTCTTTGCCAACAGATGCAACTGCTCTTTCTTTGGCATAGGGGTGCGGCCTTCACCACGCGTGAGGATAATCGTCTGACAACGCTCAGGAATCGTGAACTGACTCTGCAACTCAGCGGCTGCTGCAAGGAACGAAGAGATGCCAGGTGTGATATGATAGTCCATGTGATTGGCATCGAAGAAAGCCATCTGCTCCTGAATGGCCCCAAAGATACAAGGATCGCCTGTATGCAGACGAACGATGAAGTGGCCTTTGTCGTAATGTTCCTTCATCAATGCGCATTGTTCTTCAAGGTTCATGTTAGCAGAGGAGCGCACGACGGCTCCTGGTTTGTGGCACTCCGTCAATGCCTTGGGCACCAATGAGCCTGCATAGAGAATCAAGTCTGCGCGCTCGAGCATCTTGCGCCCTCGAACACTGACCAAATCAGGATCACCAGGACCGGCACCAACAATCTCGATATGTCCCTTACGTTCACGAAGGTATTTGTAATCGATGGCGAGGGCTGCCGTCCAGTTCTTGCCTTTTACCTTGGGAACGATGAGCTTGCCGTTGTTGGCACCAAGAATAGCAGCTGCTTCACAGACAGAGGGTGTACCGACATGCTTTTCGACGGTCTTGCTGGGATTTGGCACCTCGACCTTGGCGAGTTGCTCAGCGGTATAGAATACCAGTTCTTCTCCTAAATCATCGACGAGCATGGCGCAAAACTCCTCATCCTGCTTTACATCGATGGTGCAGTAGCGCTTGTAGCAGGGCAGCACGCCAATCTGACTCATGGCTTCGTCTATCTCGTCGTAGATGTCCTCATAGTCTTTGGGATGGTTGGCGAGTCCGAAGCCCAAAGAGGCAATCATGGGCACGAAATGCAGTTCGAGCACACCATAAGGGGCACAGAGATTGTAGGGTGTCACCAGGATGACGAGCTTGAACTTTTTGGGGTCTACCTCTTCAAGGCTTTTGACAATAGTGACATGTGGGGGCAGAGTTTTCTCCAGATAGTCGGTACCCTCGTCGCAGACTTCCATCAGCAGGGCTGTAGGCTCACGGTTGACGAAGGCGAAAATGCAGTCGTTCATGTCATCATCGCTGGCAATCGCCCAGTTGAATCGTTCTGCCAACGTGTCGAGTGCCCAGAGGCCGGCATTGTCGCTCTGGGTGGTGATGACCTCGCGGGCACCTATCACTGCAGCCACCTCACGAGCCAGGTCGTTGGCACCACCGATATGGCCTGAGAGTACTGAGATTGCATTCATCCCAAGACTGTCGACACACACCACAGCAGGGTCTTCATGTTTATCCTTGATATAGGGGGCGATAGTGCGTACGCAAATGCCCATTGCTCCGATAAAAACGAAGGCATCGAACTGATCCCAATGTTTACCAATTTCGGTACGAGTGATGGTCTTGGCACCAAACTCACGCTGAAGGGTGTTGGCAATATCGTTGCCTGCCTCGCTGATTTGTATGATGGCTACTTTTTTCATTTACGATTTACTATTTATGAGCCTTTAGTATCTCTATGGGATGGTTTTCGTTGAGGATAATTCTGGTGGGCGGCTCTTGCTTGAGTCCGAGTTCCAAGCAAACCTCATCCCAAAGCAGGTGGCTGTCGGTAGTTACCTTAGGCGCTTTCACGCTGTTCATCACGATGATGCCATCAGGAGCCAGCACCGTCATCACCTTTGCCACAATCTCTTTAAGGTGTCCACCGTGACCGCCAATGAAAACGGCATCAGGATAGGGGAGGGCAGAAATGTCTGTTTCGAGGAAGTCGCCGATATGCACGTTGATGCCTGGGGCTCCAAACCTGCGGGCGTTCTCATGAATGATGGCCTCACACTCAGGACGGATCTCAAAGGCCTCAATATGCAAATGAGGGAACTGCAGACGAGCCTCGATGCTGACGCTGCCCGTACAGAAACCGATGTCCCAAAGCACATGTCTCTTCGGTAGGTTGAGGGCCTGAAGCGTTAGCAGACGGATGGGCATCTTCGTTATCATCTTCTCACGACCATCGAGCAGAGAGAAGTCTGCGTCGGGGATACCGAAGGGAACTCGCTGGGGACGGTTCTTCTGAGTTTGATCCATTGAGGCGGAATTGTTGTCAAACTCAGAAGAACCGTCCCCAGTGAGTTCCAACAGCACGCAATTGGGCATTGAGAATGTTGCCCATGTAGCCTCTTCGAGTGTCAGCGTTGTGACCTTTTCCTTTTCAGGGTTACCAAGGTGTTCGCCAACGTACATTGTATAATTGGTATAGCCATAGTCCAGCATCCTTTGGGCAATGGTAGTAGGCGTGTGCTCTTTGTCTGTCAGCACGCCGATCTTCTCAGCGCGTTCTATGAGAGCTTTGTCGAACTCTGGCCAGGGACGGCCTGTGAGTGAAACAATGCGCATATCATGATAGGGCATTACTAAGCGGTGAGCCAACATCTGCAAGGAATTGAAGGTTGGATATACTACGATTTCCGCTTCAGGCATTGTCCGCTTGATGGTATTGGCAAAACCAAAGAAAAGAGGGTCACCAGAAGCGAAAACCGTTACACATTGAACATTGAACATTCTTGCGTCCCGTTGGTAGCAAGCGTCCTTCGGCCGAGCGGAACAATGAACATTGAACTGTTCGAAGACGGCATCGATGGGGACGGTGATATCTATCCACTCTGCACCTTCGGGCAGCAATGGGGCGACTATCTCATGGTGGCGCTTACCGCCAGAGAATACCTTGCCGTTTTTGATGATTTCCTGTACTTCTGGTGGAAACCAAGGCTGTGGATTATCGGTTATTCCTATGACAATAAACTTCATAAATCGCGGCCAGGCTTTAGTTGTTCTGCATCGTCGAAGGTAAGAATGGCATTGCAGAGCGTGGCGGCCAGATTCGAACCGCCTTTTCTGCCCTCAACGATAATCTTTGGAATGTCGCGGAAAGGCTTTACCATGTGCTTCGACTCTCGGACATGAACGAAGCCTACAGGCGCTGCAATAATACCAGCAGGATGAGCCTTGCCTTTGCGGATCAGGTCGCAGAGTTCCATGAGGGCCGTTGGTGCATTGCCAAAGGCAAAGAGGGCATCTGGATGTTCCTCGACAGCCAGACGGATACCGGCTTGTGTACGGGTAATGAGCCTCCCCCTGTCCCCCTCCGAAGAGAGGGGGGACTTTGTCATTTCAATGACTCGTGGGTCGGAGAGATAACATTTAGCCTCAATGCCAAGCCGTTGCAAAGCACCCTTACGGATGCCACTCGTCACCATCGTCACATCCGTCACTATCGTCTTGAGCGAGCCATCCTTAACCTTATTATATAACGTCTCTACGGCATGGTCATCCGTATAGAGAATCCTTTCCATATCGAAGTCAGCAGTCGTATGGATGGCATGAAGCAAGGCCCATAGATGGTCTAAAGGATAGTCTTTCCGTCGTAACTCACCATTGATGGTGCGGAACGACTCTATCATAATAAGCCTCCCCAACCCCTCCGAAGGAGGGGCTTCTTCCCGGTAGTAGCCACGAGGTGTAATGATCTTACCATCAGCAATGTATGATTGCGAATTCCCGATGAGAATAACAGTAAACATATCCACATCCTCTGGGTCGAACTTTTCCAAGGTTGTTACCTTTATCTCTTGCTCCTCACGTCCAGCCTGACGGACAAAACCTACAGGAGTCTCTGGTGAGCGATATTTTAAGAATAGTTCCTGCAGGCGATAGAGCTGCCAATAACGTCCATGCGACTTTGGATTATAGACAGCCGTGACGAAGTCGCCCCCAGCAGCAGCCTTGATTCGTCGTTCGATAACCTCCCAAGGTGTCATCAGATCAGAGAGTGAGATGATACACATGTCGTGGCCAATGGGAGCACCCAATAACGAGGCCGCTTTCTGGAAAGCCGAGACACCTGGTAAGACTTCAATTTCTATTCTCTCACCTCTCACCTCTAACCTCTCACCTCTCATCTCGAAGATTAGCGGTGCCATACCATAGATACCAGCATCGCCACTGGAAATCACCACAACGGTCTTTCCCTGCTCTGCCAATTCAAAGGCCTGTTCTGCCCGTTCGCGTTCCCGCTTCATGCCCGTGTCGATGCACTCGCACCCAGGCTTTACATACGGCTCGATGAACTGGAAGTAATATTTATATCCCACGATGGCATCAGCCTCCCGCATCGCCTCCAATACGGCGGGCGTAATGTCTTCCTTGCTGCCAGGACCAATGCCTGCGATGATAATTTTTCCCATATCGGTGACAAATTTACTAAATAAAAATGAAAAGGAGGCATAATCTCACGACAATCCTCCGTTAAATAAACTTATATAATAATACACGTATAATCAATTTACAATTTACGATTTACTGTTTGAATTTCAATTTCAGCCCGACGACGAGCATACGGCCAGGGGAGTAGAGGGCATACTTCCGGGTGGAAGAGTCGATGCGACGATCCACTTTGTCGAAAAGATTGTCGATGCCGATACTCGGTTCCACCAATGCCCATTTCGTGCAATCGAAGGTATGGGTGGTGTGGAGGTTCCAGATGCCATATCCTGGGGCATCTTCGTAAGTGCCTGTGTAATAGGTCTTGGACTGCAGGCGCCCATTCAGATTGATGTTTAGTCCGTATTTGCCCCAAGTATGATGATAGTTGGCGGCAATGGTGGCGGCATGACGGATGCTGCGTTCCAGCACACTCCACTCCTCATCGCTCTTGGTGCGGGCGTAAGTATAGACATAGTTGGCAGAGAGGTTAAAGCCCTGGAAGATATTCGCAGAGGCATTGATCTGTACACCCTTCACATCGCCCTTATCACTGTTCTGATAAAGTGCATAACTCACCAGCTTGTCTGCTTGATCCTGCGTCATCTCTGGGAACTCTTTCATCAGCATCTTTCGGCTATTATCATCTACTTCTACATTCTGCTTGACCACCATGTCGTTGATACGGTTGAGATAACCCGTCAAACTCACGGCAATCACGTCATCGCGATACTCGGCATTCAGCGAGAAATAATGACTCTTCTCAGGTTTCAGGTCCTGATTACCAAAACTGATTTGCGGCTTGCCACGATTCACGGCGAAATAATGGTAATAGAGTTCGTCGAGACCAGGTGCGCGGAATCCGGCAGAGTAAGTAGCACGGAAACGGAAATTTCCCGGGGCATACATCAACGTGGCCTTTGGTGTCAAGTGGTTATTAAACGTTTGGTGGTGTGTCAGACGAAGTCCGATAGTAACCGTGAGGTCTTTCAAAAACTTCTGCTCGTGCTGTGCGTATGCGGCAAGGGTATAGACATCCTGGTCGATATTGCCTGAGGTGGCCGTAAGATAGTCTTTGCGCCAGTCGGCACCAAAGATGGTGGTAGAATTGGCCGAGAGGCCGAGGATGCCCTTAAGTTCGCCCTCCATCATCCGTTGTTTCTTCGACTGGACATAGTCACCGACGGCATAGTCTTTAGTTTCAACGTCGTATTCTTTGCCATAGCGGAAGCGGTCGACGGTGAAGTCGGCCTGCAGGCTATTGCGGCTTGTAAATTTGTAGATACCTCCTACGTTCCAACGCAAGCCCTTATAGCGCATCTCGTAGTCGGTGCCACCTGTGATGTCTGAGCGCGTCTCAGGGCGGTCGGTGATTTTATATGAATAGTCCAACCCCGCATTCAGCGCCAGATGCTGATAGGGGTTGTAAGTGAATTTCTGTCCGAAGATGTTTGAGCGATAGCCCGTAAACAGAGGCGCTATCGTCTGTTGGGTTTCTGTATCAGAGCCTTTGACGTATTCCTGGTCTGTCGTCTGATAGCTGTCGGCACGGTCGTGGGTAAACGAGGTATATGAGCCGAAGCCGTTTTTGTAGATGTCGAGGCTGACGGCCTCTGTCAACACGCCATGTCCACTGACATGGGTGTCGCTGGTGATGCCGACGAGCTGCTGTGTGGGCTGGTCGGTGATGATATTGATGACACCTGCGATGGCGTCGGAGCCATAGAGCGACGAGGCAGCGCCGTCGAGCACCTCGATACGTTTCACACGGCTCATGTTGATACGGTTCAGATCGACATTATTCGAGATGTCGCCTGATAGTTTCTGACCGTTGATGAGGATAAGGATGTATTTATTGCCCAGTCCGTTCAGACGCAGGAAGGCACCCATCGAGTTGGGTGCCATCGATACCTGCGGCATCATCCGCGTCAGGGCGGCATCGAAAGTGCTGATGCCCTGTTCACGGATCTCCTGCGAAGAAAGCACATGGACGGGTGTGGCGGTCGATTTCAGACGCTGGTGATGGCCTGAGCCTGTGACGACCACGGGATTCAGATTATAGGTACGACTGATCACCGATGAGTCTTTACGAGTCATCGTGTGGATTTGGGGGAAAGCGGCACTCCCCGAAAGGAGTGCCACTGACAATACTATTAGTTTTCTATACATTACTCCTCAGGATACATGGAGTGGTAGGCATCCTCCAAGAACTCGGCATTCTTGGTGTGGTTGATCCAAACATTCAGTACACCTGAGAGTTCCAGCAGTCCCAGTGGATGATTACCTGATACAGGAACAGTTGCGTTGTAACCCTTGTGGCTGAAGAACTCATACCAGCTGTTGTCTTCAGACTCTTCATCGCTTGCATCCCAGTACTCGGCGCCTTCGCCTGCCATATCGTTATGAGCATGGTCACCGGCGATAGACATCAGGGCGTGCAGATACATCTTACCGCTGTTGATACCCTTAGCCTTCATACGAGTCCAAACGTCCTGTTTGTAGTTATCGGGCATGTCGACTGTACCAACGAAATAGTTGGTGCTGAACTTCTGCAGTTCTTCCTCCAGTTGTTCGTAACGGACGTTAGCCTTGAAGGTGTCGTACGTGTCGGGGTTACCGTGACCCATAAATGCTACGACGCCGTCTTTTGCCTCAGAACTGTAGAGTGCATTCAGCTGCTTGGCAACCTCAGGAACATCTACTTCAGGATTGTTAAGTAGAGGCATACCCAGGAAGATGGCTTCATTATCTGCCAACTTTGCCAGATAGGCATCGTCAAGGTGTGCATCGCCAATGTAACCGTTGTTCATGAACTTCTTTACGCTGGCAACCACAGCGGCAAACTCCTCACCAGGGATAACCTGCAGCGACTGAACGTAGATCTTGCTGTACTTGGCGGCACCGATAGCATGGAGTAGGTAGCGAGGTTCATAATAGTCGCGCTTGACGATGTTGCCATTGTCATCTACATTCTCACCAACGCTGGCGCGGTTGATGCAGATGTCGCTCGAGAAGCATACATAGACGTCAGCCTGTGGGAAAGCGGCCTCGTAGGCAGCCTTGGTTTTGTCGAATGCCAGGAAAGCATTGTTCCAAGTGGAGCCAAAGGCTACCAGCAACACGGCGACATCCTTTCCGGACTTGGCCTTCTGCTCGGCCACCATCTTGTCGTTGACAGAGAACTCGGAAATGATGTTCTCCTTGGTCTTGTCATCGTCACTACTACATGCTGTGAACGCAGGGGCTACCAAAGCAAATGCTATCGTAGCCAGGATAAAAGATTTAATTCTCTTCATCGTTGTTTTTTTGTTTAGTGGATAAATTATGTTGTTTAACTCTCTTGCCGTAATTGAATTTGATGCTGAAAGTGCCAAAAACCGTAGTCCCAGAAGTGTTGTTTCCAAGGTGATAAGGGCGCATAGTACGATCTACATAATTGAAGATGTTGTCTACACCCAACTCCAGTCTGTAAGCCAGCATCTTGTTCTGCTTACCAATATCGTGGGTGGTGTTGATGCGCCATATCTGGAAGGCTTTTCCATCGCCATTATTCTCATAGTAGCGTTTGCTGCTACCACGACCTGAGAGGCTGATGCCTAATGAATAACTGGGGCTGAATGTATGACTGAACATAGCCGAAACGTTCCATTTATGATGGGCAGTACCATCTATCACAACGGTATTCATCTTGTCTTTATGCTCGTCATAAAGATGGGCTTTTGTGTCAAGGTAACTATAAGCAGCATTCAGTGTCAGGTCGTTCATCGGCTTATACGACATTGTAACATCTACTCCACATGTCCTGGCATCATCCATATTCTTATACATACGTGCCTGAACATTGCTGCTGCCATCGCCAAGATAGGCTGTAGTTATGCCAGCAGGAATCTCGCCAGGAGGAACGTTTACCAGCGCAATCATATTGTCGAGCTTGTTCAGATAACCTGTTACTGAAGCCGTTACCTTTCGTCCGCGATACTCTGCATTAGCCGAGTAATAGTTGCTAGTCTGGGGATCCAGGTTGGTATTACCTATATTAAAGAACGTGCTACTGCCCATCACGTGCAGATAACGATAATGAAGTTCTTTTACAGTAGGCGTCTTGAATCCCTGGCTCCAACCCAATCTGAATCGGAAGTCATCAACAGATAACATGGCACTCACTTTGGGAGTCAGACGGAATCCGAAATTGCGATTCTCCACCAAACGAAGTCCTGCTGTAATATTCAGCCAATTCTGCATATTAAACTCGTCTTGGACGTACAAAGCCGATGTATGGTCACTGGCTGTGCCTGTTTCAGTCCTGTCAGGAGCTTCCAGATAGTCGTAACGATATTCTGCACCTGCGCTTAGCGTATTCTCATAAGGCAGATAGAAGATACCCTTCAACTGTCCCATCACGCGCTGTTGGTCGCTCTGCAATTTACTTTGTCCTGGCTTCATCAGTACAGAATACCATTCGCCGTCCATATCTCCGTACTCTTCACCTTTCAGCAATACATACTCGTATGTGCCTTTGGTATAGTCGTAATAATAGGCGTGCTTGTTCCAGTCTATGTCGAGTGTGATGACATCCTTTTTACCACTAGGATTCCATTTTCCACCTATAGAAGCTGAAGCATTATTGTATCGCAAATCGTAAGTATAGACATCACAACTGGGATGTGTACCATCCTGCGGGCGGCAAATATTCTTCTTATAATAGGTGCCCTCAGCATACAATTGGGTGTTAGGTGACAGGTGGTAGGTGATACGTTCGGCTATCTGCCAGTTCTTGAATTTATTCACCGTCATATTCTTGCTGTCTGTCAGCACCGTAGCTTCGGCAAATTCTTCAGTCGTATTCTGCCAACCGTCATTACGTTGCAACTGGAAGTTGGTTTGCGATGAGAGCTTTCCTAACGTAAAAGCTATGCTGTTATGCTGGCGAAGATCATTGTGCGATCCGTAGCGAGTGGTGTTGTCGGCATAGACGCCTTTCTCCGTATGTTTCTTCGTAATGATATTGACCACGCCAGCCATCGCATCGCTGCCATAGAGCGCACTCTGTGCTCCCTTTACGATTTCTATCTTCTCAATGTTGTGCGGATCAATCAGTCCAAGGTCGTTCTCGCCACCCACATCACCATGAATGCGTTTGCCGTCGACAAGAATCAGGATATAGCTGTTGCCCAGACCGTTGAGTTGCATCTGCGAGCCCATGTCCCCCTCGGCAAAGGCGAACGATGCCGTCAGACCGGCGAGGATGTCCTCCAGGCTCTTTCCGCCGTAATTGCGCAGCATCTTCTGCGTAATCACCTCCGTCTGCACAGGGGCATCCTTCAGCAGGTGCTGCGTGCCGGTTCCCGTCACCACCACCTCCTGCAACGAGTCAGAGCGCCAGATATCACTCTGTGCCTCGACAGATACCGCTACGCATAAAGCCAGCAGACCCACTGTCAATTTCTTCATCATAACAATGTCATCTTATCCGCACCGCATATCCCTGTACGGCCATGTTTTTGTTTTTTGGCAGGCTTGACCTTCGGTCGAGCCCTGCCCTCGCTTGGCATAACTGGAGCAAGCTCCGTTCTGTTCTCGCTTCTGGCAGGTCTTCTGACTTTCCCCAGTCTGCTTTGCCTTCCCGAGTTGTCTCAGTGGCTTTATACAAGCAGACCCTTCAAAGGGGGATTACAGCTGCAGGTACAGTTCCGGACTCTCACCGGATTCCCTTACATCAGGCGGCATCAGCCACCAGATTGCCTTTCTTGCCTGCAAAGTTACAACTTTTTTCGATATACGATGCATATTTCACGGATTTTTTTTAATTTTGCAGCATGAAAACAGCTTTTCTGATAGCGGCACCCACCAGCGGCTCTGGCAAAACTACGATTGCCCGAGGGCTGATGGCGTTGTTCACGCAGAAGGGCTATAAAGTGCAGCCCTTTAAGTGCGGACCGGACTATATCGATACGAAATTCCATGAAGCTGTATGCGGAAGGCCCAGTATCAATCTCGACACGTTTATGGCCTCAAAGGAGCATGTGCAGGAGTTGTTTGCCCATTATGGTGCCGATGCCGACATCTGCATCGTGGAAGGGATGATGGGACTCTTCGACGGTTACGAGCGAGACAAAGGCTCATCGGCTGAGATTGCCGCCACATTAGGGATTCCCGTGGTGCTGGTGGTCGATGCCAAGTCGGCAGCTTACTCGATGGCACCGCTTCTGCAGGGCTTTATCAACTTCCGTAAGGATGTACATATTTCTGGTGTTATATTTAATAAGGTGGGATCGGAAAGGCATTTCCGTATGCTTCAGCAGGTGTGCGAAGACCTGCATGTTGAGTGCTTCGGCTATCTGCCCAAACAGGCCTCGCTGGAACAAGGTTCACGATATCTGGGACTTGACTTCTCTGAAAAACCAGAGAATAAGGCGTTGGTGGATTTTTTGGAGAAACATGTTGATGGGGAAGGTATAGCCAATCTGATTATTCCCAGTGTGGGAATAAATAATTCCCAGTGTGGGAACAAAATATTCCCAGCGTGGGAACAAAAAGTTCTTCGACGAGCGAAGCGGCAAAGCCGAGCGCTCATAGCTCGCAATTCAGAGTCGTTCTCCTTTATCTATCAGGAGACGATAGACCGTTTTGCGGATGTCCGATTCTTCGACCCTGAGACGGAGGTTCCCATCTTTGAGGGTATCGACCTGCTTTATCTGCCTGGCGGCTATCCGGAAAAGCATCTGGAGGCTCTGGTGAAAAATGAAGCTTGCCGCAAGGCCATCATGGCGTATGCTGAGCAGGGTGGAAAAGTTGTTGCCGAGTGTGGCGGCATGATGTATCTTTGCGAGAAAATCGTAACTGATGAAAGGCTGCGGGTAGGCGCGTCAGCGGGAATGGGGGAGTATCCCATGTGTGGTGTGCTGCCATACGCCATCACAGCCCGCAAGGCAGATCGCAAACTCTCACTTGGCTATCGGAGATTTGAATTTGATGGCAAGGCGTATCGGGGGCATGAGTTTCACTATACGCAATTCTTGGGTGAGAAGCCCCAGTCAGTTACACAGGTCTACAATGCCAAGGGCGAGGCTGTGGATACCCCTGTGTTTAAGTATAAAAATGTGCTGGCCTCATATACTCATTTGTATAACATTTAAATGGTAAATAGTAAATTGTCAAATCGAAAAATTCTTCGACCTGTCATGTTGGCTGGAACGGGTAGTGACGTAGGCAAAAGCGTGATTGCAACAGCCTTGTGTCGCATTTTCAAGCAGGATGGCTACAATCCCGCTCCTTTTAAGGCTCAGAACATGGCGCTCAACAGCTATGCCACACCAGAAGGCTTGGAGATAGGTCGTGCTCAGGCTGTGCAGGCCGAAGCCGCTGGCATTCCCTGTCATACAGACATGAATCCCTTGTTGCTGAAGCCCCAAAGCGACCACACCTCGCAGGTGGTGCTGAACGGCAAGCCCATTGGCAATAAGAATGCGTATGACTATTGGAGGAGACAAGGAGACAAGGAGACAGGGAGACAAGACGATACCATTGACTTTCGTAAGGAAGTGTGCAAGGCCTTCGACCGATTGGCTGCCCGCTCTAATCCCATCGTGATGGAGGGGGCAGGAAGTATCTCAGAGATAAACTTGCGTGATACAGACTTGGTGAATCTTCCGATGGCCCGTTATGCCAATGCCGATGTTATTCTGGTGGGCGACATTGATCGTGGTGGCGTCTTTGCCTCTGTCTATGGCAGTATCATGCTGCAGACGCCCGAGGACCGTAAGCGCATCAAGGGTATTATTATCAATAAGTTCCGTGGTGACATGCGACTCTTCGAGGAAGGCCGGAAAATGCTGGAGGATATCTGTAGCGTGCCAGTCTTGGGTGTCGTACCTTATTATAAAGACATCTACATTGAGGAAGAAGACTCTGTAAGTCTTGAAAAGAAACAGCGCGCCTTGGCAGAGGGAAAGATGAACGTGGCGGTGGTGCTATTGCGCCATATCAGTAACTTTACCGACTTCGATACGTTGGAGCGTGACCCTCGCGTCAACCTTTTCTATACAAATAATGTGTCAGACATCAGTCGGGCAGACATCATCATCTTGCCTGGCACGAAGGCAACACTCGACGACCTCTTGGAGTTGCGTCGTAATGGTTGTGCGCAGGCTATCATCCGTTCCCATCGTGACGGAAAGATGGTGATTGGTATCTGTGGCGGCTATCAGATGCTGGGGCAGACCATCAGCGACCCCGACGGCATTGAGGGCACTATCGCCAGACTGCCAGGCCTTGGTCTGTTGCCTATCCATACCACCATGACGCATGAGAAGACCACTCAACAGGTCAGCTTCCAATTCGAAGGTCAGGCGTGTCAGGGCTACGAGATACATCAAGGCGTCAGCGATACAGACCAGTCCATTCTGCAGACCGATCATTGTATCGGCACCTATATTCACGGTTTCTTAGACAATGCGCCTGTCATTGAGTATCTGCTGGCCGCAAGCGGCAATGCAAAAATGAAAGAATTAAAATATGTAAGTCATAGCTACTCCGATTTCAAGGAAGAGCAGTACGACAAACTTGCTGAGCATGTCCGTAAGTATGTAGATATTCCACGACTCTATCAGATACTCTCAGATGACTAAAGTTATATCACTCCTTATCGGCTGGCTGCTCGACCTTTTGTTGGGCGATCCTGCATGGTTGCCACATCCCGTTGTAGGCTTTGGCAAGATGATAGCCAGTGGTGAGCATCGATGGAATAAGGGGAGCCATAGGATTTTAAAAGGAGCCTTATTAGCTGCTGGTCTGATTCTGTTGGTGTTTGGAATAGTTTGGGCCATTAGACATCTATTAGGCATCTTTGCGCCGATTTTCGATGTGATAGCCATTTTCTGTTGTCTGGCCGGAACAACACTGATCCGTGAGGTTCGCGAGGTCTTCCATGCCGTGGATCGCTCCTTGGAAGAAGGCCGGAAACAGGTAGCCCGCATCGTGGGGCGCGACACCTCAGAACTATCTGCCCAAGAGGTTCGTACGGCGGCCTTGGAGACGTTGGCAGAGAATCTGAGCGACGGCGTGATAGCACCGCTGTTCTGGTTGGCGATAGGGGGCGTGCCAGCTATGATGGCATACAAGATGGTGAACACGCTCGACTCGATGATAGGCTATCGCACAGAGCGTTATAAAGACTTTGGCTGTTGGGCTGCCCGTATCGATGATGTGGCAAATTATATTTCCGCCCGCATCACGGCGCTGTTGATGGTGATTGCTGCCGGCAAACCGCAGCTTATCGGCTTTGTATGGCGTAATGGGCGCAACCATGCTTCGCCCAATAGCGGCTACCCTGAGGCAGCTCTGGCTGGCATCCTCGACTGTCGTTTTGGAGGACCTCACTATTATTTCGGAGAATTATTCGACAAACCCTATATTGGCGAGAATGCCCGTGAGTTGGCCACTGCTGACATGCAGAAAGCAGTACGCATCAACCGCATGGCTGAAGTGCTTGCCATCGTCATCATAACTGTCATTTACTGCCTATGAAGAAAGTGATATTAATAACAGGTGGCGCCCGTTCAGGCAAAAGCCGCTATGCTGAAGAACAGGCACTGTCGCTGAGCAAGCATCCTGTCTATGTGGCTACGGCCCACGTGTGGGACGAGGAGTTCCGCGAACGGGTGAAGAGACATCAGGAACGTCGTGGTCCTGAGTGGACGAACATCGAGGAGGAGATGTTGCTGAGTCGTCACGACCTGACAGGACGTGTAGCCGTCATCGACTGTATCACACTCTGGTGTACCAACTACTTCTTCCAGATGCAGGAGGTTGATACTGCTCTCGAAGCCCTCAAGGGTGAGTTCGACAAGTTTACGGCTCGTGATGCTACCTATATCTTTGTGACCAACGAGATTGGTATGGGTGGCGTGAGCGAAAATGCAGTCCAACGGAAGTTCACCGACCTGCAAGGCTGGATGAACCAATATGTGGCCAGCAAGGCAGACGAGGTGATACTGATGGTGAGTGGAATACCTGTGAAAATTAAGAATTAAGAGTTTAGAGTTAAGATGTATCGGCTGCGCCGAGTAGGAATTAAGAGTTAAGAATTATGAGAGTATTCAAGATAGACAGGCCTGACGAAAGGCTGCGGCCTGCTATTCAAGAAAAGATAGACAACTTGAACAAACCCAAAGGTTCATTGGGTGTGCTGGAGGAACTGGCTATGCAGGTGTGTCTGATCCAGGAGACGCTCACACCTTCGTTGGCTCATCCCTGCCATCTGCTCTTGGGTGGCGATCATGGTATTGAGCGCGAGGGTGTCAGCGTGTCACCTCGTGAGGTAACCTGGCAGCAGATGATCAATTTCACCCGTGGCGGTGGCGGTGTGAATATGTTCTGTCGTCAGCATGGTTTCAAATTGCGCATCGTCGATGTGGGTGTGGATTACGATCTTACTGTTGTTCCTGGTATCATTAATCTAAAGATAGCGCGAGGTACACGCAATTTCCTCTATGAACCGGCGATGACGGAGGAAGAGTTTAACAAGGCTATCGAAGTAGGAGCCTTATTAGTAGATGATTGTATTGCAGAGGGTTGTCAGGTGCTTTGCATTGGCGAGATGGGCATCGGCAATACCTCTCCGTCAAGCATCTGGATGAGTCTTTTCTGTGATATCCCTCTCAACGAATGTATTGGTGCAGGTGCCGGACTCGACTCCCCTGGCATCCGCCATAAGTGCGAAGTGCTCAATAGGGCAGTAGATAATTCACAATTCACAATTCAGAATTCACAATTAACTGCGTCATCAGGAACCCTAAAGAATAATTGTGCATTGTGCATTATGAATTGTGAATTGATTCTCCGCTACTTTGGCGGCTTCGAGATGATTGCGGCTATCGGAGCAATGTTGCGAGCTGCAGAGCAACACCTTATTATATTAGTAGACGGCTTCATCATGACGGCCTGTGCACTTGCCGCCTGTCGGCTCTATCCTGCAGCACAGAGTTATATGGTCTTCGGACATTGTGGTGACGAGAGCGGACATCGTCGCATGCTCGATGCGATGGGTGCCAAACCATTACTCTCATTAGGATTGAGATTAGGCGAGGGTACTGGTGCCCTCTGTGCCTTCCCCATCCTCGACTCTGCTGTACGAATGATGAACGAAATGAATAACTTCAACAATGGAAATATCACTAAATACTTCTAAGTGGTATGACCGCCTATGGGCGGCGCTTATCTTCTTTACCCGTCTGCCCTTCTGGCGCATCTACCAGCCACCGAAAGAGGCCTATCAGGGTGTCGTGGAATTCTGGCCGTTGGCTGGTTGGCTCACGGCAGGGGTGATGGCGGGGGTGCTCTACGGCACCTCGATGGTGTTCAACTATGAGATTGCCATCGTGTTGGCCATCGTCAGTCGGTTGCTATTGACAGGCGCCCTGCATGAAGACGGGTTGGCCGACTTCTTCGATGGCTTCGGAGGAGGAGGACGAAATCGTCAACGCATCCTCGACATCATGAAGGATTCGCATATCGGCACTTATGGCGTGCTGTCACTCATTGTTTATTTTGCATTGCTTTTCTTCGCCCTCCATTCCCTGGCACCCGTGGACGCAGCACTTGCTATCCTCGCCGTTGATCCATACGCCAAGATGGTGAGCGCCCAAGTGATACAGATGATGCCGTATGCTCGCACAGAAGAGACGGCCAAGAATAAGACCGTCTATCGTAAGTTCTCTGCTGCTGCAGGTATAGGGCTTGCCGTACAAGGCCTGATGCCCATCGGTCTCTACCTCTGGTGGATGCAGGGGCGCATAGAATGGAGTACACTATTTTTCCTACCTTGTCTGACGATGTACTTCCTCTATCTCTTTATTTGGCGGCGATTGCGTGGATATACGGGAGACTGTTGTGGTGCACTTTTCCTGCTCACCGAACTCTCTGCCTATCTCGTTGTCTCTTATTATCTTGCCTAAACCCTTCAGTTTTAAATTGTTATATTTGCACCAAAATTAAACAAGTGATGAAAAAATTAATTCTGTTATTTGGGGGGCTGCTAACGATGACAGCCTGTGGTAGTAAAACCGGCAAGACAATAGATTCCACAGACTCTTTGACAACCGACTCTGTTATCGTTTCAGATGATAGCTTTGTTCCTACACGTTCTGGCTATACCTTCCGTTCAGAGGTTCGAACAATCACTGAGGATGACGAGGTGCGTTGGGACACGATTGTTGTCTATCTGACAGATGCGCGTGGCCAAACGACAAATCTCTATACACAGGCATTGCCACTGGACACAGTTCAATGGAACAGAGCTAGCATAGGTGAAATCACTGAGGATGACTGGAATTTCGACGGTATTCCCGACCTTCAGGTGTGTACGGGACCAATGAACGGCTTCGGCAATTATACTTACGATGTATGGCTTTGGGATGACCAGGAGCATAAGTTCATGCCTTTAGACGATATCAGTGGCATCTTCGACCCATATGTTGATACCGAGAATAAATGTATTGTCAGCACCTGGCGATTGGACGACGAAGTGGAAATTGTGAGATACAAGTGGAAGGACGGAAAGCTAGTCGAGTCAGATCGTGAGGAAATGTCCTATAGCGAATTGGCGTTATGACGGGGATTTGCGGAGCTGCATGGGGGTGAGGCCGAAATGATCCTTGACGTATTTGCCGAAGAAGGAGGGGTTGGCGAAGCCGAGCTGGTTGCACACTTGCTTGACACTGAGGTCGGTATGGCGCAGGTAGTAGCGGATCTCCTCCATGACGTGTTCTGTCACCCACTCGTTGGCCGTCTTGCCCGAGTAGCGCTTGCAGATGGCAGAAAGGTATTTGGGCGAGATGCAGAGGTCTGTGGCATATGAATCGACGGTGCGATGCTTCACGGGGCTGTTGTTGAGCAGGTTGAGGAAGCGTTGGAAGTGATTATCGGCCGTCTTCATGACATCGTTGGCAACGGGGTCGGCAAGTTTCTGCTTCAGGTATCCGCAGAGGGCGAGGATGGCAGAACGCAACAGCGACTGGACGACATCGTTGTGATAGGGGTTTTCCTGTCCTTTCTCGATGGCCAGTTTCAGCATGTCGTAGAAGTGGGTGTAGAAGAGTATCTCGTCATTGTCTATGGTGACAACGTGTTGCCGCTGAATATAGGTGACATCAGTCCACACGCCGATTTTCTCATGGAGGAAGCTCTGGAGGATGTGGTTGGTGAAGAACATGGCCTTCAGGTCGAGGTCGGGACTGACCATCAGGTCGGTGATGATTATGTTGGGCGGGATGACTGCCACCTGGTTCTTGTGGAGCTCCAGCTGCTGGCCGTTCATCTTTCCCTCCACCTTCCCTTCCGTACAGACGGCGATGGCATTCATAGAGACATGGGCTGCACTGATCTCGGCAAATTTCTGGATACTGTTCACGACGACAATGTCATTGTCGGAATAACCAATAGAGATGTCCTCATTGGCGGCTAATGACTGAAAAGTAATCTCTTCTTTTATCATATTGGTCTGATTTTGGGTGCAAAGATAGTCATTTTGTGGAATAATCGATGTCGAATTTGGGGAATTTTATGTTTAATTATTCACCAATACGCAAAATATATCACAAAAAAGGTTATTTTAAACACTGATAATAAGGGAAAAACAGCTATTTTTGCAGGCAGATATCTAAATAACAGGAAATGAAGAACGTATTTTTAGGACTGTTGGCTATTATGGTGGTCAGCAGTTGCAGTGAAAAGAAGGAGGGTGGGGTGAAGGCTCCCATCCGGGTGAAGACGCAGATTGTGTCGCCTGCTTTTGTCGACAACAGCATGACCTATGTGGGCATTGTCGAGGAGAAGGAGGGAACAGCCGTCAGCTTTACGAGTATGGGTGTTGTGAAGCGCGTGCTGGTGAACGAGGGACAAGCTGTAAGCCGCGGACAGCTGATCGCAGAGATGGACGACACACAGGCAAGCAACCTCCTAGCCGGTGCCGAGGCTCAGATGAAACAGGCCAACGACGCTCTGCAGCGTTACGGTATGCTTCACGACAACGGCTCGCTGCCCGAAGTGAAATGGGTGGAGATAGAGAGTAAGGTGGAGCAGGCAAAGTCGCAGCTCGAGGTGGCGAAGAAGAATCTGGCCGACTGCAGGCTGACGGCTCCCGTGAGTGGCATCATTGGTAAGAAACTCGTAGGGGCAGGTGAGACGGCCATGCCTTCACAGGCGGTGGTGACTATCCTCGACATCTCAAGCGTAAAAGTGAAGGTATCCGTGCCTGAGGGTGAAATCAGCAACATCAAGTCGATGACACCGTCGACCATCAGTGTAGAGGCAGCGCAGATAGAAGTAAAGGGTGGATATATTGAAAAAGGTGTACAGGCAGATGCACTCACGCATACCTACGACGTGCGCATTCAGGTTCAGAATAATGGCAGGAAGCTGTTGCCCGGCATGGTGGCCAGCGTGCAGTTCATGACAGAGGGTTCTCAGGTGATCCGCAGTAAGTCGATACCTGTTACAGCCGTCCAGAAGAGGGCCGATGGCTCACTTTTTGTATGGACAGTCGGAAACGGCAATACGGTTCATCGCACAAAGGTGACCATTGGTGGTACGCAGGGCAACTACGTCGGCATTGCCGAGGGTCTGAACATCGGCCAGCGCATCGTGGTCGAGGGCTATCAGAAACTCAGCGAAGGAACTCGCGTTATCTTTTAAATAGTAAATTTGTAATTCGTAAATCGTTAAATCGTCAATGAAACAGATGGACTGGCTGAAATGGCCATTGGAACATTACTCAATCACGCTGCTTGTCATTATCATCCTGTTTGTGCTCGGCATCTTCGGCATGGACGTGATGCCCAAGGATGAGTTCCCTGCCTTCACTATCCGTCAGGGTGTGGTGGTGGCCGTCTATCCGGGAGCCACTAGCGAGGAGGTGGAGCAGCAAGTGGCCCGCCCCCTGGAGCGCTATCTCTTTACCTATGGCGAGGTAAACCGCAAGAAGACCACGACGACGGCGCAGAATGGCATGTGTATCGTGATGGTGCGTCTAAACGACGACGTGAACAATAAGGATGAGGTGTGGAGCAAGATCAAGCACGGACTGACACTCTTCAAGCAGAGTCTGCCCAGCGGCGTACTCGCCCTAGTGGCCAATGATGACTTCGGTAACACCTCGGCCCTGCTGATTGCCATCGAGAGTGACCAGCGCAGCTACCGTGAGCTAAAGAATTACAGTGACGACCTGAGCGACCGTTTGCGACGTATCCCCTCCGTAGCCAATGTGAGGCTCTATGGCGAGCAGAAGGAGCAGATCTCGCTCTATGTGGACCGTCAGCGTCTGCAGGCTTACGGCATCGGACAACAGATGCTCTTCTCGCGATTGCAGGCACAGGGCATCACTACGCTCAGCGGCAGTATCAGCGACGACGACCAGCAGGTGCCCATCCATTTGGAGGCGACGGAGAACAACGAGGAAGAGATTGCCAATCAGATCATTTTCTCCGATCCCGTCACTGGTAAGGTGGCCCGTGTGAGGGACGTTGCCCGTGTGGTGCGCGAATACGACCGTGCTGAGAGCTATATAGAGCAGGACGGGCATCCCTGTATGCTGCTCTCCTTGGAGATGACACTGGGTAACAATATTGTGGCCTATGGCAGTGAGGTGGACAAGGTGCTCGATGACTTTCGCAAGGGCGAGTTGCCTGAAGATGTAAAGCTTACACGTATCGCAGACCAGCCGAAGGTGGTGGGCGACAGCGTCAGCTCGTTTCTGCGCGACCTGCTCATCTCGATGGTCATCATCATTCTCGTCATGATGGTACTCTTCCCCCTGCGCTCGGCCATTGTGGCAGCCATTACCATCCCGCTGAGCACGTTTATCAGTGTGGCAGTGATGTATATGGCGGGTATCGAACTGAACATCGTCACCCTGGCAGCACTGATTGTGGTATTGGGTATGGTCGTGGACAACAGCATCGTGGTGATTGACGGCTATCTGGAATACTTGGGCAGGGGCTATGAACCCAAGCAAGCAGCTATCGACTCTGCCAAGCAGTATTTCATGCCGATGATGCTTGCTACCATCTGCATCAGCGTCATCTTCTTCCCCTTGCTCATCACGATGAAAGGAGGCTTCCACGATGCCCTGTGCGACTTCCCCTGGACCATCGGTATCAACCTGATGGTGTCACTCTTCCTCGCCGTGACGGTCATCCCCTTCCTCGAGGTGCTCATCATCAAGCCCGACAAGGTGAGTACGAAGGGAAATGTTATTACCAATTGGGTTCAAAACACCTATAATAAGGTACTCGACGTGACCTTCCGTCATCCGTGGGCTACGATTGTAGGTGGTATCGGCATGGTGTTGCTGTCGCTGGCTATCGTGCCTGCATTGAAGATACGGGTGTTTCCCTTTGCCGACCGCGACCAGTTTGCTGTCGAAATCTTTCTGCCCGAGGGAAAGGGTATTCAGGATACACGCCTGTTGGCCGACTCCCTGAGAAACGTGCTTCAGCAGGATGAGGACGTGAAGTGCATCACGAGCTTCATCGGCTGTTCGTCGCCTCGCTTCATGACGTGCTATGCCCCCCAGATAGCAGGGCGCAACTTTGCACAGTTCATTGTGAACACGACCTCACAGGATGCCACGCTGAAGCTTCTGGCCAAATACCAGCCGCAGTGGAGCGAGGCCTTCCCAGAGGCCTACGTCAAGTTCAAGCGTCTTGATTTCCTCGAGGTACCAGAGCTTGAATACCGCTTCTGTGGTGAAAATCTCGACTCGTTGCATATCGTGGCAGACCGTCTGATGGAGCGCATGCGGAAGATGCCAGAGTTGGAGTGGGTACATACCGACTTCCAACAGCCTTTCCCGCTCATCAGTGTGGAGCTCGACCCTGTGGTATCAGCGCAGTTGGGCATCACGCGTACGACTGCCGCCCTCGCCCTGAGTGCCACCACCAACAACTTGCGTGTAGGTCAGATCTGGGAGGGGAAGGACGAGGTGCCCATCGTGGTGAAGGATGATGCCGATATGACCTTCTCTGACATCGAAAACCTGGGTGTTGCCACGCCGATGGCCATCCTCTCTGCAGGCGCCGGGGGCAACAACTCTACAGTGCCCCTCCGTCAGATAGCCAAGGTACAGCCCAAGTGGAGTGAGTGCCGCATCATGCATCGTGGCGGAGAACGCTGCATCACGGTGACGGCACAGTTTGCCAACGGTATCTACGCCGCTCCAGTGGAGAGTCGTGTAGCCGATATAATGGCCAACGAGATAGAGCTGCCCCAGGGCGTTCGCGCCGAGGTGGGTGGCGAGATAGAGTACGACGCTGAGGCTCTCCCCATGATCTTCGGCGGTATCGCCATCTCGATGGTTATCGTGTTCTTCTTTCTGCTGTTTAACTTTAAGAAATATGGCATCACTATCGTCTGCATGGTAGCCCTTGGCCTGATGCTTCCGGGTGCACTGATCGGTCTCGGACTGATGAACCGCACGTTGGGTCTCACCTCTATCATGGGTGTCATCACACTCATGGGAATGATCATGCGTAACGAGATCCTGATCTTTGAGCATGCCAACAATCTTTTAAGAAGTGAAAAGTTAAGAATGAAGAGTGATGTATTTGCTGCCGCCACTTCTGAACAGAAGGCCAGCATGATCAGTCATTATAACGACTGTGTGAAGCAGGCAGCCTACGATGCAGGCAAGCGCCGCATGGTACCTATCTTCCTCACCACAGCTACTACTGCTGTTGGTGTGGTGCCGATGATCATTGCCCAGAGTTCGTTCTGGATGCCTGTGGGTGTCACTATCTTCGCCGGAGGTATCGGCTCGCTCATCATGGTAGTCACCATGCTCCCCGTCGTTTATTGGAAAGTATCAACTAAGTAAAAAGTCCACCCCAACCCCTCCTCAAGGGAGGAGTTATTTAAATATATATTTATGATGATAAAAAGGAATATCGCATTGGTTTTATGCTTAACAATTAGTGTTGTTTGTATGGCACAGGCAATCAATCACCCCTCCCTTAAGGAGGGGCAGGGGATGGGCTATAGTTTGCAGCAGTTGAAAGATTCTGCTCTGCAAAACAACATTGCTATTCGCAATGCCAAGCACGCCATCGACGCTGCCCAGCAACAGCGCAAGGAAGCCTTTACTAAGTATTTTCCCAACGTCAGCGGCACGGGCCTCTGGTTCAATACCAACAACGGTATGGCGCAGATGGACATGAACCTCTCTGAGGGCATCTCGCCCGAACTGGGAGCCGTCCTGGCGCAGACCTTCCCACCAGAATTGCTTGCAGCGCTGGGTAGTCCTATCAGCATCTCAATGATGAAGAATGGTACTGTCGCAGGGGTCAATGCCATCCAGCCAGTGTTTGCAGGTGGACAGATTGTTTACGGCAACAAACTTGCGAAGGTGGGGGAGAGTGTCAGCCGCCTCCAGCTCCAGTTGTCGGAAAACGAAGTAGAGAAGACAACTGAAAAATATTACTGGCAGCTGGTGTCGCTACAGGAGAAGGTGAAGACTGTTGAGGCCGTCGAGGCCCTCCTGGCCGATATTGCGAAGGATGTGGACGTCGCCTTGAAGGCAGGTGTCGCAATGCGTAACGACCTGTTGCAGGTGCAGCTCCGTCAGAACGAAGTCGAGAGTCAGAAGCTCAAACTCTCGAACGGTATCTCACTCGTGAAGATGCTTCTTGCGCAATACTGCGGAATCAGCGATAGTTTTTCAATTGACTATTTACCATTTTTGGACGGGCCAAGCGGCAAAACAGCGCTGACGATTGACCATTTCAATGGCGGAGCAAGCGTTCAGGGTCTCCCTGAGTACCAGCTCCTACAGCAGCAGGTGAAGGCGGCCGATCTCCAGAAAAAGATGGAAATAGGCAAGAACCTGCCCACCGTGGGTATCGGTGCTGGTTATAACTATCACAACCTGCTCGAAAACGACCATACCTTCGGCATGGTCTTTGCCACTGTCAGCGTGCCTATTACCGACTGGTGGGGCGGCTCACATGCCATCAAGCGGAAAAAGATTGAACAGCAGAAAGCTCAGGAACAACTCGAAGACAATACCGAACTTCTGAAGATCCGTATGCAGAAGGCGTATAACGATGTGGAAGAAGCAAGCCTGCAGCTCGACATTGCGCGGCGCAGCATCGAACAGGCAGAAGAGAACCTGCGCCTGAACCGCAACTTCTATCAGGCAGGCACCTCGAAGATGTCAGACCTGCTCGAGGCCCAGTTGCTTTACCAGCAGGCCCGCGACAAGCATACCGATACCTTCGCCGACTATCAGAACAAACTTCTGGAATACCGTCAGGCCATAGGTAATAAATAACAAAAGCCATGAATCTGGTGGTGCGAGCAGAATATTGTAGTCTGTCATAAGAAGGATTTGGGGCATCAACAGCTGATTTAAACTTTTTTAGGGCATAGAATCTTGTATTTTTCTCACTTATTCGTACCTTTGCACCTTGTAAAGATGCGAAACGAAAGTGTTTTCCTATTTTTCCTGCCTTGTCTGCCACTGACGGCACAGGGGCAGGATGTCCGTAACGACACTGTGACGGACAGGACGCACCAGCTCCAGGAGATCACCGTCACGGAGAGTCGTCGCCAGCATCAGGTGACAAGCACGGCTCCCCTGCGCCTGATCGATCAGGAGCAGATGCTGACACTGGGCGTGACTGATATGGCCGATGCCTTGCACCGCCTCCCTGGTGTTACCTTGCGCGACTATGGTGGGGCAGGGGGTATGAAGACCGTCAGTGTGCGAGGCTTCGGAGCCAAGCATACGGGTGTGAGTTACGACGGCATCCTGCTCAGCGACTGTCAGAGCGGCGAGATCGACCTCTCGCGCTACAGTCTCGATAATGTGGAACAGCTCTCGCTCGTGATAGGTGACAATGATGACATCTTTATCCCAGCCCGTAATGCCTCGGCTTCGTCGGTGCTGAATATCCAGACAATCGGTCACGCAGAAAATCCCTTAACGGCTCAGGTCAAGGTGGGGTCGTTTGGCTACATCAGTCCCTACATGCGCTATGAGCAGAAGCTCTCTGACCGTCTTGTCGTCTCTGCCGTCGGCGAATATACATACGCGGAGAACGACTATCCTTACGAGATACGGAACGTCAGGTTTGTGGTGGAGGACAAGCGCACCAACAGCCGTATGAACACGGGGCATGGCGAGCTGAACGTTGTGTGGGATATCAACAGCTTCAACCGTCTCAGCGGAAAGGCCTACTACTACGATAACGACCGTCAGTTGCCAGGACAGGTACACTATTACACCAATCTTAATTTGGAGACGCTCCATGACCAGAACTTCTTCGCCCAGCTGCAGTATTTGACCCACAACCGCTTGGGCTGGTCGCTGAAGTGGCATGCAAAATATAACTGGAACGCTTCCATCTACAAAGATCCCCTCTATCCCAATGCCGTCAACGACGCAAGTTACTGGCAGCGTGAGTTCTATACCTCGGCGGCCCTGCTCTATGCGGCTTCAGAGCAATGGGTCTTCGACTACTCTGCCGATTACAGCTTCAATAATCTGAACAGCTCATCGTATAGGACTATTGACACGCATCCGTTCCGTCATACCATTCTCCAGTCGGTAACGGCAAAGTACCATGATGGCAGGCTGACGGCCCTGGCACGCCTGCTCTATTCCCTATACCTGAACGGGACGAAGGTAGGCGACGATGCCAGCAACATGCGGCGGCTGTCACCATCGGTGTCGCTCTCATATAGGCTTCTGCCAGAAGAGGAGTTTTATATCCGTGCCTCCTACAAGAACATTTTCCGTGCGCCGACGTTCAACGAGAACTATTATTATCACTATGGCAGCCCAGACCTGCTGCCGGAGTCGACGGACCAGTTCAATATCGGATTGACCTACCATTGTCAGTTCCCCACCGTCAGTTGCCAGATAACCCTCGACAGCTATTATAACCACGTGAAGGACATGATCGTGGCAGTGCCCTACAACATGTTTATCTGGACATGCATCAATGTGGGGAAGGTTCGGGTCTTGGGAACGGAGGCCACCTTCGACAGCCAATGGCCCGTTGCCAAAGGGCACGTCCTGGAGCTGACAGGCAACTATTGCTTCCAGCAGGCAGAAAACCGCACTAACGAGCAGTCGCCAGCTTACGGCTTTCAGATTGCCTATATCCCCCTTCATACGGGCAGTGTCGCCCTTGCATGGGAGAATCCCTGGGTGAACTTCTCCGTCCACGGCTCTGGCATGAGTAGCCGCTGGGCCAACAACCAGCACTATGAGGGGACAGAGATCAATGGCTATTGGGACATGGGGCTGACCCTCTGGCACACCTTTTGTTGGAAGAGGCAACAGTTAGAGACTCGTGTCGACGTGAAGAATATCTTCAACAATCAGTACGAAATCGTACGTTTCTATCCCATGCCGGGCCGCAGCTGGCTGGTTTCAGTAAATTATCAACTTTAATATATTATTGATCAGAAGATGAAAAGAATTATTTTAAGTTTAGCTGTGATGGCTTTGGGGTCTACCCTCCTCACAGGTTGTCTGGGTGACGACAACAACAACAATGAAAAACAGGAGTACATTGTGACCGACGGTGTCCTTATTGTCAACAACGGCAACGCCCGCAGTGGTATCGACGGGTCTTTGACTTTCCTCGACTATGATGCCGGAGACGCTAAGCAGAACGTGTTCAAGAATGCCAACGGCATGAGTCTCGGCGGAACGCCCAACGACGTGATGTGTTATGGCGAAAAGGTGTATGTGGCGGGCAGCGACGAAAATGCCGTCTTCGTCATCGACAAGAAAACCTTCCGTCTGATAGAGAAGATCAGCACTACTGAGGAGATGGGCGATGCCGATGGAGTCATGCCGCGCCATCTGGCAGGTTATGGCGGTAAGGTGTTTGTGTCCACCTATGGTGGCTATGTGGGTGTGATCGACACCCTGACACTTTCCATGCGTAACAAGTACAAGGTAGGTTCCTATCCTGAGGGTATGACTGTCGGCGCAAAGAATAATGTGCCTTTCCTCTATGTTGCCAACAGCGACTATGGCAACGGCAATGCCTCCATTTCGATCATCAACCTCTCTACTGATGCCATTTCGGAGTTCAAGAACGAGAAGATCCGCAATCCTCAGGAACTGGCCGTGGCTGGTGAAGACATCTACGTACTCGACTGGGGTTACTATGAAGCAGATGAAAACTATAATTATTTTCAGAAGGAAGCAGGCGTCTACCTGATCAGTGAGAGCAGCGTCAAGAAGGTCATTCCCGATGCCACGGGTATGGCGGCTGCCGGCTATAACATCGTCACCTTCAATGCTCCCTATGATTCAGGAAAGCAGACCACTTACTCCATCTACAACATAGCCTACGGCACGCTGAGCACGTTTTATCTCACTGGCGACACTTCGAACCCCATCGTCAGTCCTGCTGCCATCAACGTAGATCCCAATACTGGTTATGTGCTTATCGCTTCGCGTAAGATGAATGCTGATACAGGTTATCCCGACTATGCTGCTCCCGGATTCGTGAATATGTACACGGGCAGCGGACAGTTTATCAAGACCTTCGCCACTGGCGTTGAGCCCCATCAGATGACCTATCTCTATGGCATAGTTACCAGGTAAATATAGTCCTGATGAAGCAGCTGTTTGGACTTTTTATCGCATTGTCACTGCTCTCCTGCGGCGGGCGCATGTCCCGCCTGCAGGTGGGTGGCGATAGTGTCGTGTTCAAATACGCCACACTTCCTCAGATTGTAGAGTACGATGGCTTCACGGTAGTCAACCTTGCCAATCCCTGGAAGGACGGTAAGGCACTCCACACTTATATCCTCGTGCCCCGCGATGTACAGTTGCCTGTCCATCTGCCGAAGGGTACCGTCATCCGCACACCCCTGCAGCGGGCCGTAGTTTTCACCACAGTCCATTGTTCATTGTTGACCACTTTAGGCTGTCAGCAGCAGATTGCCGGCGTGGCTGATCTGAAGTACATTAAGATACCTTGGATACAGGAACAGGTAAAGGCCGGAAAGATCGCAGACTGTGGCGATGGCATGAGTCCACTCGTCGAGAAGATCATCGACATCCATCCTGATGCCATCCTCCTGTCCCCCTTTGAGAACAGCGGAGGCTATGGTCGTCTGGAGGAGATAGATATCCCGCTCGTAGAGTGTGCAGAGTATATGGAAACATCGCCGCTGGCTCGCGCCGAGTGGATGCGTTTTTACGGACTGCTCTTTGGCTGTCGTGATCGTGCTGACCGTCTTTTTGCCGAGGTCGACAAGCATTACAACAGCCTGAAGCGCCATGCACAGGAGGCAGGCCCCGGGCGCTCCGTCATCGTCGACAAGCAAGTGGGCTCTGTGTGGTATGTCCCAGGAGGCCGCAGCACCATCGGACAGATGATTCAGGATGCAGGCGGACAATATCCCTGGGTCGACGATGAACACAGTGGCTCACTCGCGCTGCCTTTCGAGATGGTACTCGAGAATGCCATCGATGCTGATGTCTGGATGTTCCGCTACGACAGCGACCGTCAGATGCTGCCCAGCCAGATGCTGGCCGAAAAGGAGGGCTACAACCAGTTCCGTGCCTTCCAGACGGGTGAGGTATATGGCTGTAACGTGCGTACCACCCTTTTCTATGAGGAGTCTCCTTTCCGTCCCGACTGGCTGCTGGGCGACTTCATCCAGATCCTGCATCCCTCGCTGAAGCCCACAGCCCCCTTACGTTATTACCGCAAGCTGAGATAAGTCTTAGTGGAAGGTGTCGCGGTCAATCTCATTGAATAACCGCTTGTACTTCTCTATTTTATACAGGCAGGCTTCATGCTCCTGCGCATATTGCTTCGGCACCGTACCGCCCGCATAGGTCTGTTCATACTTATCTGTCTTTGGGTTGCGGATGCTCACCAAGACCTTGATGAGCACGCCGCCCTTGAAGTATAGGCGGAGTTCACCGCCCTTGAAATCATCCATGTCAGCATCGCGATTGTATGCGAACTCTATGTTGCCCTGCTCGTCGTAGAGATACTCCTCGTAGAACTCACGGGCCGCGTAATTGTACTTCGATGTCACGAAGTGCAGGCTTCTTGTGAGCATCGACTCTTCGGGCTGCCAATCATCGTTCTCATGCTCGTAGTAGTACATCCGCATCCTCTCCCGGTGATACCCTGTACCAGGCAGGTTCTGGACGATATTCACCTCGTAATATTCAGGACAGGGCATCTCGCCCTGCTTCTCCCATTCAGCCTGTTGCGCCACCATCTGTTGCGCCTCCGCATAATGCTTGCGGATCTCACTCACGGCATCCTGCGCTGTAAGCTCCTTGCAGCAAACGGTCATCAGCATCATGACCAGCAGAACCTTGCCAGTTTTCATTTTTAAACAGGGAATCATCGCGACTTAGAGTTGATATTGGATCATCACGAACGAATAGGGGGCGAGGTCGAGGGAGAATTTCTTCTGTGCCTTGATCTGCTCCTGCTGCGGGGCGATGGGTTGCGCCTCATAGTTGTTCTCGTCGTCGGGATTGCCAGTGAGCGTGGTCTTCGTTGCCAACTTCTTCACACCGAAGCGACTCAGGTTGATGTTGGCTTTCTTGGCCTCCGCGCTGGCATTACAAAGCTTCACAAAGAGCTGACGGGTCTTGGTGTTGAGGATGACACTCTGACCGTAATGCACATTCTCCTGAGGCTGGCAGACACCAGGGGCGTCGCCCTCGAAGCTGACACAGTCGCCATAGTAGTAGTTGCCCGATGACTGTCCGAAGAGCTGTTGCACGTAGTAGCTGCAGGTGAGGAACGGGCGCTCGTTGTCGTAGTAGATGAGGTCGGGATTCCACTGGGTGCCGTCCTTGCGGGCGAAGAGGGGAGCGTATGAGGTCATGCTAACCACATCGGCATTGCGCTCTACGTGGAGCAGATAGAGTCCTTCAGCGAGGGCATCGATGAGTTTCTTGTCCTTGGCGGCATACTCTCCGAGGTAGACCCTCGTCTTCGCGTCGCGCGGATAGCTGTCGTACTGGCGTTTGTTCAGGAAGTAAGTGTTCTGCTCGTAATAGTGCTCGTCGAGGATGGGCATGCCGAGTTCGTTGGCGAGTTTCCAGCCAGCCTCATAATCGGGGTTGCCAGAGTGAGAGCCTGGACCTGCCGTACCCACGATGACAATCTCGGGATGAGCTTTCATCACGCGTTCATATATATATTTAAAGCGCTCGATGAATTCGGGCGAAATCTTCTCCTCGTTGCCAAGGCCGAGGTATTTCAGGTTGAAGGGCTTGGGGTGGCCTGCGTCGGCACGCATCTTTGCCCACTTGTTTGTGGCGGGATCGCCATTTGCCCACTCAATGAGGTCGATGGCCTCAGCCACCCATTCGTCCATCTCAGACATCGGAACGACGTCCTGAGCCTGATCGGGCCATAAGCCCCAGCCGCCGTTGGCACCCTGACAGCTTACGCCACAGGGCAGGATAGGTACGGGCTCCATACCCAAGTCCTCACAGAACTGGAAGTACTCGAAATAGCCGAGACCCACGCTCTGGTGATAACCCCAGGTGTTCTTCAGCTGTCTGCGCTGCTCTTTTGGCCCGATGGTGGTCTTCCAGCGGTAGGTGTTCCAGAAGCCGTCGCCGCCGCCATGAACCACGCAACCGCCAGGGAAGCGCATGAACTTGGGATGGAGGTCGGCCAGTGCCTGTGCGAGATCCTTACGCAGGCCGTGACCCTTATAGGTGTCTTCTGGCATCAATGATACGACGTCAATATCAAGATCACCAACGTTCAGCACAAGTATTTGAAGGGAAGCCTTCTGACAGGTAGAATCGGGCGTCAGCACTGCCTCATACTTCTTCCAGCCGTTATCCTTCACGTCGATGACAGCCTCTGCCAGAAGCTTGGGATCCTTGGGAGGCCATCCCTGCTGCTGCTCAACGAGCACGACGCGCACCTGCTTGGCGTCGCCTAAATTGCGCAGGAAGGCTGAGAAGTCATACTTGGCTCCGGCTTTCACTGAGATGCCGTCGAAACCGTCGTTTTGGATACCGAATCCCTTCCAGCCACGATAGTCACGATACTCCTTCACACGCTCGGTGTGGAGGCGCATGTAGCTGGCATTATTCGGATGAACGGGATTGTCCATGCGGGTCTCAATCCATCCGGTAGAATGTCCGGGGCGGATCATGCGCCACGCGGTACCTGCGCCCCATCCGTCGCGCTCCACGGGTGAGAACTCAAAGGAGCCGTTCTGTACCAGTTCGGCATAGAGGCCACCATCTGCAGAGTTGTTGATGTCCTCGAAGAAAATGCCGATTAATTCATCACTGATAGCCTTGCCGCCAGCGGGGGCGTTCATCGGCTTCTGGGCGCTGACACCCAGCGTTGCTGCCATGAAGAGGGCAGCGAAAAGCATTCGTCTGTTCATATAGTTTGAGGTATTAATGAAAATCTGTGGGCAAAGATAAGCATTTTATTCCAAATTCCTTGTCTATTTCAAATAAAAAGTGTAAATTTGCCACCATATAATTCAAAACAGCAAAAATATGAGACGTTTTACTGCTATTGTCTGCTTCCTGACAATCGTTATGGGCACAGCCATGGCCCAGAGCGGGTATCCTTATACCCAAGTACCGTTCACCTCGGTGAAGATCACGCCGAACACCTTCTGGGGCGACCGTATCCGTGCAGCCCGAGAGGTGACGATCCCCCTTGCCTTCTCGAAATGTGAGAGCGAGCACCGTTACAAGAATTTTGAGATGGCCGCCTACACGCTGCAGCATCCGGGACATGCCGCGCTGCAGACACCTGAGTGGGATGTCTCGAAGTTCATGGGCTTCTCGTTCGACGATACCGATGTCTACAAGACCATCGAGGGAGCCTCGTATGTGCTCCAGACCTTCCCCGACAAAAAGCTGAAAGCCTATGTCGACAGCATTCTCGACGTGGTAGGTGCTGCCCAGGAGCCAGATGGCTACCTTTATACCGCCCGCACCATCAACCCCGAGCATCCCCACGGATGGGCTGCCAAGAACCGTTGGGAGGCAGAAGAGCATGCAAGTCATGAGCTCTACAACCTCGGTCACATGGTGGATGCCGCCTGTGCCCACTATCAGGCTATAGGGTCGACAAAGTTCCTCGATATCGCCAAACGTTATGCTGACTGCGTCATTAAGGAGGTAGGTCCCAATGCGGGGCAGGCCTGTGTGGTGCCCGGTCACCAGATTGCGGAGATGGCCCTCGCCCGTCTGTATGTACTCACTGGTGAGAAGAAATACCTCGATGAGGCGAAGTTCCTGCTCGACTATCGTGGCAAGACGAAAGTTAAGAACATCTATTCGCAGAGCGACAAACCCGTAGTCGATCAGACAGAAGCCTGGGGACATGCCGTGCGTGCCGGATACATGTATGCCAGTATGGCCGATGTGGCAGCCCTGACAGGTGATGAGGACTATATCAAGGCCATCGATACCATCTACGAGAATATTGTCGGCAAGAAATACTACTTGACGGGTGGTGTGGGTGCCCGTCATCAGGGCGAGGCCTTTGGAGCTGATTACGAACTGCCGAACCTGACAGCCTACAACGAGACCTGCGCCGCCATCTCGATGGTCTATCTCTTCGAACGTATGTTCCTGCTCCATGGAGATGCAAAATACATCGACTGCCTGGAGCGTACCTTATATAATGGTGTCATCAGTGGCATGAGCGTCGATGGTGGAAAGTTCTTCTATCCAAACCCACTCTCAAGCGATGGCCACTACCGTTTCAATGCCGACAATACGATGACCCGTCAGCCTTGGTTCGGCTGTGCCTGTTGTCCCTCGAACCTCTGTCGATTCATCCCTTCAATGCCAGGATATATTTATGGTGTCAAGGATAACAACCTCTACGTGAATCTCTTCGCTGCCAACACTGCTGCCATCAGCGTGGGTGGCAAGAACGTCACGCTAGAGCAAAGCACCCAGTATCCTTGGGAGGGCGACATTGCCATCAAGGTGCTCCAGAACAAGGCTAAGGCCTTCAACATGTTGGTTCGTATTCCCGGATGGGTGCTGAATCAGGCGGTACCCAGCGACCTCTACTCCTATAGTGATGATATCCTCGCAGGTTATGAAGTCACCGTTAATGGTCAGAAAGTGGATGGTGAACTCGAGAACGGTTACCTTGTTATCAACCGCAACTGGAAGAAGGGTGACGTGGTACGCATCCATTTCGACATGCCTGTACGCACCGTGATTGCCAATCCTCGTGTGGCTGACGATCGCGGACATATCGCCGTTCAGCGTGGACCACTGGTGTATTGTGCAGAGTGGGCTGACAACGACGGTATCAACCCCCATCACTTGTTGTTCCCCCGTCAGCCGCAGTTCGAGGTAGAGGCTGGTTATGGCATCCAGAATACCGAGGGCGACGGTAAGACCTTCCAGGTGACGGCCATCACTGCCCAGGCACAGGAGGCCTCCGTCTCGCCTGAGGGCAAACTCTCCGCAAGGGATGTCACAGTGAAACTCATCCCCTATTATGCCTGGAATCATCGCGGTGCAGGCAAGATGGATGTCTGGCTCGCACGAAGCCTTTCTGGGCTCGAAGATTAAAAAAATGCCGCAGACCTTTGCAGTCTGCGGCTTTTTTATTAATTTTGCAGCCAAATTAGAGCAAATACGTATTTATAGGAATGGAAAACAAGACTTTCAAGCGTACGACGGTGACGTCGGCGCTGCCTTATGCTAATGGCGGCGTGCATATCGGCCACTTGGCTGGTGTGTATGTGCCTGCTGATATCTATGTGCGCTATCTGAGACTGAAAAAGCGCGAGGTGATGTTCATCGGAGGTTCGGATGAGCATGGTGTGCCCATCACCATCCGAGCCCGTAAGGAGGGCATCACGCCTCAGGATGTGGTAGACCGTTACCATGAGATGATCAAGAAGAGTTTCGAGGAGTTCGGCATTTCGTTCGATATCTATAGCCGCACCACCAGCGACACCCACCATAAGTTTGCTGCCGAGTGGTTCCGCAAGCTCTACGATGAGGGAAAGCTGACTGAGGAGACCACTACCCAGCTTTATGACGAGGAGGCCAAGCAGTTCTTGGCTGACCGTTATGTGACAGGTGAGTGCCCCCACTGCGGTAACCCGAGTGCCTATGGCGACCAGTGTGAGAAGTGCGGACGCGACCTCTCGCCTACGGAGCTCATCAATCCGAAGTCGACCATCTCCGGCTCTACCCCTGTGCTGAAGGAGACGAAGAACTGGTATCTGCCCCTGAACGAGTATCAGGAGTGGCTGAAGAAGTGGATTCTCGAGGAGCACAAAGAGTGGCGTCCTAATGTATACGGCCAGTGTAAGTCTTGGCTCGATATGGATCTGCAGCCTCGTGCGATGACGCGCGATTTGGACTGGGGTATCCCCGTGCCCGTAGAGGGTGCTGACGGCAAGGTGCTCTATGTGTGGTTCGATGCGCCCATCGGCTATGTGTCGAACACCAAGGAGCTTTGCGAGAAGGAGCCTGAGAAGTGGGGCAACTGGGAGAATTGGTGGCAGGATGAGGATACTCGTCTGGTGCACTTTATTGGTAAGGACAACATCGTGTTCCACTGCATCATCTTCCCTGTAATGATGAAGGCTCACGGCAAGTATATCATGCCCGACAATGTGCCTGCCAATGAGTTCCTGAACCTCGAGAACGATAAGATTTCTACCTCTCGCAACTGGGCCGTATGGCTCCACGAGTATCTGGTGGATATGCCAGGTAAGCAGGATGTGCTGCGCTATGTGCTGACAGCCAATGCACCTGAGACCAAGGATAACAACTTTACTTGGAAGGACTTCCAGGATCGCAATAACAACGAGTTGGTCGCTGTCTATGGCAATTTCGTGAATCGTGCCCTCCAGTTGACTAAGAAGTATTGGAACGGCATCGTTCCCGCTTGTGGCGAACTGCAGGATGTTGATAAGGCAGCCCTTGAGGAGTTCAAGGACATAAAGGGTAAGGTTGAGGCTCTGCTGGAGCAGTTCAAGTTCCGTGATGCTCAGTTCGAGGCCATGAACCTGGCTCGTATTGGTAACCGTTACATCACAGAGTGTGAGCCTTGGAAGGTTTGGAAATGCGATTGTAAGCGTTGCGAGACCATCCTCAATATCTGTCTGCAGTTGACAGCCAACCTCGCTATCGCTTTCGAGCCGTTTCTGCCGTTCAGCAGCAAGAAGCTCCGCGAGATGCTGAACATCGACAGCTTCGAGTGGGAGCAGCTGGGCAGCACAGACCTCTTGAAGGCAGGTCATCAGCTTGGTGAGCCTTCGCTCCTCTTCGAGAAGATTGAGGACGACGTAATCCAGAAGCAGCTCGATAAGCTCGAGGCAACCAAGAAAGCTAACGAGGCTGCTAATTTCAAGGCCGCTCCGATCAAGGATACCGTTAGTTTCGAAGAGTTCGAGAAGCTCGATATCCGCGTGGGTCTTGTGAAGGACTGCCAGAAGGTGAAGAAGTCGAAGAAGCTCCTGCAGTTCACCATCGACGATGGCTCAGGCACCGACCGCACTATCTGCTCAGGTATCGCTGCTTTCTATGTGAACCCCGAGGAACTCATCGGCAAGCGCATCCTCTTTGTGGCAAACTTTGCGCCTCGCACCATGATGGGCATCGAGAGTCAGGGCATGATTCTCTCTGCCGTTGATGCTGACGAGAGCCTCAGTGTGGTCACCACCACTAAGGACGTAAAGCCCGGCAGTCAAGTTGGATAATCTGAAGAAGAAGACGGCGAAGGGGCTCTTCTGGGGCGGGATGAACAACGGCGTGCAGCAGTTGCTCGGACTGGCTTTCGGAATCATCCTTGGCCGTCTTCTCGATCCTTCAGATTATGGTATGACGGTGATGCTCGCCGTCTTTTCCGTCATTGCCAACGAACTGCAGTCGAGTGGTTTCAAGACGGGCCTCATCAACCTGAAGGAGCCCTGTCATGAGGATTATAATGCCGTCTTCTGGTTCAATATCCTTGCTGGAGCCTTTATCTATGTGATGCTTTGGTTCTCTGCGCCTCTGATTGCCGACTTCTACGACAATCCCGCCCTTGTACCCCTGAGCCGTTACGTGTTCCTTGGCTTCGTATTCTCCAGCTTTGGTATGGCACAGTCGGCCTATCTGACCAAACAGATGCAAATCAAGCAGATAGCGAAATGCGGTATGACGGCGACGCTCACATCGAGCATCGTCAGTGTGATACTGGCAGCACTGGGTTTCGGCTATTGGGCCCTGGCCACGCAATATCTGCTCTATATCGCTGTCAACACCCTGTTGTTATGGTATTTCAGTTCCTGGCGCCCCACCTTTACCTTCAACTTCGAACCCATCCGCCGACTATTTCCCTTCAGTTTCAGGATCATGCTCTCTGCCGTCTTCACACAGCTGAACAACAACATCATGAACATGCTGCTGGGCCGCTACTTTGGGGAGACGAATACAGGCCATTACAATCAGGCCTACCAGTGGAGTTCGAAGTGTTTCCTCTTGGTGGGAAACATGCTGAAGCAGGTGGATCAGACGGTACTCGTAGGACTCCACGACGAGCGGGAACGGCAGTTGGCTGTGCTGCGGAAGATGATACGCTTCACGGCATTCATCTCCTTCCCCCTGCTCTTCGGCCTCGGACTGGTGTCGCATGAGTTCATCGTGCTGGCCATCGGCGAGAAGTGGGCTTTCTCGGCCTCTCTGCTGCCCTATCTTTGTTTTTGCGGCGCCTTTATGCCACTGTCCACGTTGCTCACCGATGCCGTTATCAGCCAGCATCGCAGCGACATCTATCTCTGGAGTACCGTAGCCTTGGGCCTGCTGCAGATCATTCTGATGGTAAGCCTCTGGCGCAAAGGCATCTACACGATGGTGGTAGCCTATACTGTCTTGAATATCGCGTGGATGTTTGTATGGCATTTCTTCACCCGACGGCTGATGGGCTATCGCCTTCTCCATTTCCTGAAAGACATCGTGCCCTTCGCCCTCGCCGCTGCAGCAGTCATGCTGGTCACAGGCCTTGTCACGCAGTCCGTCTCCAGTCTCTGGGTTCTGCTCGTCAGCCGTATCATTATTGCAGCCATCCTCTATTTTGCCGTGATGAGAATGGCAGGAGCCGTCATCCTGAAGGAGATGATGGCCTTTATCTTCCGAAAAGGTATTTCTTGAAGAAGGGACTGACGCGGAGCAGTTGCGAGGTGATGATACAGAATCCCACCACCAGCAGGGCAACGGCAAAGGAGGCCGTCGTGTCGAGAATGAAGTTATGACGGTTCACGCGGAAGAACTCGTCCACCATCGGCAGCTTCGGCAGGAAGAAATAGTGGAGCAGGTAGATGTCGAGTGTGCGGCGTCCGATAAACTGGAGACTGCGCCCTACGACGGTCTTCTCGGAGAAGAAATCCTGATAATGCCTGAAAAACATAAATACCATCGACAACAGCAGGAACATCGCCAGCGTATGTGGCAGTGAGGCCCATTCGCGACGCAGGTTGTGCCACACGATGACATCGAGCGTACAGACCACAGCCAGCACCGTCACCACGGGGAATAGCCACGGGCTGTCCATCAGCCGCTGCGCACGTTCCCAGTAGCGGTGTACGATGTTGCCGAAGAGGAAGAAGGGGAAATAGCGGAACAGCTCCACGAAGCTGCTGTAGTTCATGAATTCATTCGGCGGTCCCTTGTGTCCTAAGGCCCACGAGAAATAGCGGGGCAGGTAGCAGGTCTCGAATAATCCCAGGGAGATGATGAACAGCATGGTGAGGGGTATCCACGACTTCACCTTGAAGAGCTTGCTCTCCACATAACTGAACAGATAGTAGGCCAGCAGCATGTAGAGCAGCACGAGGGTAAACCAGTAGCCTGCCTTCATCGACGAGGCGAGGGCCTTGGAGAGGCTGTCGGCAAAGGGTGCGCTGGGGATCATCGCCAGGAAGAGCAGGAAGAACACCACTGTGGGAACGATCTGCACCCGCAGCTTCTTCAGCGACAGCTCGCCCAGCGTTCGGGCATTCCATACTCGGCTTGCCTTGTAGGCCAGGAATCCGCTGATGAAGAAGAACAGCGGCATGCGGAAGAGCAGGAAGAACTGGATGGCCGCCGACCAGCGTATCTGCATGCCAAACGATTTCAGGGCCACATGGTTGGTGACCACGAGTAGCATCGTGAAGCCGCGCAGGGCGTCGAGCCAGCCCAGCCTTTTAGAGGAATTCAAGTTTTCCGACATGGGGTGCAAGTTTGTTTAAGTCAGGCAACTGCATATAGTCGCCGAAAATATGCCGCAGATGGGCGTCAGCATCGCGTGGCACGGGTAGCTGGTGGCCTTCGAACACATGCGTTGTCAGCGGGAAGATTTCATCCTTGTATCGGGGATTATGGAAGGGAATGCCCATACCGCTGGTGATGAGAGGTGAGAGGATAGAGGTTAGAGGTAAGAGAAATGTTCGGAGGCAGGGGAAAAGGAGGCGGTTGTTCAGGTCGAAGATCCGCCGCACCTGTCTGATAGCCTTCCCGTCGTCAGTACTGGTCCGCCAGATCTTATACATGTGTCCCACGCTCTTCTCCGTCAGTTTGTGTAGCCAGATGGGGTGCTGTTCCATCGGGAAGATGTCGATGTAGATGCCCTGCTCCTTCCACAGACGGTCGTAGCCGTTCTGCTCCAGCATCCTGGAGCAGCGGTCTCTCACCTTGGCGTAGAAATAGAAATAGTTCTTGTCCGTCTCGTCGTTCTGCAGCGTGAGCCACTCAGGCAGTTCCTTCGGCAGCACCTTCATCAGCCGCAGGTAGTCGCTTCGCATCATCTCGATGTCGAGGTCGTCGTCCCAGGGGATGAAGCCGTCGTGGCGCATGGCTCCGATGAGTGTCCCGCTGCTGAGCCAGTAGGGTATGTCGTGCTTCTTGCAAATCTTGTCCACCTCGAGCAGTATCTCCAGCATCCGCCTCTGCTGTCGGCGCAGCATCGAGCCCTCAGGGTTGAACCGCTCGTGGGCCAGGCAGGAGAGGCCCCAGCGCAATATTCGGTCGATGACGGGAGTACTGATACCGTGCTGTCGTGCCTGCTGCTGGATGATACGGAGTCCGAAGGGGAAATCCTCCGTGAAGTAACGGCTGCTAAAGTCCGGCACGAAGCCTCCTTCTGTAGCTTTCATCGGCGCCGCAATGCCTTTGAAGGCCTGTATCGAACAGAGTTTCCTCGTCAGCGAAGGTGCATCCTGGCTCTCATAATAATCCAGGATGTCAGGTATGCTGCCTTTCCTCACGGGTAGGGCGCGCAACAGTGTCTGGAACTCTTCGTCCATCTGTATCAACAGTGCCGAAGCCTCGTCTGTCCAAGCCTCGTAGAAGAGAGGCTTTTCGGGATAGACCACGCCCTCGTGCCAGTCCTTCCACATCGTATAGAGACGGGCGGGGTGCAGGATGGGGTTGCTGTTGGTGAGGCTCACCTCGTAGTAGTTCTCCATCAGCGTCGTCGGCATGTTGAACAGCCGTTCGATGGTCTGTCGCAGCGTCTCTTTCTCTTCCGTCCGTTCAATGGCCACATACAGCTGCGGCTTGTAGCCCAGAAGGGTGGCTGAACGTCCGTATTCGGTGGTTCTGGCAATGAACGGCACCCGCTGGAACCCGAAGAGAGGGGTTGTGGCAGGCAACAGTTCCAGGGCCTCGAAGAAGAAACCCGTACTGCTGACGATGCTGCCCACGGCTGTCTCCGGCTTCAGATAGTCGCGGATGGCGAGCAGTTCCTCGCGGATGGAGAAGCCCGGCAGGCAGAGCAGCACGATGTCTGCTGCCGGAATCACCTCCGAGGGGTCGCTCGTTACCTTTTGTATCCGTCCCTGAAGCGCTTTGCCCTCCGGCGTGCTGACGGAGATCTGCTGCTGCCAGCGTTCCGGATGCCGTGTCAGCAGGCTCACCTCACAGTCATCCCTTGCAGCGAGGAATCCCGTTGTCACATGGCCCAGGTTGCCGCCGCCGCAGATACAGACTTTACAGTTCATGGAGGGCGGCAATGAGTTGGTCGTTGTCTTCCTGGCTGCGCACTGAGATGCGGATGAAGTTCCGTCCCTTCAGCCCGTTCTTCGAGTCACAGTCCTTGATCATGATGTTATAGCGGGCCAGCAGCAGCTTGGTGAGCTCTGCCGAGGTGTACTTGTCTGTCAGCTCTATACAGAAGTAGTTGGCTTGTGTAGGCAGCACCCGCATGTAGGGAATCGCCCTGAGAAGGGCCTCAAAGCGCCTGCGCTCGGCAATAAACTGCCGGCCGGCTCGCTTGTAGTCGCTTTCGTACTTGCCGAAGATCTGCATGTAGAACTCTGCAAACGAGTTGATGTTCCAGATGGAGATATCCTTCTTCACCCATTTGATCAGCTCTGTGTCGGCACTGGCGAGGATGCCCAGTCGCAAGCCCGGCACGCCGTACGACTTCGAGATGCTCTTCATCACCGCCAGGTGGGGGTTGGCAGCCAGTGTCCCGTTTGTGAGCAGGGTGTTCTGTTCGAAGTCGTCGCTGAAGTCCACGAACGACTCGTCCACAATCAGCCGTATCTCTTGCTCCTTGCACCAGTCGATGAGCTTCTGCAGTCCTGCCCTGCCGATGAAGTTGCCCGAGGGATTGTCGGGATTGATGAGCAGCAGGCTCCCGATGCCCTTGTCCTGATAGAAGGCGATGAGGTCGTCCTCGTTGTATGCCAGGTCGTTGTTCTGAGGCTCGAAGGCCACGATGTCCTCCTTCTTCAGCCTGTGGGGATATTCTTCGAAGGTGGGGTAGATGACGCCTATCCTGCCCTTCGTCTGCTCCATCAGGCTCTTGATGAGCTCCGCAGCACCGTTTCCCACCACCACATAGTCCTGACGGATGCCGAAATACTTGCCGGCCAGCAGCGAGTTGACGAACATGCCCGACGGATATTCCGTCAGCAGGGTGTCGAAGCTGCTGCGCAGCTCGTCCTTCATACGGTTTGTGGGGAAATAGGGGTTCACCAGATAGCAGTAGTCGAGCATCTTGGGGAAGCGCCAGTGCCCGCCGTAGCGGTAGTTGAAGCGGTGCAGCATCTCGTCATCCTCGGCGAAGATGGTCTCCGCGATGTCCAGATCCTGTATGTCGTCTATCTCGTACCATTTCTCGTTGCCGATGGGCAGTGCCTTCAGCTCGGCATTGTCGAGCAGGGTGATGACCCGCAGCACCTGCTCGTAGTACTCGTTGTTGCCAAGGGCGTGACAATAGGCCTCGAGGAAGGGCACATACTTATGCCGTGAGAACGCTTGCGAGAACTTGTAGATGTTCACCGTCTTGAAATAGCTGTCCACGTCCTCGTACTTGAAGGCCTTCTTAGGCACGAAGTTCACGATGTTGTTCTCGCTGTCCAGGCGCACCATCGTACCGTCCATCCACGACTCGTACTTTGCCACGAGTGCCAGGTTCGGATACGTGTTCTCGAGAATCATCGGGAAGAGGCGGTCGCTGAAGATCAGGTCGCTCTCTATCAGCAGCGTGTCATCCTCCTGCAACTGCTCCTTCACCAGCGAGAGCGAGTAGATGTTGTTCGTCTTGTCGTAGATGGGGTTCTCGGCATACTCTATCTTCAGCTTGTCATCGTAGCGATAGCCGATATAGTCCATCAGCTTCTGTCCCTGATAGCCCACCACGATGATCACGCGCTGGAGCCCGAGACCCGACAACTGCCCGAGCAGACGGTCGATGAGGCGTACACCGTTCACGGACACCATACACTTCGTGTTCTCTCTCGTCAGTTCTCCCAACCTGCGGCCCATTCCCGCCGCCAAAATGATTGCCTGCATACCTTATTGAATCTAAATCGCTGCAAAGGTAATAAATAATTCATAATTCACAACCCATTTTTTTGCATATATTGTCGTTTTGGGGTTAAAGTTGCAAGATAATGATATCTTTTTTGGCTAATAATTATGATATTTGACAGAAATGATATAATTTTGCTGCAATCGAACTCGACCAGGCGAGCGCCCCATACAACTCGTGGTCGTGATGGCCGTCAGGAAGGCCGTGAGCGCAGCTACTATCACCTCACCGGCCGCATCCCAGCAGGCCTTCATCACGCCCTTGCTCACGCCGCTGCGGAGGGCTGCCTCACGGATCACCTTGTCCTGTGCCAGAGCGATGTACAACTCAGGAGACATCACGTAACGCCATACGCCTGCGTCTTCCTTACTAAACTTTACCAGTCTTTCAACTGCTTTTACTTTCAATGCCATAATAAAATAGGACTCGAATGTTAATACTTTTGTTAAAATATTTTAATATGCCGGTACTGGATTATTTAGGCTTTTTGTGGCTCGATATTCCTCGTGCACTAGGAAAAATTTGCGCCCTAGTTAGGCCGTAAGTTTTTTATCCTTTCCGACG
>JAEEGG010000512.1_pt1 | contig 124468 bp, 96 predicted proteins | sample 9134161 | NCBI WGS metagenome assembly JAEEGG01 (sample SAMN16246543, study PRJNA631951) | gut metagenome | biome: gut microbiome; feature: rumen; material: CR-attached | host: Bos | place: Iran: Karaj | collected 2018-10
CTATGATATGGAGGTCCTGCGCAACCAGGTGGCGGTGGTTCTGCAAAAGAACGTGCTCTTCTCCGGAACAATCAAGGAGAACCTGCGCTGGGGAGACCCGGAGGCCACCGACGAGGAGATGATCCGGGCTTGCAAGCTGGCCCAGGCCCATGACTTTATCACTGCCCATGCCGAGGGCTATGACCGCTTTATTGAGCAGGGCGGCGCCAACGTCTCCGGCGGCCAGAAGCAGCGGCTCTGCATTGCCCGGGCCCTGCTGAAGAAGCCCAAGATCCTGATCCTGGACGACTCTACCTCCGCGGTGGACACCCAGACCGACGCGCTGATCCGGAAGGCCTTCCGGGAGGAGCTGCCTGCGGTAACCAAGCTGATCATCGCCCAGCGCGTGGCCTCCGTCCAGGACGCGGATCTGATCCTGGTCATGGACAACGGCCGGGTAGTCGCCCAGGGCACCCATGAGACGCTCCTGGCCTCCAATGAGATCTACCGCGAGGTCTACACCTCGCAGACGAAGGGAGGGGAAGACGATGCCTGATCCCAAGATGCAGCGCCCCGGTATGGGGAAAGGCCCCGGCGGCAAGGGCGAGATGCCCAAGGCCCGGAAGGGCACCATGGGCCGTGTGCTGCGCCTGCTGATGGAGGACTACAAGGGCCCCTTCCTGCTGGCCATGCTGTTTATGACCCTCTACTCCCTGGGCAATATCACCCCAACCATCTTTATCAAAAACATCACCGACGTGATCGAGCGCTTCCTGGGCGGCGGCTCCTGGGCGGACGCCAAGCCAGAGATCATGGGGATCCTGGTGCTGATGCTGGTGGTGTTCGTGCTGACCATCGCCTTCAACTACAGCTTTGCCCGGCTGATGGCTGTGATCACCCAGGGCTTCCTGGACAAGATGCGAAAGCGTATGTTCAACGCCATGCAGAGCCTGCCCATCAAGTATTTTGACGCCCACGGCCACGGCGACATCATGTCCCACTACACCAACGACATCGACACCCTGCGTCAGCTGGTGAGCCAGAGCCTGCCCCGGCTGTTCCAGTCCGGCATCATGCTGGTGGGGATGCTGGGCATTATGCTCTACTACTCCGCCAATCTGATGGTGGTCGTCCTGGTGGCAGTCTTCGGCATGACCTTTGCCGTCAAGCACATCGGCGGCAAGTCCGCTTCCAACTTCATCCGGCAGCAGAAGGCCATCGGTGAGGTGGAGGGCTACGTGGAGGAGATCATGAACGGCCAGAAGGTGGTCAAGGTCTTCTGCCATGAGGAAGCCTGCCAGCGGGATTTTGACAAGGTCAACGAGCAGCTCTGCGAGGCGGGCACCACAGCCACCCGCTTTGCCAATATCCTGGGCCCGGTCATGGGCAATATCGGCAATATGCTCTATGTGCTGATCGCCATTGCCGGCTCCGCCTTTATTACCCTGAACGCCGCCAACTACTCCCTGAGCGGGCTCCTGCACGGCAGCTTCGGGGCCGCCCTGGAGCTCTCCGTGGTGATCTCCTTCCTGCACATTGCCAAGCAGTTCACCGGCCAGGTCAACGGCATTGCCCAGCAGTTCAACTCCATCGTCATGGCGCTGGCCGGCGCGGATCGGATCTTCCGCCTGATGGACGAGCCCCCCGAGGCGGACGAGGGCTACGTCACCCTGGTCAACGCCGAGGAACTGCCCGACGGCAGCCTCCGGGAGGCCGACCACCGCACCGGCGTCTGGGCCTGGCGGCATCCCCATAAGGCCGACGGCACCGTGACCTTTGAGCGGCTGCGGGGCGACGTGCGGCTCTTCGACGTGGACTTCTCCTACGTGGAGGGGAAGAAGGTGCTGGAGGACGTGTCCCTCTGGGCTGAGCCCGGCCAGAAGATCGCCTTCGTGGGCGCCACCGGCGCAGGCAAGACCACCATCACCAATCTGATCAACCGCTTCTACGACCTGGAGGACGGCAAGATCCGCTACGACGGCATCAACATCACCAAGATCAAGAAGCCGGATCTCCGCCGCTCCCTGGGCGTGGTGCTCCAGGACGTGAACCTCTTCACCGGCACTGTGATGGACAACATCCGCTACGGCAAGCTGGACGCCACGGAGGAGGAGTGCATCCAGGCCGCGAAGCTGGCCAACGCCCACGACTTCATCACCCGCCTGCCCCAGGGCTATGACACCATGCTGAGCGCCAACGGCGCCAGCCTCTCCCAGGGCCAGCGGCAGCTGATCTCCATCGCCCGGGCCGCCGTGGCCGATCCTCCGGTGATGATCCTGGATGAGGCCACCTCCTCCATCGATACCCGCACCGAGGCCCTGGTCCAGCAGGGCATGGACGCGCTGATGAAGGGCCGCACCGTCTTTGTCATCGCCCACCGGCTCTCCACGGTCCGGAACGCCGACGCCATCATGGTTCTGGATCACGGCAGGATCATCGAGCGGGGCTCCCACGCGGATCTCATCGCCCAGAAGGGCACCTACTACAAGCTCTATACCGGCGCCTTTGAGCTGGAATGATTTCAGAAGGACAGGCGCTTGCCGTCCGACGCAAGGTCTCCCCCGGGTCCGGGGGAGACTTTGTTGTCTTTGTGAAGACTTTTTTGCCCTGTCCTATTGCTTTTTTCCTTCGGCTCTGCTAAAATAAAAATGCGGTATTATGAATATTACCCCTCTACGACTTAAATTGAAACGGAGGAAACAACATGAAATCCTTGAGACGATGGGTCGCTCTGGCGCTTTGCCTGGCGATGTGCTGCGCCTTGCTGCCCCAGATGTCCCTGCTCGCCCATGCGGAGACCAGCGGAAGCTGCGGTGCAGATGGCGACAATCTGACCTGGACGCTGGACGGCGGCGTGCTGATGATCACCGGCAGCGGCGCGATGCAGGACTACGACGCGTTCGACGAAGACAATCGAGCACCGTGGTATGACTCCCGCGAGAGCATTACCGCAGTCGCTCTCCCGTCCGGGCTGCTGTCGATCGGCGCGGCAGCGTTTTATGATTGCCCGAATCTCCGGAGCGTCGATGTCCCGGAGAGCGTGGAGCTCATTGCACGGTTTTCGTTCTGCTCCTGCAGCAGCTTGACAAGCATTGAGCTTCCTGCGGAATTGCTGTTTCTTGATGAGTATGCCTTTTCCGGCTGCATCAGCCTGACTGCAGTCGCCCTTCCTGCCAAGCTGGTGGAGCTCGGTCATTCCGCCTTTGCTGACTGCACCGGCCTGCAAACGGTCAGCTTCCCGGACGGCTTGCGGGGAATTGATGGGGAAGTGTTTTCCGGCTGCACCGGGCTGACCGCCGTCACGCTTCCTGCCGAACTGGGAAGCGTTGCCCAGGGTATGTTCCGCGGCTGCACCGGTCTGACGGAGGTCACGTTCCCGGCGAGCCTTTCCTTGATCGGCAAGGAAGCCTTTGCCGGCTGCGTCGGCCTGACGGGTGTTTCCTTCCCGGAGACGCTTATGGTAATCAGAGATTCCGCCTTTGAAGGCTGCACCGGCTTGAGCGAGGTGAGCTTTCCTGCAAGCCTGGAGGAACTCGACAGCAAGGCTTTCTTCGGCTGCACCGGCCTGCAAAGCGTCACGATCCGCGAGGGCCTGGAGGAGCTTGGTCAGCAGGCATTCTCCGGCTGCACGGGTCTGACCGTGATCAATCTCCCGGCGAGCCTGAAGACCATTGAAAGAAGTATTCTCTCCGGCTGCACCGCCCTGACGGCCATCAACGTAGCTGCCGGCAATACGAATTACTGCAGCGACAACGGCGTGCTGTACGACAGCGCGAAGACGGTGCTGATCCAATACCCCGCCGCGAAGACTGACAGCTCCTACGTGATTCCTGCCAGCGTGACGCAGATCGGCAACGAGGCCTGCTTCGGCAGCGCTGCGCTGACGTCGGTCACCCTGCCGGAGGGACTGCAGAGCGTCGGATGGCTGGCATTTTTCGGCTGCCCTGCCATGAGCTCTGTGACGATCCCTGCGTCCGTGACGGCGATCCAGGGCATGGCGTTTGGCTATTACGGCAGTGAGGAGAGCGATGCGGCGAAGGTGGAAGGCTTTACCATCTACGGCGCAGCAAAGAGTGAGGCGCAGACCTACGCGAAGATGAACGGCTTCCGATTCGTATTTGAGAATCCCTTTGACGACGTCCTGGAGAGCGATTACTTCTACAACGCAGTCATGTGGGCGCTGGATCTGGAGATTACCGCAGGTGTGGATGCGACCCATTTCGGCCCGCACCAGGATTGCACCCGTGAGCAGATCGTGACCTTCCTCTGGAAGTCCCAAGGGTCCCCGAAGACCGAGGAGCAGAACAATAGCTTTACCGATGTGAAGCCCGGCCAATACTACTACAAAGCGGTGATCTGGGCCCTGGAGAACAAGATTACTGCCGGTATCGGCAACCAACTGTTCGGCGTGGGCTACAGCTGCACCCGTGAGCAGGCGGTGACCTTCCTGTGGAAGGCAGCCGGCGCGCCGGAACCCCAGACGACGGGCAATCAGTTCTCGGATGTGGATCCCAGCGCGTACTATTACAAGCCGGTCCTCTGGGCCGCTGAGAACGGCATCACCGCCGGTATCGGCGGCGGGATGTTCGGCGTCGGCCAGACCTGCACCCGCGCACAGATCATCACCTTCCTGTATAAAACCTTCTGCGCAGAAAATTAACGCAGCCTGTCTCTGTGCACAAGAAGAGCAGCAGCCTTCTCCGTCGGGAGAAGGCTGCTGTTTTTATGCCATACGGTACAGACGGTAGAGGTAGGCCACAACATATGCCCGGGTGCAAGCCTCCGTGGGGCAGATCGGCGCCGGGGTCCCCTCCTCGCTGCCCACCAGGACGCCCTTTGCCGCGGCCCAGAGCACCGGCTGGAAGTAGAACTGATCCGGCGTCAGCTCGGCGAAGGACTCCGGGTCCCCCTCCGCCGCTTCCCGTCCGAACGCGGCCCAGAGGAAGGTGAGCATCTCCCCCTGCAGCACCTCGTTCTCCGGCGAGAAGGTGCTTGCCGAGGTGCCGCAGGTGATGCCGTTCTCGGCGGCCCAGAGGACGGGTTTGCAGCAGTCGGAGTCCGGGTCCACGTCCTCAAAGGGGAGCGCCGTCCCCACGGGCTCCGGGCAGCCCGCTGCCTTCCAGAGAACGGTGATGGCTTCCCCCCGGGTCACGGTCTTGTCCGGGGAGAAGCAGGTCTCGGAGCTGCCGCCCATGATCTGCGGGCTGCTGCACCAGGCCCACAGGATGGCGTCCCGTGCCCAGTGCCCCGGCGCGGGCAGATCCGTAAGGGGCGTGGGGTCGCTGTCCGGGCCTGCGGACAGCTGCAGGGTGTTGACGATGAAATTGTAGGCCTTTTTGCGGCCGCCGAGATAGCTGCGGATGGAGGAATATGTATCGGCGGCCTCCAGCACAGCGCCGTGGAAGGCGTCCAGAGAGTCGATGGTGTCGGCCTCCGTGATCCCCATGGTGCTGCGGACGTACTGCATGAAGTAGGACACGCCGCCCACGCCGTATTGGTGCTCCACTGTGCAGTAGTAGAGCAGGGCGGCTTCCGTCCGCACGCCCCGATCCCATCCGTGCCCGGCCTCCTCCAGGATCATCTCCCGGGCGTACTGATTCTGACAGGTGATGCCTGCGTCGGAGCTGATCAGCGTGCGAACCGCCTCGGCCTCGGCGGAGCTGAGGACCCGGTTCTTCCAGCCGCAGCCGTTTTGACTCGACCAGAGCGGGGTCTGCAGGATCTCGTTGTATAGGGCGGAGCCCAGCGTCTCGACGGCCTGCGCCGGGACGGCCTCGCAGATCCGCTTCATCAGATTCAGCGCGGACACGCCGTGCCATTGCAGGAAGCCGATGCTCAGGGCGTTGGAGTCCTTTGGCCTGACGGAGTCGTAATTGCCCTCCAGCTCCAGGTAGATCTGCATTCCGTGGGCTACCAGCTGATCCAGGTTGACGCTGTTTTCCAGGGAGGACTGTTCCGCGCGGGCGTCCGGCGTCAGTGCAGCGCAGAGGCATATGGTGATCAGAACGGCGATGATTTTTTGCTTCATAGAAACCTCGCTTTCTTGAAATGTGCAAAGTTGGAGCGTTCGTATGCGAAACAAAACCGGTTTTTATTTCGAGAACATCTTACCATGCGGCGGGGCCGGACGCAAGCAAAGTCGTTCCAAATGATTCGGCAGGCTTCGGCCGGAAAACGCAAAAAGGGCGTCGCTCCCACAGGGAGCGGCGCCCTTCGACAGCAGATGCGATGGTGCTGTGCGTTCAGCGGAAAATGTCCTCCATGACCTCCAGTGCGGAGGAGGACGAGACGATGGAAATGTTCTGGCAGAGGATCACGTCCTGGATCCCCTTCCGCTCTACCAGGCTGGAGATGCCACAGTCGTAGCCCTCCTGCCTGCACCACTTCTTGTAGTTGCGGAAGTCGATCCAGTAGACGTACTCGTAATGGTCGATCAGGAAGGGAATGAAGGCGTTGGCGTAGGAGTCCTTCACCACCAGCACCGAGGAGCCGTCGGTGATCTCCTCGTTGTGGGCGTAGTTGTAGGGCTGGTCGCCGCCCGCGAAGGTGCCGTAGAGTCCGCCGTCCGGGTAGTTGGAGACGTCGTAGATGATCCGCCAGGTGTATTCGTTGTATACGTCGCTGTTGTAGTCGCTGTACATGGTCATGGTGTTGGTGCCTTTGGGCACGTAGGCGATCACCGTGTCCGGGTTGGCGGCCAGAGAGGGATTCTGGTCGGAGTTGCTGTAGAAGGTGCCCAGGAAGCCCTCAAAGGTGTAGGTGTCCTCAAAGTAGGAGAGCTCATGGGGCGTCACGCCCTTGACCTTGCACCACTCCCGGTAGGCGTAGTAGGCGCCCAGGGCGGTCCAGTGGTGGTCGGTGCGGAAGAAGATATACTCGTCGTTGTGGGCCCGCAGGGCGTTGACCATGGCGACGGTCTTCACGGAGGGATCCATGTTCCGGTAGAACCAGTCGGCGGCCTTGGCCTCGTCGGAGCAGCCGATGGATTCCTGTACCCGCTCGGAGAGCATCACGCCTGCGGAGATGGGGCAGAGCATGGAGTAGAGCTGGGCCTTGCCCTTCAGATTCTCGGCCAGCTTGTTTACCAGCAGGCAGTACTTGGCGGAGTTGGCCTCGCTGAAATAGTAGACGCCGTAGCCCGCGCCGTTGGCAATATAGATGGAACCGGCCTGCACCAGATCCTGATCCACGTCCGCGGCCCCGTGGCCGTCGTACTCCGTGGTGGCGGGGACGCTGGGCTCCGTGTTGACGGGGGTGCCGCCGTTGTTGGTCTCGGCGGGCTGAGCGGGCTTGGAGCTGGCGGGGGGCGCGGCGGGCTCCGTGGTGGTTTTGCCCGCCTGGGCGGCCAGAGCCTCCAGATCCACAGTACCCTCGGGGATCTCGTCGGCCTTTCCTTCGTTGAGCATCTGCTCTCCCCGGAAGCCGTAGAGGGACTGCGTCTTGGCATTCATGCTGATCAGCAGCTCCCGCAGAGGATAGGTGTCGGAGTACCAGGCGGAGATGCTGGTTTCCTCCTTCTCCGATTTCTTGTCCTCCGATTTCTCGTTTTCCGATTCCTCGCTGCTGCCGGTGTCATAGTCGTTGGAGAAGAAGTCGCCGTACCAGAGCCCCTTCAGACTCAGCGTGGGAAGCTTCTTCAGATCCCGCTTTTCCACCTCGGAGTAGAAGGGGCGGAAGGGGCTCAGCCCGATCAGACCGAAGACCACCAGAAAGCCGAGGAACAGAAATTGCTTGATTTGAATGGCAAGGTAGCGGGACGATTGAAATTCCTGTTTTGTGGGTTTCATAGGCACTCCTTTCTTAGAACTGGGAGTACAGGAAGGCGTTGTAGCTCTGTCCTGCCAGGGCCATTATGGACAGCAGCAGCAGCAGAACCGGCAGCGCGGTGTCCAGGACGTTGTAGACCCGGAGCCAGCCCATGCTGCGGCGGCCCAGGTTTTTCAGAATGCTTCCGAGGTACTTCCCGACGGGCGTCACCGCCAGGATACAGAAGGCCAGGAAGAAGATGTTGTTCTTGAACAGCAGCCAGGCGCCCGTGGCGTGGAAGGCGTTGCCGTTCAGACCGAACATCCCCTTGAGCACGGTCCACAGCTCGCCGCTGTCTTCAAACTGGAAGATCACCCACCCGAAGACCACGATCAGCAAGGTGAGCACATGGCGCAGGGGCTTGGAGATTCGGCGGATGTCCACCAGGTATTTCTCGATCACCAGGAAGACGAAGTAATACAGGCCCCAGAAGATATAGTTCCAGCTGGCGCCGTGCCACATACCGGTGAGGAACCACACCACCAGAAGATTGAAGATGTGGCGGTTCTTGGAGCAGCGGTTGCCCCCCAGGGGGATATAGACGTAATCCCGGAAGAAGGTGGACAGGGAGATATGCCAGCGCCGCCAGAAGTCCGTGACGGAATCCGCTACGTAGGGGTAGTTGAAGTTCTCCTTGTAGTGGAAGCCGCACATCAGGCCCATGCCGATGGCCATGTCGGAGTAGGCGGAGAAATCCAGATAGATCCGGAGGGTGAAGGCGATGGCCACCAGCCAGAGGCCCAGCACGGGGCGCTCTGCCAGACCGGCCCGGTCGCCGATCAGACCGTCAACCAGCCGGAGGCAGCCGTCGGCCAGCAGGGCCTTCTTAGCCAGGCCGATGGCGAAGCGGGTGATGCCCCGGCTCAGCTCCGTCATCTTGACCTTCCGGTGGAGGATGTCCTCATTCACGTCCCGGTAGCGGACGATGGGGCCCGCGATGCACTGGTGGAACAGACCTGCGTAGAGCAGGAGCAGCCAATATTTTTTCTGGACCTCCGCGTCGCCCCGGTACACGTCGATCACGTAGGACAGCAGCTGGAAGGTGTAGAAGCTGATGCCGATAGGCAGGACGATGCCGGGATCCTCCAGCCCCAGATTGCGGGCCAGGAAGCCGGTGTATTTGAAATAGCCCAGGAACGCCAGCACCAGTACCACGCATCCGATGAGGATCGGTTTTTTGTCCTCCCGGCGCTCGCGGCGGGAAATCAGCAGGGCGGAGAGCCAGCAGATGAAGGTCAGCACCGGCATCAGCACCAGGCCTCTCAGACCGGCCCAGGCGTAGAAGACCAGGGAGAACGAGAGCATGACGATGTTCTTTTTCCGAATATCGCTCACCAGCGCCTGGGTGATGATATTGGCGGTAAAGAACAGGAGCACGAACAACATACTGGAAAAGACCAAAGCGGGGCCTCCTTTCGGGGGTGCGGAGCCAGGCCCGGAGCGGGCTGCGGTTCCGCCTCAGCATACTCCCGTCATTATAGTACAGAAATGCCCAATTTGCAACAAAAAAACCGCCGAACTTCAAATTCGGCGGTTTTCGTAAGTGGAAGCGGGCGAATCAGTGAAACTCGCTCATGATGTAGCGATACAGATAGGTCACGACATAGGCGCGGATGCAGGGCGTTTCCGGGAGCAGCTGGTCGCCGCTTCCCTCGTTGCCCACAAGGATCCCGGAGTAATAGGCCCAGAGCACGGCGCGGTAGAAATAGTCGCCCTCGGAGATATCGGAGAACGGATTGTCATTGACGCCGTAATCGAAGCGGCCCGTAAACGCCCACAGGAAGGTGAGCATCTCGCCGGTGGTGACCTCCCGGTCGGGGGAGAAGGTGGTGGGAGAGGTGCCGGCGGTGTATCCCATCTCCACGGCCCAAAGCACAGCGGAGTAGAACCAATCGCCCTCGTGGACGTCCTCGAAGGGGTTGACCTTGTTGTAGGCCTCCGGCTTTCCGGCGATGGCCCAAAGGAAGGTCATGGCCTGGGCGCGGGTCAGAGTCCCGTCGGGGGAGAAGGTGGTGGGAGAGGTGCCGGCGGTGATGCCGTTGGTGTAGGCCCAGACGATCGCGTCATAGGCCCAGTGATCGGGATCGGGCAGATCGGTAAAGGGGATGACCACATCGGTGTCCGGTCCGGAGGAGAGGCCCAGGGTCTCGGTCAGGTACTTGTAGACCTTTCTGCGGTAGGCAAGGGTGTTCACCTCACCGGCCGCGGCGGCCAGCTCAGTGCCCTGGTGGAACTGATCCAGGGAGAGGATCAGATCGTCTTCCTCTAAGCCGAGGGCGTTCCGGACAGCCCGCATAAAGCTCTTGACGCCGCCGGATCCGTAGTGGTTTTCTGCGGAGCAGTAGTAGAGCAGACCGGCTTCCGTCCGGACGCCGGCGTCCCAGCCGTGCTGGGCCTGGCGAGTGATGTACAGGCGTGCCAGATTGTTCTGCACGCGAATGCCCAGCTCGGAGCCGAGCAGCGTTCTGGCAGCGGCCAGCTCCTGCTCGTTGAAGATCCGGCTGCCCCAATAGCCCCAGGAGGGCATCAGGTCGTCGGCATTCCAAGAGGGGATGGGGGCGTTCATGACCTCGTTGAAGAGATCGTCGCCCAAAATGGATCTGCAGTATTCGGGGTCGCCGCCTTTGGACTCGGTACCGCACCAGCGCAGCAGCTGCAGCGCGGCGGAATTGATCCAGCCCAAAATGCCCATACCCACACAGCCGAGGCTGGTGTTGACGACGCTGTCATAGCTTCCGCCGGATTCCAGGGCCCGGCACAGGGCGATCCCGTGTTCCACCAGCTGATCCAGGTCGACGCTGTTTTGCAGGGTGGGCTCTTCGGAGCTGACCATGGGGACCAGGCTCGCGCACAGACAGAACACAAGCAGCACAGCGATGATTTTTTTCGTCATAGAACCCTCACTTTCTGGTTTGGACGATGGGGAAGCAAAAGAAAAAACGAACCATTTGGTATCATTTCGTAACCATTTTAGCACGATTATTTTGATTTTGCAAGTATTTTTTTGAAATTCATTTGAAAAAACCGTGAAAAAACCAACAAAATTCAGAATATCGACACATAAAAAGACGGGAACAGAACGGTTACAAATTGAAATTTTTGTGCATCCGGCACAAGATATAGGGGGAAAACGATACAAAATTGGCAGATATACCGATCCTTTGCCTTGGCGGCGCGTCGGGCCGGTTCCGCGGCGCTGGCCGGAATATTTTTTTGAAAAACGTGCAAAATGCCGATAGAAACCTGGAAAAACGGAGGAAACGACCATGAAAAAGCTGTTATTTGTCCTGCTTGCGGCAGGGGTGCTCACGGCCATGGGGCTGCTGCCCTTCCGGGCCGTGGACGCCTCGAAGCTGCTGCCCGTGAAGACGGTGATCGTCACCAAGGCGGGAGAAGAATACGTGGTGGACATCGGCTCCGGCGTGCGTGCGGTGGGCGATACCCTGCGGCAGGCGCTGGATCGGCTGCGGGAGGAGGTCAGCGGCCAGGTGTTTCTCCCCACCGCGGAGCAGGTGATTATCACGGAGCCTGCCGAGGGCGCGGTGGAGGCCGTGGCGGAGGAGACGGAGTTCCGCCCCGCGGCGGGGATCTATCTGACGCCGGAGCCTGCGCCGGATGCGGAGGCCCTGGGGGCCTATCTGGACGCGCACCCCTCCGACGTGACCATCCTGGACGTGCGGGCGGCCCTGGCCCTGGGGCAGCGCCCTGCCATTCCGGTGATCCACGCGGCGGACGGCGGCTTCCGGGTCGATGGATAAGCGGCGGGATCGGATCTCCGCCCGGCAGCTGGGGGCGCTGGCGCTGAGCGCCGCAGGCGTCCCGGTGTTTCAGTACTGCTGCCGGATCCATTGGCTGTGGACGCTGGCGGGGGGCGTCGCGGCTGCCCTGACCCTCTCCGGCCTGACGCTGCTGCTGAATCGGCGGGGCCCGGCGGCCGGGGCAGGGCCCCGCTGGCTTGCCGGTCTGACGCCGCTGCTGGTGGCCGGGGCGGCAGCCGCGGCCTGGGCGGGGAGCTTTGCCTTCCCGGAGACGGCGGGAAACCTGTTGGCGGCGCTGCTGCTGTTTCTGCTGGCGGCCTGGGCGGCCCGGCTCGGCCCTGCCGCCGCAGGCCGATGCGCGGGGATCCTGCTCTGGGTCAGCGGCGGGCTCTACGGGATCGTGCTGCTGTTCAGCCTGCCCCAGATCCATGTGCCGTGGCTGCGGCCCGGCCCGGGCGCGCCCACAGACGCGCTGCGGGTCTGGGCCGCCCTGACCTTGCCCGGGGCCGGGCTCTGCCTGCGGGGAGCCCTGGGGGAGGATCAAAGAATGCCCTGCTGGCCCTGGTGGGCCGCGGCTCTGCTGGCTGCGGGGGCGTCTGCTGTTACAGGCGGGATCCTCTCCCCAGCGCTGGCGGGGGAGCCCGCGGCCTTCCGCACCCTGGCCCGGGGCGTGTCTGTGCTGGGGGTCATGCGCCGCTTCGAGGCGCTGGTCAACGGGGCCATGCTCATCAGCGCCTTCTGCCTGTGCGCCATGCTGCTGACCGCAGCCGCCGGCGCGAATGCAAAATGCAAAATGCAAAATGAGGGAACGGGGCGGTAGCGGCGCACACCGGTGCGCCACGGGATGCACCCCGGCCGCCGGCGCAAATGCAAAATACCCCGCGTCTCCCACTTGACTTTTCCGCACTTTCGCGGTACAATATGGACGCTCTTCGGGGAGTCGGACCGATCCGGCTGAGACTGAGCGAGAATGGCGCTCTCACCCGTGAACCTGATACGGATCATACCGTCGTAGGAAAAGGGTGTCTGCTCCTTTGAATTCCGGCGGCGTGCGTTCGTCGGGATTTTTATTAAACAGAGGAGACAGAAACATGAGTACCCAAAACAAACGCTTCCCCATGCGTAAATTCGTCGAGTGCGCCCTGATGGTGGCCATTGCCACGGTGCTGAGCCTGTTCGAGATCGAGCTGCCCTTCGGCGGCGGTCTGACCATCTGCAGTATGCTCCCCATCATCCTGATTTCCCACCGGCACGGCATCGGCTGGGGCCTTGCCACGTCCTTTGCCTACAGTCTGATCCAGCTGGTCCTGGGTCTGAAAAACGTGTCCTACGGCGAGACCTTCGTGATGGCCGCGGGCATTGTGATGCTGGACTACGTGGTGGCCTACACGGTCCTGGGCCTGTCCGGTATTTTCAATAAGGTCTTCCGGGATACCAGCAAGCCTACCGCCGTTGTGGTCGGCGTGATCGTCACCTTCACCCTGCGCTTCCTGTGCCACCTGGTTTCCGGCGCATGGATCTGGGGCGTGTGGATGCCGGATGAGTTCATGGGCATGACCATGACCAATCCCTGGATCTACTCCATGCTCTACAACGGCTGGTATATGCTGGGCGAGATGATCCTGTCCGTCATCGTGGTGCTGCTGCTCTACAAGCCCCTGGGCAAGTACTTCCGCGGCGAGGATCTGCAATAAGATAAGTTGACGGGGACTCCCCCGTGCAACGGGAAGGAGTCCCCTATGTTCAAGCCTGTCCGCCATCTGATCGGCGCCGGGATCCTGACTGTGCTCACCGCAGTGTCGGTGCTGCTGGCCAGACTGCTGCCCCAGTTCTGGTTCTCCTTCTACACGGGCTTCTCCCGGAAAGCCATGGGCCTTCTGGGGACGGTCTGGGGCTGGTGCCCCTTCCCGGCCTGGGAGCTTCTGCTGGTGCTGCTGGTGCTGCTGGTGATCGTCGGCCTGGTGGTCGCCATCCGCAAGAAGCGGGTGCTGGGCTGGTTCACGGCCCTGCTGGAGCTGGCGCTGCTGCTGGTTTTCCTGTTTGTGGGCCTCTGGGGGCTCAACCACTTCGCCCCCACTATCGGCGAGCAGACGGGCCTGCAGGTGGGGCAATATGCCACGCCGCAGCTCAAGGCCGCCGCGACCTACTACGCGGAGATGGCCGGCAGCTATGCCACCCGGGTGGAGCGGGACGCGGAGGGGAATATCGTTCTGCCGTCCTTCTCCGCCATGTCCGACGAGGCGGTGGCCGCCTACGGGCGGCTGGCGGCGTATAACGACCGCTATTCCCTGTCTGTGCCGGGGGCGAAGCCCCTGCTGGTGAGTAAGGCCTTCGCCTATACGGGGACCACCGGGATCTTCGTCTGTCTCACCGGGGAGCCTGGGGTCTCCACGGAGACCTTCGGCCTGGCCCAACCCTATACCATCTGCCACGAGCTGGGCCACAGCCTGGCGGTGGCCCGGGAGGACGAGGCCAACTATCTCGGCTTCCTGGCCTGTCGGGCCTCCGAGAGCGACCTGTTCCGCTACTCGGGCTACTACAACGCCTTTATCTACTGCTACAACGCCCTCCTTGAGGACAGCCCCTCTGCGGCGCGGAGCCTTTGGGATCTCTGCCCGGCGGAAATGCTCCGGGACAGCGACGTCCAGGTGGAGCATAACCGGCAGTACGTGGGCGTGGTGCAGGACGCCGCCCAGGCGGTGAACGACGCCTATCTCAAGAGCTTCAACGAGCCCGGCGTCAAATCCTACGGTCTGGTGGTGAACTACCTGATCGCAGAGTATCTCAACAACGGACAATAGAGAAGGAGGAGCCCCATGAAAAAAGGAACTGTGGCGGCCTTTGCCGCGGCGGGGACCGCGCTGGCGGCAGCCTCCGTCCCCTATTTCTACCACCAGAATACGGATCTGACCGCGTCCCATTACGTGTTCCGCTCGCCCAAGGTGCAGGGTGCCCTGGAGGGCTTCCGGATCACCCAGATCTCCGACCTGCACAACAAGGTCTTCGGCAGGGACAACTGCCGTCTGATGGCCCTGGTGGAGGCCCAGCTGCCCGATCTGCTGGTGCTCACCGGCGACCTGATGGACAGCTACCACCCCGATCTGGAGCGGGCGCTGGATGCGGCGCGGCGTTTTGCGAAGCTTGCCCCGTGCTACTACGTCACGGGGAACCACGAGCACCGCATGAGCGTGGAGAAGCAGACCTCCTTCTACCGTGCCCTGGAGGCGGCAGGGGTGATCGTCCTTCGCAACGAGGCGGTGACGCTTGGCCTGGGCAAGGGCTTCCGGCTGATCGGGGTGGACTGCAATCAGGCGCGGACGGACACGCTTCGCAGGCTGATGGCGGATCGCCCGCCGGAGGAGCTGAACATCCTGCTCTCCCACAAGCCCCATTACGCCAAGTACTACCGGCAGGCGGGGGTGGATCTGGTATTCACGGGCCACGCCCACGGCGGGCAGTTCCGTCTGCCTGGGGTAGGGGCGCTCTTTGCGCCGGGGCAGGGCCCGCTGCCCAAATACACGGCCGGGATGTACCGGCTGGGGGATACGGTGATGTGCGTCAGCCGCGGGCTGGGCAATTCCTCCTTCCCCCTGCGGGTCGAAAACAAGCCCGAGCTGGTTACGGTGATCCTGCGGGGCGAGACAGCGCTTTGAGGATCGGAAAGACGCCGACGGAGTTTGCTCCGTCGGCGTCTTTCTATACATTATAATACGTCCCCGGGCATTAGCTGCTTATAAACAGCTTTCAGAATATTTTTTCAAAAAACCAAAAGGAAATCTTGACCTTAAGATGATTTTCTGGTAAAATATAGTATGCAGTAGAGTCTTGTATATTACCCGTTCGAGGGAACCGGGCGGATGATATAAAAAATTTAAAAAGGAGACATGACAATGAAGAACACATCGCTGTTCCGCCGGTTTCTGTCGGTAGTCCTTGTGCTCGCCATGGTCGGCTCTCTGTTGGTCCCCGCGGCCAGCGCCGAGACCACCAAGACCGAGCCGACGACGAGAGAGCTTGAGCTCATCCCGACAGACGCCAGCGCCCTGGAGAGTCTGAAGCTCGGCGAAGCCGAAGCGAATGACGCCTCCGTCCCCATGGAAGACCATGCGCTGACTGACGTGGTTCGTGTGTCTATCGTTCTGGATAAGGCTTCCACTCTGGATGCCGGCTTCAGCACCGAGAACATCGCGAACAACGCCGCGGCTATGGCCTACCGCGAGGGCCTCCGCGCCGACCAGGCTGCCATGACCGCCAAGATTGAGCAGGCGATCGGTGGCAAGCTGGACGTCCAGTGGAACCTGACTCTTGCGGCCAACATCATCTCCGCGAACGTCACCTATGGCAAGCTCGATGCCATCAAGGCTATCGACGGTGTCAAGGAAGTTTTCGTTGAGAACCGTTACGAGCCTCAGACCGAGGTGGACGCTGACGAGCCCAACAACGGCTCCGCTTCCTACATGATCGGCTCCAACATCACCTGGGCCAACGGCTATACCGGTGCCGGCAGCAAGGTTGCCATCATCGATACCGGTGCTGACACCCTGCACCAGTCCTTCTCCGGCGAAGGCCTCGAGTACGCCTTTGCACAGACTGCAGAAGAAAAGGGCATGACCTACGACGAGTACGTCGCTTCCCTGGATCTGCTGACTGCCGAGAAGATCGAGGCTGTCAAGGGTGAGCTGAACGCCAACATCGGTTCCGGCGAAGCTGCTTACCGCACCACCAAGATCCCCTACGGCTACAACTACGTTGACAAGAACGTCACCTACGTTGACCATGACCAGGATACCCAGGGCGAGCATGGTTCCCACGTCTCCGGTATCTCCACTGCCAACCGCTTCATCAAGGTCGGCGAAGAGTACAAGCCCGCTCTCGAGGCTGTCGGCACCCAGGGTGTCGCCCCCGACGCTCAGCTTGTGGTCATGAAGGTCTTCGGCAAGGGCGGCGGCGCTTACGATTCCGACTACATGGTCGCCATCGAGGACGCCATCGTTCTGGGCTGCGACTCCGCGAACCTGTCTCTGGGCTCCGGCAGCGCCGGCTTCAGCTTCTCCGCTGGCTACGAGGCCATTATGAACAAGCTGATCGACAACGGCATGGTCGTCGCCATGTCCGCCGGCAACAGCTACGGCTGGTACAGCACGCCCTACGACGGTGACATGTATCCCTACATCTACATGGACGATGTCAAGTATGACACCGCCGGCAGCCCCGGCTCCTTCACCAACTCCCTGACCGTTGCCTCTGTGGACAACATGGGTCAGACCGGTATGCCCCTGGTCTTCGGTGACCGCCATGTGTTCTACTCCGAGACCTCCGGCTACGGCAATGAGCCCATCGCCACCATCGCCGGCCAGGAGTACGAGTACGTCCTGGTGGACGGCCCCGGCGTTGACGACAACGACCACGTCGGTCAGGAAGGCGACCAGTTCATGGCCCTCGGCTCCGAGGTCCTGACCGGCAAGATCGCAATGTGCTACCGCGGCTCCTCCTCCTTCTTCGCGAAGGCCAACGCTGCTGTGGCCCAGGGTGCGATCGGCGTCATCATCATCAACAACCAGGCCGGTACCATCAACATGAACCTCACCGGCTACAGCTACACTGCTCCTGCTGTTTCCATCCTGAAGGCTGACGGCGACGCCATCAAGGCTGACTCCGAGGCTGTCACCGATGGCGAGACTGTCCTGTACTACAAGGGCACCATGAGCATTGCCGAAGAGCTGGAAGTTCAGGTTCCCGAGGTCACCGACACCGTGACCGTTTCCGAGTTCTCCTCCTACGGTATGCCCGGCACTCTGGTTCTGAAGCCCGAGATCCTGGCCCCCGGCGGCAGCATCTACTCCGTCAACGGCCTGAACAACGAAGGCGGCGGCCATGACCAGTACGAGGTCATGTCCGGTACCTCCATGGCCTCTCCCCAGGTCGCCGGTATGGCTGCCATTATGGGTCAGTACATCCGCGAGAACGGCCTGTGCGAGAAGACCGGCCTGACGGCCCGTCAGCTGATCAACTCTCTGCTGATGTCCACCGCCCATCCCGTCTACGATGCCAATGGCGAATATTGGCCCGTGTTCCGTGTCGGCGCCGGCCTCGGCAACGTGGCTGACGCTTCCGCCGCTCAGTCCTACATCCTGATGGATGAAGGCTCCACCATGTTCCCCGACTCTGCCAAGGACGGCAAGGTCAAGGCGGAGCTGGGCGACGATCCCGACCGCACCGGCGAATACAGCTACAAGTTCACCGTGAACCCCATCGAGGGCACCAAGCAGTTCACCCTCCGCACCGATCTGTTCCTGCAGGATTTCGCAGGCAACGCCGGCTACGGCCTGGTGCAGAATACTGCCACCCGCGGCATCAGCTCCTTCCTGGCCAGATGGTTCGGCATCAGCGATCCCGGCTATGAAGTCTCCTACGTTGTGAACGGCGAGACCTACGAGAACGCTTACCGTATTGAGGCTGACGTCAACGGCGACGGCGAGACCAACGAAGCCGACGCCCAGGCTATCCTGGATCATGTTGCCGGCGAGCTGGCGGAAGACGCTGCGTTTGACGCTGAGATCGCTGACGTCGACGGCGATGGCAAGATCACCACCTACGACGCTCACCTGATCCTGCAGTCCGCTGCGACTCCCATCATCACTGCCAATGGCCCCACCGAGGTGACTGTCAACATCAAGCTGACCGACACCGCCAAGGAAGTCATCGACTACCTCTTCAACGCTGCCTACATCCAGGGCTACACCTACGTGGATCCCGTGGCTGACGAAGAGGGCAGCATGGACGTTGTCCATTCCATCCCCATCCTCGCCTTCTACGGCTCCTGGACGGACGCCTCCATGCTGGACCGTACCTCCGTCATCGACAATGCCTACGGCACCGGCAAGCGCCCCTACTTCAAGAACAACAACATCAACTACATGACCGTGAAGGACGCCAACGGCGCCACTGTCTACATGGGCAACCCCTACGCCATCGAGGACAAGTTCCCCGTTGACCGTCTGGCCATGAACAGCGAAACCACCATCCAGTCCTTCACCTATATGCCCATCCGCAACATCGCCACCCAGGCCTTTGCCGTGACCGATGAGGACGGCAAGGTCATCTACAGCCAGGCTGCTGCCGGCCAGAATTTCGCGCCTTACTACTACGTGAACGGCGCCACCTGGCAGAACGTCGGCACCCGCAACTACAACGTCGGCAAGACCCTCGGTTCCACCGGCGTCAAGGAAGGCGACAAGGTCACCGTCGGCTTCTATGCTCTGCCCGAGTACTACGGCGTTGTGAACGCCAAGAACAACGGCGAGGTTGCCACCACCGGCGGCCTGGACAACGATGGCTTCAAGAGCGTTCTTGAGTCCGGCATCGTCGGCGACGGCGCTGGCATCAAGTACACGGTTACCGTTGACGACACTGCTCCTACCGTCATTGGTGCGATGCAGGATCTGATCACCGGCAACATCGTGGTCAAGTGCTCCGACAACAACTACGTTGCCTATGTTGCTGTGACCAACAAGTCCGGCAGCAAGCTCTACTTCGGCACTGTTCCCGAGCAGACTGCCGCTGGCGAAGTCCTCGAGGTTCCTCTGAACATCGAAGGGACTCTGCCCAAGGAAGTCACCCTGCTCGTGGGCGACTACGCCGGCAACGAGGTCGCCTTCAAGGTCAACCTGGGCGGCGGCGACAGCGGCGACGAGCTCGGCGGCACCATGCTCGGCTTTGTCGGCGCGCGCAGCACCACCGGCGTGGGCAGCGGCGACCGTGTCTGGGAGATCAATCCCGACGAGGTCAGCAGCGATAACTCCGGCGGCAGCCTGACCGGCGTTGATCTGTTTGCCAACATCAACGTGACTGTGACCGCCGCTGAGTACGTGAACGGCTACATCTTCATGGCCGGCAACGACGGCAGCTTCTATGTGGCCGACGTCAACGCCATGGACGAGGTCATGATGGTCGGCAAGTACAGCGACACGGTTAGCACCATCCTTGACATGGCCTTCAACTACCGTGACAAGCAGCTCTACGTCCTGGGCAACAACAACAAGCTGTACACCATGGATCTGGTCACCGGCGCGCTGACCGAGTTCGCCAGACTGGCCGCGGCGGATTCCGCTTCCGCCAATTTCAACGCCCTTGCCATCGACGACGACGGCAACTTCTACACCGCGAACTACGGCGGCAGCTCCGCTGCCAAGCTCTACAAGTTCACGCTGGACGCTCTCGAGATGGTCGAGATTCCCGTCTACGACAACGGCTGGTTCTTCAACTCCTCGGCCGAGCTGAATGACTGGACCATGCTTGACAGGGACGGCGACGGCAACACCTTCAGCTACAACACCGGCGCCGCCTATGAAGGCACCGGCGGCATCGGCTCCCGCTGGTGCTCCAGCGCGAACGTGGACGACTGGGCGATTTCCCCGGCCATCGACCTGACTGAGTACGAGAACGCGGAGCTCTCCTTCTGGGTCAAAAAGTCCTCTTCCACGTGGGAGGAGAACTATGACGTCTATGTCGGCACCACCAAGAACCCGGACGAAATGGTCGAGGTCGTTCCCCAGACCCCGGCGGTTGCCGAATGGACCAACGTGAAGGTTGACCTTGCCGACTACCTGAGCGAGGAAGAGGTCTACGTTGCCATCCGTCACGACGGCGGCAGAGACCAGTACTATCTCTACGTTGATGCCGTGCAGATCCAGGGCGACAAGATCAGCGACGAGCCCGTCGAGCCGCAGTACGAGGGCGTCATCACCGCCGCTCCCGTCGGCACCGCTTACCTGGGCTTCTACAACTACAGCAACGGCGGCGGCTTCGCCTGGGACCACAACAAGGGTATCCTCTACGCCGTCTCCAACTACAGCGCCACCGGCGACTACGACCACTACCTGTGGATCGTCAACACCGAGACCGGCGTGGCCGACCGTGCCAACACCGTCGGCACCGGCAGCGGCTACTCCAACATCTCCGGCCGTCTGTACGCCAACGTCTGCGGCCTGATCATCATCCCCGGCACCAGCGCCATCATCACGCCCACCGACGAGGCTACCGATCTGATCGTTGAGCCCGAGGAGATCAACATGTTCAAGGGCCAGTCCAAGGACATCACCGTCACTGTTCTGCCCTGGACGCTGACCGACAAGGACGTGACCTTCGCCAGCGACAACGAGAACGTTGCTACTGTCGATGACAGGGGCACTGTCACCTCCACCGACATCGGCACTGCCACCATCACCGTCACCACTGTGGCGAAGGCTGAGAATGGCGAGCCTCTGACTGCCACTGTCACCGTCAACGTCACCGAGCCTCCCGCTGCGGAGCTCCGCGGCATTATCTGGGACGAGAACGGCAAGGGCCAGGCCTCTGTCTTCAACTCCAACGACACCGAGAACTGGGAAGCCCTCGCTGAGGTCGGCCAGCTCCGTTGGGGCGCCCTGGTGGGCGACATGGTCTACGGTTCTACCGACGACACCATGTATGGCTTCGACGCCGACACCTACGAGCTCGAGACCTACGGCGGCATCGTCTCCATGTGGATCCCCTCCGACGCAGTCGAGCTGCCGCAGGACGTCCGCGACGCCTTTGCCGGTATGGGCTACGAAGTTGGCCCCGTCCTCGGCCCCAACAACAACGGTACCTATCTGACCATGATGGATCCCGTTGCAGGCAGCATTCTCTACTTCAACCTGAGCAGCTACGTCTTCGGCAGCGATCCCATGGCTACCATCGCCTACGCCGGACGCGGCTTCTATGACGATGGCGAGAGCACCGACGATAACGCTCCTCTGTTCTACGTCATGACCGAGAGCGGCAATCTGTACCTCTTCACCATGAACCATGAAGGCTCCGTGATGTGGGAGCTGGTCGGCGAGACCGGCCTCGACCTGACCGGCGTGGCTGACTCTACCAATCAGATTTGGGCCTCCTCCGTCTACGATGCGGAGAATGAGTTCCTGTACGTATCCCACTACGACGGCGTTGACGACTTTGCTCACCTGTATGCGATCGACGTCAACGACACCTCCCGCGTCGGCGAGACCGGCAACTTCAATACCAATGTGTGGCCTGTCACCGGCCTGTACGAGTACACCCCCGCTACTGATCTTAGCCTGAAGGTCAACCCCACCGACGTCGTGATGTTCGAGGGCGACACCGCTGAGGTCAAGATCAAGGTCAAGCTGGGCGAGACCAACGAGTACACCGCTGAGATCGCCGATCCCAGCATCATCACCTTCGAGGACGGCGTCATCACCGGCCTGAAGGAAGGCGAAACCACCATCACTGTTACCACCGTTGATACCAATGAAGCCGGCGAGCACCTGACCGAGACCATCAACGTCAAGGTCAAGGGCCTCAAGAGCATCGAAGCCTTCGTTACCGCGCAGGTCACCGATGAGCGCGGCACCCGCTTCACCAAGATCAGCCTGGCCGACGCCACCGCTTCCAGAAACGGTGTTGAGGCTCCCGGCGACGTGACCTCCGGCGGCCGTGGCGGCGACGTCTACCTCGCCGGCATGGGCACCAACTTCAGCATCCTGGATGCCGAGACCTTCGAGACCACCGATATCTGGAACGGCGTCGACAGCTTCTACAGCCAGTATCCTGCACTGGACGTGGCCAACTTCCCGATGTTCACCGATGACGCAGGCGTTGTGGATAACCACAAGTTCCTGTTCACCACCAATGTCGGCTGGCTGGTTATGCCCGACTACTCCGGCTGGAATCTGAGCTCGCTGTTCCCCAACATGTCTGGCATCTGCTTCGCGGGTACCGCTAAGGACGGCAGCGACGACGTGTACATCTACTATCTGCTGACCACTGATGGCACTCTCTACGAGATTGACATCAAGCCTGTGACCGGTAAACTGAGCTACGGCGAGATTCTCAACACCGGCATCAGCTTCGAGTTGGGCGAGGTCTCCATGGCCTTCATCACCACCGTTGGCCTCACCGGCGAAGGCGGCGTGGAGCTGGGCGATCAGGGCATCGTGATCGCTGATAACGGCACCAAGAAGCTGTGGTACCTCGACTTCACCGCTGAGGACATGGACGACGTGGTCTGCCTGATCGGCACCCTGGAGGCTGAGAACGTCTCCGGCCTGGTGGGCACCTTCGACAGCATGCTCTCCCTCGGCGAGATCGAAGAGCCCGAACCCGAACCCGAACCCGAACCCGATCCCAACGCCATTGCCAGCTGGTCCTTCGAGACCGATCCCGAGGCTGATGGCTGGACCTTCAACGGTACGGAAAGTGTCAACTGGTACTGGTCCACCAACAATCCTGGAAACTATGATTACTCCACCCATGCGAATGATGGAACTCACTTCATCATGAGCGCCTCCTTCATCGACAATGTCGGTGCTTACCAGGCGGACAACTGGGCAATCTCGCCTGCTGTTGCCTTGCCTGCGGAGGGAGCAAAGCTTTCCTTCTACGCAACCAACGCGAACGCAGAATACCCCGAGCCCGTCGATGTTTATGTCGGCACCTCCACGAACACTCAGGAGATGACCCTGCTTTCCAACCTCAACCCGACCACAGGCTATGATGACGATTGGACCGCTTATGAGTTCGATCTCTCCGATTACGCCGGTCAGACTGTCTACATCGCATTCCACGACTCGAACTACGACGGTTATGAGTTCTGGCTTGATACTGTCAAGGTCATCAGCCTGGCGGATACGGGTGATTCCGCTGAAGTGCCTGCCAAGAACTACGAGGCTGTCACGCCCGCCTTCCTGAAGGCTGATCTCGACCTGGGCTACGCCCGCATGGATTCTGCCATCGACAACAACGTCGAGATGCAGAAGCTCGGCGAGACCACCAACGCTGTTGTCGGCGGCACCAACGCTGCCAAGGCCGGCCTGAGCGTTGAGCCTCTGAAGCTGCCCGTTGACGAGACCTCTGTTTCCAACGGCAACGTGGAGATCAAGCTGTCTGAGGACGTCGCTGTCACCAACGGCCTGATCAAGGTCACCTACGACGCGGACAAGCTGACCTATGTCGACACTGTCTCCGGCGTTTCCCTCAAGTCCATCCACCACGAGATCTTTGAGCCCGCTGAGGGCGAAGAGCCCGCGCTGAAGACCGGCGTCATCGTCTTCGCCTACGCTTCCGCTGACGAGATCGCTGCTGAGAATGTCCTGGCCACCCTGAAGTTCACCTACGAGGACGCTGACATCAACACCAACGTGGTCGTTACCACTGTGGAGCGCAACGACAACGTCGCTGTCGACGAAGATCCTCTCGTGATCGAGATCGGTGAAGACAAGATCTACAACCTGGTCCATGAGCTGAAGGACGGCGACGAGGTCGTCATCGTGAACAGCGGCTTCAACAAGGCCCTTTCCACTGACGTTGCCTCCGAGAAGTACCTCGCCGGCAAGGACGTTGTTCCCACCGACAACAAGATCGTCAACCCCGACGCTGACACCGTTTGGACTGTCCGCATCACCGAGGAAGGCGTCAAGTTCGAGGACGCTGAGGGCAACACCCTGACCGCTACTCTGGACGAGAGCAACAAGACTGGCCTGGGCCTGGGCGAGGATCACAACCTGTGGATCCTTGAGGCCGCCGACGCCGACGCTACCTACTACGTCAAGAGCGCCGATGTCACCTACAGCAACAAGGCTCAGTACCTCGAGTACTACTCCAGCAAGGACTACTTCTCCATCTACGGCCTGCAGACCGGCAAGGAGAATATGTACACCATCCAGTTCTACGCCAACAGAGAAGACGAGCACGACTGCAAGATCAGCCACTTCGTCGACCTGGAGGAGTATCCCTACGGCACGCCTGAGCATGAGGCCATTGAATGGGCCTACACCCACGGCTATGCCAAGGGCATGGATGAGACCCACTTCTCCCCCGCCACGATCGTGACCCGTGCCCAGGCGATGACCTTCCTGTACGCTGTGAACGGCAAGCCCACGGACTTCGAGATGCCCACCGAGACCTTCTCCGATGTTTCCGAGAGCGACTGGTTCTACAAGTACGTGATGTGGGGTCTGTCTAAGGGCCTGACCAAGGGCTTCCCCGATGGCACCTTCGGTCCCAACATGGAGGTCACCCGTGCGCAGATGCTGCAGTTCTTCTACGCCGCTGAGGGCAAGCCCGCAGTCACCGCCGAGAATCCTTACACCGACGTCCCCGATGATGCCTGGTATAAGAATGCTGCGATCTGGGCTTACGAGAACGGCCTGGAGAAGGGCGAGGACGGCGTGTTCGCTGAGAGCACTCCCTGCCCGCGTGTGACTGTGGTTCTGTACCTGTACCGGTACTACACCGGCAACGCCCTGGCTGACTAATCCTTCCCATGCCTCCGTGAACCGCGCAAGCGCGTTCACAGAAAAAACCAATAACGCCCGGAGCGGGAAACCGCTCCGGGCAAGCGAAACCCCATGGCCGCCGAGCGATCGGCGGTCATGGGGTTTTTCGCTGCGTTCGACGCAGGCTGAGAAGCCGACGAACGGCGCGGGAGTACGGTTTTTTTATAGAAATATATCTTCACAAAAGCTACACAATATTTTTTTCAAAATTTGTAAACCTTTTTCGCCTGAAAAGAGTCTTATAGACAGAAACCCCGATGCGGGGGAACTTCAAACCGAAAAGGAGAACGAAAAAATGAAAACGATCAAAAAATGGACTGCTTTAGCGCTTTGCCTTGCGCTGTTCTGCGCGCTGCTTCCGCAAATAAGCATCACCGCCCATGCGGAGACCCTAAGCGGCTCCATCGGCGACAACGTTAAGTGGACCCTTGACACCGACACCGGCCTTCTGACCATCGACGGCGAAGGCGATATCCGCAGCAACTGGGATACCGACGAAGATCTTCCCTGGCATGACGATGAACTGAGTGAGTACGTAAAGAGCGCCGAGATCCACGAGGGAATCACCGGCACCGGCGGCGCGATCTTCGCGGGCTGCAAAGAGCTGGGCTCCGTTTCGCTTCCCAACAGCCTGAAGAACATCGGCCAGAGCGCGTTCTGGGGCTGCGCCGCACTCACCGAGATCACGATCCCCGAAAATGTGGACACCATCTGCGAGAGCGCGTTCCGCGCCTGCTACGGAATGACCGCCATCCGTGTTGCACCCGAAAACGAGTACTTCTTCAGCCAGGACGGCGTCCTGCTCGACGGTAAGGGCTCTGAGCTGCTCCAATATCCCGCCGGCAAAGAGGATGCTTCTTATCGGATCCCCGACAGCGTGATGATCATTGGGCCGCATGCGTTTTCCGGATGCAACCGCCTGACCGAGCTGGTGATCCCTGACAGCGTGACGGAATTGGGCTATAGTATGTGCGAGTTCAACTCCGCTCTGCAGAAGGTGACCATTGGCAGCGGTGTGACGGAGATCCCCTCAGCTGCGTTCATCTACTGCCCTGCTCTGACCGAGGTGAGAATGTCGAAGGGCCTGACTTGCATCGACACGTTTGCATTCTCCAACTGCACAAGCCTGACCGAAGTGACCATCCCGAGCACTGTAAACGAAATTTACTATAGTGCGTTCTCTGGCTGCGAAGCGCTGAAGAACGTGACGATCCCGGACAGCGTGAAGTACATTGAAGAATGTGCGTTTTTCAATTGCGCCATGACCGAAGTGACGATCCCCGCAAGCGTTACGACCATCGAGGCCTATGCATTTGGATACCGTTTTGGCGATGAAGACGAATACTATTATTATGCGCCGATCGAAGACTTTACCATCCGCGGTGAATACTGCTCCGCTGCCTACCGCTATGCGAAGGACAATGGCTTCAATTTTGTTCCCCTGTCTGACACCACGGTTTTCACCGGCACCTGCGGCGTATCGGGCGACGAGCTGACCTGGAGCTTTGATATGGAAACCGGTCTGCTGAACATCTCCGGCAACGGCGCGATGGCAGACTATGACTACATGGATCCGGCGCCCTGGAATTGTTTTGCGGACATGATCACCGATGTGAACCTGGAAGACGGCGTGACAAGGATCGGCGAGTTTGCGTTCTACTGTTGCGAGGCCGTCACCAACGTGACCCTTCCCAACAACCTCACCGAGATCTGCGCGTACGCGTTTGACGGCTGTGAGGCGCTCACCGGCGTGACCATTCCCGACAGCGTTACTTACATCGGCGAGGGTGCATTTCTGGGCTGCACATCCTTGACCGACGTGACCCTCCCCGACAGCCTTACCAGCATCGATAGAGCCGCGTTCTATTACTGCATCAATCTGACCAACGTGGACATCCCCGAAGGCGTCACTACCATCGGCGACGATGCGTTCAGCAGATGCTCCTCACTGACCAACGTGAACATCCCCGAAGGCGTCACCACCATCGGCGAGTGGGCGTTCATGAACTGCACTTCCATGACCAGCGTGAGAATCCCCGCCAGCGTCACCACCATCGGCGATATGGCCTTTGGCTATGGCTATCAAGAAGGCCACAAGGGCGTTCCCTATCTGATCGAAGGCTTCACCGTTTACGGTTATTCCGACAGTGCTGCCGCGACCTACGCCGCAGAGAACGGCATCCGGTTTATTGCCATGGACCGTTTCGTGGATGTCACCAGCGAAGACTACTACTTCAACCCCGTGATGTGGGCCATCGGCCACGAGCCCGCCATCACCAACGGCGTGGACGACACCCACTTCGGTGCTGACAACGCCTGCACCCGTGAGCAGATCGTGACCTTCCTCTGGGCCGCCAACGGCAAGCCCGCCCCCACTTCTACCGAGAGCAGCTTCAGCGACGTCGATTCCAACGCCTGGTACTGCAAGGCTGTTATGTGGGCTGTGGAGAATAAGATCGCCAAGGGTATGGAAGACGGGACCTTCGGTGTCGGCCAGCCCTGCACCCGCGCCCAGGCCATGACCTTCCTCTGGGCCGCCAACGGCAAGCCCGCCCCCACTTCTACCGAAAGCAGCTTCAGCGACGTGACCGCGAACGATTGGTTCTGCAACGCCGTCCTTTGGGCCGCAGAAAACGGTATCACCAAGGGCATCGGCGACGGCCTCTTCGGCTCCAACAGCACCTGCACCCGTGCACAGATCATCACCTTCCTGTACAAGGCTGCGATGATGAACTGATCCAACAGAGCACGGAATGCTTTTCCCCTCCTTCCCCCGGTGCAAATCGGGGTGAAGGAGGGGAATTGTTTTGCCCGCGCAAGGCTCAGCGGGACAGCTGTATGTTCGATTCGATGCACAGGCGCGCACCGGTCTGGGGATGATCCAGGCAGATCTGCCGGGCCACCAGCTGCTGGCCGGAGGCCGCCGGGTCCGGCCCATATTGGGGGTCGCCCAGGATGGGGAAGCCCTCGTGGGCACAGTGCACCCGGAGCTGGTGCGTCCGGCCTGTCACGGGCTGCAGCTCCAGGCGGCAGATGGGGCCCCGTTCCAGCACACGGTAGCGCGTCTGGGCGGGCTTGCCGTCCGGGCTGACGCAGCGCAGCAGGCTGGGTGCCGGCCGCCGGGTGATGGGTAGATCGATGAGCCCGCTGTCCGCCTCCGGCCCGCCCACGGTCAGGGCCTCGTAGGTCTTTTCGACCCGCCCTGCGTCCAGCTCCTCCATCAGCAGCCAGTGGGCCCAGGCGTTCTTGGCGTAGATCACCACGCCCATGGTGTCCCGATCCAGCCGGGTCAGCACGTGGACCGCGCAGGGCTGCCCCGTGCGGCGGTAATAGCCCAGCAGCAGGTTCGCCAGCGTCCCGGTCTGCCGGGAGAAGCTGGGGTGCACCAGGATCCCCTGGGGCTTGTCCAGCGCGATGAGGCACTCGTCCTCATAGAGCACGTTCAGCGGCCCGTCCTCCGCCGGGAAGTCCGGCGCGTCCTCGCGGATCGTCACGCAGAGCTCGTCTCCGGGCTCCAGGATGCGGTTGGTGTGGGCGCTCTCCCCATTGACGCGAAAGACGTCCAGCGGCTTCAGCCGCCGCACCAGCCCGTCGGAGATCCGCAGCTCCCGCCGCAGCGCCGAGAGCAGCTTGGTTCGCCGGGTCATCGTGCAGCGCAGGATCATAGGCGCCCCCCCCTCTCTGTTATGATAAATAACTATACTGCATATCTACGAAAAATGCAAGATTGACATAAAATTATGCTTGACAAGCGCTCCATTTATCGGTAAAATAACCGGTGGATTAGTGTGCCCGACCGCTGTTTGAGGGGCCGGTTCGGGTATTTCTTTTTCTCGGCATACCCAATTCATTATGAAAGGAGGTGTGCGGAGTATATGGATATTTGGCATGTTATTTTGCCCATTCTGGGTCTGATCATAGGCGCGGCTGCTACCCTTCTTGTGTTCAGCAAAATGAAGAAGGATGCGATTGTAAAAATCAAGAGCGCGGACGAGGAAGCCACGCGCCTGTATAATGAGGCCATCAAGGCCGGCGAGAGCAAAAAACGTGAAATGCTCCTGGAGGCCAAGGAGGAAATCCATAAAACCCGTACAGAAAACGAAAAGGAGATCAAGGAACGACGCACCGAGCTGAGCAAGCAGGAACGCCGCTTGCAGCAGAAGGAAGAGTCCCTTGACAAGAAGCTCGACAACTTCGAACGCAAGGAGGAGGAGCTCCGCAAGCGTCAGCAGGCCGTGGCCGCTACGCAGGAGGAGGTCAGCCTCATCAAGAAGTCCCAGCTGGAAATGCTGGAGAAGATCTCCGGCCTGAGCCAGGAGGAAGCCAAGGTCCTGATCATCAAGAACGTGGAGCAGGAGGCGCGTCACGACGCCGCCGTCAAGCTCAAGGACATTGAGGCCGAGCTCAAGGACAACGCCGACCAGCTTGCCCGTGAGATCATCTCCACCGCCATCCAGCGCTGCGCCGCCGACCACGCGGCGGAAGCCACCGTCTCCGTCGTCTCCCTGCCCAACGACGAGATGAAGGGCCGCATCATCGGCCGTGAGGGCCGCAACATCCGCACCCTGGAAACCATCACCGGCGTCGATCTGATCATCGACGATACCCCGGAGGCCATCACAGTCTCCTCCTTCGACCCCGTCCGGCGTGAGATCGCCCGGGTCGCCCTGGAGAAGCTGATCGCCGACGGCCGCATCCATCCCACCCGCATCGAGGATATGGTGGAGAAGGCCCGCCGGGAGGTGGAGACCACCATCAAGCGGGAGGGCGAGCGCGCCGTGTTCGAGACCGGCGTGCAGGGCCTGCACCCCGAGCTCATCAAGCTTCTGGGCCGCCAGAAGTACCGTACCTCCTACGGACAGAACGTGCTGAACCACTCCATGGAGGTGGCCCACATCGCGGGCCTGCTGGCCTCCGAGCTGGGCGAGGACGTAGCCCTGGCCAAGCGCGCAGGTCTGCTGCATGACCTGGGCAAGAGCGTGGACCACGAGATGGAGGGCAGCCACGTCCAGCTGGGCGTGGAGCTGGCCCGGAAGTATAAGGAATCCCCCGAGGTCATCCATGCCATCGAGGCCCACCACGGCGACGTGGAGGCCAAGACCATCGTCGCCTGCCTGGTGCAGGCCGCCGACGCCATTTCCGCAGCCCGTCCCGGCGCCCGCCGCGAGAACGTGGAGAACTACGTCCGCCGTCTGGAGAAGCTGGAGGAGCTCACCGGTTCCTTCCCCGGCGTGGAGAAGGCCTACGCCATCCAGGCCGGCCGCGAGGTTCGTATCATGGTTCGCCCCGAGGACGTGTCCGAGGACAACATGATCCTGCTGGCCCACGATATCGCCAAGAAGATCGAAGCCGAGCTGGAATACCCCGGCCAGATCAAGATCAACCTGATCCGCGAGACCAAGGCCGTAGATTACGCCAAATAATGATTATAAACCCGCGTGCAACGATGCTGCACGCGGGTTTTCTCCCTCTCAAAAGGCGGATGGGCAATTGCAAATCACAGGGAGGGTTGCGTTATAGTCAATATATTAGGCGTAGTCAAGGGGGAGAATGTGGTACACTTTTCTCGGTGATGCAAATTGATCAGCTACCGGCCTTTTTATGAAACGCTGTATCGAAAAGGACTGACAGAGTACCATCTGATTTATAAGCTGGGCTTTTCAGCCAATACGATTCACCGTATCCGTAAGGGAATGCCTATGACGACAAAAACCCTGGATGCGCTCTGTGCCGCCTTGGATTGCCAGGTTTCCGACATTCTGCGGTATGAAAAAGAAGAATAGGCTCTCCCAAATCATCGGGACAGCCTATTCTTTCTGCTTCAAGTGGCAATTTGAGAACAGCTTAATTTTGCATTATGCATTATGCATTTTGCATTCCCAAGGCCAGAGCCGTCGGCTCAGGCCTTGTGCCCGCCTACCTGTTCATTCCGCGCCCGGGCGGTAGCGGCCTCCTGGAGATCCATACCCTTGAAGACGGCGTTTTTGCCGAACTTCTCCCGAATGGCAAGAATGGCCTCCTGTTGGCGGCGCTCCTTGGCCGCCGCTTCCTCCCGCGCCTCGTCGGCCTCCTGGCCGGAGAACAGGCTCAGCTGCCGGGGCTCCGCTTCCAGCTCCCGCTCCGGGCGCACATGGTTCGCCGCGATGGTGAGCCGCCGCACCGTCAGAGCCGGATCCGCGATCCGGGCAAAGAGGGCTGCCGCGGCCTGGGTGATCTGCCGGGTGGAGGCGGTGTGGCCGCCCAGGTTCTGGGAGCCGTGGGCGCCCCGGGGCATGAAGCGCCCGTAGCCGTCCCGCTCCACCTTGCCCGCAAAGGGCGCCGCTCCCGCCGACGGGGCCAGGTTCTCCACGTCGTAGCCCACCGACAGCACGATCTGATCGGTGGCCAGGCCCTTTTTCACCAGATCCAGCACCAGGGAGTCCGCCATCTCCCGGACGATGATCCCGGCCTCCTCGAAGCGGTAGGGCCGGGTCAGCACCTGGCCCACAGACAGGGAGTTTTCCTCGGAGCGGTAGGCCTTGATGTCCGCCATGGTGCAGGGCTCCACGCCCCAGGCGTGGTCGATCAGCAACTCCGCGTTGACGCCGAAGAGCTTGAACAGCAGCTCCTCGTTCCAGCGATCCCGGTCTGTGCCCAGGGAGCAGCGGGCGATGTCGCCCATGGTGGTGATGCCGTTGGCGGCCAGCTTCCGGGCGATGCCCCGGCCCACCCGCCAGAAATCCGTCAGGGGCCGGTGCTCCCAGAGCTGCTCCCGGTAGCTCCGCTCGTCCAGCTCTGCGATCCGCACCCCGTCCTTGTCCGGGGGCATTTTTTTTGCCACGATGTCCATGGCGATCTTGCACAGGTAGAGATTGGTGCCGATGCCTGCGGTGGCGGTGATCCCCGTCCGGGCCAGCACGTCCCGGATCATCCGCATGGCCAGCTCCCGGGCGCTGCAGCCGTAGGTCCGCAGGTAGGCCGTCACGTCGATGAAGACCTCGTCGATGGAATAGACGTGGACGTCCTCCGGGGCCACGTAGTTCAGATAGGTCTGGTAGATCCCCGCGCTGGCGTCCATATAGCGGGCCATCCGGGGCGGGGCGATGATGGGCTCCAGCTTCAGAGCGGGGTTGGCCCGCAGCTCGTCCGCCAGGGCGGAGGCCCCGGTGAAGGCCCGCCCCGGCGCAGCGGAAAGACGGCGGGCGTTCACCTGCTCCAGGGTGCGCTTGACCTCGAACAGCCGGGGCCGCCCGGGGATCCCGTAGGCCTTGAGGGCGGGGGACACCGCCAGGCAGATGGTCTTGTCCGTGCGGCTCTCGTCCGCCACCACCAGCGCCGTGTTCAGGGGATCCAGCCCCCGCTCCACGCACTCCACGGAGGCGTAGAAGGATTTGAGATCAATGGCAAGATATTGCTTTTGCGGATCCATCCTGCGCCTCCTTTCCACGGAGTACCCGCCTGTCAATTCAAGCTGCCCCGCCCGTCATTTCGAGCGCAGCGAGAAATCCGTTCTTTTCTGCTTATTCGATCCCGGTCAGATCGAAGTCCGCCAGCCACTTGGTGGCAGTCTCGCAGACCTCCCGCAGGCAGACCTCGTCGAAGGGCGTCTTGAGATCGGCGTTTTTCAGCAGATCCACGAAGGTGTGGCTGCCGCCCTGGACGGTGTAGGCCATGTAGTGCTTCCAGGCGTCCTTGGGATCCTTCTGGATCATGGCCCAGATCTCCAGGGCCACGGTCTGGGCCAGACAGTAGTCGATGTAGTAGAAGGGGGTTTCGTAGATGTGGGCCTGCCGCTGCCAGCCCTCGCCCTCGGCGTAGAAGGGGATCTCCCCGTCCAGCTTCATCCAGGGCATATAGATCCCCAGGAGCCGCTTCCATTCCGCGTGGCGCTGGGCGGGGCTCAGCTCCGGCTTTTCGTAGACAATGTGCTGGAAGTGATCCACCATGGTGCCGTAGGGGATGAAGGTGATGGCGCCTGCCAGATGGCTGTACAGGAATTTCCGGGCGTCGGGGCCGAAGAAGCCCTCGGCGTTCTGCCAGCCGAAGAACTCCATGCTCATGGAGTGGACCTCGCAGGCCTCCGCGCTGGGGCAGGAATACTCGGTGGGGATCCGGGTGCGGTTCATCCAGTATTCAAAGGCGTGGCCCGCCTCGTGGGTGACCACCTCCACGTCGTGCTGGGTGCCGTTGAAGTTGGCGAAGATGAAGGGGACCTGGTACAGAGGCAGCTCCGTCTGGTAGCCGCCGCCCTCCTTGCCCTCGGTGGAGAGCACATCCATCAGCTCGTTTTCCCGCATGGCCCGGAAGAACTCGCTGGTCTCGGGGGAGAGGGCGTCATAGAATTTCTGGCCCTGGTTCAGAATGTCCTCCGGGGTGCCGGCGGGACGGGGATTGCCGCTGCGGAAGTCCAGAGCGGCGTCCGCGAAGGACAGGGGGTAGGACTTGCCCAGGCGCTTGGCCTGCGCCCGCATCACGGAGTCCGCCACGGGCACCAGGTACTTCTGCACCGCGGCGCGGAACTTCTCCACGTCCTCCTTGCCGTAGCAGTTGCGCTCCATCCGGTAGTAGCCCAGCTGCGTGTAGCCGTCAAAGCCCAGCTTCCGGCCCATGGCGTCCCGGAGATGGACCAGCTCGTCGTAAAGGGAATCCAGCCGGGGCTGGTTGTCCTTGTACCATTGGCCGTCGGCTTTCCAGGCGGCCAGACGCTTCGCATCGTCGGCGCAGGTCTTGAAAGGGCTCATCTGGGACAGGGTGTAGACCCCTCCCTCAAAGGGGATCTGGGCGGAGGCAATCAGCTTGCCGTACTCGGTGGTCAGCTCGTTTTCCTTTTGCAGCTCGGAAATGATCTCCGGGGAGAAGGTCTTCCGGTCGATCTCCGCGTTGACGAAGAGCAGGTCGCCGTACTCGGCCTCGAAGTCCTTGCGGAAGGGAGAGTCCACCAGAGCCGCCAGCCATTCCTGCTGGTATTCCTCCAGCTCCGGGCCGATCTCGTCCCAGAACTCGATCTCCTTGTCGTAGAACTGATCCCGGGTGTCGATGGAGTGGCGGACGTAGGCCAGGGTGCCCATGGTCTCCGGGTGCTTGTTCCATTCCTCCTCTTCCAGGAAGACGCCGCGGGCCTCGGCGTAGCTCTTGGCGTCCTTGAGCCGCTGGGTGAAGGCCTGCATCTCGGCGATGACAGTCTTCGGGTCGGGGCGGGTGTATTTCATTTCGGAAAATTTCATGGGATCGCTCCTCTCGTAACAAAAATAGGTGTTTTATTCGTCCCTATCCCGTATTATACCCCAGGAAGCCGTGCTTGACAAGGGCAATTTGGCCTCGGAGAAGGGTTTTTCTTGCATTGACCCCGCCTGCGTGTTATACTATTCCAAATAGTTTTTCTGACAATGAGGATGATTTTGCCATGAAGCTATATCTATCCGGCCACAGCGACCGCTACGCCCTGGAGCAGCTCCAGCTCTGCCTCTTTCCCGAGGAGCCCATGGAGTTCTGCGAGCAGCCCTTCCGGGGGGACGGGGCGGTCTCCCGGCTCAGCTACGGAACGAAATATCTGACCGCCACCGCCAGGATCACCCGGGGCGGGAAGACCACCCACGGCGTCCAGCGCCTGCCGCTGGAGAAGGAGAGTTACGCCCTGCGCCGCCGCATTTTGCAGCGGGCCTACTATCTGGCGGCCCTGCCCCAGCTTCCCGCCGCGCCTCCCTGGGGGGCCCTGTCCGGCGTCCGCCCCACCAAGCTCACCACCCGCCATCTGCTGGAGGGGGGCACGGCGGAGAGCGCCGACCGGCTGCTGGATCAGAGCTTCTTCGTCACCCCGGCCCGGCGGCAGCTCTGCGTCCGGGCCAGCCTGGCCTCCCTGGAGGCCGTCCGGCGGCTGATCCCTTCCGACGTCTCCGTCTACATCGGCATCCCCTTCTGCCCCACCCGCTGCAGCTACTGCTCCTTCGTGAGCCAGACCGAGGGCAGCGCGGGGAAGCTGCTGACGCCTTATCTGGACTGCCTGCTCCGGGAGATCGAGACCGTGGGAGCCGGGATGAAGCGGGCGGGGCTGAGCCTCCGCACCCTCTACATCGGCGGCGGCACCCCCACCACCCTGTCCGCAGAGCAGATGCGCCTGCTGATGGAGACGGTCAACCGGCATTTTGACCTGTCCCGTCTGATGGAATACACAGTGGAGGCCGGGCGGCCCGACACCATCGACACGGAGAAGCTGGCGGTGATCCGGGATCTGGGGGCCAACCGGGTCAGCATCAACCCTCAGACCATGAACGACGCCGTGCTCCGGGCCGTAGGCCGGCCCCACACCGCAGCCGACGTGGAGCGGGCCTACGCCCAGGCGGTCGGAGCGGGCTTCACCAGCATCAACATGGATCTGATCGCGGGCCTGCCCGGAGACGATCCCGCGGGCTTCGCCCGATCCCTGGATCGGGTCCTGGCCCTGAATCCCTCCAACGTCACCGTCCACACCCTGGCTCTGAAAAAGGGCGCGGATCTCTTCTCTCGCAGGGAGGACCTGCCGCCCCAGGCCGCGGTGGAGACCATGGTGGAGCACGCCAACGCCACCCTCTCCGGCAAGGGCTACGCCCCCTACTACCTCTACCGGCAGAAGTATATGACCGGCAGCCTGGAAAACGTGGGCTGGTGCCGGGACGGGGATCTGTGCCTGTACAACATCTATATGATGGAGGAGCTCACCGACATCCTGGCCCTGGGGGGCGGGGCCGTCAGCAAGCGGCTGCTGCCGGATCACCGGCTGGAACGCCAGTGCAATCCCAAGTACCCCAAGCAATACGTGGAGCGGATCGAAGCCCTGCTGCAGGAAAAAACGGCGCTGCTGGAAGAATTGACAAGCGACGGAAAAGCGGGTATAATAAATCGATTAAACCCATAGACTCAAGAGAAAAGGAGTTATCATTATGCGAATTGAACTGAATGATATCAATACCGCCATCCGCACCAACCCCAAGGCCTACGTGACCAAGTGCGACAACCTCTACGACAACCGGGTCAACGCCGCCGCCGATACGGTAGTGAGCCGTCTGAACCGGAGCCGGGTCGTCCTGCTGGCGGGCCCCTCCTCCTCGGGCAAGACCACTACGGCCTCCCGCCTGCGGCAGGCCCTGGCGGATCGGGGCGTCTTCACCCATATGATCTCCCTGGACGACTACTACCGCTCCAAGAACGAGCCGGACTTCCCCAAGACCAAGGACGGCGAGCCGGATCTGGAGGCCCCCGAGGGCCTGGACATCGCGCTGATCGGCCAGCACCTGGAGGCCCTGGATAAGGGCGGGGAGATCGTAGTTCCCTATTTTGACTTCCAGATCCAGGATCAGGTGCCGGAGAAGTACCGCACCATCCAGCTCCACGATCAGGAGGTGGTCATCTTCGAGGGCATCCACGGCCTGAACCCCATGTTCACCGGCAAGAACCCGGAGGCCACCCGTCTGTTCGTGTCCCCCGCGTCCTCGATCTACGAGGAGGACGTGGAGGTCTTTGACCGGGTCTGGATGCGGCTGCTGCGCCGGATCGTCCGGGATTACTACTTCCGGGGCGCCTCCGCAGAGGAGACCCTGGGGATGTGGCGGAACGTCCGTCTGGGCGAAAGAAAGTACATCTCTCCCTTCAAGAGCACGGCCCACTACGCCATCGATACCTCCCTGGGCTACGAGGTGGCGGCCTTCCGGAGCATCGCCGAGCCCATGCTGCTGAAGCTGGAGGAGCACCCCCAGCCCAAGCTGGTGGACTTCGTCCTGGAGGGCCTGGAGTCCTTCGATCCCCTGGATCTGGACTACGTCCCGGAGACCTCCCTGCTGAAGGAAGAGTTCCTGCCGAAGGAGTAGGGATGCTTCGCAAATGAAGTATTTGCTTGCGCAAATATGAAGTACGGCTGCGCCGCGTGAAGACGCTCCGCTTATGAAGTATGGCTGATCCATATTTGACGCAGAGGGAAAGATTAGCTCCTGTACCTGTATTGCTTTAAAAATATACGCGAAGCGGATACTTCATATCTTAGAAGAAGATACTTCATAGCGCCGACAGGCGATACTTCACATGCCCCAAGGCATACTTCATTGCGACTGAAAGGAGCACTATGGATACCTTATTCTCCAACGTCACCCTCGTCACCATGGACGAGGCCATGCACGTTTACTACGCTGCCTTTCTGGGCGTGACCGACGGGAAGATTTCCTACATCGGGAAGAACCCGCCCCAGGAAAAGCCTGCGAAAATCATCAACGGCGAGGGCATGGTGCTGATGCCCGGCCTCATCAACTGCCACACCCACCTGCCCATGAGCCTGCTGCGGGGCTACGGCGAGGGCCACGACCTGCAAACCTGGCTGTTTGACTACATCTTCCCCCGGGAGGCCAAGCTGGACGACCGGGCGGTCAAGGCGGCCACCCTGCTGTCCATTGCCGAGTGCCTGCGCTTCGGCACCACCTCCGTCTCGGATATGTACGACCACTGCGGCGCCATCGCAGAGGCTGTGGCCGAGAGCGGGATCAAGGCCAACCTCAGCCGGGGCATCACCCTCTGGTCCGAGGACTTCGACTTTGAGACCGATCCCAAGTGCGCGGAGCTCCGGGCGCTGCGGGAGCAGTGGGACGGCTACGACAACGGACGGATCAAGGCGGAGGCCTCCGTCCACGCGGAGTACACCTCCAACTATCACCTCTGGGATGCCCTGGGGGAGTACGCCTGCAACGAGGGGCTTGGGATGCAGCTCCACCTGTCCGAAACCAAAAAAGAACACGAGGAATGCAAGGAGAAGTACGGCCTGACCCCGGCCCAGGTGCTGGACTGCCACCATGTGTTCACTGCCCGCGCCCAGGCGGCCCACTGCGTCTGGCTGGAGCCGGAGGATATGCAGCTTCTGGCGAAGCGGAAGGTCACGGCTGTCCACTGCCCGGTGTCCAACCTCAGGCTGGCCTCCGGCAGAGCGGACGTGATCGCCATGGTCAAGGCCGGAATGAACGTGGCCCTGGGCACCGACGGCGCTTCCTCCAACAACAATCTGGATCTGTTTGAAGAGATCAAGGCGGCCTCTCTGATGGCCAAGGACGTCCACGCCGACGCCCAGGCCCTGCCGCCCCAGGCGGCGCTGATGATGGCCACGGTCTGCGGAGCCCGGGCTCAGGGCCGGGAGAAGGAATGCGGTATGCTCAAGGTCGGCATGGACGCGGATCTGATCCTGCTGGACTTCACCCAGCCCCATCTCATGCCCTGCCATGACGTGCTCTCTCAGCTCTGCTACGCGGCCTCCGGCCACGACGTGGTGATGACCATGGTGCGGGGCAAGATCCTCTATGCCGCCGGGAAGTGGCCCACCATCGACCTGGACGCCGTGGTGCGCGAGCTGGCGGAGCACGCCATGCCCAAAGTGTTCCTGGATGACGAAAAGACGGAAGGAAAGGACTGAACGAAGCTGGAACGCGGTAATACCAACAAAAAACAGACCTTTTTAGGCGGCGCGGCGGTGCTGGCGCTGGCCACCGTTGTGGTCAAGATCATCGGCGCGGTCTACAAGCTCCCGCTGAATCAGATCCTCGGCAAGGATGGCTTCGGCTATTTCTACACGGCCTATGACATCTACTATATTCTGCTGATGGTGTCCACCACCGGCCTGCCCGTGGCCATGTCCCGGATGATCTCCGAGGCCAAGACCCTGGGCCAGACGAAGCAGATCCGGCAGACCTACCGGGCGGCGCGGATCCTCTTTCTGACCATCGGCACCGTGGGCACCCTGGGCATGGCTCTGCTCTGCCGCTGGCTGGCCGGCGTCATGAGCTCGGAGCAAAGCTGGTTTGCCATTCTGTGCCTGGCTCCCGCCGTGCTGTTCGTGGGCGTGCTGTCTGTGGAGCGGGGCTTCTTCCAGGGCCAGTCCAACATGATCCCCACCTCCGTTTCCCAGATCATCGAGGCGGCCGGCAAGCTGGTGATCGGCCTTACCCTGGCGGGCGTCTTTATGATGCTGCAGAAGAACGCCGGCCTGCTGACGGCCCAGCCGGATGGCAGCGCCCTGCCTGCGGGCAGCCCGGAGGCGGCTGCCCTCTCCAACGCCCACGCCAAGGCCGCCGGCCTTGCCATCCTGGGCGTGACCCTGGGCACCGTGGTCGCCGCCGTCTATATGGTGCTGCGGCGGCGCAAGGCGGACGCGGAGCTGGAGGAGTGCACCGATCCCACCGTCAGCTCCACGCGGGCTACCATGAAAAAGCTGCTGGCGATCTCGATCCCCATTACGCTGGGCTCCGTTGGCCTGCAGATCATCACGACCGTGGACGCGGCGGTCTTTATGGCCCAGCTGAAGGGCCCCGCCGGTCTTGCCGACCAGGCGGACGGACTCAAGGGCATCTACAACTTCGCCCAGACGGTCTATAATATGCCCTGCGCCTTTATCACGCCGCTTGCCATCTCCACCATCCCCGCGCTGACCGAACAGCTCACGCTGAACCAGCGCCGCCGGGCGAACACCATCGCCGAATCCGGGACCCGGGTCATGGCGCTGATCGCCATGCCCTGCTCTGTGGGGCTTGCGGTGCTTTCGGAGCCCATCATGCAGCTGCTGGGCCGCTACCCCGATCCTGCCGACGTGGCGATCGCCTCCACCCTCATGCGGATCCTGGCCGCCTGCGTGTTCTTCAACTCCTTCGTTTTGCTGATGAACGCCATCCTGCAGGCCCACGGCTTCGTCGTCCTGCCGGTGATCAATATGCTTGTGGGCGGCGTGGCCAAGGTGATCATCACCTACGTTCTGGTTCGCAACCCGGAGATCAACATCATCGGCGTGCCCATCAGCACCGTTGCCTGCTATGCCCTGATCGCCCTGCTGGATCTGATCGTCATCCGGCGGGAGCTGAAGGATCCGCCGAAGCTGCTGCGGATCGTGGGCAAGCCTGCTCTGGCTGCGGTGGCCATGGGCGGCGTGGCCTTCCTGCTCAACAGTCTGTCCCTGCGGCTGGGGCTGCCGCTGGTGCTGCGGACCGGTTTCTCCATCCTCGGCGCGGGCGTGATCTACGTCGTCCTGGTGGTGCTGATGAAGATCATCACCCCGGATGATTGCAGCCTGATCCCCAAGGGAGAGAAGATCGCAAAGCTGCTGCGGATCCGCTAAGGCGGAGATCCGGGGCAGGAAACAGAAAAAACTTGAAAATTCTTAGAAAAAACATAGTTTTTTTTGAATTTATACTTGCGAAATCTCACAAAATATGATAGATTTTACCAAGTGAGCCAAACAAGGGGAACCGGGCGGCTCGGCTGCCCTGCAACGCGCAGCCCGGCGTTCGACCACGCCGACGGAGCCCCGTCCGCCTGCCCCGCGCAGCCCTTCCTCAGAAGGCCGCGGCGGAGCGGGAGCAGAAAACTATTCTATTGAAGAAAGAGGATTTATCCATGAACAAGACCGAACTCGTGGCAGCCATTGCTGCAAAGACCGAACTGTCCAAGAAGAACGCTGAGAAGGCGCTTGCCGCCGTGCTCGATACCGTGGCCGAGACCCTCGCCGCCGGCGAGAAGGTTCAGCTGGTGGGCTTTGGCACCTTTGAGACCAGAGACCGCGAAGCCCGCACCGCCAAGAACCCCCGCACCGGTGAGACCGTGACCGTTCCCGCCTCCCGCACCCCGGCGTTCAAGGCCGGCCAGGCGCTGAAGAACAAGGTCGCCAAGTAATCGCATTGCATCTCGGCCGCAGCCCGAAGGGGCTGCGGCTTTTCTATGCTTCCCGAAGGGACTGCGGGTTTTTCGCTGCAGCTCCCATGTGCAAAACGCACAAGTTTTCATGGGGAAATTCTCTGCTCCCCCGCCGCGAACCGAGCGCAAAACGCTTGTCCGCGTCGGAAAAATGTGCTATAATGATACGACTGAAAATGTCCGCTTCGGACTTTCAGAAAAAACAAAAAAGGAGATCGTTTTATGAAGACAAACGTTTCCAAGCGAATCGTTGCGCTTCTGCTGACGCTGGCCATGGTGCTGTCTCTGGTGCCCGTGGTCTTCGCCGGGGAAGTGCGGGACGTTGAGCAGGATCTTGTCGGTAAGACCGTGATTCTGCACACCAACGACACCCATGGCGCGCTCATGGGCTTCGCGCAGGTGGCCAAGGTCAGGGCCGACTACGAAGCCAGGGGCGCAAACGTGATCCTGGTGGACGCCGGCGACTTCAGCCAGGGCACCACCTACGTTTCCACCAACAAGGGCGCCGCCGCCGCTCAGATTATGATGAAGGCGGGCTACGACGTCGTCACCCTTGGCAACCACGAGTTTGACTTTGGCTATGAACAGCTCAGGCAGAACCTCGGGGAGTATTTCTGTACTGTCTGCGCAAACGTATACAAAAAGGGGACAGACGAACTTGCGTTTGCCCCGTATACGATGATTAATCTGTGCCTGTCCGATGTCCCGTCGGGCAGTTGGCTCAGGATCGGTTTCTTTGGCATGGAGACCCCCGAGACACAGACCAAGGTCAACCCCGGTCTGATTACGGAGCTCGAATTCGGCACCAACGAGAACGGCAAATTCCTCTCCGGCGCACAGGATGCCATTGCCGGGCTGAAGAATGCCGGTGCTGACATTATCATCGGCCTGGTCCACCTGGGCGTGGACGACGAGTCAGAGCCCTACCGCTCCGTGGACCTGTACAACGAGGTCAAGGACGATGTGGACTTCCTCATCGACGGCCACTCCCACACCGTCATGACGGAGGGCCCCAATGGGGAGCCTATCCAGTCCACCGGCACCAAGGCCAGCAAGACGGCCTTCATGAACGTGGGCTGCATCATCATCGACAATGCCACCAAGACCATCGAGGACAACTATCTGATCCCCCTGGGCGAGGACGCACCGGTTGACGAGACCGTTGCCGCCGCGGCACAGGAGATCATGGACGCGGTGGACGCCGAGTACGGCGCCGTCTTCGCCAAATCCGAGGTGGAGCTCAACGGCGACAAGGCGCCCGGCAACCGCAACATGGAAACCAATCTCGGCGACCTGATCACCGACTCCATGCGCTGGGGAGTGCTCAAGGATATGGACGCCGAGACCCTCGGCGTGCCCGAGGAGAACGTGGTGGCCATCACCAACGGCGGCGGCATCCGCGCCTGGATCCACGCCGGCAACGTCACCATGAACGACGTGAACACCGTCCTGCCCTTCGGCAACACTGTGGCGGTCGTCTACGTCAAGGGCAGCGAGCTGCTGGAGGCCCTGGAGGCTTCTACCTACTCCACCCCCGGTGCTGTGGGCGGCTTCCCCCAGGTCAGCGGCATGAAGTACGAGATCAATACCCGCGTTCCCTTCGACAAGGGCGAGCAGTATCCCGATTCCACCTACTACAAGCCCGCTTCCATCCAGCGTGTCACCATCCAGGAGATCAACGGCAAGGCCTTCGATGAGAACGCCACCTACGCCGTTGTCACCAATAACTTCTGCTCCGCCGGCGGCGACACCTACTATGCCTTCAAGGCCGCTTCCAGCCAGTTCGACACCGGCATCCCCATGGACGAGATGCTGATGGACTACATCGGCACCGAGCTGGGCGGCGTCATCGGCGAGACCTACGCCGAGCCCCAGGGCCGGATCACCCAGCCCTTCCTCTTCGACGACGTGAAGGATCCCACCGTGTGGTATTTCAAGCACGTCTACTGGGCCCTTGAGAACGGCATCACCTCCGGCACCACTGCCACCACCTTCTCTCCCGACGCGGGCTGCACCCGTGCCCAGGTTGCCACCTTCCTCTACGCCGCGGCAGGCAAGCCCGAGTTCCAGATGCCCACCGAGACGTTTACCGACGTCAACGAGGGCGACTGGTACTACAAGCCCGTGATGTGGGCCCTCTCCCAGGGCATCACCTCCGGCATGGGCGACGGCACCTTCGGCGCCAACTCGACCTGCACCCGCGCCCAGATCGCGACCTTCCTCTACGCCGCGGCCGGCAAGCCCGCGTTTGAGATGCCCACTGAAACCTTTACCGACGTCAACGAGGGCGATTGGTACTACAAGGCCGTCATGTGGGCCCGCGCCAACGAGATCACCGCCGGCATGGGCGACGGCACCTTCGGCGCCAACTCGACCTGCACCCGCGCCCAGATCGTGACCTTCCTCCATGCGTATGTGGATCTGATGGACGAAGAGCCTGTCACCGGCCCCACCTCCTTCGAGTTCCTGGTCACCTCTGACCTCCACGGCCAGATCTACGCCACCGACTACACCCTGCCCTATGACAAGTCCGGCACCTACAAGCGCGGCCTGACCCGCGTTTCCTCCTACATCAAGGAGCAGAGAGCCATCTACGGCGATAATCTCTACACCGTGGATATGGGCGACACCTTCCAGGGCGCGCCTCTGACCTACTACTACGCCTTCAACAGGCCCGAGGCAAAGGATCCCGCGATCCTGGCCTTCCGTACCATTGGCTACGATATGTGGCTGGTGGGCAACCATGAGTTCAACTACGGTCTGGAGATCCTGAACCGTCAGATGGACTATGCCGTTTCCCCCAGCACCTCCACCGAAAAGCAGCTGACCATGTGCATGGCCAACTACCTCAAGGCCGAGACCAACAACGACGAGACCAAGGACTGGGCCTGCTGGAGAGACAACGAGCCCTACGTCATCAAGGACTTCGGCGGCTACAAGGTCGCCATTATCGGCTTCGGCAACCCCAATATCCCCAAGTGGGATGTCCCCGCCAACTGGGAGGGAATCTACTTTGCCGACATCATCGAGACCTATCAGCACTATGAGGCTGAGATGCTCGAAAAGGCTGACATGATCGTCGTCGTGGCCCACAGCGGCATCGGCTCTGACGAGGGCTCCGACTTCATGGCCCGCCTGATCAACCAGACCAACACCATCGCCTTCGCGTTCTCCGGCCATGAGCACGGCAATAAGGTCACCATGATCCAGAACTCCGACGGCAAGGATATCCCCGTTCTGCAGCCCTACACCAAGGCCCGGGCCATTGCCCAGGTCAAGGTGGTCGTGGACGGCGAGAATGTTACCGTGACTCCGTCCATCGAGAACATGGAGGGCTATACGCTGGACGAAAGTTTGGCCACCCTGCTCCAGCCCTACGAGACCGATACCTGGGAGAATTATATGCTCCAGCCCATCGGCAAGGCCCTGGGCGACTACCCCGCCGCCAACCTGGGCACCGCCCCCTCCGCCTTTATGGATCTGATCAACACGGTGCAGATCTGGGGTGCCTATGACCGCACCGGCGAGAACACCCCCGATAAGACCGAGGACGACATTCCCGCTATGCTGTCCATCTCCGCACCTCTGACCGCCGGCGACAAGGCCAACCTGATCCCCGCGGGCGATATCTACCTGGGCGATATGTTCGGCCTCTACCGCTTCGAGAACTGGTTCTACCAGATCACCATGAGCGGCGAAGAGGTCAAGGAGTGGCTCGAGTTCGCCGCCACCAAGATCAAGCTGGACGGCGATGGCAAGCCCTACGTCACCAGCGGCGACCTGACCTACTATGATATCATCATGGGCGAAGGCTTCCACTATGACATCGACGTGTCCAGAGAAGAGGACGACCGCGTGGTGAACATGACCTACAACGGTCAGCCGGTCAAATCCGATCAGGTGTTCACCGTGGTCATCAACAACTACCGCTTCAACGGCGGCGGCAACTATGTGAAGTGGCTCAACAATCACAACTGCGACTTTGTAGCCAACGATCCCGACCGTATCATCTACTCCACCCAGTTCGACATGATCCAGGGCGAGGATGAGGGCCAGGCCCGCGCACTGCTGGTCAGCTACATCAAGGATCAGACCGCCAAAAACGGCGGCATTACGCCCTTCATCAACTCTGACTGGACTGTGCAGAATGGCATTGAGCCCTCGACGCCTCATTACGTCAAGGTAACGGATGCCTCCACGCTGAAGGCAGGCGACACGATCATTTTCGTCAGCGAGACGAACAATGTTGCCTGCGCGGCGATGGGAGTCCAGAAGTATTTTACCACTGCGGCGACCGTCGTTGAGGACGGAAAGCTCTTTGCAGATGACGCGATCCAGATCACCCTCGGCGGAGAGGCCGGTGCGTGGACGATGACCACCTCTGAGGGCGTGATCGGCGCGACTGCGGCCAAGAGCCTGAATCACACCGGCAGCGGCACGACTACCTGGACGATCGTGATCGACGCCGACGGCAACGCAACGGCGACCGTCGGAGAGTATGGCCGGATCCTGTATAACGTGAACAGCCCGAGATTCATGAACTACACCTCCGCCGCCACCGCATCTATGGTTCTTCCGCAGATCTACAAGTATGTCGCGGGCTGAGCCAACGCATAACCAAGGGGCCTCTGTCAACCGACAGAGGCCCCTTTTTTGCGCACTACTCCACGATCGCCGCCAGCACCCGCAGCCAGATCTGTCCGAAACTGAGCCGGGGGACGGCCTCCGGGACGGTGAGGGGAAGCTCGGCCAGCACCTCCTTCCCGGCCAGAAGCCGAAGGGTCCCCAGCACCTGCCCCTGTTCCACCGGGGCCTCGCAGTTCTCCGCCAGCTCCACCTCCCGGGTCACGGCCGCGGCCTTTGCCTTCTCCAACAGGATCGGGCCGCAGTCTGCCGGGAGGGGCGTGACCGTGTCCCGGGTGCCCAGGATCACCGGCACAGCCGTGGGCGTGAAGCCCTCCGTGGGATCCACCAGGGCGTAGTTGGCAAAGCCCCAATTCAGCAGGGCCTTTGCGTCCTCAAAGCGGTGGGAGGAGGAATCAGCCCCCAGGATCACCGCGATCAGCTCGATCCCGTTCCGCTTGGCGGAGGCGGAGAGACAGTGCCCGGCCCGGGAGGTGTAGCCGGTCTTGAGACCGGTGGTGCCCTCGTAGAAGCGCACCAGCTTGTTGGTGTTGGACAGGCCGAAGGCTCCGTCCCGCACCGTGTCCATCCAGATCGTGGTGTAGCGGCGGATGGCGTCGTGCCGCAGCAGCTCCCGGGACATGATCGCAATGTCCCGGGCAGTGGTCAGGTGCTCCTTGGCCTCGGGCTCGTCGTCCAGCCCCGTGCAGTTGACGAAATGGGTGTTGTTCATCCCCAGCTCTGCCGCCCGGAGGTTCATCTTTGCCGTGAAGGCCGCCTCGCTGCCGGCCACGTGCTCCGCCAGGGCAGTGGCGCAGTCGTTGGCGGAGCTGACCACCACGGATTTCAGCATCTCGTCCATAGAGAGCTGCTCCCCCTCCTCCAGATAGATCTGGCTGCCGCCCTTGCCCGCAGCGGCCGCGGAGGCAGTCACCCGGTCGTTCCAGCCGATCTGCCCCGCGTCCAGGGCCTCCATCACCAGCAGCAGGGTCATCACCTTGGTGACGCTGGCGGGCTCCCGCCGATCGTCGGCGTTTTTCTCAAACAATACCGTCCCTGTGGCCGCATCCATCAGAATGGCCGAGGGCGCATGGACCTCCACCGGCGCCTCCGCTGCGGCCTCCACCGCGTCCTCCGCCGGGGTCTCGGCTGCCGCTTCTGCCGGGGCCTCGGCTGCAGCCCGCGGGAGCAGGCCCAACAGCATTCCCGCAAGCAGGATCATACAAAGCATTTTTCGCATATTTGTCCCTCCCGGATCTGTTTGTACAGCATACGTGTCCGGCGCGGAAATATGCACGGCGCTTTGTTGACAAAAATGTGGGGACTTGTTATAATGTCCTCTGCAAAGTCGGGCGTGCCCAGCACTTAATCAGGAAGCAGGTCGAAAACCTGCGCCAGACCGTGGCCGTAGATGGCATTTTTGACCGGACTGACCGCTTGCCGCAAAGCGGGAACAGACCATTGGGATTACAGACAGTTTTTCGTAGCGGCGCACACCGGTGCGCCACGGCAATCGGCGCACACCGGTGCGCCACGGAAAGCTGTCTCACCCCGAGAAGGTCCGTCCGTTCCGCCATGAGCCGGAAGACTGACCCAACGCAATGTCGCCGCCGCGAGCTCCGGGGCGGTCCGCCGGGGCCGATGCCTGCATCGGTACCGGTTGATGACCGCAGGGAGGGCGTTTGCGTCTCCCCAAAGACGGCAGAGCCTTTGCAGTCAAAAAACAAAAAAAGGAGAAAACGCACATGAAACACACCCGCAGATCCCTTCTGTGCCTGCTCCTGGTTCTGCTGCTTGCGGCGGCAGCGCTGACCGGATGCACACAAAACGAGAAAACCACCGAGGCCCCCAAGACCCCGGCCCAGACCCAGGCCCAGACCGAGGCCCCCAAGACCGAGGCGCCGGCCCCCGACACCACCGCTGCAGCCCAACCCGCAGAGGGCGAGAAGCAGGAGCTGGGCGAGGGCAGCAAGCTCTTCTACTTTGACGTGACCTTCTCCAACGGGGAGACCAGCTCCTACGCCATCCACACCGACGCCGCCACCGTGGGCGAGGCGCTGGTGGGCCTGGATCTGATCGCCGGCGACGAGAGCGAGTACGGCCTCTACGTCAAGACCGTCGGGGAGGAGACCCTGGACTACGACGCCAACGGTATGTACTGGGCCTTCTATGAGAACGGCGAGTACGCCATGACCGGCGTGGATTCTACTGCCATCACCGAGGGCACCACCTACGCCTTCGTCGCCACCAAGGGCTGATGGAGGCCGAGACCGGGCTTGACGCACGGCACGCGATCCTGTTTTCCATGCTGGGGGGACTGATGTTCCTCTCCAAGCAGGCGCTGGAGTTTCTGCCCAACGTGGAGCTGGTCAGCACCCTCACCATGGTCTACACTCTGGTCTATCGGAAGTGGGCCTTGATCCCCGTCTTCCTGTTTATCGGGCTGGAGGGAACCCTCTGGGGCTTCAGCACCTGGTGGATCCCCTACCTCTACCTCTGGCCGATCCTCTGGGGCGTCACCATGCTGCTGCCCAGGCAGCTTCCGGCCCGGTGGGGCGTCCCGGTGTATGCCGTGGCCTGCGCCCTGTTCGGCCTGGCCTACGGGACCCTGTACGCACCCTTTCAGTGCTACGCCTTCCTGCAGGGGGATTGGAAGAGGACCCTGACCTGGATCGCCGCGGGCTTTCCCTGGGACGCGATCCATGCCGCAGGGAACCTGGCCCTGGGGACGCTGATCGTCCCCCTGAGCACCCTCCTGCGGATCCTGGAGAACCGCACGCAGCCATAAAAGACAGCCTGCAGCATCCAAACGCTGCAGGCTGTTTTTCTGCTTGACAAAAGGCCCTCCCTGCTATAAAATAACAAGTGTTATTTTATAGCAGGGAGGGAAATCTATGGCCGCCCAGGTTCGAATCACGGAGACCGCCATCCGGGAGACCGCGCTGCGCCTGGTCCGGGAGCAGGGGCCCCAGGCGCTGAACGCCAGGGCGCTGGCCGCCGCCCTGGGCTGCTCCACCCAGCCTATCTTCAAGAATTATCCCTCCATGGAGGCCCTGCGGCAGGCCGTGGTGGAGGAGGCCCTGGCGGTCTACCACCGCTTTGTGGAGGACGCCGTGGCAAGCTCCTCCTACCCGCCCTATAAGGCCCGGGGTATGGCCTATATCGGCTTCGCCCGGGCGGAGCCCACCCTGTTCCGCCTGCTCTTTATGCGAAGCCGGATCGGAGAGACGGCCAGCCCGGAGGATCCGGATTGGCCCGCAGATACGGCCCGGGCCGGGAGCACCACGGGGCTTTCGGGGCAGGCGGCGGCGCTGTTTCACCTGGAAATGTGGGCCGTGGTCCACGGCATCGCCGTGATGCTGGCCACGGGCTATCTGAACCTGGAGGAGGAGGTCGTCAGCCGTATGCTGACGGACGCCTTCCAAGGCATCAAAGCAAGATGGGAGGAAGAATCATGAATGCCATTGAGATCGAAGGCCTTACCAAACGCTACGGAGCGCTGACCGCGGTGAACGGCCTGCGGCTGACGGTGCGGCAGGGAGAGCTGTTTGCCCTGCTGGGCGTCAACGGCGCGGGCAAGACCACCACCATTAAGATGCTCTCCTGCCTCACCCGCCCCGATGGGGGCGACGCCCTGCTGCTGGGCAAGAGCATCACAAGGGAGCCGGAGGAGGTAAAGAAGCTGCTGGCCGTTTCGCCCCAGGAGACCGCCGTGGCCCCCAAGCTCACCGTGCGGGAGAATCTGGAGCTGATGGCCGGGATCTCCGGCGCGGACAAGGCGGAGACCAAGCGGCGGATCGAGGCCCTCTCCGGTCAGCTTGGCCTGCAGGAGGTGCTGACCCGTCCGGCGGGGAAGCTTTCCGGCGGCTGGCAGCGGCGGCTGAGCATCGCCATGGCTCTGATCCTGGAGCCGAAGATCCTCTTCCTGGACGAGCCCACCCTGGGCCTGGACGTGCTGGCCCGCTCCGCCCTCTGGGAAGTGATCCGGAGCCTCAAGGGGAATATGACCATTATCCTTACCACCCACTACATGGAGGAGGCCGAGGAGCTCTCCGACCGGATCGGCGTCATGGGCGCCGGCCATCTGCTGCAGGTGGGCACCGCGGCGGAGCTGGAGGCGGCCACCGGCACCGATTCTCTGGAAAAGGCCTTTATCGCTCTGGCAAAGGAGGCGGCGAAATGAAACGTGCATTGCTGTTGGCAAAGCGAAACGCCAAGGAGATCCTGCGGGATCCGCTGAACCTCTGCTTCGGCCTGGGCTTTCCTCTGGTGCTGCTGGGCCTGCTGACGGCCATTCAGGCCAATGTCCCCAAGGAACTGTTCCCGCTGGATCAGCTGACCCCGGGCATTGCGGTCTTCGGCCTGTCCTTTATGAGCCTGTTTTCCGCCACGCTGATCTCCCGGGATCGCAGCTCCGCCCTGCTGCTCCGGCTCTATACCACGCCCCTGCGGCCCCTGGACTATATCCTGGGCTACGCGCTGCCCATGGTGCCTATTGCCCTGGCGCAGTCCGCCATCACCCTGCTTTTCGGCGTGATTTTGGGCCTGCCCTGGACGCCGCGGCTTCTGCTCTGCCTGCTGACGACGGTTCCGGTGGGCTGGATCTTTATCGGAACCGGCCTGCTCTGCGGCAGCCTGCTGACGGATAAGCAGGTGGGCGGCATCTGCGGCGCGCTGCTCACCAACCTCACCGGCTGGTTCGCCGGGATCTGGTTCGATGTGGAGCTGGTGGGGGGCTTCTTCAAAACCGTTTCCAACATCCTGCCCTTCTACCACGGGGTAGAGCTGGGCCGGGCGGCCTACGCCGGCACCCTGAGTAGCGCTCTGTCCCACCTCTGGGTGGTCCTGGCCTGGGCCCTGGGTCTGCTGTCCGTGGCCGTGTGGGCCTTCCTGCACCAGATGCGGAAGAACTGAAAAAGAACGGAATCCTTTCACCCGTAGGGGCCGATGACCACATCGGCCCCTATTTTTTTAAAATAGTGCTTGACAAATGACCAAAATTGTATTATAACAATAACACAGTAAAACAATAATACAACCACACAATAAGAACAGGAGGCGACGCCATGCGGTGGGAATTTCACAACGAGTCTCCGATCTACGCCCAGGTGATGGAGCGGGTAGAGCGGATGATCGTATCCGGCGCGCTGCCGCCGGGGGAACGGCTGCCCTCGGTGCGCGTCTTTGCCCAGGAGGCGGGGGTCAACCCCAACACCATGCAGAAGGCGCTGACGGAGCTGGAGCGGGGCGGGCTGATCTACAGCCAGCGGACCTCCGGCCACTTCGTCACCGAAGACCAGGCCGTGATCGCCCGGGCCCGGGAGGCCCTGGCGGAAATGCAGACAGAGCGCTTTCTGCAAAGTATGCAGGAGCTTGGATTTACCTCAGCGGAGACCGCAGAGCTGCTTCATCGGAAGCTGGAACACAAAGAGGAGGAATGATTAATGCCGATTTTTACCTGTGAGAATCTGACCAAGCGGTACGGAACCGTCCTGGCCCTGGATCACATCAATCTAAACATCGAGCCGGGCCGTATCGTGGGCCTGCTGGGGCCCAACGGCAGCGGCAAGTCCACCATGATCAAGCTGGCCAACGGCCTGCTGACCCCCACCGAGGGACGGATCCTGATCGACGGCAAGGCCCCCGGCGTGGAGACCAAGGCCATCGTCTCCTATCTGCCGGAGCGCACCTATCTGGCCAACTGGATGAGCGTGCGGCAGATCCTGGACTACTTCCAGGACTTCTACGCCGACTTTGACCGGGAGCGGGCCGTGAAAATGCTGGAGCATTTGAATATTGCGGAGACCCAGCGGATCAAGCAAATGTCCAAGGGCACCCGGGAGAAGGTGCAGCTGATCCTGGTGATGAGCCGTCGGGCGAAGCTCTACCTGCTGGATGAGCCCATCGGCGGCGTGGACCCGGCTGCCCGGGACTACATTCTCAACACCATCATCGGCAACTACGACCCCAGCGCTGCCGTCATCATCTCCACCCACCTGATCGCGGACGTGGAGCAGCTTTTGGACGAGGTCGTATTCATCAACGGCGGCCACATCATCCGTCATACCCCCGTGGACGAAATCCGCGAGCAGATGGGTATGTCGGTGGACGCCCTGTTCAGGGAGGAATTCAAATGTTTCTGAAATTGGTAAAGCACGAATCTCACGCCGCGGCCCGGGCCATGCTGCCCCTGCTGCTGGGCCTGCTGGCCATGTCCCTGCTGGCCCGGGGCTCCATCTGGCTGGTGGATACCGTGGATTCTCCGGTCACCAACGTCATCGCCGTCTTCCTGATCGGGACCTTCTTCCTGAGCTGCGCCGCGATGGTGGTCACCACTATGATCCTGATGATGGTCCGCTTCGCGAAGTCCGTCCACAGCGACGAGGGCTATCTGACTCACACCCTGCCCGTCAACGTCAGCACCATCCTGCTGAGCCACCTGCTGGTGAGCTTCGTGGCGGTGCTGCTGTCCTTCGGTGCGGTTTACCTGGGCGTTCGCATTGCCACCCTGGGGGTGAATTCATACAAGGCCATGGGCCTCAACCTCAGTGCGATCCTCAACCAGGTGGGGATTGACACCGGCTCCATGCTGCTTCGCCTGGGCTGCATCCTCGGCATGGGGATCCTGGTGACGATCCTGATGATCTCTGCGGCCATTTCCATCGGCCACAGCTTCGCCACCGGCAAGACCGGCAAGAGCGTCCTGTTCTTCTTCGTCCTGTACTTCGCCCAGCAGCTGATCAGCTCCGTCGTCATGGTGGCCGTCATTGCCGCCGAGTATTCCACAACGGGCTCCCTTGCCATGGAGATGGACGCGGTAAACACCATCCCCTCCACCATGCTCTGGTTTTCCATGGCCCAGCTCACATTCTTCGGCGGGGTCTACTACTTCCTGACCTGGTTCATGACCAAGAAGCACCTGAATTTGGCATAATAAAATAGCAGCGAGGATGCGGTTCACATCCTCGCTGTTTTTTATCCCCGCAGAAAGCGCTGCAAGCGCCCCAGAGCGTCCTCCACGGTGGCGCGGGGACAGGCCACGTTCAGCCGGAAGAAGCCCTCGCCGGCCTTGCCGTAGGCGGTGCCGGGGGTGACCCAGAGGCCCGTCTCGGCCCGAAGCCGGTGGGTGAAGTCCTGCACGTTCTCCGTCAGAGCGGACACGTCCACCCAGAGCAGGTAGGTGGCCTGGCTGACGGTCAGCTTGACCCCGGGCAGCTCCCGATCTGCAAAGTCCTTCACCAGCGCCTTGTTTGCCCAGATGTAGTCCCGGGCCGCATCCAGCCAAGGCCCGCCTTGCGTGAAGGCCGCGATGGCGGCAGGGGCGGCGAAGCTGTTGGGCTCCGCTACCTCGTCGGTGTTCAGGGCCCGCCAGGCCTTGTGCCGCAGCACCGGGTCCGCCGCGTAGACGGCGGAGCTGTGCATCCCGGCCAGGTTGAAGGTCTTGGTGGGGGCGATGCAGGTGATAGAAACGGCCCGGCAGACCTCGTCCACGGCGGCGAAGGGCTGATAGCTCAGGCCGGGGGCGGTGAGATCGCAGTGGATCTCATCGGAGATCACCGTAACGTGGTGCTTTTGGCACAGGGCGCCGATCCGGGCCAGCTCCGCCCGGGTCCAGATCCGTCCCACAGGGTTGTGGGGGTTGCAGAGGATCATCAGCGTGGTCTGGGGATCCGCCAGCTTGGCTTCCAGATCTGCAAAGTCGATGGCCCAGCCCTCGCCCTCCCGGATCAGCGGGCTTTCCAGCACCCGGGCCCCGTTGTTCACAATGGAGTTGAAGAAGATGTTGTACACCGGGGTCTGGATCAGCACGTTTTCGTTGGGGGTGGTGAGCTTCCGCACCAGGGAGGAAATGGAGGCCACCACGCCGGTGGAGAAGATCAGATTTTCCCGCTCCATGGTCAGCCCGTGGCGCTCCCGCCACCAGCCCATGTAGGCCTCGTACCAATCCGGGCCCATGTCGTCGTAGCCGAAGATGCCGTGATCCAGCCGCTTTTGTAGGGCGGCCCGGATCTCCGGGGCGGCCTCGAAATCCATGTCCGCGATCCACATGGGCAGCTCATCGGGACCGCAGTCCCACTTATAGCACAGACTTCCCCGCCGGGAGGGAGGATTGTCAAAGTTGTAGCGTTGCATCATGGCCTCCTTGTCAGTTGAAAGTTGAAAGTGAAAAGTTGAAAATGAATGTGTTTTTCAAATTGCAATTTGAAAAACTCTGAAAACTTTCAATTCTCAATTTTCAATTCAAGTCAGCGTCTCCACTCCGGGTGCTCGAAGCTTTCGGCAATGTCCTTGCAGACGATCCGGGTCTTGCCGGGATCGATGAAGTCCTTCTCCATAATCAGCTCCCCGATGGCGGGGGCGCTGATGGTGCCGGAGCTGGGGTTGAGCACGCTGTCGATCCTGGAGCTGATCTCCGCCTCCACGCTGGAATACTCAAAGGCCAGGGTGGTGTGGATCAGCTTGCAGTTGACCATTTTCAGATTCTCGATGTAGCACATTCCCTGCAGGCTCTCAATGGTGCAGTTCACCAGGGTCAGATTCTTGGCGTTCCAGCCCAGGTACTCCCCGGAGATAAAGGAGTCGTAGACCGTGACGTTCTCCGTGTTCCAGAAGGCGTCCTTGGTCAGCATCCGGGAGTTGCGGATCACCACGTTCTTGGCCCCGTCAAAGGAGTAGTTGCCGTCCAGGGTCAGCCCGTCGATCTCCAGGTTCTCGCTGTTCATGCAGAAGTAGGGAGCCCCGGCGGCGCTGACGTTCTTCATCTTCACGTTTTTGCAGGCCCAGATGGTCTCGGTGGGGTTGGTGAAGGCCACGTCCTCCAGGGTGAGGCCGTTGCAGCGGCGGAAGTTCTTGGGGGCCTGGATCACAGCGTTTTTGACCCGGATGTTGTCGGTGTACCAGACGCCGGCCCGGGCCATCTCAAACCAGGTGCAGCCCTCCACGTCCACGTTCTTGCAGTACCACAGGGGGTACTTCCAGCGGAACAGGTCGCCCCGCAGCTCCAGATCGTGACATTCCTTCAGGGGAGATTCGCCCGCGTCAAAGACGGAGTCCACCACCCGCAGATCGTGCTCGCCGAACAGGGCGCGCTCGCCGGTAAAAAAGCCTTGCTTCAGTTCTTTCATCTCTGGTTCCTCCTGTTTATTTGTGGGGAAAGATCAATCGTCGTCATCTTCCTGGTTCTCGAACTTCTCCGCGATCTGGGCCAGATAGTCCCGGATGGGCAGATTCTGGGGGCATACGCCCTCGCAGGCGCCGCAGCCCAGGCAGTCGGAGGCCTTTCCGTGCTCCGCAGTCAGCACGGTGCGGTAGTAGCGATCCTGGTTCCAGTCGTGCTTTTCGCTGCGGAAGTCCAGGGTGTGGAACAGATCGGGGATCAGGATCCCCATGGGGCAGCCGTCCACGCAGTAACGGCAGCCGGTGCAGCCGATGAGTTTCATGCTGCGTAAATGGCCGCGGATCTTGTCCACAGCGGCAGCCTCGGCCCGGTTCAGCGGCTGGGGCTCCACCATAAAGCTGAGGTTTTCCTCCATCTGCTGGATGCTGCTCATGCCGGAGAGCACCATGAACACCTGCTCCGGCCCGGCGGCGTAGCGCAGGGCCAGCTCCGCGGGGGACTTGCCCAGCTCCCGGCAGAAGGCCATGCATTCCTCGGGCAGATTCGTCAGCGTGCCGCCCTTGATGGGCTCCATGATGATGACGGGCTTGCCGTGCTTCACACAGGTCTCGTAGACCCGGCGGGAATCCACGGCCAGGTCGCCGTCGTCCAGGTAGTTGAATTGGATCTGCACCGCCTCGACCTGGGGGTAGGTGTTGAGGATCTTGTCCAGGACCTCCGCCGTGTCGTGGAAGGAAAGACCCACATGGCGGATCTTGCCCTCGGCCTTGAGCTGGAAGGCGGTCTCATAGGCCCGGCAGGCCTTGAACTGCTCAAAGTTGCGGGCGTTTTGGGCGTGCATCAGATAGAAGTCGAAGTAATCCACGCCGCAGGCTGCAAGCTGGCTCTCAAAGAGGGGGCGGATCTCCGCCTCGGTGGTGAAATAGGAGCCGGTGAGCTTGTCCGTCAGCAGATAGCGGTCGCGGGGATAGCGGGAGCTGAGACAGGCCTTGAGGGTGGTCTCGCTGAGCCCGCTGTGATAGCCGTGGGCGGTGTCAAAGTAGTTCAGACCGGAGGCCAGAAACGCGTCCACCATCCGGCAGACCTGCTCCTGGTCGATCTCCTCGCCAAGCTTGGGGAAACGCATACAGCCGAAGCCGAATTTGCCATGGATCTCCGGGAAAAACGGGTTGTTCATGGGGCAATCTCCTTTCGTAGCGCATGATTTGTCCGAAAATAAGCCTCTGCCTGGGCCTGGTTTTTGTATATCTCCTCTTTCAGTGCGTCCACGGAGGGAAACTTGATCTCGTCCCGCAGACGGTGATAGAAATCCACTGTCAGCTCCCGGCCGTAGAGCTCCCCCGCAAAGCCGGAGAGCCAGGTCTCTACGGTGCGCTGTCTGCCGCCTACCGTGGGGTTGGTTCCCACGTTGCAGACGCCCACGTATTTTTTCCGCTCTGTAGGGACAAGCATTGCTTGTCCGCTCCCGCCCTGCACCGGCACATACCCAATCACCGCGTAGACCCCATCCTTGGGCAGGACAAGCTCGGGATCGGGCAGCAGATTGGCCGTGGGGAAGCCCAGGGTGTGCCCCAGGTGCTTTCCGGGCCGCACGGTGCCGGAGAGGGTGTGGGGGTGGCCGTAGAAGCGGGCGGCGGTCTCCACGTCCCCGGCCTCGATCAGCGTTTTCAGATGGGTGGCGGAGACGGTGATCCCGTCGATGACGCGCTTTTCCGCCACGTGGCAGCCCAGGCCGCGGGCGCGGCACCATTCCTGCAGCAGGGCGGGAGTCCCCTGGCCCAGGTAGCCGAAGCGGTAGTCCCAGCCGCAGACCAGATGGGCGGCCCCGTAGTCCCGCACCAGACCCTCCAGGAAATCGTCCCAGCGGCGGTGCATGAATTCCTCGGTAAAGGGCAGCACCACGACCCCGTCCAGGCCGTAGAGGCTCTGCATGAGCCGGACCCGGTCGGCCACGGCGGTCAGCAGCCGCCCGTCCTTGCCGGGGCTCCGGTCAAAGGTCAAGGCAAGAGAGCGGCAGCCCTTTTCCGCGGCCAGGGCCGCCGTCTGGGACAGCAGATCCCCGTGGCCCAGGTGGACACCGTCAAAAAAGCCGAGCGCGATAACAGATTGCATAACTCGTCCTCAATGCGTAAGTGTAGCGCAGGCAATCTGCCTGCCTTTCGTTCAAACCTCAAAAAAGCTCTTGATCGTGCTGAGCTCTCCCCGGCTTACGGCGCAGAGGGCCAGGAAGTCCCCACCGGGGCCGTAGACCCGGTATTCCCCGTCGGCCAGCTTGCCGGTGCGGAGGCTGGCGCCGTTGCGGAGCTTTTTCTCCCCCGCCTCGTTGATGGTGCAGCGGGGCCGGTCGGCAAAGAGACTGTCAATGGGCAGCAGGAAGCGTTCCGGGTCCGGATCCGCCAGGATCTCGTCCAGGGGGTGGGCCTGCCGGATGCCGTAGCGCCCCGCCCGGGTCCGCCGCAGGGCCGCCATGCAGCCCCCGCAGCCCAGGGCCGCGCCGATGTCGTGGCACAGGGTGCGAACGTAGGTACCCTTGGAGCAGTGGACGCGCAGGGCGAATTGAGAATTGAGAATTGAGAATTGAGCGTTATCCCGATCAAGGAGCGTCAACTCAAAAATATGAACCTCCCGCGGCTCCCGTTCCACCTCCTGGCCCTTCCGGGCCAGGGCGTAGAGCTTCTGCCCGTTTACCTTCACGGCGGAGTACATGGGCGGGATCTGCCGGATCTCCCCCCGGAAGCGGGGCAGGACGGCCTCCAGCTGATCTTGCGTTATGTCAACCGGATGCTCCTCCAGCACCCGGCCGGTGCTGTCCTGGGTGTCGGTGACCAGGCCCAGCTGCAGCACGGCCTCATAGACCTTGTCGGCGTGCTCGAAGAAGGGCACGGCCCGGGTGGCCCGGCCCAGGAAGATGGGCAGCACCCCGGTGGCCATGGGATCCAGGGTGCCCCCGTGGCCCACCCGTTTTTCATGATAGACCCCCCGCAGCTTGGCCGCCACGTCCTGAGACGTCCAGCCCGCGGGCTTGTCTACGATCAGTATTCCGTTCGGCATGGAATTCTCCTTGTCAAGGGTAATCGCTGGGAAAACGAAAAACGAAAAAGGCAGAACGAAAAACTGAGGTGTCGCTTCGCGACGGATTTCAAATTGTTTTTCATTTTTCGTTATTTGTTTTTCGTTTACAGCTCTATTTCCTCCCCGATGGCCTTCAGAATGGCCGTTCTGGCGGCTGGAATGCCGCCTTCTACGGAGGCGCCGGCGGCGCCGGGGTGACCGCCTCCGCCCAGCTTGGCGCAGATCGCGGCGGCGTTGAAGGCGGGGCTGCAGCGCAGGGAGATCTTCCCCTTGCCGCCCTCCACCTCCCGAAGCATGACGGCCACATCCACGCCTTCGATGGCGCGGCCGAAGCCGGAAATGTCGTCAATGTCGTCCTCGGTGAGCTGCAGGCGTTCCATCAGCGCCTGGGGAATGGCCGAGACTGCCACCCGGCCCTGGGCGAAGTATTCCATGTGCTCCACCAGCCAGGCCTCCAGGGCCAGGCGCGGGCGGCGCTTGGCCTCAAAGAAGACGCGGTTGATGGGGAAGATCTCCGCTCCGGCGTCCATGCAGGCGGCGGCGCAGCGGAAGGTGTCGGCGGTGACGTTGGTGTAGCGGAAGCAGCCCGTGTCGGTGGAGATGGCCACGTAGAGGGCCTCGCCCATCTCCTTGTCCAGCCGGACGCCCAGCAGGGACAGCAGCTCCAGAATGAGCTCCCCGCAGGCGGCTCTGGTCTCGTCGCTGTGGGTCCGGGCGGCAAAGCCGTCGTTGGTGCCGTGGTGATCCAGGGCCAGCTCCACGGCGGCGTCCTCCATCCCGAAGGGCAGCAGCCCCCGGGAGGCCACGTCGCAGGAGATTACGCAGGCAGTAGGGCGGCCAGACCCCTGGCCGCCGCCTCCCTCGTTTGAACACCCACCGAACGGCGGCCTGAGGTCAGGCCACCCTACAAGGCCGTCCAGATACGGCGCGAATCGGGGCGTAAACTGGGGGTTGGGGTAGAGCCAGGCCGTCTTGCCCAGGGCCCGGAGCCCCCGGCAGAGGGCAGCACAGGAGCCCACCGTGTCCCCATCCGGGCGACGGTGGGAGAGGATCAGATAGTTGTCATGGCCCCGCAGGAACGCGGCGGCCTCCGCCAGGGAAAACTGCACGCTCACTGTTCTTCCTCGCCTTCCAAAGATGTCCCTTCCGCGTCGTTCTCCGCAGGGGCAGACGGTTCTGATATCCCGGAGCTTTCCGACTGCGGAAAGCTCGGGGCGTCGTGGACGCCGCCCCATACAGGGGATTCCTCCTCGTCCTTGGGGATGTCCAGGGTGGAGAGGATGTCCAGGATCCGGGCGCCGTAGGTGATGGAGTGATCCTCCGTCCACACCAGCTCCGGCGTGTAGCGGAGACTCAGCCGGTTGGCCAGCTCATGGCGCAGGTAGCCGCCCGCGGCCTTGAGCCCCTTCATGACTTCCTTGCTCTGTTCTTTGTCATAGACGGAGACGAAGACCTTGGCGTAGCGCAGATCGGATGTGGTGTCCACCCGGGTCACGGAGACCATCGTCTTCTGCACCCGGGGATCCTTCACCGTCCGCAGCAGGTCAGACAGCTCCCGCTGGATCTCCTCGTTGATTCTGCCAATTCGATTTGAGGGCATGGTAAAGCCTCCTTTTATGTCAGGAATGAAGTATCTCCGTTGGAGATATGAAGTGTGCTTCGCATATGAAGTGTCTTCGACATGAAGTATGCTTCGCACATTGACGTTCAATTAGCTGGATTCTTTATGATTCACATTTGCCTTCGCGGTTTTGATGGAATGGATCAAGATGGCCCGCAGCTCTCCGCAGGCGCCGGAAAGATGCTTGTAGTTTTCGTCAGAGAGCAGGTTTGTCTCATGAAGCAGATCAAGCCAATACCCGGATTCATTGGCTTCCTTCAACGCGATTTGCAGCTTTGCGATAAAATCCGGCTTGCTGTGGGCGTATTGCGCTTCCCGAATGTTTGCGCCAATGGAAAGCCCACTGCGTCCAAGCTGGTTGGAAACGATGTATTCCTTTCTGCTCTGCAGCCATTGCGTCAGTCGGAAAATCTCCACTGAAAAACGCATGGATAAAACCGACAGCTTATCTTCTCTCATTTCCGTTCCTCTCACGCCGAAATCATATTGCGAAGCGATACTTCATACGCCCTGCGTACTTCATATGCGGAGCATACTTCATATCGCGTCAGCAATACTTCATGCGATACAGATATGGGCGGCACAACGCCGCCCATATCCGTATCGCCTAGTCGCGGTATTGCTCCATCACGAAGCACTCGAAAATGTCGCCTTCCTTGAGGTCGTTGTATTTGGCCACGGACATACCGCACTCGAAGTTCGCCTGGACTTCCTTGACGGAGTCCTTGAAGCGCTGCAGGCTGCCCAGCTCGCCGGTGTAGATGACCACGTTGTCCCGCAGGACCCGGACCTTGCAGTCCCGGGTGATCTTGCCGTCTTTGACGTAGCAGCCGGCGACGGTGCCGATGGCGCTGACCTTGTAGAGCACGCGCACCTCGGCGTGGCCGATGACGGCCTCCCGGTATTTGGGCGCCAGCATACCCTTCATAGCGGCCTCGATCTCCTCCAGGCACTCATAAATGACGGAATACAGGCGGATGTCCACGTTGGAACGCTGGGCCGAGGCCGCAGCCGCAGCGTCGGGCCGGACGTTGAAGCCCACGATGATGGCGTTGGCCGTGGAGGCCAGCAGGATATCGGACTCGTTGATGGCGCCCACGCCGGAGTGGATGACCCGGACGGCCACCTCGTCGTTGCTGAGCTTCATCAGGTTGGCCTTCACAGCCTCGGCAGAGCCCTGCACGTCAGCCTTGACCAGGATGTTCAGATCCTTCATCTCGCCCTTCTTCATCTGGTCGAAGAGGTTCTCCAGGGTGACCTTGGACTGCTGCTTGGCCAGCTCGTCCTTGGCCTTCTGCTTGCGCTGCTCCACCAGCTGGCGGGCCATACGCTCGTCGGAAACGGATTCAAAGGCGTCGCCGGGGGCGGGCGCCTCCGCCAGACCGGTGATCTCCACGGGAATGGAGGGCCCGGCGTGCTTGATGGACTTGCCCTTATCGTCGGTCATGACGCGGACGTGGCCCACGGCAGTACCGGCGATGATGATGTCGCCCTGATTGAGGGTGCCGTTCTGCACCAGCAGGGTAGCGATGGGGCCGCGGGTCTTGTCCAGGCGGGCCTCGATGACGGTGCCCTTGGCGGAACGGTTGGGGTTGGCCTTGAGATCCCGGAGCTCAGCGGTGAGGATGACGGTCTCCAGCAGCTCGTCGATGCCCATGCCGGTCTTGGCGGAGATGCGGCACACCTCGGTGTCGCCGCCCCACTCGGAGGGAACCAGGTCATGCTCGGTGAGCTGGGTCAGAACGCGATCCGGATTTGCGCCGGGCTTATCCATCTTGTTCACAGCCACCACAATGGGGATGTTGGCGGCCTTGGCGTGGTTGATGGCTTCAATGGTCTGGGGCATGATGCCGTCGTCGGCAGCCACCACCAGGATCGCCACGTCGGTGCACATGGCGCCGCGGGCACGCATGGAGGTAAAGGCCGCGTGGCCCGGGGTGTCCAGGAAGGTGATCAGGCTGTCGTTGATCTTGACGGTGTAGGCGCCGATGTGCTGGGTGATGCCGCCGGCCTCGCCCGCTACCACGTTGGTCTTCCGCACGGCGTCCAGCAGGCTGGTCTTGCCGTGGTCCACGTGGCCCATGACCACCACCACAGGGGGCCGGGTGACCAGCTCCTCCGCGGTATCCTGGTGATCGTCAAAGAGCTTATCCTCAATGGTCAGCACGACCTCCCGCTCCACCTTGCAGCCCAGCTCTGTGGCCACAAACTCAGCGGTGTCGAAGTCGATGGTCTGGTTGACGGTGGCCATCACGCCGTTCTTGATCAGGCACTTGATCAGCTCGCCCGCCGTCTTCTTCATGCGAACGGCCAGCTCGCCCACGGTGATCTCGTCGGGAATCTTCACCACCAGAGGCGTCTTCTTGATGACCTCCAAGCGGAGCCGGGTCATGCGCTTGCGCTCGTCCTCCTTGGACTTGACGCCCTTCTGGCCCTGTTGCTGCTGCTTCTTGTTCTTGCCCACGATCTTCTGCTTGCCGCCGGAGCGGTTCTGATCCCGCTCGGAGATCAGAGTGTCCACCCGGTCGTCAAAGCGGTCGGCATTGACGGTAACAGCGGAGGTGTCCACCACCCGGCGCTCCCGCTTGCGCTGGGGCTCTGCGGGCTGCTTGGCGGGCTGGGCGGGCTTCTTTTCCTCCGGCTTGGCGGCAGGCGCAGGCTGAGCCGGTGCGGGCTTTCCGGAGGCCTTGTTCTCCTCCGGCTTCTTCTTTTCTTCGGCGGCCTTCTTCGCGGCCTCCTCCGCCTTGCGCTTCTCCTCGGCCTCCTTGGCGGCAAAGGCTGCGGCAAAGACGACCTCAACGGATTCGATCTGGTTGCGCTGGGTCAGAAGGTCAAAGATCAGGTTCAGCTGATCCTCCTCCAGCACCTGGGCCGTGCTCTTCGGCTTCTCGTAATATTGCTCCACAATAGCGGCAATATCCTTGGCCTGCATACCCAGATCAGCCGCGACTTCTTTGATTCTGTACTTAACTAAACTCATATAGCCACCTCCAAAACAACTGACAGTTGACAGCCGGCAAAACACGCAACTGTCAATTCTTCTTCCGCTTCGCCTTGACTCTGGCGACGCGGCGCTCTAAATCCTCTAAAAGCTCAGGGGCTGCAAGGCCCGGGGGGAGGGCCTTGACAAAGGCCAGGGCCATGGAAACGTCTGCAAATGCCGCCACGGAGACGCTTTGCTTTCCCAGGGCTGCACCCAGGGTCAGCTTATCGTAGGGCAGCGCCAGGATCCGCTGGCGGGTGCCCTCGGCCAGACCGTGCATCTTGCGGGCCACGGCGCTTCCGGCGTCTGCGGCCAGCAGGGTCAGCCGCGCCCGCTTTTGCAGCAGCAGGGAGCCCACGGTCTCCTCTCCGGTCTCCAGCTTTCCGGCCTTGCGGGCAAGCCCCAGCAGGCCGATGGCCTTATCCGTTGTCTGTTCCATCTGCTGCCTCCATCTGCGCGGCAAGCGCTTCAAAAATTGCCGGAGGGATCTCCACGCCGAGACTGCGGCTCAGAGCCTTGGAGCGCTGGGCCTTTTTCAGGCAGTCCGCGCTGGGGCAGATGTAAGCGCCCCGGCCCGGGGCCTTGCCCCGCAGATCCAGGCTTACCGTCCCCTCCGGGGATCGAACCACCCGCACCAGCTCGGCCTTGGGCTTCATCTCCCGGCAGCCCAGACATTGGCGCTCGGGAATGTGCTTCGGCATTCGGAAACCCTCCTTTCCTGAACTATGAAACTATGAAACTATGAGGCTATGAATGCGTTTTTCAAATTGCAATTTGAAAAACTCCGAAATATTTTCATATTTTCATAGTTTCATATTTTCATTCTTCGTTGGCTTGCGACTCAGGCTTGATATCGATCTTATATCCCGTCAGTCTTGCGGCCAGGCGGGCGTTCTGGCCCTCCTTGCCGATGGCAAGGGAGAGCTGATCGTCGGGGACGATGACCCGGCAGGCCTTCTCGCCCTCGGCCATGGTCACGCTGACCACGTCGGCGGGAGCCAGGGCAGCTGCCACGAACTTGGCGGGATCCTCGCTCCAGACCACGATGTCCATCTTCTCGCCGTGGAGCTCATCCACCACAGCGGCCACACGGGTGCCCCGGGGGCCCACACAGGTGCCCACGGGATCCAGGTTCTCGTCCACGGCGTAGACGGCCAGCTTGGAGCGGGAGCCCGCTTCCCGGGCGATGGATTTGATCTCCACCTCGCCGGAGGCGATCTCGGGGACGTTCAGCTCAAACAGCCGCTTCACCAAGCCGGGGTGGGTGCGGGAGACCACGATCTGGGGCCCGCGGGTGCTGCGGCGAACCTCCACCACATAGATGCGGATCAGATCGCCCTCGTGGTAACGCTCGCCCCGTACCTGCTCGCTCTGGGTCAGCCAGGCCTCGGTGCGGTCGGTGCCCTGGCCGATGCGGACGGCGATGTCGCCGGAGTTGTTGTCCACCCGGGAGACGGTGGCCGTCAGGATCTCATGCTCCTTGGAGGAGAACTTGTCGTAGATCATGCCGTGCTCCGCCTCGCGGATGCCCTGGATGATGACCTGCTTGGCGGTCTGGGCGGCGATGCGGCCGAAGGCCTGGGTCTGGATCTCCTCGTTGACCAGATCGCCCAGCTCACAGTTGGGCTCGATCCGGCGGGCGGCCTCCAGCTGGATCTCGGTGGCAGGGGTCAGGACCTCGTCCACCACTTCCTTCTGGGCGTACATCTTGAGGGACTTCTCGGTGAGCTCCACAAAGACGTTGTCCACATAGCCGACCCGATCCTTTTTGTAGGCGGCCAGAAGCGCCTGGGTGATGCGCTCGGTCATGTACTCCACGGGAATGCCCCGATCCCGCTCCAGCTGCCGCAGTGCGGCGAAAATTTCCGTGCTTGTATTCTGATTCATTGTGCTAACCTCCTGCAATTACGAAAAATCCACACGCAATCGCACCAGCGCGACCTGGGATTTCTGAAATGTCAATGTTTCACCGCCGTATTCCACGGTGATATCTCCGTTGTCGTAGCCCCGCAGCACGCAGGGGTATTCCCGGACGCCGTTCACGGGCCGGTAGAGCTTCACCAGCACGTCCGCGCCGAGGAAGGCCTCGAAGTCGGAGGGCCGTTTCAGAGGCCGTTCAAGCCCGGCGGAGCAGACCTCAAAGCGGTAGCTGCCCTCGATGGGATCCTCCCGATCCAAAATGGGATCCATGTCCCGGGAGATGGCCTCGCAGTCGTTGATATTTACGCCGCCGTCCTTGTCGATATACAGGCGCAGGAACCATTCGCCGCCCTCCCGGACGTATTCCACGTCCCACAGGGAGCAGCCGTGGGCCTCCACCACCGGCTGGGCAAAGCCCCAAACCCGATCCGTAACTTTCATAGAACCTCCTGTAGCGGCGCACACCGGTGCGCCATCGCAGTCCCCCGGGGCACCGACTTTCCTGCCTTCGCAGGCCAAAAACGCATCGAAAATCGGATATTACATTAAGAAAGAGAGGCTTGACGGCCTCTCTAACTACTTCCTACCCTAATAACGGTGCAATTATAGCACATCTTATATAGAAATGCAATACTTTTTTGAAAAAATACAGGAAAAAACCCAACAAAATCCGCTGTTTTTCCGCCGCAGGAATAGTTTTTCCCGGATCGGGCAAGCTTTTCCAAAAGGAGGCGTCCCAATGGACTATTTTTCTGAATTATCCGCCCGCTTTGCCGACGCGGCGGATTTCACGGCCCGGGAGCTCAGCGTCGCGGGGACGGCCTGCACCCTCTGCTTTCTGGACGGTCTGGTGTCCGGCTCCGAGATCGGGGAGCTGGTGATCCGCCCCCTGGAGCAGCTCTCCGGCAGGCCCCTGCCGGGGGCCCTGCTGGAGCGGGCTGTAAGCGCCGGCGCGCAGACGGCTGTGGCCGCGGTCTGCGAGGATGTGGCGGAGGCTGAGGAAAAGCTGCTGACGGGCTTCTGCCTGCTGATCGTGCCGGGGGCCGGGATCGCGGCCTTTGAGACGAAGACCGGGGAGAAGCGGGGCCCCTCGGAGCCGGAGGTGGAGAGCACCACCCGGGGCCCCAAGGACGCCTTCACCGAGACGGCCCGGACGAATACCGGCCTGCTGCGCCGCCATCTGCGGACGTCCCGGCTCCGGCTCTGGGAGACCTCCGTGGGCCGGGAGAGCCGCACGGGGGTGAGCCTGCTCTGGCTGGAGGGCCTCACGGATCCGGAGACGGTGCGGCGGATGCAGCATCGTCTGGCCTCCATCGACACGGAGGATCTGCTGACCCCCGCCGCGGTGGAGCACGTGCTGCCGGGGAAGCGGCGCACAGCCTTCCCCCTGCTGCAATACACCGAGCGCACCGACAAATTCGCCGCCGGACTGCTGGCGGGGCGGGTGGGCCTCTTTGTAGACGGCCTCCCCGTGGGCTACCTGGCCCCGGTGAATCTGGGCTATCTGTTGGAGGCCGCCGAGGATAAGGATACGGACTACCTCTCCGCCCGCTTCCTCAAGCTGCTGCGGCTGGTGGCCCTGGCCTGCGCCCTGCTGCTGCCGGCCCTCTATGTGGCTATGGCGGAATACCACCAGGAGATGCTGCCCACGCCCCTTTTGGAGGCCATCATCGAGAGCAAGCAGAAGGTGCCCTTCCCCACGGTGCTGGAGATCCTGGGCCTGCTGGCGGCCTTTGAGCTGCTGCAGGAGGCAGGGCTCTCCGCCCCCAAGGCCGTGTCCCAGCCGGTGTCCATCATCGGCGGCCTGGTGGTGGGCACGGCTGCGGTGGAGGCCAATCTGATCTCCCCGGCGGCCCTGATCTTAGTGGCTGCGGCAGGGATCTGCGGCTTCGCCCTGCCGGGCAAGAGCTTTGCCGACGCTATCCGCCTCTGCCGCTTCGCCCTCACCGTCTGTGCGGCCCTGGCCGGTCTCTGGGGCCTGACCTTCGGCCTCCTGGCCCTCCTGGTCCACCTCTCCGGCCTGGAGAGCTTCGACCGGGCCTACTTGGCGCCGTTCTCGGAGTTAAAGAATCGCTATATGTAGCGACGCAGCGCGGGCGGATAGCCCGCAAAAAATCCGCGGGGCAGCCAGAAAACTGGCTGCCCCGCGGGTATATATACTCAGTCGGCCCAATGCAGCGAGCGCCCCACGGCCTTGTTCCAGCCTTGGAATTGCTGGTGCCGCCATGCCTCGTCCTTCTGGGGAACAAAGGTGGAGTCGCAGTGCCAGAGCTTGACGATCTCGGCCTGATCCTTCCACACGCCGGTGGCCAGACCGGCCAGATAGGCCGCGCCCAGGGCGGTGGTCTCCCGGATCATGGGGCGGCGCACCTGCTTGCCCAGGATGTCCGCCTGGAACTGCATCAGGAACTTGTCCCGGCTGGCGCCGCCGTCCACCTTCAGCTCGGTCAGCTTGGCCCCGGTGTCCATTTCCATGGCCAGCACCAGGTCGGCGCTCTGGAAGGCGATGGACTCCTGGGCGGCCCGGATGATGTGCTCGGGCTTGGTGCCCCGGGTGATGCCCACAATAGCCCCCCGGGCATACATATCCCAGTAGGGCGCCCCCAGGCCGGTAAAGGCGGGGACGAAGTAGACCCCCTCGGTGGAGTCCACCTTCTGGGCGAAGTATTCCGCGTCCCGGGCCTCCCGGATGAAGCGCATCTGATCCCGGAGCCACTGGATCACCGCCCCGCCCACAAAGACGGAGCCCTCCAGGGCGTACTGCACCTTCCCGTTCAGTCCCACGGCAATGGTGGTCACCAGGCCGTGCTTGCTCTCGCAGGCCTCCGCGCCGGTGTTCATCAGCAGGAAGCAGCCGGTGCCGTAGGTGTTCTTGGCGTCTCCCGGGTGGAAGCAGCCCTGGCCAAACAGGGCGGCCTGCTGGTCGCCTGCGATGCCGGCGATGGGCACGTCCACGCCCTGGATGTTGCAGGTGCCGTAGACATAGCTGGAATCCCGGACCTCCGGCAGCATGGAGCGGGGAATGTCCAGCTCCTGCAGGAGCCGTTCGTCCCAGCAGAGCTTGTGGATGTCAAAGAGCATGGTCCGGGAGGCGTTGGTGTAGTCGGTGGCGTGAACCTTGCCGTTGGTGAGCTTCCACAGCAGCCAGGTGTCCACGGTGCCGAAGAGCAGCTCGCCCCGCTGGGCCTTTTCCCGGGCGCCCTCCACGTTGTCCAGGATCCACTTGATCTTGGTGGCGGAGAAATAGGCGTCCAGCACCAGGCCGGTGGTCTGCTTGATGTAATCCTTGAGCCCCCGGCGCTCCAGCTCGTCGCAGATGGGGGCGGTGCGGCGGCACTGCCACACGATGGCGTTGCAGACGGGCCTGCCGGTGTTCTTGTCCCAGACCACGGTGGTCTCCCGCTGGTTGGTGATGCCGATGGCGGCGATGTCCGCCACGTCGATGCCGGACTCCGTCACGGCCTCCATCATCACGGCGTACTGGCTGGAATAGATCTCCATGGGGTTGTGCTCCACCCAGCCGGAGTGGGGGTAGTACTGGTTGAATTCCTTCTGCGCCATGGCGACGATGTTCTGCTCGTTGTCGAACAGGATCGCCCGGCTGCTGGTGGTACCCTGGTCCAGGGAGAGGATGTATTTACCCATGGGGGACCTCCTGTCGGTCAAATTGAAAGTTGATAGTTGATAGTTGAAAGTTGCCGTCCACAAAACCTCCCCTGCAAGCAGGGGAGGTGCCCCAGTGCGCACACTGGGGCGGAGGGGTGGTGCGATGCTCGGAGCGGTTTCGAACGGGGAGCACCCCTCCACCGCCTTGCGGCGGTCCCCCTCCCCTTGTCAGGGGAGGTTTTTCGTGGCTACCACGTTGCCGTCGGTGCCGGCCACGTTGGGGATCAGCACGTCGCCCACCTTCACAGGGGGCTTGACCCGGAGCCGGTTGATCTCGGCCATGACCTCGAACATCTTGCCCTTGGGAATGGGGCGGTCGGTCTTGACGGGCAGCCGTCTTGCCGGGCCCTCCACGATCACGGTCGACGTGACCACCCGGACCGGGCTGCGGAGCTCGTTGGCCCCGTAGACGGCTCCCCGGGGGCAGGAATTGCCGGTGACGGCAAAAGTTTCCTCATCCACCTTCAGGTGGCAGCCCTTGGGGCAGGTGATGCAGATGATTTCTTTCATCGTAACTCTCCCTCCGTCATTCTGAGCGCAGCGAAGAATCCGTATCCCCGGCGGCGGGGCTCGGGGCGTCGTGGGCGCCGCCCCCTACGGGCTCAATTTCCACCGTCAGCCTGTCACCCTTGACGCGGTCAAGGAGAACCTTGGGCAGCTTGATGCTCTCCATTTCGCCGGGGGCCATGTGCTCCCGCTGGAAGCGGGCGATCTGGGTATCCCCGTCCATGACCCGGATGGCGGTATTTTTGCGGACGTTTCGCACCCGGAAGAAGAGCTCCAGGGCCTCCCCCCCCCGGTGGAAGTGCTGGGGCACCGTGTAGCTCACGTCAAACCCGTTCTCCAGGCGGATCTCCTCCCCCGCGGGGCGGAGGCCCTGGAGGTAGGCGGCCGCAGCCTTGCCCGCCTGCTCGCTCTCGGCGCTGACGTAGTCCACCAGATCGTGGACGTGGAGCACGTTGCCGCAGGCGAAGACGCCGGGGATGGAGCACTCCCGGTTTTCCCAGACCCGGGGGCCGTTGGTGCGGGGGTCGATCTCGATGCCCGCCTGGCGACTCAGCTCGTTTTCCGGCAGCAGGCCCACGCTCAGCAGCAGGGTGTCGCAGTCGAAGACCATCTCCGTGCCGGGGATGGGACGGCGCTTGTCGTCCACCTTCGAGACCACCACCTGCTCCAGCCGATCCCTGCCCCGGATGTCGGTGACTGTGTGGCTGAGATACAGGGGAATGTCGAAGTCGTTGAGGCACTGGACGATGTTCCGGGTCAGGCCGCCGGAGTAGGGCATCAGCTCCACGCAGGCCAGGACCTTGGCCCCCTCCAGGGTCATGCGGCGGGCCATGATGAGGCCGATGTCGCCGGAGCCCAGGATCACCACCCGTTTGCCCACCATGTAGCCCTCGATGTTCAGAAAGCGCTGGGCGGCCCCGGCGGTAAAGATGCCGGAGCATCGGGCGCCGGGAATGGAGATGGCTCCCCGGGTGCGCTCCCGGCAGCCCATGGCCAGGATCACGGCCCCGGCCCGGATGGCTTCGTAGCCGTGCTGGGGGCTGACGGTGTGCAGGATCCGATCCCCGGTGAGCTCCAGCACCATGGTATCGGTGCGGATCTGGATATCCGTGTTCTTCACCAGCTCGATGAAGCGCCCGGCGTATTCGGGGCCGGTGAGCTCCTCTTTGAAACGGTGCAGGCCGAAGCCGTTGTGGATGCACTGATTCAGAATGCCGCCGGCCTGGTTGTCCCGCTCCAGGATCAGAATGTCCCGGACGCCCTGCTCCCAGGCGGCCAGCGCGGCGGCCAGCCCCGCAGGCCCGCCGCCGATCACCACAAGATTATGCTCGATCATTGGTCAGCTTCTCCCTTCGTCGTAGGGGCGGATGCCCACATCCGCCCTGGTTCCCGGTCGGCCATCGGCCCCTACGGGGCAACATCCTTCGTCTCACCGCAGAGCACCCAGCTGCCCTCCCAGTCCATCAGGACCTGGGTGGGGTCGAGCCCCAGCTCCCGGGCGATGATCTCCTGGACCCTGGGGCCGCAGAAGCCGCCCTGGCAGCGGCCCATGCCCGCGCCCACCCGGCGCTTGACGCCGTTGACGGAGACGGGGGGAATGGGCGTATGCAGGCAGGCGACGATCTCCCCCTCTGTGACGGTCTCACAGCGGCAGATGACTCTGCCGTAGCGGGGATCGGCCTGGATCAGTTCGTTCTTTTCTCCGTCGGACAGCTGGTGGAAGCGAACGCGCTTCCGGCTGTCGATGAAGCTGTCCTTCCGGCGCAGCGTCAGACCTGCCTGCCGGAGCAGCTCCAGGATCTCCAGCCCGATGGCGGGGGCTGCGGAGAGGCCGGGGCTTCGGATGCCGGCCGCGTGGATCAGACCCGGTGCAGCGGCAGATTCCTCCAGAATAAAGTCCGGCCGGTCGGAATTGGCCCGGACGCCTGCAAAGTTGCGGATGTTGTCCCGGAAGTTGACGCCGGGAACGGAGCGCTGGGCGGAGGCGCGGACGAAGTCCAGGCCTGCGGCGGTGTTGGCGGTGTCCGTCTCGTCACAGGCTGCGGCGTTGGGCCCCACCAGCAGATTGCCGTGGACGGTGGGGGTCACCAGCACACCCTTGCCCAGCTGGGAGGGGCACTGGAAGATCACGCGCTCCACCCGGCTGCCCTCGGATTTGTCCAGCAGGAAGTATTCCCCCTTGGTGGGCTGGATGCGGAAGCTCCGGTCACCCGCCATGGCGGCGATCCGATCGGAGCTGACCCCGGCGCAGTTGACCACGTACCGGGCCGTCAGCTCCCCCTGGGGGGTGCTGATGCAGAAACCGCCCTCCGTCCGCCGGATGGCGGTGACAGGGGCGGAGAGGCGGAGCTCCGCGCCGTTGCGTACGGCGGTCTCCGCCAGGGCCAGGCAGAGCTCCCAGGGGTTCACGATCCCGGCGGAGGGCGCAAAAAGGGCGCCCCGAAGGTCCGGGGAGAGATTGGGCTCCATCGCCAGGGTCTGCTCCCGATTCAGCAGCGCCAGACCGGGCACGCCGTTGGCCTGCCCCTGGGCGTAGAGGGTCCGCAGGATCCCGTCGTCCTGCTCCGACAGGGAGAGCACCAGGGAACCGTTGTTGCGGTAGGGAACGTCCAGCTTGCGGCACAGCTCCCCCATCATGGCGGTGCCCGCCACGTTGAGCCGGGCCATTTTCGTCCCGGGCAGGGGGTCGTAGCCCGCGTGGACGATGGCGGAATTGGCCTTGGTGGTGCCGTTGGCCACGTCGTTGGAGGCCTCCAGCACACACAGGCGCAGCTGATGCTTGGCCAGCTCGTAGGCGCAGGCCGCGCCTACGACGCCGCAGCCGATGATAACAACATCGTAATCCATAACAACCTCGTTTCATCCTGCCCCGGGGCAGGCTTCGCTTCTCAGTCGTCCGTGAAGGGGCAGCGCACCCAGCACTCCGCGCTGAGATCGCCCACCGTGGCGATCACGCGGGTGGTGCCCACGTCAACGGCCACCACATGGCCGCCTGCGTCCACCGTGGCAACGCTCTCGTCCAGAGAGCGCCACTTCACCGGGGTACCGGCGGGGATGTTGGTGACGGTAAGGGTATAGCTTTCTCCCGCGTGGAAGAAGGAAATATCGTCAGAGATCAGCACCAGCTCCGTGATGTCGGGCGAGAGGGTGGGATCGGTGGGGGCCGCAAAGTCGCAGATGACCGTGCAGACGGCCTGCTCCTCGCCGCAGAGAACGGTGATGGTGGCCTCGCCGGGGCCCACCGCAGTCACGATGCCCACAGGGCTGACCTTGACCACTCCGGTGTCGGAGGAGCTGAAATGCCGCTCGTCGGTGGTGTCCTCCGGGAGCAGATCCGCCTGCAGCTGGGTCTGGGCGCCGGATTCCGTGAAGGTGATGGTGCTCTGGCTCAGGGAAATGCCGGTGCAGGGGATGGCGCCGTCGCCCCGGAAGAGGGTGGTGGTGACGGGAGCCTCGGTCTGGGTCGTCTCGGGGCGTTCGGTCTCCTTGGGCTGGGTGCTGCCGCTCTTGCCGGTGGAGAGCTTATCATAGATGGGCAGCTTGACGATGTCCTTTTTCCACAGCAGGTAGCTGCCGCCCACCAGCAGGGTGGCCGCCAGGATCACGCAGCTCAGCGCCAGGAACACCCGGGGCACCCGCCGCCGATCCTTTTCCTCGTATTCCGCGGGCATGGGGCCGCGGCCATCCCGGGCGGGGCCGGGGGTAAAGTTGGGCACCGTGGAGTTGGGGATGGAGCTTGCGCCGCCGTTCTTCTCGGCGCGGCGGGAGGCCTTCTTTTCCTCCCGCTGACGGCGCTTTTCCTCCTTGCGCTGGGCTTCCTCCTCCTCGATCAGCAGCTCTTCCTCTTCATCCTGCTGGAAGCGGGCCTCCCGCTTGCGGCGGCGGGCCTCCTGCTCTGCCTCCTTGCGTTCGGAGCGGCGCTGCCTGCGCTCCGCGTCCGTGATCCGCTTGCGCTGGACAGGGGGGGTCGTGTTGACTACCTGAGGCGCGGTGCCGCAGAGGGGGCACTTGGAAAGGCTGGTGTCATACAGCTGCCCGCAGTTGGGACATACGTTTTTATTCAACATCGTGATAAATCCTCCGATACATGGGAATCCTGATCAATGGCCGGATGGGGGGCCGGAAGGGGCCTCCCCGGAGCCTCTGCCGTATATCATACCATTTTCTTCCAAATAAAACAATATGTTATTGCTTTTTTTTTCCTTTTGGTATAAAATATGGTAGTTATTATGCAAAAAAGGAGGAGTACGACCATGCTTGACCACAAGGTCTCCCCGCTTCTGGACGCAATGGAAATCGGGGAATGCTTTGCCCGGCATGACGGCGCGAGCTGTTATTGGATTCGCCATCCCGAGTCGGGCCGTGCGTTTGTACTCAAACACATCTCCATCCCTGCCGGCGAGGGCCAGGTGCAGGCGCTGCTGCTGACCGGCGCCTATGCCAACGAGGAGGAGGCGGACGCCTACTACCGCAAGGAGGCGGAGTCGCTGATCCAGGAGGCCGAGACCCGCAAGCGCCTGCTGGACTGCCCCTATATTCTCCCCTTCCTGGGCGTCCAGATGGAGAAAAAAGAAGGCGTCGGCTATGATATCTACGCGGTTCTGCCCAAGCGGAACTCGCTGGAAAGCTATCTCAGTGAAAACGCCGTGTCCCACCTGCGGGGCATCAACATGGGCATCGACCTCTGCGTGGCCCTCTCCGCGCTGCGGGAGGAGGGCTACGTCCACGCCAACCTGAAGCCCGGCAACGTGTTTTTCTCGGACACCGGGCGCTTTATGCTGGGCGATTTCGGTCTGATCTCCACGGAGGACATCCAATACGCCGTGATGCCGGAGCAGTATCGCAGCTGTTTTTCCGCGCCGGAGCTCAGCGGCTTCCTCGGCGGCTTGAATCCCACTGTGGATCTCTATTCCCTGGGCATGATCCTCTATCGGATCTACAACGGCAATCACGCCCCCTTCGAGGATGAGCAGACCGACCCCAAGGCCGCCGAGGCCAGACGTCTGAAGGGCGAGGCCCTGCCCGCCCCCCTCTATGCCGACTATGAGCTGGCCGGGATCATCTGCAAAGCCTGCGCCTTTGACCCTGCGGATCGCTACCAGGATCCCAATGATATGCGCCTGGAGCTGGAGCAGTATATGCGCCGCAACGCGGTCAGTGACCATCTGATCGTCCCGCCCCTGGTGACAGACGGCGAGACCCTGGATCCGGAGACCGCCGAGGCGGAGCCGGAGCCCGTCCGCTTTGCCGACCCCAACAAGCTGGACGATACCTTTAAAAAGGCCTTCGCCCCCGGTGAGGGCAAAAAGAGCGGCCGGGACAAGCCGGACAGGAAGCCGGACAAGGCTCCGGAGCGCAGCTCGTCCGCCAGGCATTCCGCCTACGAGCCGCCCCAGGTGGCTGCGGATCGCCGCCGTCGGGAGGATCAGCGGGCCAAGAGCCAAAAGCGGAAAAAGCGCTTCTGGATCATCTTCGCCGCGCTGATGACCCTGCTGGTGATCGGCATCGGCCTGTATGAGTTCACCGATCTGGGCAAGGGCCTGTGGCACTATTTCGTCTCTGTGGACGAGTTGGAGACCTTCGACGTCACGGCGGACAGCTTCCATGTGAAGCTCAAAACCAGCGGCAACCCGGATGAGATCACCGTCTATTGCCGGGACAGCTACGGCAACTCCCAATCCTCCGCTGCCACCGGCGGCGAGGCTGTCTTCACCGGGCTGAATCCCAACACCCAATACAAGCTGGAGCTGGAGCTCCCCGGTCTGCACAAGCTCTCCGGCCACACCAGCGCCACCGTCACCACCAAGGCGCTGACGGAGATCCTGTCCTTCGTGGCGATCCCGGAGTCCGACCCGGGCAGCGTCCGGCTGGAGCTGGCCGTCCGGGACGAGTCTACCGCCCCTGCCTTCTGGACGCTGCAATACGGCAGGGAGGGCCAGGAGCCCACGGAGCTCCAATTTGCCGGAAGCTCCTGCCGTGTCACGGATCTGGAAAACGGCGAGACCTACACCTTCACCCTGATCCAGACCGAAAACCTCTACCTTTCCGGCCAGACCCAAATGGATTATACGCCTCTGGAGCCTGTGGAGGCGGTGGAGCTGCAGCTGGACGCCATCCGCGAGGGCTCTGCCGAGCTGAGCTGGCGCTGCACCACGGCCCTGCCCGAGCGCTGGGAGCTGCGCTGCACCGACGCCGACGGCAAGGAGCTGGAGGTGCGGCTGCACGAGGCCGAGGCCATAGAGACAGGCGGCTGGCGCTGCGGCGCTACCGTCTCCGGCGTGGCCCGGGACGTGGATTATTCAGTGGAGCTTCGGGCCCCCGGCCTGACGGAGCCGCTGACCATGACGCTGCGGGATGCCGGCGTCACCCTGTCCGCCTTCACGGGGGAGGCCACCATCGAGGGCCTGGCTCTGCAGTGGAATGCGGATCGCGCCCCTGTGGGGGGCTGGAAGATCACAGCCGCCATCGACGAGGGCAAGACCCTGGAGACTGTGGTGCGGGGCGAAAGCTGCACCATGGCGGTGCTGCCGAATATCGACTACACCGTGACCATCACTCCCGCCGACGGCAGCTCGCTGAAGGGCGAGAACAGCCTGCAGATCCGCAGCTTTGAGGATCGCCGCTTTGCCAGAATGGGCGTGGAAAAGGCGGGCACCACCATCGGGCTCTATTTCCGGCCCGAAAGCGCCGCCTACACCTACAGCGACCTGGATCTCTCCGGCACCGTCAGCTTCAGCGCCAACGACACCGTCAGCTTCGGCATCGTGGCCGGGGGCTGGCCGGAGGAGAGCGACGAGACCGTGACGGTTCACTATGCCGTGTACGACGGCTACGGCGAGCTGGTCACCGTGGCCCAGGAGGAGCGGCCCTGGAACACCCTGTGGGAGGACAATCACTTCGTGGGCGACCTGCGCCAGGAGTGGCTCCCCGATACGCCGGGCTACTACACCTTCTCCGTCTTCGTCAACAGTCAACGCCTGGGCTCCATCAGCTTTACGCTGGAGGGCTGAGCAATTATCAACAAGGGACACCGGCCTCCGGTGTCCCTTGAAAAATTTTTTTAAAATATTCTAAACCTTTTCTCCTTCCGCCGGGTCTTACAGACAGAAAACGAAAGGAAGTGAGACAAATGGCCGAGGAAATGAGCTTCGCAGAGATGTTCAAGCGAATGGTGGATCAGCATATCGACCCGGATCCCCGGCGGGCTCGGTGCACGCTGGATACGATCCTGCGTCAGCTGACGGCTTCCCCGGCCGCGTCACCGGGGCATGATCCGCCGGAGCGTCCGCCCGGCAAGTCCCAACCACCGTAATATGATCGATAGAAACATAAATATCTCTGCTCCGTCGCCCTACGCAGAGAAGGGGCGACTGAACAGACACGATAAAAGGAGAAAAGAAAATGAACCGCAGCAGTGAAACCAAACAGGAAAAGGCAGCGATCTCCCCGGAGCTGACGGCCCGGGCCAGGGCGGGAGACCAGGCCGCTTTCACGGAATTATATGAGCAGACCCACGCGGGGATCTTCCGGACTATCCGCGCCATGGTAAACGATGAGGATCTGGCCTGGGACATCCTGCAGGAGAGCTACCTGCGCGCGTTCCAGAACCTGAACAAATTGGAGGCGAACGAGGCCTTTCTGTCCTGGCTGCGGCGGATCGCGCTCAACGAGACTGCAAGAGTCACGGCGCGCAGCCGGAGCGTGAGCTTCTCGGAGCTCAGCGACGAGGACGGCGAGCTGCCGGAGATCCCCGACCTGCGGCTCGAGGCGCAGCCCGAGCTGGTCATCGACCAGCAGGAGAGCTCCCGCCTGGTGCGGGAGATCCTGGACGAGCTGCCCGAGCAGCAGCAGATCATCGTCGGTATGTACTACTACGAGGAGCTCAGCGTGAAGGAAATCGCGGAGCTGCTGCACCTGGCGCCCGGCACCGTGAAGGCGCAGCTCTTTAACGGCCGCAAGAACGTGGAGCGGCGGGTGCGGGAGCTGGAAAAGCAGGGCGTCAAGCTCTACGGCCTGTCCCCTGTGGCCTTCCTGATGACCCTGCTGCGCCGGCTGGAGCCCTCCGCCGCGGCGGAGCAGAAGGCCCTGAACGTCATTCTGACCAAGGCGCCCGCGGCGGCCGCAGGTGCTGCCGAAGCGGTGACAGCTACAGCGGTACCCGTTGCCGCCAAGACCTTCGGCCAGGTGCTGGCCGGCAGGCTGCTGGCGGGAGCGCTGGCTGTGGCGCTGATCGGCGGCGGCATCTGGGCAGGCGGTCGCCTGCTTAAGAACCAGGAGCAAACATTAGGCGACTGGCAGCCCACGGAGACCCATCTGGCCGCGCCGGTCGAGACCCCCGCGCCCGTCGTGACCGAGCCTGCCGTGACCGAGCCTTCCGTTACGCAGCCTTCTGCGCTTGGCCAGCCGGTGGACGAGGAGACGGAGGCGGAGCTCCGCGCCCTTCTGGATGACGATATGGATGCCAATCCCGAGGCAATGGGGCATTACGTTCGCGCGTTGACCAGCGAATACGCGAAGCCCGCGGACGCGGATCTGTGCCGTCTGTTTTCTGACTTCTACGGCTACCTCTCCGACGCGGAGCGGGACGAGCTGCGGGAGCTGCTGGGAGATAAGCTGGATGATCGGGCTTGGGCTGCGGATCGGGAATGGGCGAAGCTGACCGGCGCGGAGCTGGACACGATGCTCACAGAGCTCTTCGGCATGGATCTGGCGGAGCTCGCGGCGCAGCGCGGGGTGGAAGCGGCGGAGCTGCTGCACTTTCACTATCTGCCGGACTTCGACTGCTATTACAGGTTCCATACGGACTGTGGCCTGCGCTCCATCCGGATCCAGGAGATCCTGCAGGCGGACGACGGACGGATCTTTGTCAACTATGACTACCAGGATGAAATGCGTGAAAAAATGACCGCGGTGCTTCGCGCGGTCGACGGGCACTATCTGATCCTGGCGAACCTGCCCCGGGATACCGTGCTTGCGGATCCGGACGCGATCGGCACGGAAACCGAGCCCGTGACCCCCGCCGTGCCGGAGCCAACCGAGGAGGAGCTGGCCGCGCTGGAGCGCGAACTGACGGGCGAATACTTCGTAAAGCTCCCCGTTGCGGAGCGCAGCTACTTCTCCAACGGCAAGACCCGGATCTGGGACGACAACGGCACGATCATGAAAAAGGATCTGGCCTCCGGCGAGACCGAAACGCTCTTTGCGCGGGACGCCGAAGGCGGTGTAATAACGATGCTGCTGGCCGCCACCGAAGATCGGCTGTATTTCGGCTATGGAGACGAGGACGTTTTTGATGCAGGCGAGTCCGGGAACCCGGTGACGGCGATGGTCTATTCTGTGGATTATCAAAACGAGGATCGAACAGAGCTTGCCGATTCCAAGTACGTGTGGGCACACTGCAAGGACGGTTGGATCGTGCTTCAAGCCGCTCATTCCGCCCTCGGAGCTTCCGATCTGTGGGTAATCAACCGCAATGACCGGACTGTCGTGGATGTGGAAGAGTGCCGGGCTTCCGCCGTGGTGGACGGCGCTCCCTGCTACGTGTACGTTCCGGAGCTGCAGGGCGTTGACGTGGAGAGCATCCTGTTCAGCGAAGACCCCGACAACGAAGAGATAGATCTTTTCAATTTGGGCTACAAGCTGTGCCGGGTCGATCCCGACGGCGACAGCACCGTGATCGGCACCCTCACCGGATCCTACTCATCCTGTTTCGGGATCGATGCTGAGGCGAAGGAACTGTACGGGGAGTTCCAATCCGAGTTCGCGGCCAATGAAGACGGCTTCGTCCATTTGGATCTGTTCACGCTGCAGCCCACCACGCTCGAGGCGCTCGCGTTTGACGAGCTGGATCCGGATACGCCGGTCGGCGTTGGCATTAGTCCGCTGCGCAACGATTCCGAGGCCATCGTTTTCTACACGTACTTCGGCGCCTTCGGCTTTGACGGAACGAGCGGCGAGCCGCTCTTCGCGGTGGATTTCGACAAGGCCTTTTACGGCAAGGGACGCAGCCATACGGGCTGCCGGATCAGCGAGGACGGCACGCAGCTTCGGCTAAGCTATCGCGAAAACGAAGAGGCGGAACCCTCGGAGTATTGTCTGATCGATCTCAAGGCCGGAAGCTATCACAGGTCGTCCGCCGAGCCCGAGGGCAAGTTCCTGGATCAGGCAGCCGCCAACGCGTTCCTGCCTTGCAGAATGGACTCGGAAAGCATTTCCGGCCTGTGCATTCCCCTGAACGACGAGGACTTCTACCCCTTCCGCGCGGATTAGACAAAAAATGACGGTTCTGCGATTTCAAGTGATCGCAGAACCGTCATTGGTTACGCGTTCAAGTATTTAACAGCTTCCGTGGCTGCTACCGCGCCGTCGGCGGCGGCGGTGACGAGCTGGCGCAGCTCCTTGGTGCGGTTGTCTCCGGCCACGAAGACGCCGGGGACCTTGGTGCGGCAGTTTTCTCCCGCCACAGCGTAGCCCGCCTCGTCCAGCTGGATCAGAGCCCGGAAGCTCTCGTTCTCCGGGATACGGCCCACGGCCACGAACAGGCCCTTGACCTCCAGCGTCCGCTTCTCGCCGCTGAGCTTGTCGGTGAGCTCCACGCCGGACAGGCGCTTTTCCCCCAGCAGGGCGGTGACGGTGGCGTTGTAGACGATCTCCACGTTTTCCTTCCGGCGCAGCTGCTCCACGGTGGTTTCCTCCCCCCGGAAGGCGTCCCGGCGATGGATCAGGTAGACCTTGTTGGCCAGATCAGCCAGGTAGAGGGCGTCCTCCAGGGCGGTGTTGCCGCCGCCCACCACGGCCACGTCCTTGCGGCGGAAGAAGTTGCCGTCGCAGGTGGCGCAGTAGGACACGCCCCGGCCGGTGAACTCCTGCTCCCGGTCTACGCCCAGCTTCCGGTTTTCGGAGCCGGTGGCCAGGATCACGGCCCCGGCCTCATACTCCGCCAGGGTGCTGCGGACAAGCTTGGCCTTGCCCAGATCCTCCACGCCTGTAACCTTTTCCAGTTTGACCTCCGCCCCCAGGGCCACGGCCTGGTTGTAGAGGTCGTTGGCGAAGTCCGCCCCGGAGATGTGGGCCACCACGGGATAGTTCTCAATGTCGGGGGTGTTGATGATCTGCCCGCCCCAGGCCTTGGCCTCCAGCACCAGCACAGACTTGGAAGCCCGCCGGGCATAAATGGCAGCCGTCAGCCCGGCAGGCCCGGCCCCGACGATAACGATATCGTACATCAATGATACCTCTCCTGTTTGAATGAAGTATTCCTTACGGAATATGAAGTATGCCTGACAGCAAATGAAGTATTCCTTACGGAATATGAAGTATGTGCTTCGCACATATTGCGGGATCGGTTTATTCTGCGAATAAACCGATCAAAAGGAATGAATTGAAAAGTGGGCAAGGCTACCCGTTGTGCAAATATGGCGCAGCCATACTTCATAAGCGCAGCGTCTTCATGTGGCGAAGCCGTACTTCACATCCGCGTCAGCGGATACTTCATGCCACTTTACTGTGCCAGCAGCCCCAGGATCGCTTCCTTGGGGATGAGCCCTACGCTGCGGTCGGCCTCCGCGCCGTCCTTGAACAGCACCAGGCAGGGGATGGAGAACACGTCATATTCCTCAGCCAGATCGCTGTTCTCGTCGATGTCGATGCCCACCACGACCACGTCGGGCCGCTCGGCGGCGACTTCCTCCAGGGCAGGCTTGAGCATCCGGCAGGGGCCGCACCAGGTAGCGTTGAAGTCCACCAGCACGGGCTTGTCAGACTTGAGCACAAGCTCCTCAAAATCAGCGTGATTGATCTCGCGAATTGCCATTGCAATATCCTCCTTGTATGATGGTGAATGGATTATACCACAGTTTCCCCTGTGCGTAAACCCTAAATTTTTTAGCAGGCTACATATTTTTGCCAAAGCCTTCCCCCTGGGGGGAAGGTGGCATCGGGCGTCTCACGGAAGCCCGATGACGGATGAGGGGGGCTTCCCGCCTGTGAGTGCTTACAGCAGCGCCCGAATACTGTCCTCCAGCGCCATGGGGTCTGCGATGGGCGAGAGGCGGCGGACGACCTGCCCCTCCCGATCCACCAGGAACTTGGTGAAATTCCACCGGATGTCGCAGGGCGCCTTGAAGCTGGTGCTGAGCTTGGTGATGGCGGCCATGGCGGCCTTGGCCTTGAGGCCGGAGACGGGCTCGTCGTTGGGGGCCTGGGCCTTCAGCTCGGTGAAAAGGGGATCCTCGTTCTCGCCGTTGACGTCGATCTTCTTGAATTGGTCAAATTGGGTTTTGTACTTGCCGGTGCAGAAGGCGTGGATCTCCTCGTCCTCGCCGGGGGCCTGGTGGCCGAACTGATTGCAGGGGAAGTCCAGCACCTCCAGCCCGCGGTCGTGATAGGCTTCATAGAGCCGCTCCAGGGCCTCATACTGAGGCGTGAAGCCGCAGCCCGTGGCGGTGTTGACGATCAGCAGAAGCTTGCCCCGCAGCCCGGAGAGGGCAAAATCCTCGCCCTTGCGGGTCTTGACAGTGAGATCATAGATAGACATATCGTGTTCCTCCTTGCACATCGTATTCATTACAATTAAATTGTATCAAATTAAAATGAACTTGTCAAGTAGTTGCAAAAAAATATTTTCCGTACCCCCTTGACAGAACGCTCCGGATGTGGTATATATAATCCACAATTTCACAAAGCGCTTGAGGGAGTAGTTCCCCATCCGGGGAGGCACTGTCGTCATCACACCGCTCTGCGGTCGGCACGCCTTGAAAATGAGACTCATGTTGGATGTGTAGATCCGGCATGGGTTTTTGTTTTTGTCCGGCTCCCCCCTGCGCCGCGTGAAGAAATCAACCGCCCATTCGCCCCGTCATTCCGAACCCAGTGCGCACACTGGGTGTGGGAATCCGTATTCTCCGTGGGGCGACTGGACAAGTCCGTACCGAGAGAAAAAAGGAGGAAATTACTATGCACGCACTGTTCGTATCCGCTTTGGCTTCCACGGCGGGAAGCTTTCCCCTGCTTCCCGTCATCCTGGGAGGCGTGGCCGTCCTGGTGTTGATCATCATCTTCGCCACGGGCTACGTCAAGTCTCCCCCCGATCAGGCCTACATCATCTCCGGCCTGAAAAAAGACAGCCGCATCCTGGTGGGTCGGGCCGGTATCAAGGTCCCCTTCTTTGAGCGCCTTGACCGCCTCTACCTGGGCCAGATGACTGTGGACATCAAAACAGAGCAGTCCGTCCCCACCAACGATTTCATCAACGTAAACGTGGACGCGGTTGCCAAGGTCCGCATCGCCAACTCCGCCGAGGGCATCAAGCTGGCTGCCAAGAACTTCCTGAATATGCGCCCCGACCGCATCGCCGCCGAGCTGCAGGACTCCCTGCAGGGCAACATGCGTGAGATCATCGGCACCCTGTCCCTCAAGGACATCAACACCGACCGCGACTCCTTCTCCGACCAGGTCATGATGAAGGCCGCCAAGGACATGGACAAGCTGGGCATCGAGATCCTGTCCTGCAACATCCAGAACGTCACCGACGAGAACGGTCTGATCCGGGATCTCGGTGCGGACAACACCAGCCTGATCAAGAAGAACGCTGCCATCGCCAAGGCCCAGGCCGACCGGGACGTGGCCATTGCCAAGGCCCAGGCCGACAAGGCCGCCAACGACGCCCGCGTGGAGGCTGACACCGAGATCGCCCGCCGCCAGAACGAGCTGGCCATCAAGCAGGCCGAGCTGAAGGTGGAGGCCGACACCAAGAAGGCCGAGGCCGACGCCGCCTACGAGATCCAGAAGCAGGAGCAGCAGAAGTCCATCCAGACCGCCACTGTCAACGCCCAGATCGCCCGGGCCGAGCGCGACGCCGAGCTGAAGAAGCAGAACGTCGAGGTCACCAAGCAGACTCTGGACGCGGAGATCCGCGCCAAGGCTGACGCCGAGCTCTACCGGCAGAAGCAGGAGGCCGAGGCCGACCTCTTCCGCCGCCAGAAGGACGCAGAGGCCGAGCGCTACGAGCAGGAGCAGGCCGCCCAGGCCCAGCGCATCAAGGCCGAGGCCGTGCGCTTCGCCAAGGAGCAGGAGGCCGAGGGCATCAAGGCCGTAGGCGAGGCGGAGGCTGCCGCCATCCGCGCCAAGGCCGTGGCTGAGGCCGAAGGTATCGACAAGAAGGCCGAGGCTATGAAGAAGTACGGCGAGGCCGCCGTGATCGAAATGGTCATGAACGCCCTGCCTGAGATCGCCAAGAACGTGGCCGAGCCTCTGTCCAAGGTGGACAAGATCACCATGTACGGCGAGGGCAACTCCGCCAAGCTCATCTCCGATATCGTGGGCTCCACCACCCAGATCACCGAGGGCTTTGCCTCCGGCATGGGCCTGGATATCAAGTCCCTCCTGGTAGGCGCCCTGGGCGGCAAGCTGGCCGCAGGCAAGAGCATCAACATCACCCTGCCTGAGAACGGAAGCAGCGGCGACGACGAGGATCCCACCGACGGTACGGAAGTGTAATCGCAGGAACCAAACGTGCAGGGGCGCATTTGCGTGCGTCCCTGCACCGCCTGTTCTGAACTGAGAGGAGTGTTTTCCCATGCGTGTTCCCCCAAGATTTCCCGGCAGTGCCCATAGGGGCATCGAAAAACTTTACTATGCGTTCCTTCTGATCCTGGTCGTTAACGCTCTTATGATTCTTGCGGTGGTGATGGCGCTGCTTGCAAAAGACGTGCAAACGGTACGCGCTGCCCAGCTCTTCGTGCTGATTGCAGGCTACGTCGGTTTCGCTGTCCTGGTGCTGGAGCTGGTGGGCGTCTGTCAGGCTTGCCGGGATGAGGCACTCTTCAAAACGGCCAGAAATCTGATCGTTGTCGGGCTTTTGCTGAACGCGCTCGCATATTTCACCGACTCCGGCTGGATCGATTTTGCGGGCGATATCGCAGACTTTATTGGGAGGCTTTTCATTCTGAAAGGCATCATGCACCTTTCGAGTGTTCTGAATCGGTCGGATATGTATGACCGGGGCAAACGTCTGTACCGGCTGACGATGATCGTGGAATGCGGCGCGTTCGGCGTGACCGTACTTGCGGAGATCATGAAGATCGGCGCATCTCCGGCAGAAGAGATCGCGATTCTGCTTCTGTCCCTTGTGTGTCTGGTGCTCCGCATTGTGGAGTTAGTCCAGTGGGTTGGGTATCTCTCCCGTGCGGCCAAAATGACGGATTTTCTCCCCACGCAGCCGAGCTATGACGACACGTCTTTCCCGCCGCTGTGAGTTGCCGAAGCAAAACGAACGCCCTCCCCGCAAGGGGAGAGCGTTCGTTTTGCATATCATGGCGCACACGGTGCGCCGCTGCGGATCCCTACTTCGCCATTGCCTGCTGGACGGCCACGGCCACGGCCACGGTCATGCCCACCATGGGGTTGTTGCCTGCCCCCAGGAAGCCCATCATTTCCACGTGGGCCGGGACGGAGGAGGAGCCTGCGAACTGAGCGTCGGAGTGCATTCGGCCCATGGTGTCGGTCATGCCGTAGGAGGCGGGGCCGGCGGCCATATTGTCCGGGTGCAGGGTGCGGCCCGTGCCACCGCCGGAGGCCACGGAGAAGTACTTCTTGCCGGCCTCCCAGCGTTCCTTCTTATAGGTGCCCGCCACCGGGTGCTGGAAGCGGGTGGGGTTGGTGGAGTTGCCGGTGATGGAGATGTCCGCGCCCTCGTGCCACATGATGGCCACGCCCTCCCGGACGTCGTCCGCGCCGTAGCAGTGCACCTTGGCACGCTCACCCTTGGAGTAGGCGGTCTTGCTGACGACGGTCAGAGCGTGATCCTCCTTCACGTCGGCGGCCAGGTAGTCGTACTTGGTCTGCACGTAGGTGAAGCCGTTGATGCGGCTGATGATCATGGCGGCGTCCTTGCCCAGGCCGTTCAGAATGACCCGCAGGGGCTTCTGCCGCACCTTGTTGGCGTTCAGGGCGATCTTGATGGCGCCCTCAGCGGCGGCGAAGGACTCGTGGCCCGCCAGGAAGGCGAAGCACTCGGTCTCCTCGTCCAGGAGTCTGGCGCCCAGGTTGCCGTGGCCGATGCCGACCTGGCGCTGATCCGCCACGGAGCCGGGAATGCAGAAGGCCTGCAGGGCGGTGCCGATCCAGCGGGCGGCCTCGGCGGCGTTCTTGGCGTTCTCCTTCATGGCGATTGCCGCGCCCAGCTCGTAGGCCCACTTGACGTTCTCGAAGCAGATGGGCTGGGTGCTCTCCACGATGGAGTAGGCGTCTACGCCCTTGCTGTTGGTGAAAGCCTTGACTTCCTCAAAGCTCTTGAAGCCGTATTTTTCCAGAACGGGCTGCAGCTGGGGCATCCGTCCTTCATAGTTCTCAAATAAAGCCATTTGCTGCACCTCCCATTATTCCTTGCGCGGGTCGATCCACTTGACCGCGCCGTCCTCGGCCTTGAAGCGGCCGTAGGTTCCCAGATTCTTCTCGTAGGCCTCGTTGGGGCTCATGCCCTTCTTGATGGCGTCCATCATCTTGCCCAGGTTCAGGAACTGATAGCCGCAGATCTGGTTGTTCTCGTCCAGGGCCTGCTTGACGATATAGCCCTCGGTGAGCTCCAGGTAGCGGGCGCCCTTGGCCATGGTGCCGTAGGTGGTGCCGGTCATGGAGCGCAGGCCCTTGCCCAGGTCCTCCAGACCCGCGCCGATCCGCAGACCGTCGTCGGAGAAGGCGGACTGGGTGCGGCCGTAGACGATCTGCAAAAACAGCTCCCGCATGGCGGTGTTGATGGCGTCACAGACCAGGTCGGTGTTCAGCGCCTCCAGAATGGTCTTGCCGGGGAGGATCTCACTGGCCATGGCGGCGGAGTGGGTCATGCCGGAGCAGCCGATGACCTCCACCAGCGCCTCCTGGATGATGCCGTCCTTGACGTTCAGGCTCAGCTTGCAGGCGCCCTGCTGGGGTGCACACCAGCCGATGCCGTGGGTGTAGCCGGAAATGTCCTTGATCTCCTTGGCCTGGATCCATTTTCCCTCCTCGGGAATGGGGGCGGGGCCGTGATTGGGGCCCTTTGCCACGCAGACCATTTCGTCGACTTCCTTCGTGTATTGCATAGCACACAATACCTCACTTTCGTCATAATTTTAAATGCAAAATATTATAGCATAAAATTTTTTGAATTTCAAGAAATTATTGTTTGATTTGGGGGATCCCCGTTATTCGCAGTCGAAGATCGCCTTGCTCTCGGTGATGGGGCCGTACTCCGTCTTCCAGCGCAGATGGGGCTCGCAGACGTCGTAGGCGGGCAGGGCCTCCCGATCCATGTCCAGCACGATCATCAGATCGTAGCGGTTGGGCCGGCTGGAGCAGGAGGACTTGAGCTCGAGACCGTGGATGCCCGGGATGCGGAGCGTCTCGGCGAAGATGGCCCGCACCGGCTCCACCAGGGCCTGCACGTCCGTCCCCGGGGTGAACTTCGCAAGGATATAATGCTTCATAAAAATACTTCCTCTCTGATTATTGATACATTTTATCACGGCGGGCCGCCCTTGTCCACCGTTTTTTGGGGAACAAAGGAAACTCTGTGAAAAATCATGGATTTCCCTCTTGCCAGACCCGGCGGAATTATGTATAATAACAGATAATTCTACAAAAAAGACAGGAATAATTGCATGAAGCGTTTTGCACTCATTTGCCTGCTTCTGCTGACGCTGACAGGCTGCTGCGCGGGGCAGACAGCGGCCTCGACGGACTCCGCCGCAGCGGAGACTGTCCGGGAGCTGATTCCGGCAGAAAGCCCCCCGGCAGAGACGCCCGCCTGCGAGACCCTCGCACCGACGGAACCGCCCGCGCTGGCGGACTGCGTAGAAATGCTGCTCCCCGTGGAGCTGACAGCCTGCCCCGACGAGCCCGAGGCGGAGATCACCGTCTCCTTTCCCCGGGTGGAGCTCCCGGCGGAGGAGCGGGTCTGCTCCCTCACCCTGGAGCTGAACGGCAGACCCTGGCTCAGCTGGCCGGAGCTGGAGCTCCGCCCCGGCCTGGAGCAGAAGGCCACCCTCCGCTATTCGTTTGCCCTGGGCGACCGGGATCGGGAGGAATACCTTGTGGCGACGCTGCGGCAGGGGGATCGGACGCTGACCCGGGGGACGGTCATCCGGGTGGACAACGACGAGCCGGAGCTCTATTACGCGAAAAGCGGGGAGGAACGGCCCTATTCCATCGACGTGCTCCGCAATCAGAACGTGGTGATCGTCTACGGCAAGGAGGGCGAGGACTACAGCCTCCCGGTGAAGGCGTGGCTCTGCTCCACCGGCTGGTCTACGCCCTACGGCTACTACCGGCTGGGGGGCAAGCAGAGCTGGTGCGCCCTTTTCGGCGGGGTCTGGGGGCAGTACGTCTGCGGGATCTACGGCAACATTCTGTTCCACTCCGTGCCCTACTATTACAAGACGAAGGACAGCCTGGAGACTGAGGAATACAACAAGCTGGGCAGCGCGGCCTCCATGGGCTGCGTCCGCCTGCCTGTAGAGGGCGCCAAGTGGATCTATGACAACTGCCCCGTGGGCACCTCGATCCACATCTACGACACGGAGGAGCTGCCCGTTCCAAGACCCACGTCGATCCGGCTGGATCCGGAGGATCCCCGATCCGGCTGGGATCCCACGGATCCGGATCCGGAAAACCCATGGAAGCTGCCGGCGGGACTGCCGGTCGAGAAAGGAGGCAAGCAGCATGAAGGGACTGCGTCCTGAGGACTATTTGGAGCCGACCTGCATATTCTGCAAGCCGGAGGATGAAAAGCACAGCCCGGTGGATCTGCACCGGTGCATTTCCCGGCTGGACGAGTACCTGAGCCGGAACGATTACGCCGCCGCAGAGCGCCACCTGGACTACTGGCGGCAGGAGGCCGTGGCGGGCCGGGACTGGCGGGGCCAGCTCTCTATCGAGAACGAGCGTATGGGCCTGTTCCGAAAAATGGGCAAGCGGGAGCGGGCCATGGAGGCCGTGGAGACGGCGGAGGCGCTGATCGGCCGGGCCGGGCTGGAGGATACCGTGACTGCCGCCACCACCTGGCTCAATATCGGCACGGTCTATAAGAATTTCAACGAGCCCGGGACTGCCCTGCCCTATTATGAGCGGGCCCGGGGCATCTATGAAAAAGCCCTCCCGCCGGAGGATGGCCGGCTGGGGGGACTGTACAACAACATGGCCCTTGTGCTGGTGGATCTGGGCCGTTTTGCCGAGGCCCGGGGACTGTATGAAAAGGCCCTGGTCATTATGGAGCCCCAGCCCAACGGGGCCCTGGAGCTGGCCATCACGGAGCTGAACCTGGCCAACCTTGCCGAGGCCGAGCAGGGCCTCCTGGAGGCCGAGACTGAGATCGAAGCCCGGCTGGATCGGGCCCGGGCCTTGCTGGATCGCCCGGAGCTGCCCCGGAACGGCTACTACGCCTTCGTCTGCGAAAAGTGCGCCCCCACCTTTTCGTATTACGGCCGTTTCGCAGATGCAGCGGAGCTGCAGGAGATTGCGAGGAAGCTTTATGCAGGGAATTGAACTCTCCCGCCGATATTTTGAAACCTACGGCGCGCCCATGCTGCGGGAGCAATTCCCGGAATGGGCTGACCGGCTGGCGGTGGGACTGGTGGGCAGCGGCTCGGAGTGCTTCGGCTTTGACGACGCCGTTTCCCAGGATCACGATTTTGAGCCGGGCTTCTGCATTTTCCTTCCCGAGGAGGAGCTGCTGGATCGGCGGACGGCCTTCCGGATGGAGCGGGCCTATGCCGCCCTGCCCAAGGAATACCTGGGCTTTTCCCGGCCCAAGCTGGCCCCTGCGGGTGGCGCCCGCCGGGGCGTGATCCGTCTGGGGGACTTTCTGGAGGCCCGCACCGGCAGCCGGGACGGGAGCCTGAGCCTGGATCTCTGGCTGCGCCTGGAGGAGCAGTATCTGGCCGAGATCGTAAACGGAGAACTGTTCTGGCCGGGGGACGGGGTCTTTGCCGGGATCCGGGAGCGCCTCTCCCGCCAGCCCGCCGACGTGCGGAAGAAGAAGCTGGCGGGGCGTCTGCTGGGCATGGCCCAGGCGGGGCAGTACAACTACCCCCGCTGTCTGGCCCACGGGGAGCCCGCCGCGGCCCAGCTGGCCGTGGGGGAATACGTCCGCCACGCCATCGCCGTGATCTTCCTGCTGAACCAGCGCTACCTGCCCTATTACAAGTGGCAGTTCCGGGCCCTGCGGCAGCTTCCGCTGCTCTCCGGCGAGGCCGAGACTCTGGAGCTGCTGCTTACCACCGACAACGGAAAGACCATGGCCCGGGCCAAGCAGGATATGATGGAGAATCTGGCCGGGACGATTATCACCGTCCTTCAGGATCAGGGCCTCACCGAGGCCGTCTGCGGCGACCTGGAAAAGCACGCCTACTCGGTCAACGATCAAATCGCGGACGCCATCGTCCGCAATGCCCATATTCTGAGCGTCCTGTAGGGGCGGCCACCGGCCGCCCGCAAGCCGCAGAGGCTACCCGTCCCTGCCGTAGGGGCGCACAGTGTGCGCCCGGTTTGCGCAGGGGCTGCCCCATCCCCACCGTAGGGGCGAGCATTGCTCGTCCGCAGCCCGTTCGAGAGCATTCTCGGGCGGGCTTGTAATTTTCCGGGCAGAACGGTGTCATAGATAGCAGAAGGCCTTCTGAATGAAACAAAGGAGAAGCACATGAACGAAGAAAGCATCCTGGACTGCCTCCGGGATCGGGATGAGGCTGCCCTTGCGGCCATCCGTGAGAGCTGGGGCCGCCCTGCCCTGGCGCTGGCCCGAAGGATCACCGGTTCCGAGGAGGACGCGGAGGAATGCGTCCAGGACGGGCTGCTGGCGGTCTGGGAAACGGTTCCGCCCAAGCAGCCCGAATCGCTCGGCCATTACTTCACCGCCCTGGTTCGGAACGCGGCGCTGAACTGTCTCCGGGACAGTCGCCGTCAAAAACGGGGCGGCGGCACGGTGACGGAAGTCTTTGAGGAGCTGGAATACTGCGCCTCAGCCAAGGACGATGTGGAGGAGGCTGTGGCGGCCCGCCTGCTGGCGGAGCGGATCAACGTCTTTCTGGGATCCCTCCCTCGGCGGGAGCGGGAGCTCTTCCTCCGGCGCTACTACGACCTGGAGGATCTGGATACCCTTGCCGCCGCCAAGGGCCTGAGCAAGGCCCACGCCTCGGTGCTGCTGTTCCGAACACGAAAAAAGCTGAAAGCGTTCTTGGAAAAGGAGGAACTGCTATGAAAACCGAAAGCATTTTGCGCGCCCTCTCGGAGGCCCGCCCTGCGTATCTGGACGAGGCCCGGGCAAGCGCCGGAACGAAGACGCGAAGCCGCCATCCCCTGCGTCGGGCCGCGCTGATCGCGGCCACGGTGGCCCTGCTGGTGTCCGGCGTCTATGCGGGAAGCGTACTCTTTCCCGCCAAGGTTCCCGCCACGGAGCTCCACAACCCCGGCGGCTTTGACGTGGCCTGGCAGGAGAAGACAGCAAGAAGCGTCTGCGACGACGGCTGGGTCTTTTCCTTCACCCAGTACACCAACAAGGACGGCAACGACCTGCAGCTGTGCCGCTACGGCTTCAGCGGCGTCAACCTGCGCCATCGCTTTGACGACGCCTACGTCCAGGCCGAGCTCCACACGGGGGATGACCCCAGCCCGACCCTGGTGCGCTACGAGGACTATCTCCGGGATCCGGCACAGTATTCCGGCGACGGCGTTCGCATGGATCTTTACGTTCCCGACCGTCTGATCTGGGGCATGGGCTCCGCCGCCCAGGCGCGGGATATGGAAAAGATCGAGGCCATTCTGACCAATGACAGGGAGCCGGCGGAGCTGCTGGCCCTGGATCCGGCAGAGTTCGAATTTGAGACCATCGACAAGGAACTGTTCTTCGGCCTGATGCGGGAGGCTCTGACCGGAGAGCCCCGTGAGGAACGGACGGATCTGAACTATTGGAACCACCAACCCGCGGAGATCCTGGTGGAGCCCCAATGGACGGACGGATACCGCTTTCAGATCGGCTGTCTGATGTCCTCCGGCTGCGTGGACGAGTTGTTCATCGACGTGCTCTACCGCACCGGCGAGGGCTACAAGGACTACGTCCAGCTCTCCGACCTGGTGGAGGACGGGACAGCCACCCCGGAGCAGCGGGAGGCCTGGGCGCTGATCCAGACTGTTGCGGAGCAGATCAAGGAAGAGGAATACTTCCCGGCCAGAAGCGACCTCTACCGGGACAAAACTCTCGCAGACATCGACTTCAACCGTCTCCTGCGCTTCCTGAACGGTCTCAACGAAGGGAAGGATCTGTCCCGGTACGCCGAGCACATCGAAGCGGCCGACATGGGCTGAAAACAAAGACAAATCCCACAGAGGCGTTCCTCTGTGGGATTTGTTGTTTTCCGATGGATCGGCTTATTGCTGCAAATACTTCTCCGTCAGCGCCAGCTGCTCGGGGGTGTTGACGCCCAGGATCTGCTCGTTGAGCTGGGCAGTGTAGACCGCCACCCGCTGGCCGTGGCTGCGGAGGATGGCGGGGACGTCGGTGAGATAGTACTCATGCTGGGCGTTGTTGTCCTTGATCTCGTCCAGGCTGGCCAGCAGGGCCTTGCAGTCGAAGGCGTAGATGCCCACGTTCAGCTCCCGAATGGCCTTCTGCTCGGGGGTGCAGTCCCGATCCTCCACGATGCGCAGGAAGTCGCCGTGCTCGTCCCGGAGCACCCGACCGTAGGGCAGATACTCCTCGCAGGTGCCGGAGAGCATGGTGCAGGCAGCGCCGTTGGCGGCGTGGTATTCCAGCAGGCCCTGATAGACCTCTTTTTTCAGCAGGGGCATATCGCCGTAGCAGACCAGCACCGTGCCGTCGAAGTCCTTCAGATGCTCCCTGGCGCACATCACCGCATGGCCCGTGCCCAGCTGGGGATCCTGGACGGCGTGGGGGTAGGCCGGGAAGGCCTCAAAGACCAGCTCCCGCATATAGCCGCCCACCAGAACGGTATTTTCGGCAGGAATAAAGTCCAGCGCGTTCAGAACATAGTGCAGAAGGGGCTTCCCGCAGGCCTGACGCAGAACCTTGGGCAGATTGCAGCTTTCAGACATCATGCGTGTGCCTTTTCCGGCCGCCAGAACGACTGCTTTGATTTCCATAGTATGATTCACTCCATTTTTTATCATCCTGCGGCAGGGCGTGCCGCCGCTTTCCAAAGTATATCGAATCCGGTCGATAAAAGCAAGCTTTTTTTGCATTTTTGCATTTACAAAAATCGGGAGCGGGGATATAATAGTGCAAATAAAACTCTGAACAAGGAGAACCGCCATGATCACCTTTGAAAACGACTATTCCTGCGGGGCGCATCCCGCGGTATTGCAGCGGCTGATCGAGACCAATCTGATCCCACAGCCGGGCTACGGCTTCGACACCTTTTCCGAGAGCGCCCGGGAGAAGATCCGGGCCGCCTGCGGCTGCCCCGGAGCGGAGGTCTACTTCCTCAGCGGCGGCACCCAGACCAACGCCGTGGTGCTGGCCTCCATTCTGAAGCCCTGGGAGGGCGTCATCGCCGCCCAGACCGGCCACATCCACGTCCACGAGGCCGGAGCCCCCGAGGCCCTGGGGGCCAAGGTGCTGGCCCTGCCGGAGCACGAGGGGAAGCTGAACCCGGCGGAGATCCGGGCCCTGGCCTCCGCCCTGCTGAAGGACGAGAACGTGGAGCACATGGTTTACCCCGGCGCGGTCTATATCTCCCATCCCACTGAATGGGGCACCCTCTACACCCGGAGGGAGCTGGAGGCCATCTCCGCCGTCTGCCGCGAGTTCGGTATGCGGCTCTATCTGGATGGGGCCCGGCTGGCCTACGGCCTGGCGGCCCGGGATACGGACGTGGATCTGCCCCTGATCGCCTCTCTCTGCGACGCCTTCTACATCGGCGGAACCAAGTGCGGGGCCCTCTGCGGCGAGGCGGTGGTCTTCCCCCGCCGAACCCCGGCCCACTTCGTCAACTTCATCAAAAAGCACGGCGCGCTCATGGCCAAGGGCCGCCTCTGCGGGGTGCAGTTCGACGCCCTGTTCACCGACGGCCTCTATTTTGCCCTGGGCAAGCAGGGGGTGGAGACCGCCGAGACCCTCAAGACCATCCTGGCGAAGCACGGCATCCCCTGCTATATGGACACCCCCACCAACCAGCAGTTCGCCATCATGGAGAACCAGCGCTACAACGCCATCCGGGAGCGGGTCCCCGTGGGCTTCTGGTCCAACCCCGACCCGGCCCACACCATCGTCCGCTTCGCCACCGCGTGGTACACCACGGAGGAATACTTGACGGAGCTGGACACTGCGCTGGGATGAAGTATCCGCTGACGCGGATATGAAGTACGGCTTCGCCGCATGAAGACGCTTCGCTTATGAAGTATGGCTGCGCCATATTTGACACAACGGGAAGCTTTCCCCGCTTTATCAATTCATTTCTTTTTCATCTGTTTATTCGCAGAATAAACAGATACCACAATATGTACGAAGCACATACTTCATATCTCCAAAGGAGATACTTCATATTCCGCAAGGGATACTTCATTGCAAAAGGTGAAATGTTTATGATGAATTACGATCCTTTCATTTGTCTGAAAAATGAGCGCCTGGCCGCTGAGATCCTGCCTTATGGGGCCACGCTGCGGGCGCTTTGGGTGCCCGACCGGAACGGGGAGCCCCTGGACGTGGTGCTGGGCTATGAGACGCAGGTAGATTATGTTAATCACGACGGCTGCTTCGGCGCCACGGTGGGCCCGGTGGCCAACCGGATCGGCAAGGCGGCCTGTCTGCTGAACGGCAAGCCCCTGCATCTGACGGTGAACGACCGGGGCAACTGCCTCCACAGCGGCGAGGCCGGCCTGCACACAAAGCTCTGGACGGTGGCGGAGCAATCCCCCGCGGCAGTGCGCCTGCAATACGTCCACCCCGACGGCCTGGGCGGGATCCCCGGGGAGATCCGGTTCGAACTGTGCTATCGGCTGGAGGGCAGGGGCCTGTCGGTGGAATACCGGGCCGTCAGCGACCGGGACACCCTCTGCAACCCCACCAACCACAGCTATTTCAACCTGGACGGCCAGGGCAGCGGCTCCGTTCTGGAGCACCGGATCTGCCTCCACGCCCAGAGCTTCACCCCCACGGACGACAAGGCCATCCCCACCGGGGCCATCCGGGCCGTCAGCGGCGGCGTCATGGATCTGACCCGACCTGTCCGGATCGGCCAGCGGATCGACCAGCCCGAGGAGCAGCTGCGGCTGGCAGGGGGCTTCGACCACAACTACGTTATCGACGCCGACGTGGAGGCCTTCCGCCCTGCGGCGGAGCTCTGGGGCGCCCGGAGCGGGATCAAAATGACGGTCTGGACAGACCGTCCCGGCGTCCAGCTCTACACCGGCAACTACATTCCGGCGGGGCTGGCCGGCAAGGAGGGGGCGGTCTACGGCCCCCGCGCCGGTCTGTGCCTGGAGACCCAGGGCTTCCCCGACGCGCCCAATCACCGCAGCTTCCCGCCGGTCACCCTGCGGGCCGGAAGGGAATGGACGAGCCGAACGCTGTTTCAGTTTACCGTGGAATAAGAACGCTTTCGAAATAAAAGCTCCCGCCCGAGGGCGGGAGCTTTTTTCGTTAAATCACTGCCAGGACGTACTTGTAGTACACGCGATGCCAGAAGGTGGCGATCTTCAGACGGCTGGATTGCTCGTCGCAGACCTGGCGCATGGCGGCCAGCTCCACGTCGGTCAGGGTGTGCTGGCTGAAGCTTGCCTTCTTGGCCAGAGTGAGGGCCTCCTCCGGGATCGCGCCGCCGCCCAGCTTTTCCAGGCGGCACATACGCTGATACAGGAGCCGGGCTCTGTGGTTGCCCGTCGCCTTGAGGATGCGATTCTCCCAATGCCGAAGCACGAGGGTGCGCCGCCCCAGGATCAGCGCGGGGACACCGATCACCACTAGGAAGAACCAGAGGAAGGTCAGATCAAGCTTTTCGTTCTTTCCGCTGCCGGAGCCGTGGCCCGGAACGTTGCCGGGGGCCTCCGTATCCAGGGTGGGCTCCGTGATCTCCCGATCCCGGTTGATATGGGGGTCGGGACGCTGGTCGGGATCCTTGGTTTCCGGCGGCTCTGTCACCGGGGTGTCATCCTGGCCGGGAATGATCCCGGTGAATTCCGTGGCGTCCTCCGGGGTGGGTTCGATGTTGACCCAGCGGCCGCCGATCCAGATCTCTACCCAGGCGTGGGCCTGCAGGTTGGTGACCCGGGCTTTCTCGTTGGCAGTCGCCTCGCAGACGTAGCCGGAGACGTAGCGGGCGGGGATGCCCAGCGCCCGAAGCAGCGCCGTGCAGGCGGAGGCGTAGTGGACGCAGTAGCCCTCCTCCGCGTCGTTCAGGAACCAGGTGCAGAAATCCACGCCGGCGGGCATTCTGGCCGGGTTGCGGCTGTACTTGGCGCAGGCGGATACCTGGGCAGCCACAGCCTCCGCAAAGCGCTGCACCGCGGCAGGATCGCTGTTGTAGGGAACGGTATGGGCCGAAAGCTCCTGGGCATTCCACCAGCTCAGCATACCGGCCCGCGTCTGCTCCGGCAGCGCCAGGCAGGTTTCCCGCACCCACTGGTCGTAGACCTCGCTGGGGGAGACAGGCTTGGTATCCTGGACGAAGTGCATGGTGTAGGCCAGGGTGTCTGTGCTGTTGTCGATGTAGGCGTCGGAGACCAAGGTACCGCCGGCAGGCATACTGGTGAGATGATAGGTGGTGTAGATCAGATCCTCCGGATCCAGCGTCTCGATGCTGAGGGTGGCGCCGCCCTTTCCTCCCACATACGGGAACAGGGCGTTCTGCCTCCATTTTTGACTGTCGCCGTGAGACCAATAGGTGCCGTCAAAGACGGAATAGCTGGCGCCGCGGAGATAGAGATAGGCGTCCTCGGAGGAGGTGGCGTAGAGAATGGGGATCGGCCGGTTGGGCAGAGCGCCCAGGCTGGAAAGATCCACTGCCTCCTGGTTGCCGGTGAGCCCCGCCTGGGCGTTGCCGCGATTTTCCAGCTTCTTTCCCAGCTGCTCGATTTTTTTGGAGAGCTGAGCCCAGGTAATGGGCGGGGTGTAGGTCTTCTGGGGGAACAGCATCAGCAGCACGCCCAGCAGAACGGCGGCCAAAATCGCGCCGCAGCAGACGGCCTTGAAATGCTCGCCCTCCCCGCGGCGGCGCACAGACTGGCTGAAGGCCTGGGCGAGCACCGAGAACACGGCGGCCAGCAGGGGCGGGGTGTCCGGGGGAGTATCCAGCAGAATAAAACAGGGGGCCACAAAGAGCATCAGCGCCAGGGCCATGGGCGTCGTCCGCTTCCAGACCCGGACGGACAGGCTGGAGATGTAGGATACCAGCACCGTCAGAGCCAGGATGGCCGGGCCGTAGTCTCCGGTCTTGTTGAATTCCTCGGGCACGAGATTCTCAAAGTACTCATAGCCCAGGGCAAAGGTGGAGGAGAGATAGCCCCACAGGTCGCGGAAGCTCTCTGCCAGCTCCGAACGGAACAGAAAGGCCAAAAGCAGCAGAATGCCCAGCAGGATCAGCGCGGTGGTCTTATCCCGCTTCTTATCCCCCAGGACCAGGGAGAAAACGGCCAGAGAGCCGATGCTCACCCAGGAAAAGCTTTCCGGGACGGCCAGGTCAAAGGCGGTGATCAGACAGAAAACAGCGCCGAGCACGCCGATCAGCAGCAGGAACAGATCCGATAACAGACGGACAAAATCGCTGTGCTGTTTCATAGCAAACCCCCTTTTGTGCCGACGGGGCAGATCTGGTCTGCGTGCAGCGGCAGAGGCCAGGGCAGATCATCCGTGTTCTCCGGCGCAAGGCAGGCGGAGCGCAGCACGGAGATCATATCCTCCTCCGTGCGGACCTCCCGGAGCTGGATGTTCTTGCCGGACATCCATACGGCGTGGTGAACCACCTCGTGCTCCAGAAGCCAGCCGGAGAGCCAGCGGAAGTTGCCCAGGTTGATGCCCCGCTCTTCTGCGCCGTGGGGCGTCCAGATGGCCAGAACGACCTTCCGGCGCAGGGGCTCCTGGGGCTCCCGCACGATCAGCTCGTCCGTCTTCAGGGAGAGCTTCCAGTGAATATCCTTCACCGGGTCGCCGGGATGATAGACTCTGTGGTCGTGCTGCTCGGAGTATCCGCCGCCCGGCTTCGGCTTCATCTGCTGGTGCAGGAACTGCTCCAGCTGGGGCATGGGATCGGGGGTACACTCCGGCGGCAGGATCGCCATGGGGGGAAGGCTGGGCAGCCGCAGGGGCAGGCGGATCAGACCCAGCATATCATAGACGCGGCCCCTGCGAAACTCCGGCACCAAAAAGCCGCAGTTTTCGGTGGGCAGGTTCAGCACGCCCTCTGCTCTGGACAGGCGGCTGAGATAGCGCATATCCCGCTCCCGGTCTCTGGTCCGCAGGTTGAGGCGGATCTGGACGGCGGGCATGGGCAGAACGCGCCAGGAGCGCAGACGCAGATGGAGGGTAGCGTTGTCCCCTTGATTCACCGTGTCTGCCATGGTCGCGTTCAGACGGCACGAGAGCATGGCGGGGAGCGATACCAGCAGGGTCAGGATCGGCAGAGCCAGCACAAGGATCAGCAGCAGCCAGGAAAACCAGACGCTGCTGGCAAAATAGAAGATCAGGCTCAGGATCAGCAGACCCAGGTACAGCAGACGGTTGATGGCCATTGTCTTATACTCCCGGAGCCGGTACCTTGTCCAGCAGAGACGAAAGCAGACGCTCCGCGCTGAGCCCCTGGGCTCTGGCCTCTGCGGAGAGCAGCAGTCTGTGGGCCACGGTGCCCACAAAGACGGTCTTCACGTCCTCGGGCAGCACGTAGTCCCGCCCGTTCAGATAGGCGGCGGCCTTTGCCATGGATACCAGGGCCAGGGTGGCCCGCGGGCTGGCGCCCCGCTCGATCTGGGAGATGGAGCGGGTCTGGTTGACCAGGGAGATCACGTAGTTGATCACGGTGTCCTTGATGTAAATCTGGCTGACGGCGTCCTGCATGGCGGCCAGCTCGGTGCGGCTCACCACCTGCTCCACCTGCTCCAGGGGATTGACGCCGCCCTGACGGGCCAGGACCATCTCCAGCTCGTCCTTCATCTTGGGGTAGCCCACAGACAGACGCACCATGAAGCGGTCCATCTGGGAATCGGGCAGCAGCTGGGTGCCGGCCGCGCCGGTGGGGTTCTGGGTGGCGATGACGGTAAAGGGCCGGGGCAGCGGATGGGTGATGCCGTCCACCGTGACCTGCCCTTCCTCCATGGCCTCCAGCAGAGCGGACTGGGTACGGGAGGTGGCCCGGTTCAGCTCGTCGGCCAGGAAGAGGTTGCAGAGGATGGCGCCCTTCTGATAGGTCATTCTGCCGGTCTGCTTGTCGTAGACAGAGTAGCCGGTAATGTCCGAGGGAAGCACGTCGGGGTTGAACTGCACGCGGCCATAGTCCAGGTCCAGCGCCCGGGAGAAGGCCAGGGCGATGGTGGTCTTGCCCACGCCGGGGATGTCCTCCAGCAGGACGTTGCCGTCCGCCAGAATGGTCATGAGGATCCAGACCAGGACCTGGTCCTTCCCCTGCACCGCCTTCCGCAGCTCATTGAGGATCTTTTGCATGATGTCCATTTTCATTTCTCCGTGTGTATATAGATTTGGTTGCCTGATATAATAGACGCCGAATTCGGCAAAAAGGTTTACACGATTTGAAAAATCCGATTACAGCCAATCGCCTTCCCAGGGCTGGATGCGGACGGGCGGCTGCTCCAGCAGGGCCCGCTGGGCGTCGGTGAGGTGCTTCTTCCGGACGATGACCTCGTAGACGTACTCCCGGAAATAGGCCTCGCTGCAGACGAAGTAGCCCTTCTTGCCCACGTCCTCGCCCCAGCTGTTTTCGATCTTCCAGCGGTCGGGGGTCCCGTTCTCGTCAAAGTTGACGCCCACGAAGATCATGGCGTGGGTGGCGAAGCTGTCGTGGTATTCCAGCCGGTCGCCCTTGGACATCTCGAAGTCCACGCCGCCCATCAGACCCGACCAGTTGACGCTGTCGGGATCCCAGACGCCCTTGTCCCGGTCGCCGTAGGCCCCCGCGTCGCAGCCGAACCAGACGGGCTCGCCGTCGCGCAGCTGCTTGACGGTGAGCGCCTCCATCTCCTCCAGGGTCAGATTGAGGTTGATCACATCCCGGTTGGCCATGGAGCCCATGTAGTGGAACACGTAGTAGAGGTTCATGGGCAGGCCGTGGGTGGGATGGTTGGTGACGGTGATGTAGTCGTCCAGCGCGTCGCCCACAAAGCGCTCATAGAAGGCCCTGCCGGTGAGCTCCCGGACGCAGTGGTATTCGTTGTTCTTGTCCCGGTACTCGAAGCTGAAGCACTTGGGCGGCTCGCCGAAGGCGATGCACTCCATGCGGTAGACCTCCTCCAGCATGGCTTCCTTCACCGGCTGGGGATCCTCACCCGCGGCGATGACCGCCCGGAGCTTTCCGGCGTCCTTCCGCAGCAGGCTGTTGAGCAGCTTGAGGAACTTTTCGGTGTGGGTGGACTGCCAGGTCTCCGGCATGACGGAGGCGGGCACCACGCCGTACTTCTTCACCAGGTCGGTGGCCATATCCCAATAGCCGCCGTCGCCCACGCCGCCCAGCACGTATTCCATCATGCGGTCGTTCAGGGGCTTGTGGGCGTTCTCAATGACCAGCTCCAGGAAGTTGTTGGCCTTTTCAAGCTTGTCGTAGAAGGAGAGATAGTTGGCGGAGAGCTCGAACTTGTCCAGCTCGCAGGTTTCGGAAATGCGCTCCCGGAGGATGTTCAGCACCGCGTAGAGCCAGCAGCGGCCGCTCTTCTGCTGATAGGTGACGCCCCGGGTCTTGAGCTCCAGCGTAAAGTCGCCGTTCAGCTTCGCTGCAGCGGTGGGGACGAAGGCCAGCTCCTTGAGCTCGGTCTTGGCCATGGCGGCCTGGAGGGTCTTCAGCTCCTGCCGCGCCGCCTCCTGGCTGCGGAAACGGTCCAAAAGGGCTAATGTGATCTCTTTCATGGCGATTTCCTTTCTTTTTTCGTATAATCTAAAACATTATAGCACATCTTGCGCGATTAGGCAATAAAAAAGCGGGTATTTTTCAGAGAAGGATCATTTTGCATTTTGCACCTTGCATTTTGCATTCCGTCAGGCTATCCTTCCGCCAAACCCAGGGTGAGAATGCCCAGGTTTCGTGCGTAGATCTCGTCAAAGCGGGACAGGGGCAGGGGGTTCTCTCCCAGGCCCACCTCCACGGTGTAGCCGGGGCGATCCCGGGTCAGAATGAACCAGTCCTTGTAGCCTGCAAAGCCCGAGGCAAAGGGCACGTCCTCCAGCGTGTAGCCGGAGACGGCAGCGAAGCGCTCGCCCAGCTCCCTGGCCCCGGCGGGCTCCATGTTCAGGAATTTCCAATAGATCACGTTGCCCTGGGTGTGGAAGCTGACGGTCAGCCCCGGCTCCACCAGCTCCGTCAGCCGGGCCATGGCCTCGCTTTCCGCCTCCGAGAGGGGGGCCGGGCCCACGTAATCCCGGGGCCCCGGCCTGGAATAGCCCTGGGCAAATTTGATCTCCCGGGCCTGCTCCCAGCGGGCGGGGTAGTTGAGGTTCAGATCCACGCCCCGGAGATTGGCCTTCCAGCCGTCGGGGAAGGGGATCTCGGGGTAGTTTCTGGCCAGACGCTCCGCCTCCGCCCAGCCGGGATCCCCGGCCCGCAGCCCGCCGGTGACTAGGGCGACCCCGTCCGGGTTTACCATGGGCACCAGATGCAGGGTGCTGCGCTGGTAGAGGGCCTGGGCGGAAAAGCCGAAGATCTTTCCGTTTTCGGAGATGGCCCGGGCGTAGGTCTCCAGAAAGGCCAGCAGCAGCGGCGTGGTGATCCACTCGTTGGCGTGGTGGGACGCGTTGTAGAGGATCCGCCGGGGGCCGAGCCCCACGGTGATCTGGGGCAGCTTCCGGCCATAGAAGCTCTCCCCGATATTCCGCACCGTCAGAAAGGGATAGCGGGCCGCCAGCCCCTCCAGGCAGAGGCTCTGCAGCTCGTAGGTGAAGGGCAGATCGGTGGGCACCACGTCAAAGCCCAGCGGCACGGTCAGAAGCTGTCCCACGTAGAGCCGCAGGGGATCCTGGTTGGGATTGGCCGTGATCAGCGCCCGCACCGTGGTGCCGAAGCGGGCGGCGATGCGGCTGTAGTTGTCCCCCGGGGCCACCCGGTAGCTCCGATACCCCGTCAGCCAGGGCAGCAGGGCGGCCCAGGTGGCCGCGTCCGCCCGTCCCGTGGGCGGCAGACCCTCCCGCCGCTGAAATTCCGCCAGATCCGGCGCACCCGCCCGCCGCAGGGCCAAGTCCGTTAATTCCATAGTAAAATACCCCCGTTTTCATACTGGGAAAGTGTATGCAGGGCCTGCGGCAGTAATAAGTAAAAAGCAATAAGTAAAAAGTAATAAGTAATAAGTGCCCAAACCGACACCTATTACTTATTACTTGTTACCTATTACATTTTTACCGTTTCTTCATCAGCTCGCGCATTCTCTGGCTGTGATCCAGAATGCGCTTACGCATCCGGAGATTCTGGGGGGTGACCTCCAGCAGCTCGTCGTCGGCCAGGTATTCCAAGCACTGCTCCAGGGAGAAGGTGCGAGGCGGCACCAGACGGATGGCGTCGTCGGAGCCGGCGGCGCGCATATTGGTGAGCTGCTTTTTCTTGCAGACGTTGACGGTCATGTCCTCGTTGCGGCTGCAGGCGCCCACGATCATGCCCGCGTAGACGGGGATGCCGGGGCTGACGAACATCTGGCCCCGATCCTGCACGCCGCCGATGCCGTAGGCCGTGGTCTCGCCGGTCTCATGGGCCACCAGGGAGCCGGTCTTCCGGCGCTCGATCTCGCCCTTCATGGGGGCGTAGGAGTCCAGCACGGAGGACATGACGCCCTCGCCGTGGGTGTCGGTGAGGAACTCGCTGCGGTAGCCGAAGAGGCCCCGGGAGGGAACCAGGAATTCCAGGCGGTAGCGGCTGCCCATGGGGGTCATGGACACCAGATCGCCCTTGCGCTGGCCGATCTTCTCGATGACGGCGCCCATGGCGCTTTCGGGCACGTCCGCCACCATGCGCTCGATGGGCTCGCACTTCGCCCCGTCGATCTCCTTGGTCAGTACACGGGGGGTGGAGACGGAGAACTCAAAGCCCTCCCGGCGCATGGTCTCGATAAGGATGGACAGGTGCATTTCGCCGCGGCCCGCCACGTTGAAGGCGTCGGTGCCCTGCTCGGTGACGTGGAGGGAGACGTCCTTCAGCAGCTCCCGCTCCAGCCGATCCCGGAGGTTGCGGGAGGTGACGTACTTGCCCTCCCGGCCTGCGAAGGGGCTGTCGTTGACGGCGAAGGTCATTTCAATGGTGGGGTCGGAGATCTTCACAAAGGGCAGGGGCTCCACGGTGAGGGGGTCGCAGACCGTCCGGCCGATGGTGATGTCGGAGATGCCGGAGAAGGCCACGATCTCGCCGGCGCTGGCTTCCTGGATGGGGGTCCGGCCCAGCCCGTCGAAGGCGTAGAGGGCCACGATCTTGCCCTTCTGCTGGATGGCGGGGTCGTGGAAGTCGCAGATGGTGACCTCCTGGTTCTGGCGGATGGTGCCCCGCTCGATGCGGCCGATGCAGATCCTGCCCACGTAGTCGTTGTAGTCCAGGGAGGACACCAGCATTTGCAGGGGGCCGGCGGCGTCGCCCTGGGGGGCGGGGATATAGTTGACGATGGTATCAAAGAGGGGTACCAGATCCTTGCCCTCCTCGTGAGGGCCGTAGGCGGAGATGCCCTGCCGGGCGGAGCAGAAGATGGTGGGAGATTCGAACTGCTCGTCGGTGGCGTCCAGATCCAGCAGCAGCTCCAGCACCTCGTCCATGACCTCCTCGATCCGGGCGTCGGGCCGGTCGATCTTGTTTACCACCACGATGACCTTGTGGCCCAGCTCCAGGGCCTTTTGCAGCACGAAGCGGGTCTGGGGCATGGGGCCCTCGGCGGCGTCCACCAGCAGCAGAACGCCGTTGACCATCTTGAGGATACGCTCCACCTCGCCGCCGAAGTCGGCGTGGCCCGGGGTGTCTACGATGTTGATCTTGTAGTCTTTATAGTGGACGGCAGTGTTCTTGGCCAGAATGGTGATGCCGCGCTCCCGCTCCAGATCGCCGGAGTCCATGACGCGATCCACCACGGCCTGGTTTTCCCGGTAGATGCCGCCCTGCTTCAGCATTTCGTCCACGAGGGTGGTCTTGCCGTGGTCAACGTGGGCGATGATAGCGATATTTCTGATCTTTTCCTGTGGAATCATAGTACTCTCCCCTTTCACAACTTGGAAAATATAGCATACAGAATTGTAAATTGCAATAGGAATCTTTGAGAAATGCAGGGAAATTTCTTCAAAATCTGCCTTTTTTTATGTTGACAAACGACATATATCGTGTTATGATACTGTCGTAAGGCGACATAGCAAGCGACGACATAACAGGAGGCGATATAGCAATGAAACGCAGCGAACCCCTGTCCGAGAGCTACTATTATATTCTGCTGTGCCTGGCCAAGGGGGCAAACCACGGCTACGGCATCATGCAGATGACCCAGCGGCTCTCCGGCGGGGACGTGATCATCGGCTCCGGCACCATGTACGGAGCCGTCAGCAATATGATGAAAAAGGGCTGGATCCAGGAGATCCTGGTGGAGAATCCGGGCCAGGAGCGTCGGCGGCTCTATCAGCTCACCGACGATGGCCTGGCGGCCCTGGAGACGGAGATTGCCCGGCTGCGGCGAATGCTCGCAAACGCGGAGGAGGTTTGACAATGGCAGGAAATCGAAAAAATTCCTGGAAACTCTACCCGGCCTGGGGCTATGAGAAGGAGCTCGAGGATCTGGATCGGGCCTCGGAGCAGGGCTGGCAGCTGGTAAGGGGCGGCTGCTTTCACAGCAGCTTTGTGAAAAATCCCAACCTGCGCTATCGCTATCAGATGGATTTCGGCCGGATCGACGACATGGGCCGCTACATTGAGACCTTCCGGGAGCAGGGCTGGGAGTACGTCAACTCCACCTTCAACAAGTGGCACTACTTCCGCAAGCTCTACGACCCCGCCCTGCCGGAGGAGGACTACGAGATCTTCACAGACCGGGAATCTCTCCGGGAGATGCGCGGCCGATGGGGCAGGCTGGCGCTGGCGATCGCCGTCGTGCTGGCAGGCTTCGCGATCTACTACGGCGTTCAGCTGGTTCAAACGTTCCAGCTTCCCCTGCTGATCCAGACGCTGGTCTTTGCGCTGGAGAGCGGCCTGCTGGTTTGGGGCTGGACGATCATGCGAAACCCGGATCGTGATCGAAGCCGCAGGTACGGCAGCGCTTTTCTGACGGCAATTCTGGCGGTGATCGTTCTGGGTGCCGCCGCAGGTATTGCTTTCTCGACCCTGCGGCCCCATTTCCAGGCTCACCAGAGCGCGGGCTCCCTGGACGAGCCCATGGTGGATTCCCGCTGGGCCGGTTTCGAGATCAAATACCGGGACAACTACTTCCTGGACCTGGACTTTGCGTCCGACGCGCCCATGACCTTCTCGGTTCTGAACGAAGCGGGGCAGACCGTGTACGCGAAGACCGGGACCGGCTTCCGGGAGGAGAATATCCGCCTGCAGCTTCCGGCGGGACAATACTGCCTCTCCATCAGCTGTGAGACGGGATACCGGATCAACTGTATCATTCAATAACGACCTATGACGGTTCAGAACTGCAAGATTCAAATGCCCGCAAACGCGGGGGAGGTGCGACAGATGGAGGAACAGCAGAAGAAGGTCAAGAACAACTATCAGAGCACGGAGGAACTGCTTCGGGCGCTGGATCAGGCCTCGGCGGAGGGCTGGCAGCTGGTAAAGATCGGCAGTCGCATTCATTACGAGTGGAACCCCAGCGTCCGCTACCGCTACCAGATGGACTACCGGAACGTGGACGACCTGGACCGTTACCTGGAGCTCTTCCGGGAACAGGGCTGGGAACAGGTTTGCGCCGTCGTGAGCGGGCGCTACTTCCGCAAGCGTTGGGATCCTTCTCTGCCGGAGGAGGCCTACGAGATCTTTACAGATCCGGAGTCCCGGCAGCAGTTTCGCAGAAGATTGAGCAAAGGAGCGTTGTTCTGTTGCATACTCTATGCCCTCAACGTCGTGCTTTGCGGCTTTATTCTGCTCAAACATTACAGCACTTCAAATCTGTGTAGGGCTCTGTGCTGGGCTTTTGGCTCGGCAGTGTGGGGCTGGAGGGTCTGGAACACGCGGCATCCCGATCCCGCCCGCAAAATAGGGCCCGTCTGGCGTTTCATGTTAGTGCTTCTGGCGCTGGCCCTTATTGCCGGTATGTTCTGGGGCTGAACCGATTGTTGTCTGCCGTTGCCGTTTTTTGCAAAAACTGCAAAAAAACACCCGCTTTTTTGCAGCTTTTGTCATAGACGAAGCCGACTGCAGCTGGTATAATAGGATCAAAACAAACGGGCCTGTAAGCAAATTGATTATCATACTGCGAAAATAATACTACAGAAACAGGAGTGGCGATTATGCGCTTAGAACTGAAAAACATCGACAAAGCCTTCGGGGACAAGCAAGTCCTCAAGGGCGTCTCCTTCACCGCGGAGAGCGGGAAGGCCTTCGGTCTGCTGGGCCGGAACGGCGCGGGCAAGACCACCTCGATCCGCATTCTGATGGACGTCTTCAAGGCCAACGCCGGCGAGGTGCTGGTGGACGGAGCCCCCATCGACTATGAAAAGATCAAGATCGGCTATCTGCCCGAGGAGCGGGGCCTCTACCCCAAGAAGATCATCATCGACCAGCTGAGCTACTTCGCCCAGCTGAAGGGCATGACGAAGAAGGACGCCGTGGTGGCCGTGGACGCCTGGCTGGAACGGCTGGGCATGACGGAGTACCGGAACAAGCGGCTGGACACCCTCTCCAAGGGCAACCAGCAGAAGATCCAGCTGGTGACGGCCCTGGCCCACAACCCGGACATCGTGATCCTGGATGAGCCCTTCTCCGGCCTGGATCCGGTGAACGCCATGCTGCTGAAGGACGTGGTGAAGGAGCAGATCGCCAAGGGCAGGATCGTCCTGTTCTCCAGCCACCAGATGAGCTACATCGAGGAATTCTGCGACAGCATTGCCATCATCAACGCCGGAAAGGTGGCCCTCCACGGCGACCTCCACGACATCAAGCGGAACTACCCCCGGGATCGGCTGGTGGTGAGCACCACGAAGCCGGAGCTGATCCGGCGGGACTTCGGCAGCGCCTGCACCGAAACGGAGAACGGCGCGCTGCTGCTCCAAATGGCGAGCCCCGACGAAAAGAGCGCGGTGATGAAGCGCCTGGTGGAGCAGTACGACGTGGACGAGATCAAGGTATTCGAGCCCTCGCTGAACGACATCTTCGTCCAGTACGCGGGCGAGCAGGTGTAAGGAGGGGACGACCATGAAGCAGTTAGGAACCATCTTCAAATTTGAGCTCACGGGCTACCTGAAAAACAAGGTATTCGTGGGCACCACGGTATTTCTGGTGATCGCCATTGCCGTCTGTATGTTCATTCCCAACATCACCGCGCTGTTCAAGTCCGAGGACAAGCCCGAGGACCGCTCCGTGATGCTGATCTACGCGGAGGATCCCCAGCTGGCCGCCCTGGCGAAGCAGTACTTCGACCCGGCCTTCCCCGACTTCGAGGTGAAGCTGGCCGAAGGAAGCCTGGAGGACGTGAAGGCCCAGATCACCGACGGCAGCGCCGACTGCGCCTTCGCCATGGAAAGCGCCTCCTCCTACACCTACTACGTGGACAATCTCTCCATGTATGACGCCAATACGGCGGTGGCCGAGACCGTTCTGAAGGAGGTCTGTCGTGTGACCGCCATGGTGGAGCACGGCCTGAGCCCCGAGGAGGCCGCCGAGATCATGACCGCCCAGATCGAGAGCCACACCGTCACCCTGGGCAAGGACCAGGGACAGAACTTCCTCTACACCTACATTATGATCATGGCCCTGTATATGGTCATTCTGCTCTACGGCCAGATGGTGGCCACCAACGTGGCCACGGAGAAGAGCTCCCGGGCCATGGAGGTCCTGGTGACCAGCGCAAAGCCTGCCGCCATGATGTTCGGCAAGGTCCTGGCCTCCTGCCTGGCGGGCCTGCTGCAGCTGGTGGCCGTCTTCGGCTCCGCCCTGCTCTTCTACAACATCAACAAATCCGCCTGGGGCGGCAATGCCATGATCGCCTCCATCTTCAATATCCCGGTGGGCCTGTTCGGCTATATGCTGCTGTACTTCGTCCTGGGCTTCCTGATCTACGCCTTCCTCTACGGCGCCATCGGCTCCACGGCCTCGAAGCTGGAGGATATCAACACCTCCGTCATGCCCATCACCTTCCTGTTCATCATCGCCTTTATGGTGGTGGTGACCTCCATGTCCAGCGGCAACACGGACAACACCCTGATGAAGGTCTGCTCCTTCATCCCCTTCACCTCCCCCATGGCTATGTTCACCCGAATCTGCATGAGCACCGTGCCCTGGTATGAGATCGCCCTGTCCGTTGCCATCCTGCTGGGCTCCACCGTGGGCGTGGGCTTCCTCTCTGCGAAGATCTACAGCGTGGGTGTCCTGCTCTATGGCACCACCCCCAAGATCGGCGCGATTTTGAAGGCAGTGCGGAAGGCATAAACAAACGAAAAACGAAGAACGAAAAGCGTAAAACTGAGGTGTCCCTTCGGGACGATTTAAATATCATTTTTCATATCGTCAGATATGAAAAATACCACAGTTATTCGTTGTTCGTTCTTCGTTTTTCTTTTTTATGTCAGGGCTTCAATTCCAGATACAGTCCCCGGTACTGCCAGGCGGAGCTTTCCCAGGAGACGTCCTTTTCCATGTCCCGGCGGAGCATTTCGTCCCAGCGCTCGCGGTCGGTGAAGTAGAGGGTCTTGGCCCGGTTGATCGCGTCCAGCAGCAGGCCCGCGTCGTAGCGGTCGAAGCTGAAGCCGTTGCCCTCGTTGGTGTACTGATTGTAGGGCTGGACGGTGTCCTTGAGGCCGCCGGTCTCCCGCACCACGGGCACCGTGCCGTAGCGCATGGCAATGAGCTGGGTCAGCCCGCAGGGCTCAAAGAGGGAGGGCACCAGCAGGGCGTCGGCGCCGGCGTAGATCCGGTGGGCCAGGCCCTCGTCGTAGGCGATATAGGCGCAGACGGAGCCCTTGTAGCTGTTCTCAAACTGCCGGAAGGAGCCCTCGTAGCGGGCGTCGCCGGTGCCCAGCACCACCACCTGGGTGTTGCCGTCCACCAGGGCGGGGAGAATGGCGTTCACCAGATCCAGACCCTTCTGATCCGTCAGCCGGGAGACCAGGCCCAGCACCATCTTGTCCCCGTCCTGCTCCAGCCCCAGCTGCGCCTGGAGGGCCAGCTTGTTGGCCCGCTTCCCTGCCGGGGCGTCATCCTCGCCGTAGTTGGCCGCCAGCAGCCGGTCCGTCCGGCTGTCCCATTGGGCCGTGTCGATGCCGTTGACAATGCCCCGCAGCTTGCCGGAATGGTAGCGCAGGTGGGCGTCCAGCCCGTCGCCGAAGAACTCCGTCTGGATCTCCCCGGCGTAGGTGCCGCTGACGGTGGTGATCCGGTCGCAGTAGGTGAGCCCGCCCTTGAGCATACTGGCATCCACCCAGTTCTGGGTCAGGGCGTCCTTGTTGAACACATAGTCGGGCAGATTGGTCCAGTACTGGATGGTGGGGATGTTGTAGACCCCCTGGAAGCGGAGGTTGTGGATGGTCAGCACGGACTTGGAGCCCGCCAAGGGCGTCTCCGCAAAGAGCGTCCGCAGATAGACCGGCACCAGCGCCGCCTGCCAGTCGTGGCAGTGGATGACGTCGGGGACCCAGTCCATATAGTTCAGCGCGGCCAGGGCGGCCTTGCCGAAGTAGCAGAAGCGGGGGATGTCGTCGATCAGGTTGGTGTAGGGGTTGCCGTAGGAGAAGAACTCCTCATTGTCGATGAAGTCGTAGACCACCCCGTCCCAGACGTATTCCATGATCCCCACGTAGAAGCTGCGGCCGTCGGCACAGAGATCCATATAGAACGAGCCCCGGTAGATCATCCTGTCCTGCCACTGCTGGGGAATGCAGCGGTAGCGGGGCAGGATCACCTTTACGTCGCAGTTCAGCTTGGCCAGGGCCTTGGGCAGGGCGTACATCACGTCGCCCAGACCGCCGGTCTTGACGAAGGGGTAGCACTCGGAGCCAATGAAGGCCACGCTCCGCCGAGGCTGGGGCAGCTCCGGCACAGCGGCTTCCGCAACGGGCGCGGGCTCCACAGCGGGTGCGGGCTCCACAGCAGGAGCGACTTCCGCCACGGGAGCGGACTCCACAGCGGGAGCGGGCTCCACGGGTTCCGCTTTCTTTGTCGTGCGCTTCTTCACCGGAGCCTTTTTCTCGGCGGGCTTCTTTTCAGCGGTTTTCTTTACAGGCTTCTTCTCGGCCTGTTCGTTTTCTTTCATAACAGCCGGTTTTTCCTCCGGCAGCGTTTCAGTTTTCTTTTTCGGCATAGTACATTCCTCCTTGTGACAGCCCAATTATACCCCCGATTCCGGGTCTAAGTCAAGTCCCCCGCCCGCGTTCTCTCATTTTGCATTTGCCTTCCGCGCTGCGGGTTACGCTGCGTAGGGGCTGGCGTCCTCGACAGCCCGAACGTATCGAAACAGGAGAGCCACGGGGCGTCGGGACGCCGCCCCCTACGCTGCACCCTCTCATTATGCATTATGCACTATGCATTATGCATTCGAATAGCCGCCGCTATTCGCACAGATCCGCGTACTGGAACGGCGTCAGCTTTGCCAGCTCGTCGGGGGGCAGCTCCACCTGGTAGCCGATCTTCCCAGCGCTGAACAGGATGCGGTCATAGAGGATGGCGCTCTCCTCCACAAAGGTGGGGAAGGGCTTCTTCATGCCGATGGGGGAGCAGCCCCCGTGGATGTAGCCCGTCAGGGGCAGCAGCTCCTTGGCCTTGACCATGGCGATGCTCTTTTCCCCCGAGGCCGCGGCGGCCTTTTTCAGATCCAGCTCCTGCAGCACGGGGATCACAAAGACGTAGTGCTGGCCGGACTTCCCCTCCGTCACCAGGGTTTTGAAGACCCGCTCCGGATCCTGCCCCAGAACGGCGGCCACCTCGGCCCCGCTGACGGCCCCGGTGCCCTCGTAACAATGGCTCTCATAGCGGACACCCTGCTGATCCAGCAAGCGCATCACGTTGGTTTTTTCCTGTTTTTTCATTTACACTTCCACCTTTTCCGTTCGTAGGGCGGCCTGACCCCAGGCTGCCGACGAGTGCAGATCCGAGAGATCCACCTTTTCCATACGCAATCCCAGCTTATCCTCCGTCGCCCGAAGCACGAAGGGGAACAGATCCCGCTTCGTGCAGAGCCAGAAATCCGCCTCCGGGAAGACCTCCTGGTTGTCGGGATCAAAGAAATGCCTGCCGCCCCGCAGACGCAGGGCATCCGTCCGGGCCTCCAGATCCGGCAGGGGCCGATCCAGCAGCAGGGAGCGGATGTATTCGGCGCAGAGCAGATCCTCCGGGGCCTCCCGGACGCCTGCGTTGCCCATGCAGACCAAGCTGACGGTGGCCGGGTTTCTGGCCCGGATGTAGGCGGCCACAGCCGCCGCGTTCACCAGGCTGCCGGTGATCCGCTCGTCCGCGTGGACGGCCTGGGTGAGTCCCTGGGTCCCAGCGCTGGTGCTGTGGATGATCCGCCTGCCCCGGACGGCCTCGGCGGGAATGGTACTGGGGGAGTTGCCGTAGTCGAAGCCCTCGCATTTGGCCCCGCCCCGCTCACCCACCAGCAGGACTTCGGGGTCGCGCTGCCGCCAGGCAAAGGCTTCCTCCAGCGTCCGCACGGGCCGGAGCTCCGCCGCGCCCCGCTGGGTCAGATAGCATTCCAGCGAAAAGGCCCGCAGCACGTCGATGATGACAGCCAGCCCCCGGGCCTGCTTCGCGCCCTCAATGAGTTGTAAGATCTGAATATCCATATCATTTTCCCTCTTTTTGTGCTTCCCTGTCATCATACCACGTTCGAAGGGCAAAAACAAGGGCAAATCCCGGCAGACAGGATCTCCCCGGGGATACCCCGCCGCAGCGCAGCGTATGACCCCGCCCCAGCGAGGCTACAATAATACTTGCATTATTTGCCGGAATATGGTATGATATCTTGAAACTTTATGGCCGGGAGACGGCGGAGGGAGGGAATGTCGTGCGAAGGATGCTGTTGGCTCTGCTGACGGTACTGCTTTTGGGGCTGCTTTCTGTGACGGCCTATGCCGACGGCACGACTGTCACCGCCATGTCCACCGACTGTGCCGTGGAAAACGACGGGGCCTGCACCCTGACCATGCGCTTCACCGTGGAGTTCGCCCCGGGGACGGAGTCCTTTTCGATCCCCATCTCCCCTGCGGCCAAGGATATCTACTGCACCATGCCCTACACCCTCCGCAGCGGAGACGGCTGCAAGCTGCTGACGCTCACCGGCGTGCTTTCCGGCAGAACGGAGATCACCGTCTCCTATCGCCTGGCGGAGACCGTGTCGGAGGATGGGGACGAACAGAGCTTTTCCGTGCAGCTGCTCTATCCCGCCTGGACCTGCCCCATCACCGGCTACGACGTCACGGTGCGGATGCCCGGCGTTTTCGCGTCGCTCCCGACGTTCTTCTCCGGCTACCACGGAGATCTGATCGACAACTACATGGAGATCTCCATTACCCAGGGCGTGATCCACGCGGTGCTGAACGCCTCCCAGACGCTCCGGGATCATGAGGCCATGACGGTCAGCCTGCAGCTGCCCAAGGGCTTTTTCGATCTGCGCTTTCTGGCGGGCAAGACGATCAAGGTCGACCGCCTGCTGTTCCTGGCCCTGCTGCTGATGGCGGCGGTCTTCTGGGCGGCACTTCTCCGGAACCGGCCCGTGCTTCCCAAGCGGCAGGCGATGCCGCCGGAGGGTGGCAACGCCGGGGAGATCCCCTTTATTCTCACACAGCGAGCCCCGGATCTTGCGCTGATGGTGGTGCAGTGGGCCTCGCTGGGCTATCTGACTCTGACCCGGGCCCGGGGCGGCCGCGTCTGGCTGACCCGGCAGATCGACATGGACACCGAGCGCAAGCGCTTTGAGTGCGAGATCTTCCATACGCTGTTTTCCCGGGGCGATTACTGCGACCTACGCAGCGCGGAGTATATCAAGGCCCGCCGCATGGCGGATGAAAAGACCCGGGCGTTCTGGCAGAACCGGGTCTACGATCCCAAGGCCGGCTCCCCGCTGATCTTCCGGCTGCTGGTGCTGGGAGCGGGGCTGGCCTTGTGCCTGGCCTGCTTCGACGCCTGGGTGGCCTCCAAAAGCTGGCGCTGGCTTGCCATCATCCCCCTGAGCCTTGTGGGCACGGCGGCCTGCCATGCGATCCAGGAGCTGGGCGGCTTTCTCCTGCGGCGGCACAGCCTGCGGACGCTCTGCCTTGCCGTGCTGTCCGCGCTGTTTCTGCTTCTGACGGGCATAAACGGCGGGCTGCTGCGGTATATGCTGCTGAATCTGGCGGCCCAGCTTGCCGCGGGGCTGCTGCTTCGCTGCGGCGGCCGCCGGACAAGGGCCGGAGCTGCCCAGGCCGCGGAGCTGCTGGGCTACCGCCGCTGGCTGCTCTCCGCGCCGCGGGAGCTGCTGGAGGTGGATCTGGAGGACGATCCCCAATTCTTCTACCGGATCATCCCCTTTGCCGACGCCCTGCGGGTGGGCCGGGCCGTGGCCGGGACCCTGGAGGGTGTCCGGCTGGAGCCCTGCGACTGGCTGATCTGGGAGGGAAAGACCCTCCGAACCGCGCCCGCCTTCTTTGCCCGCTATGAGCGGCTGATGGCCGCGCTCCGGGGCGAGCGGGAGCCCGGCCTGCGGGCGAGACCCGCGCCCGCAAGGGATCGGCAGGTCTCCACCCGGGTCAATCTGCCCCGCCGGGACGCGGCGCGGGATCGGCAGCCGACCCGAAATGACCGCCCCCGCAGCGACGGGAGAAACGGAGAACGTCCATGAAAGCACTGATCGCCATGAGCGGCGGCGTGGATTCCGCCGTGGCCGCCCTGCGGATGCGGCAGGCCGGCTGGGACTGCGTGGGCTGCACCATGAAGCTCTACCAGAACGAGGACGCGGGCATCTCCCGGGAGCACAGCTGCTGCTCTCTGGACGACGTGGAGGACGCCCGGGCCGTGGCCTACCGGCTGGGGATCCCCCATCACGTCTTCAACTTTTCCGATGATTTCCGGGAGAAGGTCATCGATAAATTCGTGGCCTCCTATCTGGCGGGCCGGACGCCCAATCCCTGCATTGACTGTAACCGCTATCTGAAATTCTCCCGCCTCTACCGCCGGGCCGCGGAGCTGGGCTGCGACGTGCTGGTCACCGGCCACTACGCCCGGATCCTGCAGGAAGACGGCCTCTGGTGCCTGAAAAAGGCCCTGGATCCGGAAAAGGATCAGAGCTACGTGCTCTATCAGATGGATCAGGATCAGCTGGCCCATACCCGCTTCCCCCTGGGGGAGCTGACCAAGCCGGAGGTGCGCGCCATTGCCGCGGAGCAGGGCTTTGTCAATGCCCGCAAGCCGGACAGCCAGGATATCTGCTTCGTCCCCGACGGGGATTACGCCCGGATCATCCAGCTGCGGACGGGGATCGTCCCGGAGCCCGGGGACTTTGTGGATCAAAACGGCAAGATCCTGGGCCGTCACCGGGGCATCATCCACTACACCGTGGGTCAGCGCCGGGGCCTGGGCTTGTCCTTCGATCAGCCCTACTACGTGGTGCGGATCGACCCCGCGGCCAACACCGTGACCCTGGGCCCCAGGGAGGCGCTGTTCTCCCAGACGGCGCTGGTGCCGGCGTTCCATTGGATCTCGGGGGAGGCGCCTTCCGCGCCCATCCGCTGCGCAGCCAAGATCCGCTATCGCCACCGGGAGCAGCCCTGCCTGCTGACGCCCCTGCCCGACGGAGGCGCCCGCCTGGACTTCGACCAGCCCCAGCGGGCCATTACGCCGGGGCAATCTGCCGTGGTCTACGACGGAGACAAGGTTCTCGGCGGCGGAGAGCTGGCATAGCCTTTCAATCAGAACAATCACCTTCCAACAATAAGGAGGAAACCAACTATGAGCACAGCCACCGGCAGCGTGCGGGGCGGACGTTATTCCACCCGCGGCGCCAGAAGAGAAAAGAAACCCGCAGCAGCCTGGATGCAGATCCTGTTTTCCCTGCTTCTGCTGCTGGATCTGTTTCTGCTTTATACCATCATCATGCAGCTCACCCACCAGCAGATGGCCTTCGAGGCCAGCAAGGGCATGAACCTGTTCCTGCTGGCGCTGTTCGCGGTGGGCGCTGTGGCGACGATCTGGGCGGTGATCCGCACCAACGCGTGGAAGCGGCTGCTTTGCCTGCTGCTGATCTTTCTGATCCTCTATCTGACCTTCTCCTTCTCCGAGCTTCCGCTGGTGAAGAAGTACCGTGAGCTGTGGATCTCCACCGCCATGTCCACCATGCGGCACCAGGGCCTTGCCACGTATTACCTTCCCGCCTCTGCGGTGGAGGTGATCACGAGCCGGGAGCAGGCGGCCCGGGATAAGCAGGTGGGCGACAATACCATCGACAATTTCACCCACGATGCAGACGATCACAGCAACTGGTACAAGCCGGGGCAGCAGAGCGTGATAACAGTCCCCGACAGGGAGTTCGATACCCTGAGCGAAGCGCAGCAGGCGTTCTACCGCCTGTTCTATGAGCTGGACATCGACAGCGCCGAGGCCTGGTTCAAGGCGCACCCGGACGCGCTGAAAAACGGCTATGAGCACGTGCTGGTCAACGAGACCGCGCTGGGCGGCGACGGCACCACCATCCGCACGAAGCTGGGAGAAAAGGTCCTGGCCATCGACGCGGACAACCAGATCCTCATCGTGGAGGTGGACTGCGACGGCTCCCGGGGCGTGATGGCCATCGGCAAGCTGCCCTCCAGGCTGGGCCTCTACCCCTCCTCCAACCTTCCCAGCTGGGGGCAGACGGCGGGCGGCATCGCCGAGGACAACGGCGGCATTCTGGCCATGAACGGCTCCGGCTTCTACGACCCCGAGGGCGCCGGCAACGGCAGCGTGATCGTGGGCTGGGCCAAGTGCAGCAACGGCAAGACCTACGGCGAGCACTGCGGCTGGGGCTACAAGCGTCTGGAGCTCCACAAAAACGGATGGTTCTACATCGAAGACGCCGTCTACACCTCCGACGATGAGATCACCGACGCCATGGAGTTCACCCCCGGTCTGATCATCAACGGCAACAAGCTGGATCCCGGCATCTGGACCAGCCAGAATCCCAGAGCCACCATCGGCCAGTCTGTGCGCGGCGAAATCCTCATGCTCTGCGTGGAGGGCCGGACGCTGGCATCCCCCGGCTGTTCGGTGGACGTCTGCGCGGACGTGCTTCTGACCCACGACTGCATCACAGCGCTGAACTGCGACGGCGGCACCACCGCCATGCTGTGGTATCGGGGCGAGCCCATCATCCGCTGCTCCAATTCCGCGATCCCCGAGGGCCGCTATCTGCCCAACGCCTGGGTCTACGTTGGAGACTGACGGAAACAAGAGAACGGAGAAACAGATATGAAAAAGACGATCGCATCGGCTTTGGCCGTGCTGTTGATCTGCCTGGCGGGCTGCTCCGGCGAAAAGACTGCCGCCGGCACCGAGCCCACGGGGAAGACCGCCCCGGAGACCGCCGCCACAGAGCCGGTCACAGAGCTGACCGAGACGACGACGGAGGCAACCATGCCCTCGGAGGGCGCTGCCTGCGAGAATCAGGTGGGCGACAATACCATCGACAATTTCGCCCACGACGCGGACGACCACAGCGGCTGGAACGACTCGGAATGGGGATCTGCCAATATGGGGGAAGCCCTGGATCCCGCCAAGGTGGAGTTCTACAACCTGTTCTATGAGCTGGACGTTGACAGCACCGAGGCCTGGTTCAAGGCGCACCCGGACGCGCTGCAGGACGGCTACGCCCACGCGCTGGTCAACGAATCCAGCCTGGAGTCGGAGGGCACGACGATCCGCACGGTGCAGGGAGAAAAGGTCCTGGCCATCGACGCGGACAACCAGATCCTCATCGTGGAGGTGGACTGTGACGGCTCCCGCGGGGTGCTGGCCATCGGCAAGCGGCCCTCGCGCCTGGGCCTGTATCCCTCCACCAAAATGCCCGGCTGCGGCCAGGTGATCGGCGACATCGCCGAGCAGAACGACGGCGTCCTGGCTCTGACCGGCTCCGGCTTCTATGACGAGGGCGGCATCGGCAACGGCGGCCTCATCGCGGGCTGGGCCAAGTGCAGCAACGGCAAGACCTACGGCGAGCACTTCGGCTGGGGCTACAAGCGCCTGGAGCTCCACGAAAACGGATGGTTCTATATCAACGATGCCTTCAGCCCCGTGGGAGAAGGCACCACCGACGCCATGGAGTTCACGCCGGGGCTCATCATCAACGGCAACCGGCTGGATCCCGGGATCTGGACCGGCCAGAACCCCCGGGCCTGCATCGGCCAATCCTCCCGGGGCGAGATCCTGATGCTCAGCGTGGAGGGGCGGACTGTCGCCTCCCCCGGCTGCTCGGTGTCCGTCTGCGCGGACGTGCTGCTGGCCCATGACTGCATCACGGCGCTGAACTGCGACGGCGGTACCACCGCGATCATGTGGTATCGGGGCGAGACCATCACCCGCTGCTCCAACGCCGCCACTCCCCAGGGCCGCTATCTGCCCAACGCCTGGGTCTACGTGGGAGCGTGATCCCGAAACCAAAGGAGAATGCCATGATGAAAAAAGCCATCGTTCTGCTCCTGTGCCTGCTTCTGCTGTGGATGACGGGCTGCTCCGGCGATCAGACCGGCGACATCTTCAACCGGCCCACCAAGCCCGGAACGGAGACCACCCACGCTGCCGCCGGGACGCTTCCCACTTCGGCGGAGACCACCGCGCCTGCGGCGACTGCCGCCCCTGTGAGCACTGTGCCCACAGAAGCTCCCACCCAGCCTTCCACCGCGGCCCCCACGGAGGCCCCCACCCAGCCCGTTACGGAGGCCCCCACTGCGGCCCCGACGGAGCCCCTGGATCCCTGGACGCTGATGGGGGAATCCCTGTTCGAGCAGGGCAGCTATACCGATGATTACGGCTACCAATACAGCTATTCCTACGCCTTGCCCTGTGTGAACGCCGACACCGCCGGCGCCCGGGACATCAACGCTGCAATCGACTCCACCTTCGGCACCATGATCCGGCAGGCCAAGGAGGGCATGGAGCAGCATCTGACCCTTGCCCTTTCCTCTGTGGGCTACTACGGAGCGGTCTGGGAGGACGTGCTGACCCTGGTGGTCATGGGAAGCTGGGATTGGAGCTTCACCGACTACGGCGTCTACTGCTATGAGGCGTCCACCGGCCGCGTCCTGGACACCCCGGCCCTGCTGGCAAAAATGGGCATCTCCCAGGAGGCGTTCCTGGAGTGCTGCAGGGTCCGATTCCGCGCATACTTCGAGGACATGTACAAGGATATCCCCGCAGATCAGCGGGAGGAATACGGGTACAGTATGTTCCTCTCCCGGGTGGACGGGCCGGAGTACGTCAACCTGGAGCTGAAGGTCTATCCCAACGAAAACGGGGAGCTTGTGGTGATCGCGCCCATCGTCTCCATGGCCGGTGCGGATTACTACTACCATCCCATCATCCTCGATCTCCATCCCTGAAGAACGGATCGGGCCTGCCGGCTGCGTCGGCGGGCCCGATTTACATAAAATTCTTCTGGACAGACGGCATGAGATTTGATATAATAGGCAAAACGCTATCAGAGGGGGATTACTATGAAGTGTCCGCACTGCGGATTCCAGGAGAGCAAGGTCGTGGATTCCCGCCATTCCGAGGACGGGACCAGCATTCGCCGTCGCCGCGAGTGTCTCAACTGCCAGAAGCGCTTTACCACCTATGAGACGGTGGAGAGCCTGCCCATCATCGTGGTCAAGCGGGACAACAGCCGCCAGGCCTTCGACCGCAACAAGATCATGAACGGGATGCTCCGCGCCTGCGAGAAGCGGCCGGTGTCCATGCAGGATCTGGAAAACGCGGTGAACGAGATCGAGGCCCTGGTGCAGAATTCCCTGGAGCGGGAGATCACCACGGAGTTCATCGGCGAGCAGGTCATGGAGAAGCTCAAGGGCCTGGACGAGGTGGCCTACGTGCGCTTTGCCTCCGTCTACCGCCAGTTCAAGGACATTCACAGCTTCATGCAGGAGCTGAACAAGATCCTCGAGGAGAAATAACCCACAGAATACGGAAACGCTCCCTCTGTGAGAAAGCAAAGGCTTTTTCTCACAGAGGGAGCGTTTTTTGTGCAGTCCGGGCTTCCGGTTGGCCTTCGCCCCTACGCCAGCTTCCCGCTTTCACGCAAAAGCTGCTCCACCAGGCGCACGCATTCAAACACCATGGCGTCGCAGTGGGGCTTCCGCTCCCCGCCCAGCTCCTGGTTCCGGCGCAGCAGCTCCGCGCATTCCAGCATCCCGTCGTGGCTGGCCCGGAGCGCCTGGTAGTATTCCGCAGGGTTGTCGATCCCAAACAGGCCCAGCACCACCAAGCCGCCGGTGATGGCGCCGCAGGCCGCGCCGCGTTTCAGCCCGCCGCCGAAGTTGGCGCAGATCCCCAGCGCCTGGGCCTCTGTCAGGCCCGCTTCCGCGGCGAAGGGAAGCACCACCGATTGCCCGCAGTTGTAATGGGGGGTCACGATGGCCCGCAGTTCCTTTGCTTTTTCCAGATACTTGCTCATAGTGGTCTCCTCCGCTGTCTGTTTTCTACCAAGAGCATACCACAGCTGCCGCCGGATTGCAACCGGAGAATTGCAGTCCCCGGGAAACTCGGAGCGCCGGGGGATTTGGAGCGTCCTCGGGAAAATCGCGGCCTGCGGGGCAAAGATGTGTTTTCTGTGAATTCGCGGCGGGCGTGTTGACAAAGCCGGGATGATAATGTATAATGAACGCGTTCATTTAAATACTACCGGCAGGGAGGCGACAGGCTTGCCGGTGCGTGCAATACGTTCATTCCAGGCTGTGGGCGGCGGCAAGCCCCGTCGTCGGCTGCTGCTGTTTTTGACCGTTCTGGTGCTTCTGACGGGCGTCTGCTTCTGGTATGTGGAGTCCTATTACCGCGCCGATACGGAGGCCATCGCGGCCTTTTCCGACGATCTGAGGGTGGAGGAGCGGACCCTGGAGGACGGCGACCTGTGCTTCGGCACGGGAAACGAGGCCTGCGGTCTGATCTTCTATCCGGGCGGGAAGGTGGAGCACACCGCCTATGTCCCGCTGATGCGGGAGCTGGCGTCGGAGGGCGTCTTCTGCGTGCTCTGCCCGATGCCGCTCCGACTTGCAGTGCTGGACGAGAACGCAGCCGACGGGATCCGTGAGGCCTTCCCCGGAGTGGGGACCTGGTATCTGTGCGGCCACTCTCTGGGCGGGACAATGGCGGCCTCCTATCTGGCGGAGCATTCGTCGGACTACGCGGGGCTGATCCTGCTGGCATCCTATTCCACCTCCGACCTCTCTGACGCCGGGCTTCGGGCCCTCAGCATTCGCGGCAGCGAAGACGGCGTTCTGAATCTGAGCAGATATGAGAGCTGCCTGAGCAAGCTTCCCTCCGACACGGAGGAGATCGTCCTGGCGGGGGGCTGCCACGCGTATTTCGGGATGTACGGCGCCCAGAGCGGAGACGGCGTCCCCACGATCTCCGGGGAGACCCAGATCCGGCAGACCGCGGCGGCGATCCTGAGCTGGCTCGGGGCGGAGGCAGCCCCGGCGGAGCGGGCCGCACAGCGGCCAAATGAGAACGGAAAGAGAGAATCCGAATGCCGAAACTGATCGAAAACATTCGTGCCCAGCTTCTGGCGGAGGCCCAAAGGCAGGTGGCCGAACGGGGCTACGCCAAGACGACGATCCGTTCCGTGGCCGAGGCCTGCGGCATCGCGGTGGGCACGGTCTATAACTACTTCCCCTCCAAGGAAATGCTGGTCGCCACCTTCCTGGCGGAGGCCTGGGAGAAATGCCTCTCCCGAATCGAGGCGCAGGACCTGACGGGCCCGAAGTGCCGCCTGCGCGGGATCTACGACGGGCTGCTGGGCTTCCTGGAGTGCCACGGGGCGATCTTTGCGGACGAGGAAGCGGAAAAAACCTTTGCGTCGGTTTTCCCGGCCAGGCATCAGATGCTTTGGGAGCAGCTGGCCGCGCTGGCTGCGCCGGCCTGTTCGGACGTCCCGGGCACGGAAGCAGGCTTTGCGGCGCGCTTTGCGGCTGAGGCGCTTCTGACCTGGGCTGTGGAGGGAGTCCCCTTTGAACAGCTCTGGCCGTATCTGAGCGCCGCGGTGTCGGAAACATCAAGGGAGGGATCTGCATCATGAGCAGCTTTGAAAATCTTCGGATCGTGGATAATTTCTATCAGACCTCGCTGTTTTTCCCCATGCCGACGGTCATCATCTCCACCCTCTGCGAGGACGGCAGCACCAGCCTGGGGCCCTATTCCCTGGTGCAGCCCTATTACGTGGCGGGCAAGGACTACTACGCCATGCTGCTGTGCTGCCGCAACTCCTCCAACACGGCCCAGAATATCCTGCGTACCGGCAAGTGCGCGCTCAACTTTATCGACGATAAGCCCGCCTCCTTCCATGAGGCGGTGAAGCTCTCCTGGCCCGGCGACAAGCCCTCGGACAAAATGCCCAAGTGCGCCTTCCGCCTGGAGCAGAGCCAGATCGAGGAGCAGACCGGCGAAAAACGGCCCCAGGTGCTGACCGACGCCATCCAGGCCATTGAATGCACCTGGATGCGGGAGCTGGACGGCGCCGACCGGGATCAGCCCGGCGAGCTGAACGGCTACGAGGGCCCCTACCATGATTTCAACGGGATCACCAGCAAATTCGGTGCTCACTTCATCCTGCGGGTGGACCGGATCCTGATGAAGAAGCAATACAGCGACGCCATCATCCGGGGCGTGGAGGCCAGAGATTTCCCGCCCCTGCCCGTGGACTACGGCTACCGGGACTCCAAGAACTTCTGGTTCCACCGCAAGCGCAGAATGCGCGCGGAGCTGCTCCAGGTGCGGAAGGCCTCCCTGGAGTCCGTCCGCTACGCGGCCGACCGGGTGGACGACAAGGTCAAGTTCACCGACGACGCCCTGGAGACGATCCTGGGGGTGCCCCGGGTCTTCCTGCCCATGGTGCTCAAGGGCTGCGTCAGCTGGGCGAAGGAGAACGGCGTGGAGCTGATCACCGCAGAGCATATGAAGATCATCAACGACAAGCGAGCCAAGGAAAAGGCGTAAGGCGAAGAGAGCGTCTGTTCCAATTCCACTGTTTATTTCATGTTCGACGGCGCAAACGCATGGAGAAGCGACGGATGAACCAATCCGGCAGCAGGCCGGCATACCGGGAATATGCCGGCAAGACGCCGATCATCCTTCCGCTGCTCCCCATCTATCAACTGACCGAGAAGAGCTAAGCTACCGTAGAACGTTTTCATCCGGACTTGCCGGATTGGCCTGCTTGTTCCGGCAGGGATCGTCTTTTTCTGTTTGGGATCCCTGCCGGACAGCGGCCAGGTTGATTCGCTTTGGAATCAACCTGTTTGATGCACCAAAAAACCCGCCGAAGCGCGGGTTTTTGGCATTCCGGGGAAATTGTCTGTTTTCATTTTCCCGAAGATGTGATACAATAAATCCGGTTCCGTGGGGATCCCAACCCCAGAATTGCCTGATCTCACTGTGAACCGAAAGGAGCAAACCATGGCTGACTATATCATCGCAACCTCTTCCACCTCCGATCTGCCCCGTACCTGGCTGGACGCCCATCGGATCCCCTTTATTCCCTATTCCTACACAGTGGGAGAGAAGGTTTTCCAGGACGACTGCCGGGAGGAGAGCCGCGACGCCGTCTACGCCGGGATGCGGAAGGGTGACCGGCTGCAGACCTCCATGATCAACGAGTTCACCTACTGCGACTTTTTCAAAGAGCTGATGCAGACCGGGAAGGACGTGATCTTCCTGGATATGTCCCAGAAGATGTCCGTCTCCTATGCCAACGCCAACAAGGCGGCGGAGGAGATCCGAAAGGAGTTCCCCGCCCAAAAGCTCTATATCATGGACACCCGCTGCATCTCCGGCGGCCTGGGCCTGCTGGTGGAGCACATGGTGGAGCGCATGGAATCCGGCGCAGGCTATGACGAGGTCATTGCCTGGGGCGAGGCCAACAAGCTGAAAATCGCCCACCGCTTCACCGTGGACGATCTGAATTATCTCAAGGCCGGCGGCCGGGTCTCCAACGCCGCCGCGCTGGTGGGCTCCGTGCTCAATATCAAGCCGGTGCTCTATGTGCCGGACGGCGGCACCCTGGACGTGGCGAAGAAGGTTCGCGGGCGCAAGACTGCCCTGAAGGCCATCCTGGACGGCGTGCTCCACGATCTGAGCCAGGTGGCCGATCCCACCGGCCTGCGCGTCCATATCCTCCAGGCGGACTGCCGCGCCGACGCAGCGTATCTGCGCGACGAGCTCCGGAAGGCCTACCCGCAGCTGGGAACCATCACCATAACGGGCCTGGGCGTGGTCATCGGCGCCCATTGCGGCCCCGGCCTGCTCACGGTCTTCTACCTCTGCAACGGAAGAAACCCGGAGTGATCCCCTCCCTCCGGCGCAGAGATTCCCTCGCCCGGCGCAAAAAACCGCACCCGATCTCGGGTGCGGTTTTTTGTATGAAGCAGCGTTTTACTTGGCTTCGTTGTTGATCATGTCGGCGGTGACCTGGGACTCGGGGCAAGCGGTGAGGTTGTAGTCCCGGTAGACCGTCAGGCCGGAGCCGGCGGGGATCAGCTTGCCGATGATGACGTTTTCCTTCAGACCCACCAGCTTGTCCACCTTGCCCTTGATGGCGGCCTCGGTCAGAACCTTGGTGGTCTCCTGGAAGGAGGCGGCGGAGAGGAAGGATTCGGTGGCCAGAGAGGCCTTGGTGATGCCCATGAGCATCAGCGTGGCGGAGGCGGGGCGCTTCAGCTCCAGATCCGTCTCGCCGGCGTCGATCCGGGCCTGGATGGCCTGGTTCTCCCGCTCGATCTTCTCGTTGGCTTCCTCGAATTCCACCACGTCCACCTGGGTCTCGGAGAGCAGATCCGTGTCGCCGGGATCGTTGACCTTGACCTTACGCATCATCTGACGGATGATGACCTCGATGTGCTTCTCGTTGATGTCAACGCCCTGCTGACGGTAGACGGCCAGGACCTCCTGGGTCAGGTAGTCCTGCACCTTCTCCTCGCCGCGGATGCGGAGCACGTCGTGGGGGCTCAGCGGGCCGTCGGTGATCCGGTCGCCCTTGTGGACTTCCTTGCCGTTCTCCACGCGAAGACCCACGGAGTAGGGAACCTGGTATTCCTTGACCTCGCCGTCGTCGGAGGTGACGGTGATGGAGCGCAGGGCGGAGCGGTGGCTCTCGTCCACGGCCACGATGCCGGTGGTCTCGGAGATGACGGCCATCTTCTTGGGCTTCCGGGCCTCGAACAGCTCTTCGACTCTGGGAAGACCCTGGGTGATATCGTCGCCGGCGACGCCGCCGGTGTGGAAGGTACGCATGGTCAGCTGGGTGCCGGGCTCACCGATGGACTGGGCCGCGATGATGCCGACAGCCTCGCCCGGATCCACCAGCTTGGAGGAGGCCAGGTTCATGCCGTAGCAGCGGGCGCAGACGCCGGATCTGGCGCGGCAGCCCAGGACGGAGCGGACGTAGACCTTGTCGATGCCGTGAGCCAGGAACTTCTTGGCGTCCTCCTCGTGGAGCATGACGTCCTTGCTGTGCAGCACCTCGCCGGTGACGGGGTCGGTGACGTCATAGACGGGGAAGCGGCCGTGGATGCGCTCGCCGAAGGTGGAGATGGTCTGGCCCTTCTCCACGATCTGGGACTTCCAGGAGCCCTTGGTGGTGCCGCAGTCGTCCTCCCGGATGATGACCTCCTGGGAGACGTCTACCAGACGGCGGGTCAGATAACCGGAGTCGGCGGTACGCAGAGCGGTATCAGTCAGACCCTTACGGGCGCCTCTGGAGGAGATGAAGTATTCCAGAACGCTCAGACCTTCACGGAAGTTGGCCTTGATGGGGATCTCGATGGTGCGGCCGGAGGTATCGGCCATCAGACCACGCATACCGGCCAGCTGACGGATCTGGTTCATGGAGCCACGGGCGCCGGAGTCCGCCATCATGAAGATGGGGTTGAAGGTGTCCAGGTTGTTCTGCAGAGCGTCGGTGACCTTCTTGATGGTCTCCTCCCACTCCTTGACGGTGAGGCGGTAGCGCTCGTCGTTGGTGATGAAGCCGCGCTTGTACTGGCGGTCGATCTTGACGACGGCCTGCTCGGCCTCGTGGACCAGCTCGTACTTCCGCTCGGGGATCGCCATGTCGGCGATGGAGACGGTGATGGAGCCCTTGGTGGAATACTTGTAGCCCAGGGCCTTGACCTTATCCAGCATCTCGGTGGCGATGGTGAAGCCGTGGACGCGGATGCAGCGGTCGATAATCTTGCCCAGGAGCTTCTTGCCGACCTTCTCCTGGATCTCCAGGCTCAGCAGGTCGCCGTTCGAGCGGTCGAAGAAGCCGAGATCCTGGGGCAGGGGCTCGTTGAAGATCAGACGGCCGACGGTGGCGTCGATCATGCCGCGGTGCATAACGCCGTCGATCTCCCGCTCCAGATAGACGCGGATGGGCTCGTGCATATCCAGGGCGTGCTCGGCGTAGGCCATCATGGCCTCGTCCACGCTGGTGTAGCTGCGCAGGATCTCCCGGGGACGGGTCCCGTTCTCAAAGGCCTCCTTGGCCAGAGCGGCCACGGTCTTGATATAGATGTGGTCCTCCTCAAGGATGTCCTTCTCGCGGTCCCAGACGTTGTAGATCCAGACGGGCCGGGCGGGCTCGAGCCTGCCCTCGTCAAAGGCCTTGGCGGCCTCGGCCAGGGTCTCAAAGGCGTCGTCCGCCTCCTCGGGCCGGTCGGTCTCGTTGTGGATGCCGTTGCCGGTGGTCTTGATGAAGTGGTGGAAGCCCTCGGCGGCCGGATCGTCCCAGCTGTTGCGGACGAAGACGGGATCGTCCATGGTCAGCTTGCCGCTGGAGATATACTGCAGGGCGGCGTGGGAGCTGGGATAGTGGTTGATCTGGTAGCGCTTGTAGGTCAGGTAGTAGGTGCCGAGGATCATATCCTGGGTGGGCACGGTGACGGGCTTGCCGTCCTGGGGCCGGAGCAGGTTGTTGGCCGAGAGCATCAGCATCCGGGCCTCGGCC